>Ga0224559_1001099_pt1 | contig 15453 bp, 11 predicted proteins | sample 714S33034metaG_FD_180676 | JGI IMG/M metagenome (GOLD analysis project Ga0224559, IMG submission 180676) | Peat soil microbial communities from Stordalen Mire, Sweden - 717 S3 30-34 | ecosystem: Environmental > Terrestrial > Soil > Wetlands > Peat | place: Sweden: Norrbotten County, Stordalen... | reverse complement strand
CTCTACGCGGGGCCGCTGTTCACACATCAGTTCCCTCATGTCTGGGTCGATTTTCGTGGCATTCAGGACGAATATATGCGCGGCAAGCGCAGCGACTATTTTGACAACAGCCGCCGCGCGACGCACGTTCATCGGCGGTACGCGATCGCCAATCCCGCCCGTTTCTCCGGCTATGGCGAAAACGCCTGGGGGTTCACGGCGAGCGACGGCCCGGGCCCGGCGAGCTATCGCATCAAGGGAGAGAAGCGACGCTTCTTTGGCTACAGAGCCCGAGGCGCGCCTGACGGACCCGACGATGGCAGCCTCGCCCCGTGGGCGGTCGCCGCCTCCTTGCCATTCGCGCCTGAGATCGTCGCGCCGGCTCTGCGATATTTCGAGACGCTGAAGTTGCGGGAAGGCAACCCCTATGGGTTCAAGGCCACTTTCAACGCCACGATCGGCGAGAGATCCGATCCGCCGCAGTTATGGGTTTCGCCGTTTCACTTCGGCATCAACCAGGGACCCATCGTCCTGATGATCGAAAACTTCCGCTCGGGTCTCATCTGGAGTCTGATGCGAAGATGTCCCTATATCGCGGTCGGGCTCGAGAGAGCTGGATTTACCGGCGGTTGGCTTGGCGCGCGGAAGACAGGGCGTCCCGTACGAGGCGGCTCCACATTCTGACCTCTCTACCCAATTTCGCCAGATGCTTGCTGCGCCGATCAGCTTCCGGACCCCTAGGCCGATATAAAACCCTGAAGTCCATTGTCGGATTTGGGAGAAGGAGCGAGCGGGCAATAGGCTTGAACGGAAACGCACCTCTGTCCGACCCAATTCGCGGCGCGCTGACGAGCAAGACCTTCAAACCGCTGGATCTGAGTACTTTCCGACGCTGGCGCGATTTACAACCAGAGATAACAGAGGAGCCTCGGCGGCGCGCCGACCGCTCTGTTGGCGTTTGGCTCAATCGACATTGAGGACAAACACATGCCTCGCAGTCTCCGTCTCAGTTCCATCGCAACGTGCCTCTATTTTGCCCTGACGGGTCCACTTCTCGCCGCCCCGACTGCCAACGCGAACGCGACGCCCCCGCCCGCGACAGGGAGCGACACAGCTCCGGCCAATTCCGCTGACGGATGTCGGAGCGACCTGAAAGACTTCAGTCATCGGATGGAGAAGGACGGCTATTGGGTTGCCGGTGAAGGCTACAGTCTCGGCTACGCCATGGGCGCGGCCGGCATTGGAATGTACGACAGAATCGCTAGTGAGTCCGGCATTCAGGCCCATGGGGCTTTCGTGGGGCCTGGCGACTACAACGGGCGGGCCGGATACGAGGTGCGCGTCCTCATGGCCTCTGCGAACATCCTCGCGCGCCACGGCCAGCAACAGCCCTGCGAAGACGTACTCGCCGAGACGCGAGGAGTTTACGAGAGCTATTTGTCGGATTTGCAACGTGAGGGCGCCACGCAGGTCGACCTGCCCCAATGGCGCCAGCGACAGATCGCCGCCGCCATTCCCGTCAAGGGATCGAACGTCACCTTCCGCTCCGACGAGCTGCTCGGCGTCGAAGTACGAAGCCCCGACGGCACGGCGCTCGGCAGCGTTGACGACCTCGCGCTGAACCCCGAGACGGGAAAGCTCGGCTATCTGGTGATCGCGCGCGGCGGGTTCTTTGGCTTCGATGAAACGCGTATTCCGATCCCTTGGGATAACTTCAAGGCCGCGCCCAACGCGAGTCTGCTGGTGCTGGACACGACCAAGAGCGTGCTCGATGCGGCGCCGCACGTGAGCAGAAACTCGTTCACGGTTGGCGCAAGCGCCGACAGCGATAGCCAGAAAGCTGACGTCTACTGGAAGGCGAACCAGCCAGCCGAGGTTGGTCCTTAGATCCGAGGGCTCACTCGGTGATCCGAGAGAGGCCGCCCGCGTCCTGGCCGGAGCGCCACCAGCTACGAGATGGTCATTGCGCCGCGGCCCGCCAATGTGCCTGCGGCCCGCAACTGGACTACCCGCTTCGGAGCTCGTTCTCTCGATGACATCCGCGCGCTCGGGCGCGCAGTGCTTCCGAGCATGTCCGCGCCTTCGCTAAGGGCTCGAGAGACCGGCTGTGCAGTCGGCGACTTGACACCCCCGACGAGCTTGAAGGCGGACGGACGACATTAGGCCTCAGTCAGCACGTGTATTTTCGTCGTGCGCCGGTCGCGTGAGCGGTAAATCGCCCGCCACAGCGAAATTTGCGCAGTGGCTCGACACGGCGGTGAGTAGTTTCCGAGTCTATCTGCGCGCCGTCGCCGCGAAATATCATTGAGTTCCGGCAGGCCGTGGACGTTGAAGGCCCATCGTCGCAAACGTCCCATGGCTTACTCATGGCCCGCAGCGCGCGCCGCCGCGGCGCCGTTGCCTGGCGCCGCTCCATCCTGAAGGAGGATCAAATGGAAATCGTCGATTCCGTCGTCGCCGTCTTCGCGGACCACAATGCTGCGGAGGCAGCCGTGAAAAAGTTGGCCGCGTCGGGTTTCGATATGAAGAATCTCAGCCTTGTCGGCAAGGGATACCACACCGACGAGAAGGTCGTCGGCTTCTACACCGCCGGCGACAGGGTCAAGTTTTGGGGCTCTCGCGGCGCCTTCTGGGGCGGCTTCTGGGGACTGTTTTTTGGCGCGATATTCATGACGATCCCCTTTGTCGGGCACGTCGTCGTGCTTGGATATCTGGCGACCGTGCTCATCTCCGGTATTGAGAATGCCGTGGTGGTGGGCGGGCTGGGCGCCCTCGGTGCCGCGCTCTATGGCGCCGGGATACCGAAGGACAGCGTAATCAAGTACGAAACGGCCGTAAAAGCAGACAGCTTTCTTGTGATGGCGCGCGGCGCGGCGGAGGAGGTGGCTCGCGCAAAGGCGATTCTTGGCACGGTCAACCCCTCGCACCTCGATGTCTACGCTGGCGCAAAAGCGGCGTAGGCTGTCATCCGCGGAGGTCGCTGAATGACGCGGTCAGGCTCGCTCTGAATCAATTTCGACGCCCGAGATCACGGCGCCGAGGCCGCGGCGACACTCGCCAACGAGATCGTCGCGGCACACTCCTCCAATTGAACGTCAACCAACAACAGGGGCGTCGTCCTCTGGCGTGCGCGAAATTCACAATGGGGATCCATGGATCGGTCATCGACGACGTCCGAGCCCACACAAGATGACGAGTGACATGACGGGCGAAGTTGCGACGTTTCGTTGAACTCCAAGAGTGAAGGCGTTCCGTTGACAATCAATTTGCCGCTGAGATTGTTTTCCAACTGAGGATGATATGACTGCAACCGATCCACGCCGGCAGCCGCCTGCCAGGCCGAAACTCTCGCTCTCCATGGTCGGCGCGATTGTCGTCGCCTTAGCGATCGGCGGGCTATTCCAGGAAGTGCGATGGCGCGGCGGCTTTTCCGGCGTCGTCCCATCACCCATGGAATCGAGCGCGCAACAGCTCAAATTGGGCAAGCTTGCTTTCGCCAACGGGAATGACGCCGTCGCCCTGACTTTGTTTGAGCGCCTCGCCGCCGAAAACAATGCGGCGGCACAATATTGGCTCGCCCACATGTCGGAACTGGGCGTGGGCGCGCCAAAGGACGTTCCCAAGGCGATTTCGCTTTACGAAAAGGCCGCCGCCCAGAATTCAATTTCCGCCCAGGCGAGGCTCGGAGAACTCTTTCTGAATGGCGACCTCACGCCGCCCGACTATGCGAAGGCTTTCGATCTCTTGGGCAAGGCAGCGCGACAAGGGAATCCTCGCGCCGCGATGCTGCTTGGTCAGATGTACCGTTTCGGGCTGGGAACGACGGTTGATCCGATCGAGAGTTATGCGTGGTCGGAAGTGGCGGTCATCGAAGGGCTCGGCTTCGCAAAGGTTGAGCGCGAGGCCGCCTTCGCTTCGATGTCGCCGAGCGACCGAGATAGAGGCGCGGCGCGCGCGAGCGTCATCTTGGCGGAAATTCAGAAGAAGCCGGCGCCAGCCAAGAAGCCCTGACTTCCGTGGGCGCGTCTAACGCCGCATCTCACGGATCGATTGCGCCTTGCAATAAGCTCTGAAGCGGCGCGGCGAGTCGGGTCCGCTTGAAACGACGCACTTCTAAGCGCGATGAAGAAAGCTTAACGCGCCGGTCACCTACTGCGTAGATGCCGAAGCGCATGGTGTCGTCATGGAGCGTGGACAACTCCCTTTCCCGCCATGGAGACACATTATGTCATTCTTCAATTTGAACGACCGCAGCCATCATCGCCATCGCATGCTCGCCTCCGCCGCCGTCGTTGCGCTGATCGCCTCCGGCGCGATTGGCGGAACGGTCATGTCCGCTTCGGCGCCGGCGACCGCCGCCGCCGTCGTGACGTCGGATTTGCAATCTCAGTCGTTGCCTTCATTCGCCACGGTCGTCGAACGCGTGAAGCCGGCGGTGGTGTCGGTCAAAGTCAACATCGAGAACCCGGCGGCCAGCTCGGACGATCTTTCCGGCCAGATGGATAATCTCCCGCCGCAGATTCAGCAGTTCTTCAAGCGGTTCGGCAATCAGAACGGCATGCCGCCGCGTCAGACAGAGCCGCAGCGCGCAATCGGTCTCGCCTCCGGATTCTTCATCTCTGCCGACGGCTACGTCGTCACCAACAACCATGTCGTTGCCAACGCCAAGACCGTCACCGTGACCACGAATGATGGAAAGGCCTTGGATGCTAAGGTGATCGGCACGGACCCCAAGACCGATCTGGCGCTGCTGAAGGTGACGGAGAATGGCGACTACCCGTTCGTATCGTTCGCCAAGGAGACGCCGAGGGTCGGTGACTGGGTCGTCGCCGTCGGCAATCCCTACGGCCTCGGGGGCACCGTGACCGCGGGCATCATCTCGGCCGAAGGCCGCGACATCGGCGAAGGACCCTATGACAGCTTCTTGCAGATCGACGCGCCGATCAACAAGGGCAACTCGGGCGGACCGACCTTCAACCTGAAAGGCGAAGTCGTCGGCGTGAACACCGCGATCTTCTCACCCTCCGGCGGCAGCGTCGGAATCGGCTTCGCTATCCCGGCGAGCACAGTCGACAGCGTGGTCGGCTCGCTCGAACACGGTGGCGTCGTGCAGCGGGGCTATCTTGGCGTTATGATTCAGCCGGTCAGTCAGGACATTGCTGACGGGCTCGGGCTCAAAGCCGCCGGCGGCGCGTTGGTCGACCAGGCCGAGCCCGGAATGCCCGCCGCCGAGGCCGGGCTGAAGTCTGGCGACGTCATCACCAAATTGAACGGCCAGTCGATAACTGACGCCGCGGATCTCACCCGCCACGTCGCCTCGCTGAAGCCCGGCGATAAGGTAGAGATCTCATACCTTCGCGACGGCGCGGAGAAGACGGTCAACCTCACGCTCGCTTCGCAGAAGAACGAGCAGACCGCCAAGGCGGACGGTTCGCAAAGCAACGCCGCGCCCTTGCTGGGCGTCGAGTTGGCCCCGGCCAACCAGGTGGCGGGCGCCGGCGATCAAGGCGTGGTCATCGTCAATGTCGATCCTAACGGAATGGCGGCAGGCAAGGGTCTCTCGAGTGGCGACGTCATTCTCGATGTCTCCGGCAAGGCGGTCTCCCAGCCTGACGAGGTGACGGCCGACATCGCGGCCGCACGTCATGACGGCAGGAAGGCGGTGCTGATGCGGATCAAGACGGCCGACGGCTCGCGCTTCGTGGCGTTCGAACTGCCGCAGGCGTGATCGGCGAGTTCGACGCGCCGGGAGCGATAGCCAAAATGATTGCCCCGCGCGCGTCGCGCCGGGTGGCCGTTGGGTGGGAGAGACCTTCGGCCGCCCGGTCGTCAATCCAAAGAGCGCTCTTCGCGGCGTTCAGATTTGCCTGTTGCCGAGGACGTCAGAATGCCGAGAAGGAGAGCGCGCCGCAGCACGCCTCCATCGCGATGCAACCGCCCAGGCCGTCGACGAAGCTCTCCAGTAAAGTCCGTCGCATCCGACGCCTCAAGACAACCCGGCCCGAAGCGTCAATTCTGGCCACCGCGCAAGAGTTCTTGCAAGATCAATCCCAACGATGACTGATATCCATCAGTCCGCTCCTCTCTCACAAACCAACTCGATCTTACCGAATCGCGGCGAGAGGGGCGGGCCATCCTATAATCACAACCGATCTCCCGGACTCAACATCTTTTCGCATCGGCTTTTAGGCTTCCAAATCGACGCTAGCGAAGCGAAGAAGCACATTATCGTCCGCTCTGACGGCGAGTTCGTCGTTCGCATGCGCGACGATAGTCCGAGGTTCTATGCGTAGTTTCCGAGTCTACCTCGCGGGAGGGCCCGCGGGCATCATCGCGTCGTCTATGAGACGCTGGCTTCCCACGGAGCACATGACGTTGGCCACACTTGAAGTGACGAAAGTCGAAGAACAGAGGACCGGTCGCTTCCTGTTCAACGTTCGCGTTGACGGCGCCGAGGGAAGGATTGAATTTCCCATTGCGATTCAGGATCGGGGATCGTCAGCGCTCGATGAGGACGCGGTCCTTCGGTCCACGCTCGGCTTTGCAGAGGACCTCGCCACGTCGGTTCGAAATCGTCTCGAAGTCGAATCACATAATCCCTAAATGTCCTGCGAAGCGTTTTCGATCAACTCGCTAGTCAGAACGTCGCGCTCGAGGGGATCGTCCTCAAGCCGAACACGGCGCAGCCGGGTTGACCTCTCCCGAACAAGCGTCAGCAGAACAGAACCGAACTCGGGCGCTCGCCGGTAGAAGCGCTAGGCCTGCGGGACGTAACGCGAGTTAGGAACGAAGAGCTTTATGGTAAGCAGCCCGAGACGGGTTTTTCTCAAATTGGCCTTCGGCGGCGCGCTCGCCGCGGTGAGCGCCGCGCTCGAAAGCGCGCGAACGAGCGCCGAGCCCCTGGGACAGCCGAATGCATTCGCTCCTGACACCGTGCTCGACATGGTGCGCGAACTCGCCAAGTCTCCGTTCAAGGCGCCCGCATCGACGCTCCCCGACGTTTTCGCCAATCTGAGTTTCGAGCAGTATTCCGCGATTCGGCGCAATCCTGGTTCGGCGATGTGGAACGACGAGAAACTCGACTTCGCTCTCGAGCCGCTGCACCGCGGCTTCATTTTCGCGACGCCAATGCAGCTCAACGTCGTTGAAAACGGTCAAGCGCAGCCACTGATCTACGATCGCGCCGATTACGACTTCGGCAAGCTACATCCGCCGGCGAATCTGCCCGATCTCGGCTTTTCCGGTGTGCGCGTGCTCAAGGCGGACGCCGGCCCAGGCTGGCAGGACATGGCGATCATCCAAGGCGCCACATTTTTCCGCAGCCTCGCACGCGGCCAGTCCTACGGGGTCAACGCGCGCGGCTTGTCGATCCGCACCGGCGAGGAAGGCGAGGAATTTCCAATATTCCGCGCGCTGTGGATCGAGAAACCGCGCCTCGCTTCGGATGCCCTGATCATTCATGCGCTGCTCGATTCGGCGAGCCTGACGGGTGCGTTTCATTTCACCCTGCGCTCCGGAGACACCACGATCATCGACACCGAGCTCACGCTGGTGGCGCGCGTCGCGGTCGACCATCTCGGCCTCGGCGCGATGACGGCGACCTATTTCTTCGGCCCACTCGATCATCACCACAGCGAAGACGTGCGCCCCAGCGTCTACGACATCGGGGGATTGCAGATTCTCACCGGCGCCGGCGAATGGTTGTGGCGCCCGGTCGCTAGTCGTAACGCCTTACAAGTTTCCGCGTTCGCCGAAATAAACCCGCGCGGCTTCGGTCTTCTCCAGCGCGCGCGCCCTCGACACCTTCGACGACGACGATGCCCATTGGGAATTGCGCCCCTCGCTATGGATCGAGCCGATCGGCGACTGGGGCGAGGGCGAAGTGATTCTGCTGGAAATCCCCTCCGATTCCGAAAACAACGACAACGTCATCGCGCAATGGCGGCCGAAAACGGGCCTCCTCGCGGCCGCGACGGTCTCGTTCGCTTATCGCCAGTTCTGGTGCTGGACGCCACCGCAGCGCCCCGGCCTGGCGACCGCCGCGAGTTCGCGCCTCGGAAACGTCGGCAAGTATTGGCGCTTCATCGTTGAATTCGTCGCCGATCTCTTCGCCGACCCAAAGAAGGCAGCCGAAGTGAGCGCTTCGATCGAGGCTGGGCCGGGGCGGATCGTCGCCACCCGCCTCTATGCGTACAAAGAGCGACGCTCCGTTCGCGTCGTCTTCGATCTCGACCCGGGATCTGAGTCCTATTCCGAATTGCGCCTCGTCCTCGAAGCGGCCGGTCAACCCGTCAGCGAAACATGGCTCTACCGATGGACCGCCTGACGACGCCGGCCATCGCGACGCCGGCGATCCCGCGCGAGGCGCCGTTGCTGATGCCCACGCAGTCGCTGCTGCGATACATATGTGTTTCAGCACCGGAACGCGACCCCACACCGAAAGGTCGGCAGTACACTGAGATCGAACGCCAATTTTCGTTGATTCTCGGGACACAATCGGCGCCGCTCAAGACCTCCATCCTTACTCCATTTTCTAAAGCGGTAGACCGGGCTCCTGTGGAGGGCCATTCCCGGCGCCGAAGCACAACCATACGCCCGGGTATGGGATCGCGCGGGCGCACGGGAGCGCCTCGCGTCGCCGCCGCCCGTACTACTTCTCCAGGCAGGCGCAAATCGCCTCGATGACCCGCTTGGTTTCCTCGGGGTCGCGGACTCGGATCGATTCCACGCCCGCCTGCTCGGCGGGATAGTCGTTGCCGCCGGGAAAGATCGCGTCGCCGACGAAGATCATGTCCGCGATCGGCAGGCCGAGCGTCTCCTTCAGCTTCCTTATCCCGTATGCCTTGTCGATGCCGGGCCGCGTGACGTCGATCGATGTGGCGCCGCCCAGTCGTATGGAGAACCCCGGAATCATGGGCTCGAGGACGGCCTCGATCTTCTGGCGCTTGGCAAAATCGGGATCCCATTTTGCCTTCTCCACCAACGGCGCCTCCTGGCCGAGCGCCGAGAATGTGATCTGGCTGTCGCGATCCTCGATCAGATCCCCCCAATGCTTATCCGCCCTGAAGCCTGTTCGATCGACCGCCTGACCGAGCGCGCTTATGATCTTCTTCTTGTCGTCGGCGCTGAAATCCTCCGAATAGAGCTTCTTCCAACCGCCGTCGAAACGATAGAATTTGGTGCCGCAGGTCGGCAGCATCGAGAGGCCTTTCAGCCGATCGTCGTGGGGGAGGAAGGCCAGCACCTGCTTTTCGAACTGCGTCCAGGCGCCGCCCGATATGACGGCGACTTTGACGATGCCGAGCAATCGGCCCAGCAGCGCCGCCATCTCGGCGTCGAGAGACGACTTACTCGGGGCGAGCGTGCCGTCGAGATCAAAAACGACTAGGCTTTTCATTTCGACACCTGAACGTTGAAGTCGCGTTTCGGCGGCCGGCGCGACGCCGAGGGATTGCATGGCCGATCGGAGCGGCTCGCGCCGCCGGGCGAACGGAGCCCGCTCATTTGGTCAGCGCCTTACGGAACGCTTGCAACTCGATCTCCCGCTTCGCGTCCGTCTTCGGATAGCTCATCGCGAGCCCTTCCAGTGTGTCGAGCACGATCTGCGAGACGATCAGACGGGCGTTCTCCTTGTCGTCGGCAGGAACGACGTACCAAGGCGCGGCGTCGGTGCTCGTCGCGCTGACGCACTCCTCGTAGGCCTTGGCGTAGTCGTCCCAGTATTTGCGCTCCTTGAGATCCGCGTCGCTGAACTTCCAGTTTTTGGCGGGATCGTCGATGCGATCGAGAAAGCGCTTGCGTTGCTCCTCCTTCGAGAGATGGAGAAAGACCTTGACGACACGGGTCCCGTTGACGTCGAGATGCCTCTCAAAATCGTTGATGGAACGGTAACGCTCGCGCCAGACCTTCCTGTCGTGATGGGGCGCGTCCGGAACGGCTTCGTTTTCGAGAATATCGCGATGCACCCGGACGACAAGCACCTCCTCATAGTACGAACGATTGAAGATCGCGATCCGTCCGCGCTCCGGCAGATCGCGTGTCGTCCGCCAGAGAAAATCGTGCTCCATCTCCGCTGCCGTTGGCTGCTTGAAGCTGTAAACTCGACAACCCTGGGGATTGACGCCGGACATCACATGTCGGATCGCGCCATCCTTTCCCGCGGCGTCGGTTGCTTGAAGGATCAGCAATATCGCGTGACGATTGGAGGCGTAATGGAGTTGCTGCATCTCGCTGAGCTTGGCGACGTGCTCTTCCAGCAGGCTCTTGTATTGCTCCTTCGATTTGTAGACCGGGTCGACCTTCGTCGGCCACTTCTCGAGGTTGACCTTGTCGCCCTCGCGCACCCGAAAGTCCTTCGACTCAATTTTCATTCTTGATCCTTCCGGCGACGCTCCGCCGCTGCGGTTGTCGGGGGTTACTCGGCGGCTTTGGGGGTCGTGGCAGGCGGAAGTGCGGGTCCTGATTCTGACGTCGCCGCCGCTTCCGATTCGGGCTGGGATTGGGCCGCCCGGCCCGGGGGCGTCGGGCTCGAGGCGGCTTCGATTTCGGTTATCGCCTGCGCAATCAACCGCCCTGCGCCTTGCGGGTCTTTGGCGATGCCGGCCAAGAGCACGTCGCCGAGCTTCATGTCGAGCAAGTCCGCGCCTTCGATCTTCCCGTCGGGTCCGAGCTTGGACTCGGCTTCGGCGAGTTTTGCGCCGGCCTTGGGGGCCGGCTGAGGTTCCGGCTTGGACGCGGGCGAGGCCTCAGCTTTCACCTCAGGCTTAGCCTCGTCCGACTTCGCGTCGGATCGAGGTTCGGATTTGGCTTCAAGATTGGCTTCAGCAGGCTTGGCTGCTTCGGCGGGTTTCGCGCCCGCCGTGGTGACCGACCGAGGCTCCGGCTTGGACACTAGCGAAGCTGCAGCTTTTGCCCCGGCCTTCGGCTCGTCCGGCTTCGGTTCGGCTTGGCGCCCGGTCTCGACTCCGGGCTTGCCCTTGGCGTTTTTGGCGGCGTCGACCTTGGCGTCGCTGACTCTGTCTTCGTCCTGCCGCTTTGGCGCAGCCGTCGCGGTGGCGGCGAGGACGCGATAGGCGAGCAGCTTGAGCGGATCGGTCACAAGGAACCAGACCAGCGCATAGCCCCAGACCATCGCCGCCCAGCCCCACCAGAGCGGCGTCACCAGGAACCCGAACAGGCAGATCGCCGTCGCCAGCACCTGCGTGCCGACGACTGCGATCATCAGTATGCGCGCGGGACGAATCGACCACCACGGTCCGCGCGTGCGGGTCTGGAAGATCGTCAGGTGTCCCGCCACCGACAGCAACAGATACATCATGGTCTGGAGCTGCGGGCGGTCGATGTGGAAGACTCGGTTGCCCAGATAAAATAGCCCGAAGGCCGCGATCGGGCCGACGAGCCCCAGTACGGTGGCGACCGTCAGAACCGTCCGCATGTCCCAGACTTCGGGCTGGTTCCGATAGCGGACATTGTCATAGGCAATCGACAGGATCGCGCCGTCGTTGAGCAGGGCGAGCATCACGATCATAATCGCGGTGACGGGAAAGAAGTTGAAGACGACGATCGCCAGCGTCATGAACAGGAGGACGCGCAAGGTCTCGGCGATGCGATAGATCGCGTAGCTGTTCATGCGTTGGAAGATTTCACGGCTCTCCTTGATTGCGTCGATGATCACGCCGAGCCCCGGCATCACTAGCACGATGGATGCGGCCGCGCGCGCGGCGTCGGTCGCGCCGGAGACCGCGAAGCCGCAATCGGCCTTCTTCAGCGCGGGCGCATCGTTGACGCCGTCGCCCGTCATGCCGACGATGTGGTCGTGCTTCTGCATGACGTCAACGATGTGGAACTTGTGCTCCGGAAACACCTGGGCGAAGCCATCGGCGTGCTCGATCTCCTTGGCGACCTCCGCCGTTTCGTCGGTCTTGGAATCGCCCAGAGCGCCGCCGTCGAGAATGTTCGCACCCATCCCCAGGGTCTTGGCCATCTCTCGGGCGATCGCCAGCGCGTCGCCCGTCACCATCTTGATCTTCACGCCCATCTTGGCCGCCGTCGCGATGGTCTCCTTTGCATCCACGCGTGGAGGATCGAAGAGAGGCAACACCCCGAGCAATCGCCACTTCCCGTCGTCGTCCGCCCGCGCGACGCCCAGCGCACGAAACCCGCGCGCGGCGAAGTCGTTTACGGCTTTGTCGACTGCGTCCTTGACCGTCGCGGCGTTCGCTGAGAGCCCCAAGACGACCTGCGGCGCTCCCTTGGTGACCTTGAAGGTCTTGCCGTCCTTGCCCTTCACCGTCGCTTCTGTGCGCTTGTGCACGGGATCGAACGGCGTGAAATGTGTGACCTCGAAGCGCTTCAGCGCGTCCTTGTCCCTCACGCCGCCGAGCACCGCTAGATCGATCGTGTCGTCGTTCTCCTGTCGCGAGGCGAGAGCGCCGACCAGGATGAGATCGTCGGGCGTGTTCTTGTCGAGGCAGAAGGGCGCTCCGAGCGACAGCTTGTTCTGCGTCAGCGTGCCCGTCTTATCGGCGCAGAGCACATCCACACCGGCCAATTCCTCGATTGCGACCAGTTTGCTCACGATCGCCTGCTTTTTTGCGAGCTTGCGCGCCCCCACCGCCATCGTCACCGACAACACCGTGGGCATCGCCACGGGAATCGCGGCCACAGTTAGGACCAGCGCGAATTGCAGCGTCGTGAGAATGGCTTCACCGCGATAGATCGAGAGCGCGACGATCACGGCCACCATGATCAACGCGAGAACGATGAGAAAGTCGCCGATCTTCAGCACGGCCTTCTGGAAATGACTGACCGTGACCGCCGTCTCGACTAGTTCCGCCGTCCTGCCGAAATAAGTCTTCCCGCCGGTCGCGTAGACCAGCGCGTCGATCTCGCCGCGACGGATGATCGAGCCGGAGAACACCGCGTCGCCGGCTTTGCGCGTGGTCGGAAGTGACTCGCCCGTGAGCGCCGATTGATCCACGGAGATTTCGTCGCCCTCCAGCAAACGCGCGTCGGCTGGAACGATGTCGCCTAAGCGCAGGCGGATCGCATCGCCGGGAACCAGGTCCTTCGCCGGCGGCGTGACCCATTTTCCGTCGCGCTTGACGCGCGCCTTGATCGCGAGCCGAGCCTTCAAGGCGTCGATCGCATTGCCGGCTTCGCGCTCTTCCCAGAAGCCGATGGTCGCGTTGGCAAGGAGCAGCACCAGAATGATGAAGAAGTCAGGCCAGTGGCGAACGATGGCGGAGAGCACCACCGCGACTTCGATCATCCACGGAATGGGGCCCCAGAAGTAGCCGAGGAATTTGAGCAGTGCGTTTGTTTTCTTTTCCGCGATCTCGTTGGGGCCGTACTGCGTCAGCCGCTTCTTCGCCTCGGCCTCGGCGAGGCCGTCCGGGGATGTGCTAAGTCTCTTTTCGACCTCTGCGAGCGGCAGCTTCTGCAGGTCATCCTTGGCGACGGGCTTCGCGCCCGGTTTCTTATCAGGCGTTTTGGGAGGATCGGTATGGGTCGCCATCTCGGAACTTCCTTCTTTGCCTGTCGGAGTCACGCTGGCCGCGAAGGTCTGGAGGCACCTATCCCGCGCGCTCGATCGCAGCCTCGCGAATCCCTCGCCCGCATATGAGCGATCTGCATTCCGGCGCCCTTTGTCGAAAGACCACCGGCGTCGGCACGATCAAACGAACGCGGGCCCGACGTCGCAGTTTGCGCCGCGTGGATCACGGCGAGCCAGCCTCGGAAACTACTCAGGTTTCCTTGTCGCACGCAGATGTGGGGCGAGGCGCCTCATCGCACCTGCGCGACCTAAGTCAGAGGGGCGCCGTGGCGCGGAACGGCGTCTGGAAGTCGGCCGACCCTTCAGCTTTTAGTCGCTCCGCCGTTTTGCCCAAGGCCAGAGCCTCGGCTTGGGCGAATAGGTTGGCCGTCAACAGGTCGTGCTGGTCGACCATCGGGCTGAGCGGCCGACAAAAGCCGATCATGTCGCAAGGGATCAACTTCGTGCCTTGATGAATGAGCGGGTAGAAGGAATCGTGCCTATCCGGTTAAGACACTCACCCTCTGCATATAGAGCCGGCCTGACACCTCTTTTGGCGTCAACAATGCGCCCGCTACGGCCGTCCCCGGCCAATGCGGTGGTGGTTCTCGAAAGCGGACGCGATGCCGGCGAGGCGCTTTCTGTTCACGCCCCCCTCAGCGCCGGTCCATAAACATCGAGTCGCCCAAAGAGTTCTGAGTATTTTCCGAGTCTGCCAAATCCTTTTCGATGGCGCCTAACATCATGTTTGTCGGCAACGATGCGGTTGTCTGTTCTTGTCGTCGGTCACGACAGGAAGCGAGGAGGTCAGAACATGAAACGCTCAACTGTCGCGGGCCCCGTGGTGGCCTGTGTGTGTCTTTGCTTCGCCGGCCCACTGGCCGCGGCCGAGCTTCCAGCGACCGGCGTAGTCGCCAAACCGTCACCCAGCGAGACAACCGCCTCCACCACCAAACCCGCGGAGACCTGTTTGAACGATCTGAGCGCCTTCGACCGCCAGATGGAGAAGGACGGCTACTGGCCGGGCAGAGCGGGGAATGGTTATCCTATTATGGACGGATCTCCTCCCGCGGCCGCAACCGGCTACCGAGGGGCGCGCCTAAGCTATGAGCTCCGCACTCTCGTTGCCTCGGCTAGCATTCTGGCGCAACGCGGCCACCAACAGCCATGTGAGGACGTGCTCTCCACAACCCGCGACGTCTATAAAATCTATCTCGCCTATATGCAAAGCGAGGGCGTGCAAACAGTAGCGAGCAGGCAGCAGCAGCAGATCGCAGCCGCGCAGCCCGTCACGGTCAATGCCGCCGCTTTTCGTTCCGCCGAACTAATAGGCACGGACGTTCGCAACGTGAAGAACGAGGCGCTCGGCAGCGTTCATGACCTCTTGTTCAGTCCAAAGAGCGGCACTATCGCCTATCTGGTGATCGGCCGGGGCGGGTTTTTCGGGATCGATGAGAAATATGTCCCGATTCCCTGGGACGATTTCAAGATCACGCCGAACATGAGCCTGCTCGTGCTCGATATCAGCAAGGACGTCGTGGACGACGCGCCGCAGGTCAAAGACGACCAGTTAGTGACCTCCGGCCAGTTCGATCAGGAGAGCCAGAAGGTGGATGCCTACTGGAAGGCGCACCTCGGGAATAACTAACGTATGCGTCCGACATGCGCCCAGGGTCATGGACGGCGAGTGCGCCGTCGTTGCGCGCTTGGCTACGCGGCGACGGCGGTCGGCGCGTTGACTGCGACTTCGATGCGGGCTTTCCAGGCCCAGGGCATCAACTCGTCGATCCTAGTCATGGGATGGTCCGGCAAGGTCGCGAGCACGTTGGCGAGCCAGGCTCGCGGATCGACGTCATTGAGCTTGCAGGTCGTCATCAGTGAATAGACGGCGGCGGCCCGACGGCCCCCTTCGTCGGAACCGGCGAAAGTCCAGTTGCGGC
>Ga0224559_1001097_pt1 | contig 15467 bp, 15 predicted proteins | sample 714S33034metaG_FD_180676 | JGI IMG/M metagenome (GOLD analysis project Ga0224559, IMG submission 180676) | Peat soil microbial communities from Stordalen Mire, Sweden - 717 S3 30-34 | ecosystem: Environmental > Terrestrial > Soil > Wetlands > Peat | place: Sweden: Norrbotten County, Stordalen... | reverse complement strand
TGAGCTAAGGCGGGATAATGAATGGGACCACCCGGATTTGAACCGGAGTCTCAGGCTCCCAAAGCCCAAAGGATCGACCAAGCTACCCTATGGTCCCAAATGAATGATTTAATAAGCCAATAAATACTTGGCTTAGAGCCTCGGGAGGGAATTGAACCCCCGACCACGAGATTACAAGTCTCGCGCTCCACCAGACTGAGCTACCGAGGCATTTTTAGGTATATGGCATATTAACTTAAATAGTTTTGGGTATTCAAATTTCCATAATTTTATTTAGGCATTACCAGTTATTTGTATTAATTCAGTAACTTTAGTTGTGCACCTTCCATATATCCTACACCATCCCATATAATGCCCTTCCCCCTAATATAGTTAGTCCTTCAAAAATTTTATTTAAAAAAAATGTTAAAAACTCTGAAAAGTAGATATAAGCTTATTTATAAATCCATATCATTAGTTTCATAATTTCTTAGTTGCACGTTCCCTTAAAACTTCAACTACCGGCAAATCTTCACCAGCAAGAAGATTAATTGATGCCCCTCCCCCACTACTTATATGTGTTATACCCTTTGAGAGGCCCATCTGATTTGCGGCAGCCGCGAGATGGCCTCCACCTATAATTGAAAAAGCATGTGAAGATGCTATTGCATTCAATATATCATCGGTACCTATATTGAATTCTTCCTTCTCAAAAACTCCAGCTGGCCCATTGGCAAATAATGTTTCTGCTTTTCTAATGTATCCTGCATATTCAGTTACTGTTTCTGTACCTATATCATATATTGGTTTGTCCGGAATTTCATCAATAGAAAATTCAACTCTCTTATTACTTATACAAACTGCAACATCTTTTGGTATGATTATCTGTTCACCATAATTCTTTAGAAGTTTTTTAGACTTTTTAACAAAATCACAATAGCCCTTACTTACTATAAAGTCTTTGTTACATTGTCCAATGTTTACTCCACTACCCCATAGGAATATGTTAGCAACTAACCCTGTTGTCAAGATGTAATCTGCACTTCCATTTTCCAGAACATTTTCCATGACCATGATGGAGTCATCAACCTTTACACCACCCAAAATATAAATACACGGCTTTTTAACATTATCCATTGCAGTGTAAAGTGCTTTAAGTTCTCTCTCCATTATCCTTCCGGCTGCTGAGGGCAACATGAATGCAAATCCTACCAGTGATGGTTGGGACCTGTGTGCAGCTGCAAAAGCATCATTTACAAAGTAGTCTGCAAGGGGTGATAACTTCTGAACCATATGTGTTTCAGACTGAATTTTTGGGTCTCTTCTTAAAATTTCTTCGGAATAAAAACGAACATTTTCCAAAAGAAGAATGTCTCCCCTTTTCATTTTTTTTATGGCTGTTATGGCATTACTTCCAAATATATCATCCACATAGTCAACCTTGTGGTTCAAGATATTAGAAAGTACTACTGCATGCTGTTTCAAGGTTGTAAAATCTTTTTTACCAGGTCTGCTTTGATGTGCCAAAACAACAGTCTTAGCACCCTTTTGCGAGAGTTCTTCTATGGTTTCCGAGTGGAGTTTTATCCTTGTATCATCCAGTATGAGTCCAGTACTTGGATCTACTGGAGAGTTTATGTCAACTCTTACAAGAACTGTCTTATTGTCTAGATCAAAATCATCTATGGTATAAAAATCAAGTGCCATCCATTCACCGCTTTTTATGTTTAGGTTCGATTTGTGTTAATATAATCAAATTGAATTTATTGACTTATATTTTACTTACAAGATTTAATAATGCTTCTTTAGGATCTTTTGCCATAATTATTCCCGATGCAAGGAGAACACCCTCTGTACCCAGATCCATGGCTGCCTTCATATCTTCTCCTGTGGAGATACCCGCACCACAGAGAACAGCTATTTTAGGGTTTATTTCATGTATAATATCAACTGTTCCCTTAACAATCTCAGGTTCTGCCTTTGAAACAGGAATTCCTGATCCTATTAGTTCAGGTGGTTCTATTGCCACGAAATCTGGTTTTAAAGTTGATGCAGCTGCACTTGTTTCAATGTTGTTTGTACAAAGCACACTCACCATGCTTTTTTCTGTTGCCTTCTTTACCACCACATCCATGTCAGCCAGTTTCATCCTCTGCTCCGAATGATTTACCAGACAACCTACTGCCCCTGCTTCTTTGATACACTCAATCAGGTTACTTCCAGTATGTCCACCCGCATTTACAGCATCTACATGCTGGGCAAAAACAGGAATTTTAACTTCATTTGATAATCTGTAGATATCAGGACTTTGTGGTGCTATTATTATATTTACACCCGTCTCTTCTGCGACTATTTCAGAAGCCATTGCAAGTTTTAAAGCATTATTTCCAGTAGATTCCAAGTAAGTTTTGAAATTTAAAATTACTATTGGAGTTCTCTTTATTTTATCCATTGTTTAACCTCCAAAAAAAAGCGTATACAAAATTTTATAAACTTATTCTTAATTAGCGAATATAAAAATATTGTGGTAGTTTATTGAGTAAACAATTGTATCCTTTGGATTAACCATAATTTTTAGATAATCTTTCGCTAAATTAATTTTTAAAATCATAGTAAACGATTGTAGTAAATGGAATCATTATTAAAAAAAAAATTGTTAATTGAAGTTTATCCGAACTTTCAAAGTTGAGGGTATGAATATATACATTAGATCAGATGTATGTAGAAGTAATTAGATTAGAAAGTAGATTGAAATTAAGTTAATTTTTTTTATTTTCAAGATATTTTAAACAAAACTAGTGAAATTATATAAATAAAAAGGATCAACAATGCCGCTCTCAGAAATAGAAATAAAAGCCCTTGAAAAAAAAGGTTACAGATTTGCAGGAGATCTAAAACATGCTGCAGCCAAAGTATGTCACTGGACAAAGAAAAGCCTACTCAACGAAGGAGTTTGTTATAAGGAAAAATTCTATGGAATAGAAAGTCATAGATGTCTCCAGATGTCTCCAAGTATCCCCTTCTGTCATCAAAAATGCTCATTCTGCTGGAGAGACATCTCAATAACCAAAACAGAATGGAAAGAAGATTTTGATGAACCCGGAAGAATAATAGATGATTGTATAGATTTACAGAGAAATTTGTTATGTGGTTTCTTCGGTAACTCAATGGCAGATAAGCAAAAACTTAAAGAATCCCAAGAACCTAGAAATGCAGCAATATCACTTGCAGGGGAACCAATGCTCTATCCCCGTATAAATGATTTGATATCCGAGTTTAAAAGAAGAGATTTTACAACTTTCCTTGTTACAAATGGAATGACACCTTCAAAGCTTGCAAATCTTGAAACCGAACCTACACAACTATACATTTCATTAGATGCACCCAACAAGGAGATATATAAAGATGTATGTCAACCCCAAATTTCTGGTGGGTGGGAAAAATTGAACAAATCACTGGATCTTTTATCAAGCTTCAACTGCAGAACTGTTTTAAGAATGACCTGTTTAAAGGATTACAATATGATAAATCCTCAGGAATATGCGAATATCATTACAAAGTGCAACCCAGATTTTATTGAGATCAAAGCATACATGTACGTTGGAAGTTCTAGAGACAGGCTAGCATTAGAGAATATGCCTTCAAATGAAGATGTTTTCAATTTCGCAGAATCTATTACGGAGTTATGTGATTATGAAATCATTAACAGTGCATTCGAAAGTAGAGTCGTATTATTATCTTAAAGAAATAGAATTACCATTTGAATCAAAATCATCAAGAAAAATGTAATTTAATAATATTTTTATTGATGTACATTACATGAGTCGAACTAACTAAATTTACAAGTTAAATAGGATTCCAAAGCTTTAAAAAGACTTAGAACAATAAATTTAATTAATGTATAAAATCAATTAATGATAAAAATTGAAGTAAATTATTAAGACCGGTGCATGAAGGTGATTGTTATGAAGAAGTTACTTATTGGATTAATTTTGATTGTAATAATGTTAAGCCCTGTTTACAGTGCTTCTGGTTTTGCTGTAACCTATGGGGAGACAACTTATGGTAATGCAAATATGAAAAATACAGTGAACAGTTACTTCCAGTCAAAAACCACTAAAAATATTAATGATGCTACTTCCAAGGTTGTAACTGCCTCCGAAGTAAATGCAATTTCAACCAATATTACAGGAAATACTTACCCCTCGAGTCAGATATTTTCTTGTGCAATGGTGGATCTAAGCTACAACCAAGGAATTGATGTAGTTGTTGATACTAGCAAAATAACAGTTGTAACGCCTAAAATGTATGCTAATGCACTAGAATCCTGTGGAATAAATAATGGATATGTTGTTGTAACATCTCCTGTTTCAGCATCTGGAGAAGCAGCCCTTGCAGGTGTTCTTGATTCTTATGAAATAGCTGTAGGAACACCAATACCAGAACAGGCCAAAAAAGCAGCTACAGAAGAACTGCACACTGAAACTCAAATTGTAAACGAAACTGGATTAAATCCAAATAAAATAGCTGATTTATTTTCAAATGCAAAAAATCAGGCTCAAAGTCAGAATCTTCAGGATCCTACCAAGATTAAGGTGATTGTTGTAAACGTTGCTAATAGTATGAATATAAATTTAACAGACCCACAAGCCCAACAGATTGCCAATACAATTTCAGATTCACAGAAAGCCCAATCTAGTTTAACAAGCTTCAAAAATCAGCTTCAAAATGCTACAAATGAGGCCACAAAATCTGGAGGGATTATAGATCAAATAAAGAACTATTTAAATAGTATCTATAACTACATAACGAATTTAGCACAGCAATATAGTTAAAAAAATGGAAATCTTTGAATTTCATTGATACATCCCCATCTCTTTGACTCCTAGGTACACTCTTACTTAGGATGTCAATAAAATTTAATGATCAACTAATATTATGGGAAACATATATCCCATCTTCATTTTAACTGGATGACTTGTTCATTAAAAGACTGGATTAAAAGTAGTAGTATAATGTTATTTTTTTATTTCATGTAATAGAAATTCTGAATAATTAACCCACAAAAAAAATGATATTAATCTAAAGAAAATAATATTAAAATAAGTAAAATTTAATTAATATCTTTGCACAGTTCTACTGCTTTTTTTGCTGCTGCTTCCATCGAAGTTTCATAGGAAACACCTGCTTCTTTAAGTATTCTCTGTCCTTCTTCTTCATTGGTGCCAGTTAACCTGATAACAATGGGAATTTTGTATTTTGAAGCATTTAAAACGTCCAATACTCCCATTGCAACATCATCTGCCCGGGTTATACCTCCAAGAACATTTAAAAATACTGTTTTAACATCAGGATCCGACATTACAATATTTAATGCCTTGACAATATTTTCCTGTGAAGAGCCACCGCCAATATCTAGGAAAGTTGCAGGTTTACCCCCATAGAGTTTCAACATATCCATTCCACTCAGCGTAAGGCCAGCACCATTTCCAATCACAGCTATGTTGCCATCAAGCTTCACATATGCAAATTCTCCCTTAGTAACCTTTTCAAGTTCAACTAGACATTTTTGTCTATACAAAGCATCATCATCAATATCTAACTTTGCATCTGCCGCAATGATACCATCAGCAGTAACAACCAAAGGATTTATCTCGGCTATAATTGCATCGTACTTTTGGAATACATTGAATAATTTACAAACAACTGCACCCAATTTAGTAATCATAAAATTTGGAACACCCATTTTGATGGCGATCTCCCTTCCATGGTATGGTAAAAATTCATCTAACGGATTTAAATAATATTTAACTATTTCTCCTGGTTTAGTCTGTGCAACATCCTCAATATCAATACCTCCAGACATGCTTGCCATTATAAGCGGTTTTTTAGCAGATCTGTCAAGTACTATACTTAAATAATATTCAGATAGGATATCAAGTTTTTCTTCAACAAGAACCATTTCGACTATTTCTTCCTTCAAAGTTGATCCCAAAATTTCATTTGCTTTGGTGTAAGCTTCATTAGGGTTATCAGCGAATTTAATTCCCCCCGCCTTAGCTCTTCCACCAACAAGGATTTGCGATTTGATTACAACATGTTTTCCAATTTCAGATGCTATTATCTTAGCTTCTTCAGGACTAACAGCCAATCTACTTTGGGGTACAGAGATTCCTTCTTCTTTAAATATGTCTTTAGCTATGTATTCATGAATCTTCACTTTGAACCTCCTAATCAAGCGAGTTTTAAACCAGCATCATATGCTGCCAGATTCTTTTCCTCAGTTCCCGGAGGAACACTTTCAGTTATGGCAGCCCTAACGGCTTCTTCAGAGACTACCTTTGTAATCCTAGTTATAGCCCCTACCATAACAATGTTAGCAACTACTTTAAGACCTATTTCTTCTGCTGCAGTTCTACTCGCTGGAGCTTTGTAAAGTTTTATATTATGTTTCCGGACAAATGGCATCACTTCTTCCTCTGAGATCAGGTCAGGATCTACGATAAGAATTCCTCCATCCTTAAGATCGTCTAAATATGCCATTAATGCTGGATGAGACATTGCAATAAATATGTCCGGATTCTGAACTTTTGGGTAGTCCACTTCATCATCACTCACAACAACTTCTGTTTTAGAAGCTCCTCCCCGAGCTTCAGGACCATAAGATTGGGTTTGAACTGCATGTAAGCCATCATGCAGTGCAGCTGCTTTTCCAATGACAATTCCTGCGAGGATAATTCCCTGACCCCCAAATCCTGCTATCCTAATATCTTTACGCATTTCAGTCCTCCTGAAAGGCCGATTTTATTGAAGATGGTTTTTCGGTAGTGCATTTATCTCCAATAAGTTTGCATATTTGTTCTGTGAATTCTGCTTCGTTCTTGTTCTGGAATTCTCCGACTATGAGTTTACCTTCAAGATCAGGATCATCCATTTTTTCAGCTCTTCTTTTAGTTATACTCTCGGCTTTCATCCACTGCATCATGGAGACAGCTGTTTTCATCTTATTTTTCCTACCGAAATACGTTGGACACTGTGAAACAGCTTCGATGAATGAAAATCCCTTGTTCTGAAGACCTGCCTTAATAGCATTTGCTAGCTGTACAGGATGAGCCGTTGTCCATCGAGATACATAGGTAGCACCCGCAGCTTTGGTAAGTTCTGATAAATCGAATGGTTTTTCAATTGCCCCAAACGGAGCTGTGCTTCCATAGCTACCTGTTGGCGATGTTGGACTTATCTGTCCACCCGTCATTCCATAAATACTATTATTTATACAAATTACAGTGAGGTCTATGTTCCTTCTTGCACCATGTATAAGATGGTTACCACCAATAGCAGCTGCATCTCCATCGCCCGTAAATACCACGACATCTAATTCAGGATTTGCAAGTTTAAGTCCGGTTGCAAATGTAATTGGTCTTCCATGGGTTGTGTGTAATGAATCACACTTAATGTAACCCGGTACCCTTGATGAACATCCAATTCCGGATACAAGTGCTAAATTATCAAAATCAATTTCAGCACGTTCCATTCCATTGAAAAATGAGTTCATAACAATACCATTCCCGCATCCAGGACAGAAAATGTTGGGAAGTCTGTCTGTTCTCAAATATTTCATAAAACGATTTTGGTTCGTTTTATCCATAATTTTCATCTCCATAATAACTTAAGATCATGATAAGTTTTATTAAATTTAACTTTAAGGATAGGTATATAATATTTTATCCACCATCTAATTATTCAACTTTCTTAATAATCTCAAGTATTTCATTGGGTTTGTGCATTTCTCCTCCAATCTTAGGGAGAAGGTGAAGCTCATGGTTTCTTAAAATTCTTTGGACTTCATGGAATATTTGTCCAAGGTTCATTTCAACAACAATGACTTTTTGGGCATTTTTTGCTGCTTCACGTAGCATATCCTCAGGGAATGGCCATACAGTTTCTAACTTTATGAATCCTGCTTTTAAACCTTCTTCCCTTGCATTTTTAACCGCCGTAATCACTGATCTCGAAGGTGCGCCATATGAAACAATAAGAATATCTGCATCTTTGGTATACATGGTTTTTACTGTGGCAATTTCGTTTGTATTATTCAGTATTTTGTTACAAAGCCGTGTCACAAGTTTAGAATGAGATTTTGGATTTGAAGCATCAGGATATCCTCTTTCGTCATGAGTTAACCCAGTTATGTGTAGTTTGTATCCTTCTCCAAAGGAAGGCATAGCCGAAGTTCCATCAGGTTCTGCTTTATAGGGTAAAAACATATCTGGACTTTCAAAAGGCATTTTCCTAGCTCTAATTTCCATTTTTTCAGGTATGGTGATTTTTTCTCTCATGTGTCCTACTATTTCATCAGCCATGATCATGACAGGCACCCGATACTTTTCTGCTAGGTTAAAAGCTTTAACTGTGAAGTCAAAACACTCCTGAACAGATGAGGGAGACATGGCTATTATTTCATAATCACCGTGTGAACCCCATCTAGCTTGCATCATATCGCTCTGAGAAGCCATTGTCGGTTGTCCGGTTGAAGGAGAACCCCTTTGCATGTTCACTATTACCAGGGGAGTTTCAGTCATTGCAGCATACCCTATGTGTTCCTGCATAAGAGAAAATCCAGGTCCTGATGTGGCAGTCATTCCTTTAAGTCCTCCCCAAACAGCACCCACCACTGCTCCAAGTGCTGATATTTCGTCTTCCATTTGGATAAATGTTCCGCCTTCCCTTGGAAGAAATACCGCCATGTCCTCTGCTATTTCTGTTGAAGGAGTTATTGGATAGCCAGCAAAAAATCTGCATCCTGCTTTTATTGCCCCTCTGGCACAGGCTTCATTACCTTGTATAAAATATTTTTCAGTCTTCATCCTTATCATCCACTGCTATTGCTTGATCTGGACACATTAAAATACATAATCCACATTTTGTACATTTTTCCTCATTTTTTGGACATGGTACATAAATCCCCTTTTTATTAGGGATTTTGGATTCTTCATAAACTTTAAGTGGGCAGAATTCTTTGCATACGTTGCATCCCTTACATAAATCCTCATTGATAGTTATCATGTTCGTTACCTTCAGTAATGTTATATTATTCAGTCAATACTGTTTATTGGATATTAGCCTCACATTTTAATTAAAGAGATCTATTTATTTTTTTATTATCAATTAATTGGATAAATCAATATTTCAACTTTTGCTCAAAGTTGATGGAAAATAAGTAATATTCTGTATTTTAAAAAATGATCGAAAATTATATTATATTTTTCAAATGGTAAATAAAAAAACATGTATTATGAGTACTCTTTTGGAATGTTTAATATTATCGATAAAATATTTAAATAGAAAGTAATAATGTGAACGTAACTCTTCTGGTGTTAGTAAAAAAATATGTACAGAATATTAATATAATTTTCATTCCCAATTTTATTGGTTATATCTTCTATTAAAAGCCATTAACATGTTAAAAAATTATATACTATTCATCTCTTTTCTCACAACTGAAACAATATTCAACATCTCTATCGGTCTTGAAAACTTTACCGCAACCTTTACAAATAATTTCTTTGAAGGAAGATTTTTTATCTACAATATTTAATGAACATGAACATTTCCAGCCCATTTTACCCTTTAACTTCTGTTCAAACGCTTTATCTTCATCGAACTCTTTAACCATTTTAAAATCCCATTTTTTTAAAAATTTTCTTCATTTTGTTATATGTTATTAAAAATTATTATTTATTGTCTAAAATTTAATTCCTTTTATTTATTAGGCTGTACAATTAATTGAATATATCTTTTGTACAAATATATTTTATTGATAGGATCTAGAAGCTAGAATTAGGTTAGATCTTCTACTTAAATTTTTTTTCAAACTGTTAGAGTCATTAAAATTCCTACTAAAATTCCCTGTTCACCCATAATATTATAAAATGTTTAATAAAAGGTTCAACATAAAATTTACAATGGATTAAGTTTTTTAGTTTATTGCAACATTAAAAGTATTTTAAGAACTTTCTAAATATTATGTTAAAATTAATAATCCTTAAATTTGTTATTCTTACAAGACTGTGATATAATGAGAGACATACTTCAAAAACTTATAAACGGAGAAATATCAGTTAAAACTGCTGAAAAAATGCTCAAACCCCTGCAAATATTGGAATTAGAAGATTTTGCAAAGATTGATATGTGTCGTGAGATTAGAACCGGTGTTCCAGAGGCAGTTTTTGCTGAAGGAAAAGAAAACGACGAAATCGTTAAGATACTTTTAAAATGTGCATCTAATGGCCGTATAATGGTAACAAGACTTAAAAAAGAAAGATTTGAAGATATTAAAGATGAATTAAATCCTCTTATTGACAAAGGGTTCAAAGTAGTATACAATAGAAGGGCCAAGATCTTGATGGTAAAGGATCATGAAGTAGAGAAAATAGGTAAAATCGGTGTAATAACCGCCGGTACCTCTGATATTCCAGTAGCTGAAGAAGCTAGAGTAGTTGCTGAGGAAACAGGTTGTGAAGTTTTAAAATCCTATGATGTGGGTGTAGCAGGAATTCATAGACTCTTCTCCCAAGTAAGAAAAATGATAGAAAGTAATGTGGAAGTTATTATAGTGGTAGCTGGAATGGAAGGAGCATTACCCTCTGTTGTTGCAGGTTTGGTTGATGTGCCTGTTGTTGGATTACCTACTTCGGTTGGATATGGAGTTGGTGAAGGAGGATTCACAGCATTATATGCTATGTTACAGTCATGCGCTCCGGGAATTGGTGTGGTTAATATTGACAATGGTTATGGAGCTGCAATATTCGCTTCAACAATAATTAAATCTGGACAAAAACAGCTTTAAATCCCATTAATTTTAATTTCATCAATACTTTTTTTTATTAAATTCTATGTTTCCTGCAAAATAAGATACATCAAAATTGTACATGAAGTTAACCTTAGATGGCCGATCTTAAATATAACCCTTGCAACACACTTTCATTATTTAAAAATCTTTAACTAATGATTATTACTGAAATACAAGTCTTATGATTGGATTCCTCAATATCATTACACTATCTTTGTCCAACTATACTTCCATGAAATATCCAACAGCAATTCCATCAACAAATCTAATACAAACCTATGATTATAAGTATAAATGGAGTATTGTAGAAATGAACACCTTTAAAACAGATAAGTTATTGTATAGAAGCAAAATAACAGTGATATCATTAAACTAAATTTATTTACCCTTCTTTCGTGAAATTTTAGCAACATTATATTTAAGAACTAATTGATCAATAAACTAATTTACCATCAGAATAGAAATAGAAACTTTTATTGTTAATATAAGTAAGTAACTATATAAAAAAAATATTAAAATTCAGTTCTTTCCACTTATTAGAGATCCTACAGCACCACCTACACCTACAACGAATCCTGTAGTCACGAAAATATAAACAATCCATGTAACAGATGCTATTGCGGCTGTGGTAAATCCTACTAGACCTGCTGTTATGGTTCCACCTATTAATAAGATTATTGAAATTACTATTGCACCAAATGCTCCTGCAACAAGTCCATTGCCAAATCCTGTTAAGACCCCTCCACCAACCATAAGACCAACAATAATTCCTGCTAAAAATAAACCGATACCAATACCTATTGAATGAAAGAAATATCCAAACACATTTGAAAGTATCACAGCCATTATAAATCCAACAAATGCTGCTGTCCAGTTCACCAAAACTAATCACCCCTTTTGTTATAGTAATACTTTTTTGTAAAGTAAAATATGTTCCAACAAATATATAAATTCTTTTTTTTTAGTTGTAGGATTAATAAACCTCTTCAACAAACATCAATGGGTAATTTAGTTCTGCAATAAACTTCAATCGTATTACCGCTCTTTTATTAGAATAATCAGACACTACCTTAACATTTAACATTTCCCCTGTCAATGAGATATATTCGAACTCATTTTTAACTTTGTCAAGTATTTCCCTATCTATTTTTATTTCAACTTTATTTATACAAGGTTGAAGTGTCATTGCTTCGGCAATAGATTTTTCCAAAGTTTCTACATTTTTAATACTAACTGGCGTACCAACAAATTGATGAAACAATGCCCCCATAGTTATGGCACCCTCAAAAATTGCCCTTTCTCTTTTTGTAATATTTTTAAAGTATTTCTCATCTACATCCATTTTAAACACCGATAATATCATTAACCCATGCTAACTTAGATTCAATTGCATCAGGTGGACTTGGGAATAAAAACGCATATATTAATAATATGGTTATGGCTATTGTTGCTATGAATAATATATATTGATCCTCTTTAATTGGATAAACGTAGCTTAAAATCATACCACCTGCAAAAAAACCTATAATAATTAATATGGCATATGGAGGATCATCAGCGGGTTTTTTTTCTGAATTATTGATAGGATAAATATTTTTTTGTTTAGCTTCGATCATAAGCCGTTCCTTGTCTGATCCCAAAGGGTAACAAGTTATTAAAAATAAAACATTTCCCTGTTCAATTGATAACATATACGAAGCTGGAACAATAGTTGAATTCACAACCTGATATTCAATATTGCCTATTCCAGGCCATTCAACAGTGATATTATCTCCAGATTGAAGTTTATTAAGATTTAAAAATGGAGATCCATAGAAAGTTCTATGTCCAAAAATTGCAACGGTTCCAAAACTTGGTTCTGCAGATCTAGGATCATGATATATGCCATAATCTATTGATTTATTATTTATAGCTTGATCAATGCCTATTTTAGGAATTTCCAAATATGGAGTCTCTGAATTATTTCCTATGAAATTATCAGCGGATGCATAATAACTCACTTCAATTAAACCATAGAGAGTTATGATTAACATTCCAATTAAAACGAAAACAGTTGAAAGTTTTATCATTTCTTTGATGTTAATGACTTCCAACTAATAAGTTTATCGTAAGAATCTAGCGTATCCAATTCCTGCTAAAACCACTATTGCACCTATAATTAACAGCCCATATGGAAGTCCTGTATTTTTAGTGGGTATGGTTAAAGGATCTGAACTAGGATCACTTGTTGGATCTGGTAGAGGTAGAGAATTTATTCGGGATGATAGAGACTGTGTGTTTGCAGGGGTAACAGTGTTTCCTGATGGCCATTGATATGTGTATGAGTAGGATTTGGTTTGACCAGGATATAATGTAACATCCCAAGCTGCAGTCTTGGCTTGTGGAAATTCGCTATCAATCCAATCAACTGTTGGATTGGAGTACGTAAGTGCTGAATTAATAGGGACTACAGGTGCTCTAACGTTACCTTCTACCCTAGGTCCCGAAGTTTGCATATTTTTCAGGAAGAAGAAAAAGTGTCCCTGCCATAGTTCAAGTTGGAGGTTAGGATTTAACATGTTTATCTCATCAGGCATAAACCAAGTAGCTGTTAATCCTGGATCATTAATTACAGGCCAGAAAGTATTATCTATCCCTTCTCGCTCTATTGTAAATGGAACTGGTGTCGCAACCATTGTAAATGTTACTGCTCTTGTTTGACCCGAGTCAACTTCCCACCCTAGATCACCACCAGGATTAAGCTTATTAACCATTCCAATTGCAGTAGGGTCAGTAGAAATAACATTCCAACCAATATTAGGAGTAACTGTACCGTCACCAGAATATAATTGACTTATCTTAAAAAATTCAGCGTGATTATTTGTATTTTTAATAACTACATGTATTGTTGCTTGAAGATATGTAAATGCTAAAGTAGAATTATTCGATTGGATCCATGCCGCTTGATCGCTCGCTGCATCAGTTGCAATGGTACTTAAGACACCTAAAACTACGAATAGAAATGCTAAAGTAGCATATAATATATTAACCCTGTTTAAGACCATTAATTAACCCCCGATTAACTGGTTTAATCGTATCCACCTGATTTATAATTGCCCAAAAAAATTTGATCTACAACCCTCTATTCCCCAAATAGATGGGCTGCAGATTTTTGTGAACCAAATTTTGTCTTATTATTTCTTATGATCCATATATTTGATGAAGTTCTTGTATCATCCATGTTGGTGCACTCTGAGTTGGAACTACTAAGTACAAACTTGAAGAAGATAGGAAGTTATCATTCTGTATTACCCATAATGCATTTGCCCTAGGAACTTCTAAAACAACCAGATAATTAGCAGACATGTCTCCAAGATTCGAAACCCTTTCAAAGTTAGATAATTTCCACCCATAAGCTGATAAAAGTGTATCTATCTGATTTTGGTTCCAATTTCCTGAAGCTCCAGCTTGTAGAACTTGCTCTATAGTTCCTGTTGCTTCTGATCCAGTTGAATAACCTAAACCAGAACCATCTATACTCACAGCAGTTGAACAACTTATGTTAGCATTATAATCACTACTACTTGTTGTGTCCCTTAAAATCGCAAGCACTGTAGCTCCACTAATTTCAGGAGCATCACTACTTGTTGTACTTACAGCTGTAGTGTTATTTCCGGTTGTTGCAGCACTGGTATTCACATTTTGATATACGTCTACAGAATCCCCAACATTAAGTAGTCCACCTGCAGCTTGTATTCTAGATAAATATACTGGAATGGCAACAGTATCCGGTGTTGTTATATCCATATTAGCTAATACACTCGCATCAGATTCATTCACAATTGTCTGCGCATCTACTTCTTTAACAATTAAATTCTTCACGTTAGACGAACTTGTACTACCTTCAACTGTACTCGCATCCGAAGTTGGTGTAGTTGAATAACTTATTTGTACCCGCCCATATGGATCCGACTTATTAGTAATCTGTTGAGTCTGATAAGTCCTCCAATCAGTAGTAGCAGGACCAATTACGTCTATTGCAAGAGCCTGATCTGGTGTTTGAGCAGAAGAAATCTTCAACAATAAACTGCTTCTATTTGGATCGTTAGACAAAGCACCCTTGAAATAAGAGTTGACTTCACTAATTTTGGCATTTTGTGCACTAACTAATGTTTGTTGATAAGGTGAGTAAACAAGGAAATAATATCCTGCCCCTACTAGTATAATTAGAATAATACCAAAAACCGCTGCACCAACAAGTGTCCTTTGATCTTCTTCAGGTAGTTGTTTCCCTAATCCTCCCCCTAATCCTGCGAATGCTCCAGGTTTTTTCTTCTCTGGAGGTCTTAAACGAGGTTTATCAAGTTGCGGTTTTGGTTTTGGTTTTGGCATGGGTCTAGGTATTTTATTATCAGGAGATACTTTTTTATCCCCATTACTTAGATTAACCTTACCGTTATTAGATTTAGGTTTATCACTATCTTTGTCTTTGGATTTACCTGAAACTTTTCCTACCATATCTTTAAGTCTTCCTCCGATATCAGAATTATCGGAATCAGATTTTTTCCCGTTCTTCCTGAGATCAGGGGTATCGTTTTTATCTTTATCTTTTTTTCCTAGTATCTTATCTAACATTTGGACCACTTCTGCGAAGCTT
>Ga0224559_1001095_pt1 | contig 15480 bp, 13 predicted proteins | sample 714S33034metaG_FD_180676 | JGI IMG/M metagenome (GOLD analysis project Ga0224559, IMG submission 180676) | Peat soil microbial communities from Stordalen Mire, Sweden - 717 S3 30-34 | ecosystem: Environmental > Terrestrial > Soil > Wetlands > Peat | place: Sweden: Norrbotten County, Stordalen... | reverse complement strand
GACCGTCTTCGGCCCAGCCTTGCCGTCGACCAGCGAAGCGCGAAGCGCCTCGACCAGCGCCGAGCCGACCACCACAGCGTCGGCGACGGCGGCGATCGCGGCTGCGCTCGCCGCGTCCTTGACGCCGAATCCGACAGCCACTGGCAGATCGGTATGACGCTTGATCCGCGCAACGGCGGCGCCGGTTTTGGCCGGGTCGGCCGCCGCCGCGCCGGTCACGCCGGTGATCGAGACGTAATAGACAAACCCCGATGTGTTTGCGAGCACCGCCGGCAAGCGCTTGTCGTCGGTCGTCGGCGTCGCCAAGCGGATGAAGTTGAGCCCGGCCTTGAGCGCCGGCAGGCACAATTCTTCGTCTTCCTCCGGCGGCAGATCGACGACGATCAAACCGTCGACGCCCGCCGCATTGGCGTCGCGCAGGAACGTTTCGACGCCATAGACGTAAATCGGGTTGTAGTACCCCATCAGAACGATCGGCGTGTCGGCGTCGGCGTCGCGGAATGCGCGCGCCAGCGCCAACGTCTTTCGCAGGGTCTGACCGCCGCGCAGAGCGCGCAGGCCCGCGGCCTGGATCGCCGGCCCGTCGGCCATCGGGTCGCTGAACGGCATGCCGATCTCGATCACGTCGGCGCCGGCTTTCGGCAAAGCCCTGACGATCGCCAACGAAGTCGCCATGTCGGGATCGCCGGCCATGACGAAAGTCACGAGCGCGGCGCGCCCTTCGGCGCGCAAAGCGGCAAAACGGCGGTCGATGCGGGTCGTCATGCGCGGCTCGTTAGCACACCGGAGCCCGAGAAGGAAATTGTCAAAGTCCTCGACATCGCGCGGCGGCGAAGCAATAATGCGCACAATGTCATCGGTCCGCTTTCGCTCACTCAGCGCACGCCGATTTCTCTTTTGCGCCGCATCGCTTCTCGCCGCCCTCGTCCTCAGCGTCGCGGCGGCGGGCGGGCCGTTGCCGAGCCGCGCGGCGGCGGGACCGCATGCGGCGCCGAACGCCGCCGCGCCGATGCGCTTCGTCAAGGTCCTCGACGACAACCCGGCCTGTCGACCCGATTGTCCTGAATGGATCTCGGCCGAAGGCAAGATCGTCACCGGTTCCGCCGACGCGCTCGAGCGCACGCTCAACGCCGCCGGGGGCCGTCGCCTGCCGATCGTCATCAACTCGGCTGGCGGCGCGATCGAGGACGCCATGGCGATGGGCCGCCTGATCCGCGCCAGACGTCTGGCGGTTGTCGTCGCCCATACCACGCTTTCACCCTGCGCAAAGAGCGCCAAGACCTGCGGCGAGGCGAAGGGCGTCACCGACGCGCGCGGCGCCTATTGCGCCTCGGCTTGCACTTTGGCGCTCGCCGGCGGCGTCGAGCGCTACGTCAGCCCGCAGTCCTACGTCGGCGTGCACCAGATGACCGAGGTCGTCAGGCAGACGCAGGTCATGAAGCTCTACAAGGTTCACTATCTGAAATTCGCCGGCATCAAACTGGAATTGTCGCGCCATTTCGTCGGCGAGCAGAAATCGACCACCACCGCCAAGCTCGCCGCTGACGACTCGGTCGACTACGACGTCGCCGACTATTTCGCCGAGATGGGGGTCGCCGATCCGGTGATGAAACTGACGATGACGACGCCCCCCAAGTCCATTCACTGGATGAGCGCCGAAGAGTTGCGCCTGTCGCGCCTGGCGACGGCGTGGGTCGACCGAGCGAATCCGATCCTCGCCGACGCCGAGCCGAGAGGGCTCGCCGGCTCGGCGATCGACGCCAAACCGTCGTCGACCTCGCCATTTGTCGCCAAGGCGTCGGCGCCGCTCGCCGACCCGGTCAACGGCCATCGCGCGACCTTGGAGGCGACTTTCGCCTATCGTCGCGGCGGCGCGACGGTGACGACGACGCTGGCCGCGCGCGACGCCGACACGGGCGCGGCTCTCGACCTGCCCGGCGCCGGCGCCTTCCTCATCTTCTATCCGCAAGGCGCAGAATTCCGCAGCGGCCGCCTCGACGCGGAGGCGCCGGCGCGGTTCTCGCTGCCGCTGCGCAGCTTGTGCAAGCTGAAGCGGAGCGGCGGCAGCGCGATCGTCAGCTTCATCGCCGATCCCTCCGCACCCGGGGCGCCCCATCCCGCGCCCGTCGAGCTGCGCCCGCTGGCCGCGGAGGGCGGCTCCGCCCTGTTCGACGAAGCCTGCCCGCCAAAACCGGTCGCCGCGCGCGCCGCCGACGCGCCGCCCGCCGCTAGCGACCCCAAATCCCGATAAGCGTCGCTTTCGCCAGCGTGTGGAAGTGCAGGTTAAAGCCGACCACGGCGGGCGAGGCGGTCACGTCGGCGTCGAGCTTGTCGACGTCGACGGCAAAGACCTGGAAGTGATAGTGGTGCGGCTTGTCGCCCTTGGGCGGGCAAGGACCAAAATATCCCTGTGAGCCGGCGTCATTGTTTCCCTGGATCGCGCCAGCGGGAGCGAGGGTCGCCTTGGGATCGCCGGCGTTCTTGGGCAGCGACGTCACGTTGGCGGGAATGTCGAACATCACCCAATGCCAGAACCCGCTGCCGGTCGGCGCATCGGGATCATAGACGCTCAGCGCGAAGCTCTTGGTTCCCGTGGGCGCGCCCGACCAACTCAGCGCCGGCGAGACATTGCCGCCAGAGCAGCCGAAACCGTTGGCGACCTGCTCGTCGGCGATCCGCGCGTCAGGCTTGATGTCTGGGCTGGCCACCGTCATTTGCGCCGCGCTCGCGTTGGCGCCGCCAGCCAACAGCATCGCTGCCGTCAAAAGCCATTTCCGCATTGCCGTCATCCTCCCTGACGCCTGTCTGGCGGCTTGAGCGCCGCTCGGACAGCGAGCAATTCTGGCCAAATCGCCGCGTCATCGCAAGCCCGCGCCTTGGCGATCAGGTTTCCGGCGCTGCGCCGGGGTCGGCGAGCCGGTGCAGGCGGTCGGCGGCGGCCAGCGCAAAGCGCAGCAGCACCGCCCGCCGCGCCGCCGGAGGAATCGCGTGCGCCGGCGACTCGCGCAGGATTTCGCCGCCGTAGGAATCGGCGACGATCAGTCCCGCCTCCTCAGGCATGATGTCGAGCGGCATTTCGGCGTCGACGGCGAAATACAGCCGATCGCAATGGGCGAAGTAGTCGCGCCACTTGTGGTCGGCACGAAAGTCGGTGACCGACGACTTGACTTCGACGATCAGCAGCGCGCCGTCGCCATTGACGCCGACGACGTCGGCGCGCCGCCCGCTGGTCAGCGCCAGCTCGGTGACGGTGGCGAAGCCGCGCGCCCTGAGCAGACGCCTGACGCCGCGGCAAATCGCCAGCGCCGCCTCGGACTGGCGGCCGTCGACCGGCGTTTCCGGCGGCCCGCTCACGTCAACGCGCCTTCGCATCGGCGAGGATCATCGCCGCCGCCTTTTCCGCGATCATCATCGTCGGCGCGGCGGTGTTGCCGGAAGTGATGCGCGGCATGACCGACGCGTCGGCGATCCGGATTCCCCCGACCCCGCGCAGCTTGAGCGCAGCGTCGACCACCGCCGTCGGGTCGTCGGCGCGGCCCATTTTCGCGGTGCCGACCGGATGGAAGATGGTCGTGCCGATGTCGCCGGCCGCGCTGACGAACTCGGCGTCGCTCTGCGCCGCCGCGCCGGGCCGATGTTCCTCCGGGCGAAAGCGCGCGAGCGCCGGCGCCGCGGCGAGACGGCGCGTCAGCCGGATTGCGTCGACCGCGACGCGCCTGTCCTGTTCGGTGGCGAGATAGTTCGGCTGAATGCGCGGCGCGGCGAGCGGATCGGATTCGACCGCGTGGCTCGCGCCGCGGCTCGTCGGCCTCAAGTCGCAAACGCTGAGGGTGATGGCGGGGAATTCGTGCAGCGACTCGCCGAAACGATCCAGCGACAGCGGCTGAATATGGTACTCGAGATTGGCGGTGGCGAAGTCGTGCGAACTCCTGGCGAAGATCCCCAGGTGCGACGGGGCCATGGTCATCGGCCCGCGCCGCCTGAGCGCGTAGTCGAGCGCCATGCCGGCGCGCCGAACGAGCGACTGATAGTCGACGTTGAGCGTGCGCGCGCCGGCGACGCGAAACACCAGGCGCAGTTGCAGATGGTCCTGCAGATTCTCGCCGACGCCAGGCGAAGCGTGGACGAGATCGCGGCCAAGCCGCGTAACGATCTCCGGGCGGCCGACGCCCGACAATTCGAGCAATTGCGGCGTTCCGATCGCTCCCGCGGCGAGCGCGATCTCGCCGCCGGCGCGCGCCTCGCGGCTGACTCCGTCGGCGCCGTAGCGCACGCCGACCGCGCGCCGGCCGTCGAAGATCAGCCGCTCGACATGGGCGCCGGCGACGACGCGCAGGTTCGGGCGATTGAGGATCGGCCTGAGGAAGCCGCGCGCCGCGCTCCAACGCCGTCCGCGTCGCTGATTGATGTCGAAATAGGCGGAGCCTTCGTTGTCGCCGCGGTTGAAATCGTCGACCTTGGCGACGCCGATCTCGGCCGCGGCGTCGCGCACCGCGTCGAGGATCGGCCAGGAATTGCGCGGGCGCTCGATCCGCCATTCGCCGCCCGCGCCGTGCCACGCGTCTGCGCCGCCGTAATAATCTTCGTGGCGCTTGAAGTACGGCAGCACGTCATCCCAACCCCAGCCGCCGAGGCCGAGCTGGCGCCAGCCGTCGTAGTCGGCGGCCTGGCCGCGCATGTAGATCATGCCGTTGATGGCGGAAGATCCGCCGAGCACGCGGCCGCGCGGATAGCCGATTGCGCGGCCGTTGAGGCCCGGCTCCGCCGCGGTCTTGAACAGCCAGTCGGCGCGCGGATGGCCGATGGCGAAGAGATAGCCGACTGGAATGTGCAGCCAGATCCAGTTGTCGCGGCCGCCGGCTTCGAGCAGCAACACGCGGTGGCGCGGATCGGCGGAGAGGCGATTGGCGAGCACGCAGCCGGCCGATCCGGCGCCTACGACGATGAAGTCGTAGTCCTCGCTCACGGCGTCACGGCCCAGCACGCGACCGCGCGTCCCTGCTTGACTTCGAGCGGCGGCTTTTCCTTGCGACAGCGGTCGAAGGCGAGCGGGCAGCGCGGATTGAACGGACAGCCGGGCGGCGGCGCGATCGGCGACGGCGGCTCGCCCTTGAGCAGGATGCGCTCGCGCTTGGCGGTCGGATCGGCGACCGGCGTCGCCGACAGCAGCGCGCGCGTATAGGGGTGCTGCGGCGCGGAGAAGATCGCCTCGCGCCCGCCGAGCTCGACCGCATGGCCGAGGTAGACGACCATCACCTCGTCGGCGATATGGTGGACGACCGACAGGTCGTGCGAAACGAAGACATAGGCGAGGGTGAACTCCTCCTGCAGCTCGGCGAGCAGGTTGAGCACCTGGGCGCGGATCGACACGTCGAGCGCCGACACCGGCTCGTCGAGCACCAGGATCTTCGGCCTCAGCATCAGCGCGCGCGCGATGGCGATGCGCTGGCGCTGGCCGCCGGAGAACATGTGCGGATAGCGGTGGAAAAACTCAGGCCGCAGGCCGACTTTGGCCATGATCGCGCGCGCCGCCGCCTCGCGCTCGGCGGCCGATTGCCGAGTGTTGACGAGCAGCGGCTCCTCCAGCGCCTTGCCGATCCGCTGGCGCGGATTCAGCGAGCCGTAGGGATTCTGGAACACCATCTGCACGTCCTGGCGCAGACGTCGTCGGCGGGCGTGATCGGCGGTCGCGACGTCCTCGCCTTCGATCAACAGCACGCCGGCGGTCGGCGGTTCGATCAGCGTCAGCAGCCGCGCCAACGTCGACTTGCCCGAGCCGGATTCGCCGACCACCGCCAGCGTGCGCCCGGCGTCGAGCGAAAACGACACGCCGTCGAGCGCATGGACGACCGCGGGCGGACGGAACGCGCCACGCGAGACGACGTAGTCGCGCGACAGGGCGCGCGCCTCGATCACCGCGCTCATGCCGCCGCTCCATCGCCCGCCGGTCTCGGCGCCGGCTGGCCGCCGCTGAGCGGCGTGTAGCAAAGTGCGCGGCCAAGCGCCGCTGGCGCGCGGTCGGGCGCGGCGTGGCGGCAGGCGTCGAAGGCGAAGGCGCAGCGCGGCGCGAACAGGCAGCCGCGCGGACGATCGAACTGGCCTGGCACGACGCCGGGAATCGCCGGCAGCCGTCGCGCCGTCGCGCGCTCGGGCAAAGCGGCGAGCAGCGCGGCGGTGTAGGGGTGATGCGGATCGGCGAACAGCGCGCCGGTCGTATTTTCCTCGACCTGCTGGCCGGCGTATTGGACGATGACGCGATCGGCGGTCTCGGCGACGACGCCCATGTCGTGGGTGATCAGCACCAGCGCCATGCCGTTGCGCTGCTTGAGCGACAGCAGCAGATCGAGGATCTGCGCCTGGATCGTCACGTCGAGCGCAGTCGTCGGCTCGTCGGCGATGAGCAGTTTCGGCCGACAGGCGAGCGCCATCGCGATCATCACCCGCTGGCTCATGCCGCCCGAAAGCTGGTGCGGAAAGGCGCGCGCGCGACGAGCCGGATCGGGGATGCCGACCTCCGCCAGCAACTCGACGACCCGCTTCGCGCGGGCGCGACGATCGAGGTCGAGATGGGCCTTCAGCGCCTCGTTGATCTGGAAGCCGACGGTGAAGCAGGGATTCAGCGACGACATCGGCTCCTGGAAAATCATCGCCAGATCTTTGCCGGCGATGCGGCGGCGCTGGGCCGGCGTCATCGTCAGCAGGTCGGCGCCGTCGAACGTCATGCGGTCGGCGGTCACTTTGGCGGTGAACGGCAGCAGCCCCATCACCGCAAGCATCGCCACCGACTTGCCTGAGCCGGATTCGCCGACGATCGCCAGCACGCCGTCGCGATCGACGGTGATGTCGAGACCATCGACGGCGACGAATTCGCCGTGTCGGGTGGCGAAGGCGACGGTGAGGTTGCGGACTTCGAGCAGCGCCATCGCTCAAGTCCGCCGCATTCGAGGATCGAGCGCGTCGCGCAGCCCGTCGCCAGTCAGGTTGATCGCGACGACCGCGATGAGGATCGCCAGGCCGGGCAGCGCGACGATCCAAGGGTCTGAGCGGATGAACTCGCGCGAGTCGGCGAGCATCGTGCCCCATTCCGGCGTCGGCGCCTGCGCCCCGAGGCCAAGGAAGCCGAGGCCCGCTGCTTCGAGAATGGCGTCGGAGACGCCGAGCGCCGCCTGGACGATCAGCGGCGCAAGGCAATTGGGCAGAACGGTCGAGACCATCAAGCGCAACGGGCCGACGCCGGCGACCCGCGCCGCCGTGACATAGTCCTTGGTCAGTTCGCCGAGCGCCGAGGCGCGCACCAGTCTGACGTAGCGCGGCAAGTAGACGATCGTCACCGCGACGATGGTGTTGGCGAGACTCGGCCCGAGCACGGCGACGACCAGGATCGCCATCACCAGGCTCGGCACCGCCATGATCAGATCCATGACGCGGGTGATCACGACGTCGACCAGCGACCCCACCGAAGCGGCCAGGAGGCCGAGGACGACGCCGACCACGAACGACACGCTCATCACCGACAGACCGATGAATAGCGACACGCGCGCGCCGTAGATCAGCCGCGACAGCGTGTCGTGGCCGTCGCCGTCGGTGCCGAGCGCGTAGCGCCACGTTCCGCCCGACTCCCAAATCGGCGGCGCGCGCACCGCGTCGCGAAACTGCTCGATCGGCGAATGCGGCGCGATGAAGTTGGCGAAGATGGCGATCAGCGCAATCGTAGAAATCACGACGAGGCCAAACACCGCGCCGTGGTTCTCGCGGAAGGCGGCCCAGAACGCGGCGAGCGGCGTCGGCTGGGCGAGAACCTCGGCCGCTTCTTCGCTCGACACGGCGGGGAGCGCGACGTCAGCGGCCATGACGGATCCTCGGATTGATCGCGCCATAGACCAGGTCGACGACAAGGTTGACGCCGATCACCACCGTCGAAACCAGCATCACGCCGCCCTGCAGGGCCGGGTAGTCGCGCCGGCTGATCGACTCGATCAGCCAATGGCCGACTCCGGGCCAGGAAAAGATCGTCTCGGTCAGCACCGCGCCGGCGAGCAGGCTCGACACCATCAGGCCGATGACGGTGACGACCGGCAGCAAGGCGTTGCGCAGCGCATGCACGCCGATGACCCGAAACGGCGACAGGCCCTTGGCGCGCGCCGTGCGGACGTAGTCTTCCGACAACACCTCAAGCATCGAAGAGCGCGTCATGCGAGCGATGACGCCGAGCGGCACGGTGCCGAGCACGATCGCCGGCAAGACCAGATGCCTGACGGCGTCGAGGAAAGCGCCGTCCTCGCCGGACAGCAGGGAATCGATCAGCATGAAGCCGGTGGGCTGATCGAAGTAGTAGTTGATCAGGTCGATGCGGCCCGACACCGGCAGCCACTCGTGCTGCACCGAAACGAACATGATGAGCAGCAGGCCCCACCAGAAGATCGGCATCGAATAGCCGAACAGCGAGACGGTCATCAGCCCCTGATCGTAGACGCTGCCGCGCTTGACCGCCGCCACCGCGCCGGCCGGTACGCCGATCGCCACCGCGAACAGCATTGCGCACACCGACAATTCGATCGTCGCCGGAAACAGAGTGAGAAATTCGGTCAGCACTTTCTGGTTGGTCGACAGCGACACGCCGAAGTCAGCGTGCAGGAGCTTCCAACAATAGTCGAGGAACTGCCGCCACACCGGCAGGTCGAGGCCGAGTTGGTGGCGGAAATAGACGAGCCGTTCGGGCGAGATGCCATGCTCGCCCACGCGCACCTCGACCGGATCCCCTGGCACCAGGCGGATAGCGACGAAGGTGACGAACATCAGCGCAATGAACGTCGGAACGGTCAGCGCGAGGCGACGGAGGAAATAAACGAGCATTGGCGCGTTCGTAAGGTTCGGGGCCCGGCCGAGGAAACGGACGGGCCCCTCACCTGTTTACTTGACGTCGACGCCTTGAAACGCGTGCGTGCCGAGCGGGCTCTGCTTATAGCCTTCGACATTGGCGCGCGTCGCTTCATAGACGATCGAGTGGGCGATCAACAGTTCCGGCTGTTCGTCATGCTCGATCTCCTGCATGCGGGCGTAAAGCTTGGCGCGCTCGGCCTGGTCGGAAATGCTCCGCGCCTTGGCGAGCAGGTCGTTGAACTCTGCGTTGCACCACTTCGGGATGTTGTTGCCGGCCGGCTTGCCGTCCGGGCAGCCGAGCAGGAAGAAGAAGTTGTCGGGGTCGCCGTTGTCGCCCGTCCAACCCATCTGGCCAGTGTCGCTCTCGGCGTTCTGCAGCCGCTTGCGGTACTCGCCCCACTCGAAGGTGACGAGCTTGGCGTTGACGCCGATCTTGGCGAGATCGGCTTGCATCATTTCGCCAATGCGCTTGCCGTTCGGGTTGTAAGGGCGCTGCACGGGCTGATACCAGAGATCGATGTCGAGCGGCGTCTTGACCCCGGCGGCCGCCAACGTCGCCTTGGCCTTCTCGGGGTCGTACGGGATGTCGACGATCTTGTCGTCAAACGACCACATCGTCGGCGGGATCAGCGTCTTGGCCTTCACGCCCGCGCCGAGATAGACGTCCTTGATGATCGCGTCACGATCGATCGCCATCGACAGCGCCTGCCGCACTTCCAGCTTGTCGAACGGCGGCTTGGTCATGTTGAACGCCCAATAGGCGATGTTGAGGCCGGGCTCGTGAACGACCGTCAGTGAAGCGTCCTTCTCCATTTCCGCAACATCGGCCGGCCGCGGATAGCCGTTGATGTGGCATTCGCCAGCTTTGAGCTTCGCATAGCGCGCCGTCGCGTCGGGGGTGATGGCGAAGACGAGATCGTCGACCAGCGCCTTCTCGCCAAAATTGTGGTCGGGATTCTTCTTAAAACGGATCACCGAATCCTTCTGATAGGCGACGAAATAGAACGGGCCGGTGCCGACTGGCGTCTGGTCGAACTGCTCGGGCGTCCCCTTCTTCAGCAGGAAGTCGGCGTATTCGGCCGAGCCGATCGCCATGAAGTCCATCGCGAAATTGGCGAGGATGGGGGTGTTCGGCTCCTTCAACTTGAGGACGACGGTGTAGTCGTCGGTCTTGGTCACCGAGTCGATCGACGCCGGCATGTCCATGTCGTTGAAGTAGTCGTACTTGCCGCCCGACACCTTGTTATAGGGGTTGTCCTCTTTCCACTGACGGTTGATCGAGAACAGCACGTCGTCGGAGTTGAAATCGCGGGTCGGCGTGAAATCCTTGACGCCGTGGAACTTGACGCCCTTGCGCAGGTGGAAGGTGATCGTCTTGCCGCCGTCGGCGATGTCCCAACTCTCGGCCAGACCGGGAATGACCTCGGTGGTGCCGCGTTTGAACTCGGTGAGGCGGTCATAGACCGGCCGCGCCGCGTCGAAGCTGGTGCCGGTGGTGTTGAGCGCCGGCGTGAAGTTCTCCGGGCTGCCTTCCGAGCAATAGACGAGGGTCTTGGCCGTCGCGGCGGGCATGCCAGCCAGCAGGGCCGCCAGCCCGAGGCTGGCGAAGACGAGAGATTTCATCGAAGCTCCCCTAGAATAACGCCTCCGGGCCCGCGCGCTGCGCGGCCCCCCCGGAGGCGGTTGGGCGCCATCTAGGCTCGTTTTCGGTTATGACGCAATGGGCCCAGACAAGCAGCGGCGGGGTCGCAGAGCCGCCTAGAGCCGGTCGATCCGCTCGCGCGCCTCGAGCTCGGCGACGACGCGATCGGCGAGCGCTTCGGCCGACGTCGTCGACGCGTCGAGCGTCAGTTCGGCCGCTTCGGGCGCTTCGTAGGGCTGGTCGACGCCGGTGAAATTCTTGATTTCGCCGGCCAGCGCCCGCTTGTAGAGCCCCTTGGGATCGCGCGCGATCACCGTGTCCAGCGGCGTCGAGACGTAGATCTCGACGAATTCACCGGGCGCCGCGATGTCGCGGGCCAGTCTCCGCTCGGCGCGAAACGGCGAAATGAACGAGGTCAGCACGATCAGTCCGGCGTCGGTCATCAGCCGCGCCACCTCGGCGATGCGGCGAATGTTCTCGACCCGGTCCGCCGTGGTGAAGCCAAGATCCTTGTTGAGGCCGTGGCGGACGTTGTCGCCGTCGAGCAAAGCGGTGTGGACGCCGCGCGCCGCCAGCTTGCTCTCGACCAGATTGGCGATCGTCGATTTGCCGGCGCCGGAGAGACCGGTGAACCACAGGATCGCCGGCCGCTGGTGCTTGATCGCCGCGTGCGCCTCGCGCGAGACGGCGAGGCCCTGGCGGTGAATATTGGTGGCGCGGCGCAGGCCGTGGGCGATCATCCCCGCCGCCGCCGTTTCGTTGGTGGCGCGGTCGATCAGGATGAAGGCCCCAGTCTCGCGGTTCTCTGCGTAGGGGTCGTAGGCGACCGGCGCGGTGAGGGCGAGATTGGCGAAGCCGACCTCGTTGAGCGCCAACGTCTTGGCCGCAAGCTTGTCGAAATTGTCGACGTCGATACGGTGCTTGAGTTCGGTCACTGAGGCCGGAACGGTGCGCGCGCCGATCTTCATCAGATAGGAGCGGCCGGGCAGCAGCGGCTGCTGGCTCATCCAGATCAGATGAGCGGTGAACTGATCGGCGACCTCAGGGCGCGCCTGGGGCGGCGCCAGCACGTCGCCGCGGGCGACATCGACCTCGTCGGCGAGCGTCAGCGTCACGGCGTCTCCGGCTTCGGCCTCGTCGGCGGCTTCGCCGGCGCGCAGGATGCCGGTCACGGCGCTGTGGCGGCCCGACGAAGCCACGACGATCGCATCGCCGCGCCTGATCCGGCCGCTGGCGATCGTTCCGGCGAAGCCGCGGAAGTCCAGGTGCGGGCGGTTGACCCATTGCACCGGCAGGCGGAACGGCGCGTTGCGGCGCTCGTCCTCGACTTCGACGCGCTCGAGATGGTCGATCAGATACGGCCCTTCATGCCAGGGCGTATTCGGGCTCAGCGAGGAAATGTTGTCGCCGACGCGGGCCGAGATCGGGATCGCGGTCAGCGAGTGGAAGTCGAGCGGCGCCGCGAACGCCTTGAAAGCCTCGACGATGCGGCGAAATGTCGCTTGGTCGTAGTCGACCAGGTCGATCTTGTTCACCGCCAGCACGACATGACGAACGCCGAGCAGCGAAGCGATGATCGCGTGGCGATGGGTCTGGGTCAGCAGCCCCTTGCGGGCGTCGACCAGCAGGATGGCGAGGTCGGCGTTGGAGGCGCCGGTCGCCATGTTGCGCGTGTACTGCTCGTGGCCGGGCGTGTCGGCGACGATGAACGAACGCCGCGGCGTGGCGAAATAGCGATAGGCGACGTCGATGGTGATGCCCTGCTCGCGCTCGGCCTCGAGACCGTCGACCAGCAGCGCGAAGTCGATGTCGGCGCCGACCGTGCCGTGCTTCTTCGAGTCGCGTTCGAGCGCCGAGAGCTGGTCGTCGAGGATCAGCTTCTGCTCGTAGAGCAGCCGGCCGATCAGGGTCGACTTGCCGTCGTCGACCGAGCCGCATGTGAGCAGGCGCAGCGTCGGCAACGCGCTTTCGCGCAAGAGCTCCGCCATCAGAAGTACCCCTCGCGCTTCTTCTTCTCCATCGACGCGGATTCGTCGCTGTCGATCAGGCGCCCCTGGCGCTCCGAAGTCGTCGCGGCGCGCATCTCGGCGATGATCGCGTCGAGCGTGTCGGCGTCCGACTCGATCGCCCCGGTCAGCGGATAGCAGCCGAGCGTGCGGAAGCGCACACGCTTCATCTGCGGCCGCTCGCCGGGTTCGAGCGGCAGACGGTCGTCGTCGACCATGATCAGCGTCCCGCCGCGTTCGACCACCGGCCGCTCCTTGGCGAAATAGAGCGGCACGACCGGAATGCCCTCGGCGCGGACGTATTCCCACACGTCGAGTTCGGTCCAGTTCGACAGCGGGAAGACGCGCATCGACTCTCCGTCGCGGATGCGGGTGTTGTAGAGCCGCCACAGCTCGGGCCGCTGATTGCGCGGATCCCAGGCGTGGGCGGCGGAGCGGTGCGAGAAGATGCGCTCCTTGGCGCGGCTCTTCTCCTCGTCGCGTCGCGCGCCGCCGAAGGCGGCGTCGAACCGGCCGGCGTCGAGCGCCTGGCGCAGCGCCTCGGTCTTCATCACCTGGGTGTGGAGCTGGCTGCCCGACGCGACCGGGGAAACGCCGCGCGCGACGCCGTCCTGGTTGATGTGGACGCGCAAGTCGAGGCCGAGCCGCCGCGCCGTCTCGTCGCGAAAGGCGATCATCTCGCGGAACTTCCAGGTCGTGTCGACGTGCAGCAGCGGGAACGGCAACGGCGCCGGATGGAAGGCCTTGATCGCGACGTGCAGCATCGCCGACGAATCCTTGCCGATCGAATATAGCATCACCGGATTGATAAATTCAGCGACAACCTCACGCATTATGTGAATTGCTTCGGCCTCAAGGCGCCGCAAGTGAGGGGGCAGTTCGGCCATCGGGCGCCTCGTGGGGAAAGGGTCGGCCGAGGCCTTAGAGAGAAAGGACTGGCGAATCAAGCTGGTCGCGCCAGGTCCGCCGCGCTCAGCCGGGCCGCGACGGGCCCCGCGCCAGCATGACCAGCGCCCCGACGCCGCCGATCAACCCGCAGGCGACGCCGGCGCAAAGGATCGCCTGCAGCGTCCAGTTCGGTTTGCGTCGCGCGCGCTGTTCCATGGCCTGTCTCCCAACGAGAGGTCGACCGGCGTTTACGGACTGGCGCAGCGGTCATCTAGGGCTTAGCGGGCCGCGGCGCGGGAGCGGCGGCCTTGTCGCTGCTGTTCTGCAGGCTCAGGCTACCGCCCGGCTGCATCTCGAGGCAGGTCCACAGTTCGACGTTGCTCGGCGCAACGCCGCCGCCTTCGAAAATGCAGGCCGAGCGCGCCACGGCCGAATAATGCGACCACCGCGCCGCCAGCTTTTCGCGCGCCGCCTGTTCGTCGCGCACGCAACTGTCGAAGGCGACCTTCGCGTCCTCCGGCAGCGCCGTGGCTTGCGCGTCGCTGCAGACTTTCGCCGCGTCGACCGCAGGAGGCGCGCCCGCGAGCGCGATCAGCACCAGAACTGCGATCATCGTCCGACCTTCCCATTTCCGCCGCGCTCCGCGCGCGCATTTCGTCATTATGGCGCGCGGCGCAGCGTCGCGCCACGATTCAGTCGAGTGGTTCACACGATTGTGGAGGGATCAAACACGTCGTCGCCTGGCGACGGCGATCCATCCCGGGAGCGACAAGGCGGCGCCGCGGGTGTTACGCGAAGGTCAAATGACAATCGCGGCGGCCACGGCCTTCGGCGTTGACGCCAACACGGCCTAGAAAGGAACAGGTCGGTTTCGATCCGAAGGGTCCGCAGGCCCGGCCGACCGTTCCTCGCATCCAAGACCCTCGCGCTGGCGAATGGCGTCGAACCGCCGCAGCGAAGCGTCGCGCGCGGCGAATAGGGGAAACGGGTCGGGCCCTCTTCAATTTGGGCGCTTGACCCTGACATTGGCGTCAGGGGTTACGACGCCTGTGAAGGAGGCCCGATGAGGATCGGCGAGGTGGCGAAGAAGGCTGGCGCGAGCGTTCGCTCGATCCGCCACTACGAACACGCCGGGCTTATCCGCGCGTCGCGCGGAGCGAACGGCTATCGCGATTTCGGCGCCGACGCGGTTGTGACGGTGCGAAGGATTGCCAGGATGATTCGGCTCGGCTTCGGCACAGCCGAGATCGCAACCTTCCTCAATTGCATCGTCGACGATCCCGCTGCGGTCACGGCCTGCGAAAGCGTCGCCGCCGCTCATCGTGAGAAACTCGCCGAAATCGAACGGCTGATCGCCGACCTCGAGGCGAGGCGAAAGACGCTGCTCGCCACGCTGAGGGCCGCCTCCGGACCAACCCCGCTGCTGGAGACGCCGCATGCCGAACGCGAAGCCGCCCCTGCCCCTCCTGCTCGCCACCTTGACCCTCGCCGTCTACTTCGTCGGCGCGGTTGAATTCATGCTGGCGCCCATGCTGACGCCGCTGGCCGCCGCGTTCCGCGTCCCCGTGGCGAGCGCCGCCTGGCTCGTCTCGGGATACGCCCTCTCCTATGCCGCGCTCGCCCCTTTCATCGGTCTGTTGAGCGACCGGTTGGGGCGCCGGCGCACGCTGCTGCCGGCGCTGCTGCTGCTTGCGGCGGACTCGCTTGTTCTGACCCTGGCGCCGACCTTGTCCTTCGCGATCGCCTTCCGAGTGCTCGGCGGCGCGGCTGGCGCGGCGCTGACGCCGACGGTTTTCGCCCTCCTCGCCGAAACGACGCCGCCCGAAAAACAGGCCAGCGCGATGGGCCTCGTGCTGTTCGGACTGACGCTCGGCGTCACCACCGGGCCGACTCTGGCCGGGATGCTGACAGACCACTTCGGCTGGCGGGCGCCGTTCCTGTGCGTCGCGGCGGGCTGCCTCGGCGTCTTCGCTTTCGCCGCATGGATCGTGCCGGCCGCCGTCGCGCGACCGGCGAGAGGCTTGAAGGCTTCGGCGGCGCGCTTGCTCGAACCGGCGATCCTTC
>Ga0224559_1001094_pt1 | contig 15484 bp, 14 predicted proteins | sample 714S33034metaG_FD_180676 | JGI IMG/M metagenome (GOLD analysis project Ga0224559, IMG submission 180676) | Peat soil microbial communities from Stordalen Mire, Sweden - 717 S3 30-34 | ecosystem: Environmental > Terrestrial > Soil > Wetlands > Peat | place: Sweden: Norrbotten County, Stordalen... | reverse complement strand
GCCCGAAGATTGCACAGTTTGGCCTCTCGCAAGCGACCAGAATTGCAAACTTTGGTAATTTTGCTCAAGTTATCCTTAGAGGGCTCTTATGTCAAGCCTGAAGTATTGACGAGACGGGTACGCCACCTGAATCCCGCGCCCAGGGTTGGTACTCTAAGAGGCTATGAGTTCCCTTCCCCAGAGCCGTTTACGCGTGGCCGCCATCAGCTTTCTCAATCCCGCGCCGCTGATGTGGGATTTCGAGCACCCTCCGCTCGATGGCCCGCTCGCCCAACGCTATCAAGTGGACAAAATGCTGCCCTCGGAGTGCGCCAACCGGCTGGCGGCGGGCACGGCCGAGATCGGCCTGGTTCCCATCGCCTCTCTGGCCGTCAATCCCAGTTTGCGGATTCTGCCGGGCTGCGTGATCGCCTCCAAGGGCCGGGTGCGCTCGCTGCTACTGGTGCGACGGGCGGCGCAACGGCTCAATAAGTTGCGCTCGGTAGCCGCCGACACCGCCAGCCGCACCACCGTGGCCCATGCGCGCATTCTCTTCCGCCACTGGGGCAGCCCGGATGTGCCCTTCCTGCCCGCGGCCGGCGACCTGGACGCCATGCTCCAGAAGGCCGACGCCGCCATCCTGATCGGCGACCCGGCCCTGCTGGCCCTGGAAGAGCGCGCCAACCGCTTGGAGCGCACCGGCGAGGAACTGGTCTACCATGATCTGGCCGAGGAGTGGAATGCCCTGACCGGCCTGCCCTTCGTCTCCGCCGTCTGGGGCGCTGCGCAGGGCAGCCCCTTGGATGAGAGCATAGTGTCCGATTTTGTCCACTCCCGCGACCACGGCCTCCAGAACATCGACGCGCTGATTGCGGAGTGGTCGCCACGGCTCCCCATCTCCGAGGCGACGATTCGCACCTACCTGACCACGAATATTCACTACATTCTGGACGAGGAATGCGTGGAGGGGATGAAGGCCTTCTTCCGCCTGGCCGCCAAGGCCGGCGTTCTGCCGGAATACAGTTTTTCTATCGGCGAAATGGCGGTTTAGGGCGATTTTCCGGTTTATTTAGCGCTTCCAGCCTCAAAAAAAAGTGGCTCTTTCTGGAGGGAAAGGCCACTTGAGCGTCCGGAATTTATGTAAAAAACAGAAGTGAAATTGCCGTAACGCCACAATCTGGAAAGCTGTGCGCTAGTGCGCGTCCGGAAGCGGCTTTGTTAGAACTTATCCGTAAATTGCGCATTTGAGTAGCGCAGGTCTCCTGACCTGCTGTCCTGGCGGCGTCCACGCAGCCAAGGCTCCGGTGTGGGCCAGGAGGCCCACACGACAGCCGACCGGGAGGTCGGCGCTACCTGTCTACGGCTCTGCCTGTCTACGGATAAGCTCTTACTTCACCCGCACCTTGGGCTCAACCGACAACCCCGGCCGCAGCAGGTGGTTGGAGTCCTCTCTGGCCAGATCGGTGAAATCAATGCGCACCGGGACGCGCTGCACCACCTTCACGTAGTTGCCGGTGGCGTTTTCCGGCGGAAAGAGCGAGAGCACCGAGCCCGTGGCGCCGCCAATCTGGGTCACGCGGCCGTGGTAGGTCTTACCGGTTGCGTCCACATCGATTTCGACCGGCTGCCCGGCGGCCATGTGCTTCAGTTGGGTCTCCTTGAAGTTGGCAGTCACCCACAGGCCTTCAAGCGAGACCAGCGTGAGCAGGTTCTGGCCGGGGGCGACGTTCTGGTTGATTTCAACGCTCTTGCGCGTGATGATGCCGGCCGTGGGAGCCACAATTTTGGTGTAGCCCAGATTGAGTTTGGCCTGATCGAGCTGGGCCTGGGCCTCTTTGACCTGGGCCAGGGCCTGCTTGGCGCGGGCGCTCTGCGCGGCCACCTGCTGCGGAGCGGTCTGGGCGTACTTCAATCCGGCCTGGGCCTGCGCCTCGCGCTGACGGGCCACGCGCACGCCGTCGCCGGCGGCCTGTTCGGAGTGGCGAGCGTCGGAAAGCGCGGCGCTGGCGGCGTCGGCGGCGGCCACGGCGGCATCAAACTGCTGCTTACTGATGACGTCCTTGGCCACCAGCGGCCGATAGCGCTCGAGGTCGGCCTGGGCCTTGATGTTGTTGGCCTTGGCCTGAGCGACGCGGGCGTGCGCGGCTTCCAGTTGCTGCTGAGCCTGTGAAATGCCGGCCTGTGTGCCGCTCACGTCGGCCCCGGCCGAACTCAGATTGCTGCCGGTGTTGACGGTGGTGATGGGGACATTCACGTTGGCCGCGGCGGCATTGGCCTCGGCGCTGGCGAGAGCGGCCTCGGCTTTTTCCACTGCAACCTGGTAGTCGCTGGGGTCTAATTCGGCGATCACGTCGCCTGCCTTCACCACCTGGTTTTCTTCAACGTCGACCTTGAGCACCTGGCCACTGATGCGCGAGCTGACCTGGATCAGATGGCCGTTGATCTGCGCGTCGTCCGTATTCTCGCTGTAGGTGGAGTACCACCAGAACCCGGCCGCCGCCAGCGCAAGAACGATCACCACGGCGATCACGATGCCCCTGCGGCGGGACGGTGGCGGCGCACTCTCAAGCTCTGCGGCCAGTTCGGTTGAGGCTGGTGTTGGGGTTGAATCCGCCACGGCTACTTTCCTCCCAGAAAATTCTTGTACTTCTCGCCAGCTCCCAGGGCACGGGCCAGGCTGAGCTTGGCCAGATTGTGCCGGTAAAGGCTGGTCACGTACTGATCGTCAGCCTGGGCCACGGACTGCTGGGCCTGACTGACGGCCAGGTTGTCGCTGACGCCATTGGCGTAGCGCTGCTGCGCCTCGCTGAGAGCCTCGTTGGCCAGGGCGACCGAGGATTGAGCCACCAGAACCTGCTGCTGCGCTGAGGCAATGTCCAGCAGAGCGTCGCGCACATCGGCGTCCACCTGGGCGTTCTTATCGCTCAACTGGGCCTTCGCTGTGTCCAAATGGGCCTGGGCCACCTGAGCCTCGCCACGCAGGGCAAACTCCTTGAACAACGGGACGCTCATCGTTCCGGAGGCATTGCCGGTGCCGTGCGAAGTCTTCACATTCACGCCGATGTCGCCGTAATCGCCGTTAAATTTGAGGGTGGGCAGCCGGTCGGCGGTAGCCGCCTTGCGCTGCTCCTGGGCCGCTTTGGCCTGCTCGGCCATGGCCTCCAGGTCTTTGCGATTGGCGTGGGCCTCGCGAATGGCCTTCTCCACGTCGATTTGATCGAAGGCCGCGTAAGGCGCCTTGTTGGTGAGCGTAAAGCTCTGCGCCAGGGGCAGGCCAATGGTACGCGCCAGGGCCAATTTGTCCTTTTCCAGAGCGTTTTGAGCCACGATCAACCGCTGCTGCTGCGATTGATAGTCCACGCGGGCGCGCAGCTCGTCGAGCAGCGGCGCGGTTCCGGCCTGGTGGTTGGCCACCGCCTGGTCGAGCGAAACCTTGGCGGTGGCCACCTGCGCTTCCACGCTGGTGACGAGGGTTTCATCGGCCAAAACCAGCAGGTAGGCGTTGCCCACCGACAGCACCACCATCTCGCGCGCGTCCTCGGCCGTCAAGGCGGCGGCGGTGAAGTTGTGGCGCGCGGCCAGGTAGTTGCGCAGCGAGGCCACGTCCACCAGCGACCAACTGAGCGAAGCCCGCAGATCGGTAAAGCCATAGGGCCCGATGATGGCGGGAAAGCCGGGAATGCGCAGCCCCTCGGCGGGCAGGTCGGCCTCCGTCACGGTTTCCCTGGCGTTGAAGTCCACCGAGGGCAAGAGAGCCTGCAACTGGCTGAGCCTTTCGCCGCGCGCCGCCGCCGTCTGCGTGCCGCTCAAAATGACGCCCAGATTGGCCTTCAGCCCGCGCTGCATGGCCTCGTCCAGCGAGAGGCCGATGGGCTCGGCCGAAGCCGCGCCCTGGGTCACGCTGCCCTGAAAGGGCGACACTGTCTGCGCCCCCAGCCAGGTAGCCGTGGATAAAGCCGCCGCCAGCGCCGCCAGGCCCAGCGGCAGGGCGCGGGCGCGGTGATGGATCGATTTGTTGCTAAAAATGAATGAAGACATCGAGGCCGTTCAACTCTCAACGAAAAACTGCTGCCCGCCAATGCTTGCTAATGAATGAACGCAATGAGCGGGCCGCAGGGTTCGTACTAGTAGTGTAACGAACAAACGGGAGACGCGGCTGAACTCCAGCGCAAACGCCTGATCTGAATGCGAGGCCGGGAGGCGGTTTATGAAGGCCGGAAGACGTCTTCCTGTTGCTAAAGAGAGCGGAGAATAGCCAGAGCCTTTACGCTTCATTCGAGGCGTGAATCAGTTGCGAGGTCAGCGAGCAGAGCCCCTGGCGGAAGACCTCGCGCGTCAGCTCCGGGCTCCATGCGGCGGCTTGCGGCCCGCCGTGCTCACGCAGCAGCGCGGCCATCTCCGCGGAGGTGAGGCCACCCACCGCGCGCAGCACAAAAATCGTGCGCATCGCCACCGGCAGGCCTGCCAGCCAACTCCGCACCCGTCCGCGCTCCGGCCCGCCGATCATCTTCTTCAGCGCATCGCTGGAAACCCCGGCCAGAGCGAGGTCGTCGTCCTCGATGCAAGTTGTGGCCGGCTCCAACCCCTCCGGCGCGGCCAGACTATCGGGATCGCGCTCCGCGAGCAGGCTCAGGGCCGCCGCGCCCAACGCCAGCAGACTGCTCTGGCGCGCCTTGGCGGGATCGCAACAGACCGAAACCTCCGCCGCGGCCACCGCTGTCTCCACCAGCCGCACACTCTCTTCGCCCTCGCCCAACAGCATCGAAGCCACGCTGTAAAGCCCGGCGGCGATCTGCCCGATCAGCTCGTCCAGGCGCTCATGGGCATCAGCTCCGGCCGCAGCCGGCTCAGAGGTCTGGCCGTTGTTCGCAGGATTGAATTCGTGGGACATGAAGACGGCTCCTCTCGGATTCCGGGCCAGTTGGATCAGTTTTGCTGCAAGGCGGACTCGATGCGGGCTGAAACCGTCTGCGCGGCACCGTTTTCTTGTTCCAAATCGCGCCGCAGATATATCCAGAGGTAGAAAACGCCCATCACCAGCAAGACTAACGAGGCAGGCCGGTTCAGCACAACTGTCAGTATCTTTTCGGAAATCCCCGCCGTGCCCACATGCAGCTTATTCGAGAGAATGTTGAGAATGGCCAATGGAACATCTCCGGTCAAGACAAGCCCTGCGGCATTGACCCACAGCGCAATCTTCCCGACAGCCCCACCCCTGGCCCAGAGCATGGCGCAGGCGGGAATGGTCAGCAGCAGCAGCTTGGCATCCCACGGCCGGTGATAGGTCACCAGCATGGTAAGGGGCACGACTGTGGCCAGCGCAAGCCAGGCTCCCACGGGCGAAAAGCGCAACCAGAGCGTGCGCACCGCCCATACCAAAAGAAGCGCGCCGCAGACCAGGTAGCTGATCAGGTTGTAGACGTGTGGATCGTCCCGGAAGATGCTGATGGCGGCTTGCAGATCAATGACCATGCTGGCGCTGCGGCCAGTAAGAGAATCTGGGCCCGGCTCATTGATGCCGCCATGCGCCGAAATGGCCGTAAGATTGGAGTTCCAGTCCTCGATCCAATGCGGCGCAACGTGCGAGACCCACAAAAAGACCGACAGGCCCAGGACGGCGGTAATCAGAAGGCTTTGCAGCGCGCGTTTCCGATAGACCCCACCCGCCAGCAGGAAATAGAGCCAGACCAGTCCCGCGTCATGAGGCTTGATGGCCAGGCTGACTGCAAAACAAAGGATGCCCGCCCACACGAACCGCTCCTCAAGAAAACACCAGACGGCCACCACGCAAAGGCTTACTACGAGCCCGGCCGTATTGCCGGCGCAAAAGATTCCCTCGCAGTCGACCAGCAAAATACAGATCAGGCAGAGGGTGAGCTCTGGCGCATAGCGCGCTCCTAGATCCCACATCAGGAAGGCGGCAAGGATGAAAACTCCGGCAATGAGGCTGAGCCATAACCAGTGCGCAAGCCCCCACGGCAGCATCGCAAAAGGCGCAACCAATATAAAGGTGGTGGGCACGTTGACGTACAGCGTCACCGCCTGGCGGGCCGCGATGGTCTCCGACGCTCGTTCCCCGCCCTCGGTCCGGTAAACAGTCTCCAACTGGCTCACGCTGTATGGATTGTGGTGCTCAAGCAGGCATCGCGTGCCAAAGTAAACCGCCCGGAAATCCACCCAGCCATTCGACGACTGCCCCATGTCGAATCCCCACCAAATGGAGATTCCGCTGCTCAGCAAGATCCAAAACAGAGCAATCCGCCGCATTCTTGCCATCTTCATCCTCTCTCTAACTTCTCTCCGGGATTGAGTGTCCAGCGGCGATCAAAGTCCATGCTCACGCACAAGAACATCCTGCGGGCAGATTGCCGGGCAATCCATCCGATCCGCGGAAAACAAGATGCCGGTTCCCTGAAAACAAGATGCCGCCGCAGGCATCCCTTACGAGAGCGGAAGTTGCGGAGAGAGAGGCTTTTGCCGGGCTCTCAGCACCCGAAAATGTTAGCATGGCAGGGATGAATTCCAACGATGAAATAGATTCCTGCTTCACGGTAGTGATGCCAGTCTATAACGAGTCCGCCAGTGTGGCGGAAGTCGTCAGGGCGGTGTTGTCGCAGCGCCCCGTGCAGCAGCTGGTCTCGGGATCATGCTATTGCGCGACCTTTTGGGGGCGCAGAGGATCAAGCCGAAAGCGGCGCAAGCGGCGTTTCTCCAGGCTCTCCAGACTCCGCCGTGGCAACTCGGACTGGATCGCGCCGCAGATACACACACAGGTAAAAAATACCCATCACCAGCAGGATGAGCGGCGTGGGCCGCATCAGTACAACCGAAAGTATCTGTCCTGATAGTCCGGCAGTGGGGATGTGCAGGTTTTTGGTGAGAATAAGGAGAATAACCAACGGGATGTCCGAAGTGGAGGCAATCCCCGCGGAAGTTACCAGGAGCGCAAGCCACCGGATCGGACCGCCCTCGGCCCAGAGCATGGCGCAGGCTGGCACCGCCAGCAGCAGGAGTTTGGCGTCGTAGGGGCGATGATAGGTCACTAGCATGGCAAAAGGCACGACCGCGGCCAGCGCGAACCAAGCGTTGGCAAGCGAGAAGCGCGACCGGAGAGTGCGCACTGACCAGACCAGCAGCAGCGCTCCGCAGACCAGATAGCTGACCGGATTGTAGAAGCGCGGATCGTCGCGGAAGACGATAATGGCCGACTGCAGGTCGATGACCATACCGGCCGTACGGCCCGTAACCGAAGCAAAGGCAGGGTTGCTGAGCCCGCTGGGCGACGAAGCCGCCTGAAGATTGGAGTCGAGTTCCTGCATCCAATGTGGCGCGATCGGCGTTATCCACAGAAGGGCCAACACTGTCAGAACAGCAGTAACCAGGAGAGTTTGCAGAGCGCGTTTTCGATAGGCCCCGCCAGCCAACAGGAAATAGAGCCAGACCAGGCCCGCATCATGGGGCTTGATGGCCAGGCTGACCGCAAGGCACAGAATGCCAGTCCAGACAAACTTCTCCTCAAGGAAGCACCAGACAGCCACGATGCAAAGGCTTACAACAATTCCCGCTGTATTGCCGGTTCCAAAAAGAATTTCGCTGTTAACAAGGACAAAGCAGATCAGGCAACCAGAAGCGACCGGCGCGAAATCGACCGCGAAATCCCACATCAGAAAGGAGGCTAGAATGAGGCTTGCGGCGGTGACAATAGTCCAAAGGAAGCGAGCAAATCCAAACGGCAGCATCGCAAAAGGAGCAATAAAAATAGATGTGGCCGGGGGGTATACGTCCACCTCCAAAACCCGTCTGAGTCCGTCGGCGGACTGCGGCAGTTTTCCTTCTTGCGCTAGATAAACGCGCAACGGCTCGCCGACTTTATAGGGATCGTCATGTTGAAGCAGGCATTTCGCGTCGTAGTAGATTCCTTTAAAATCCAGAACCCCGTTTGGCGAGCTTTGGTTTAGAAAAGTGCCCCATAAAGCGGAAAACCCGCAGCACAACAGCAGCCAAAACAGACCGATTCGCCGCGTTTTTGTCATGTTCGGCTTCACTCTCTATATAATTTTCACTCAGAGCCGTTGACATGGCCGAAAGAAGAGTGTCTTTCATCCAAAAAACAATTAGGGAAACAAGGGGGAAGATGGATGGACAGCGGATATGCACAGCAGTACTCTTCGGCGCACTAAGAACACCAAGAGCGCCCCAACCCACCCTTGGGATTCCTTATGAACTAGCCCCGGTCACCGCGTTGGTAAACTTCTGGGCTATGTTGGAGAACGCAGGCTCAATGCCGCCTGCCAAGTGACCGATGGCGGCAACTGCGCCACACGCGATCAGAAAGGCAAGCAAGACATACTGAATCAGATCTTGACCGTCCTCCAGCCTCAAAGTGCGCTGTAATTGGAAGACGAGTTGCAAGGCTACGAGCCGCATACGCCTGCCCCCTTGCGAATCATATGACGCAATGCCTTTACCGGGGAGAGTACGCCAAGAGACCATCTCTGGCGAGTAACTCTCCCGCGGAGGCGCGAAGGTTGCTGAGCGTCCCTGACCTGCCGGTGCCTTGGCGGGGCTAGAGAGAGGAGGTCAAAGACGAGGAAATTTTGGTGAAGCCGCTGCTAAGAGCAGTACCAACTGACCCCACGGCAACGGTAGCGCCGAGAGCGATCAGGGCGGCAAGCAGAGCGTATTCGATCAGATCCTGACCTTCCTCGCGGCTCATCAGGTCATGGAATTTCACATACAGCTTGAGAAGCATGGTGTTCATAGTGTGTCCTCTCCGTAAGTTGATTTTCCCAGCCTGGAGCCGGGGAGTACTGATTGTACTGCACGTACTGTTCCATTTTCAATTCCAGTGAAGATTCTTTATAAATCAATCACTTACTCAATTCGAGCCTGATGACGCGTCACCTTGCTGTGTAAACAAATGTATACAAACAGAATCATTCAGATATGCAATGTATACAGGGGGCAGGCCTTCGTGGCTGGGATGAAAGCAAATGATAACTTACACAATTCCTGAAACTCCACAATAACCGGAGAACCACACTAGAATAGCTTTCATGGCAAGCGAAACGGATATTCCCGCAGCTCACGCAAAGTACGACATTGCGGATCTGTCGATTGCAGGCGTCACCGGGCTGATGCTTGCGTTCGTCGCTATATTTCTTTGCGTTGTACCGCTGACCAACATCGCCGGGGGACGTGATTTTGTTGTCTATTGGGCTACCGGCCAGCAGCTTATCCACCACGCCAACCCCTACAACAAAGACGCGATGATGCGGATCGAGCGCTCTGCGGGGCTTCCCGCGCAGGACGGCGCCATGTTGATGCGGAACCCGCCCTGGGACCTGCCCCTCGCGCTGCCGCTAGGTCTGATCAGTGTACGGATTGCAGCGCTGCTCTGGTCCCTGCTCCAGCTTGGCTGCCTCATGCTTTCGGTCCGTATGCTCTGGCAGTTGCACGGCCGGCCAGACAACTGCCTGCACTGGCTCGGAGTTTCGTTTACGCCCGCCCTGCTCTGCGCGATGATGGGGCAGACGTCTCTTTTCGCGCTGCTGGGCTTCGTCCTGTTTCTGCGTCTGCATGGTTCACGCCCATTTCTGGCCGGAGCCTCGCTCTGGCTCTGCGCGCTCAAGCCTCATCTGTTTTTAGCCTTTGGCGTGGTGCTGCTGGCCTGGGTGCTGATTTCAAAGAGCTACAAGATTCTGGCCGGTGCTGCCATGGCCCTGGCCGCCAGTTGCGCAGTCGTGTTTTTTATCTACCCGGCGGCGTGGACCGATTACACGCAGATGATGCGCACCGCTGGAATCGAGAATGATCCTATTCCTTGCCTGAGCGTTGCGCTGCGGCTTTGGCTCAGTCCACACATGATCGGCATAACCTATCTGCCAGCCACCTTGGGATGCGCCTGGGCGCTGGGCTTCTTCTGGACACGCCGCCACACATGGAATTGGCAGCAGCATGGCCCATTGCTGCTGCTTGTTTCGCTCGTCACTGCGCCCTATTCCTGGATTTACGATGAGGGCCTGGCGATACCGGCCCTGTTGCAAGGCGCATATCGAACCCGCGCCCGGATGCTACTGGTGATTCTTGCCTGCGCCAGCCTGGTGATCGAAATCGAACTTCTCTGCGGCGCCAAGATAGCGTCGAACTTTTATCTTTGGACAGCGCCGGTCTGGCTGGCATGGTGCCTGCTGGCTTGTGCCTTACCGCGTGAACCTAAGGCGAACGAACCCACGCAATTACAGACCGAGATTCCCGCAGTCGCGCTTTAGAGCGTTTTCAGGATTACCGTGGTGCTCACGGAGCTGTCACCCGGCACGGAAACCTCCGAAAACTCCAGAGTATCCCCAATCTCAGTCCGCGTCGCGCGGATGGTGCCCGCCGGAAGCTCAAGGACCGAATGCGCCCTAAGGCAGGCCGAGAGCCGCCACGCGGGCAGATTGCTCACCAGCTTTCTGATGCGCCTTTTGCGGTCCAGATAAACCAGGTCGATGGGAAACTGCATCCAGAAGGTGTGAACGGCCTCGCAGGGAGCAATCCACAGCCCCTCCCCAGGAGATAGACGCTCACGCCCCAGCAGTCCCTTGTTGCGCTTGGCACTGCTATGGGCGACTTCCATACAGGTGGCGAGCTCGGTGTGGCGCGTAAGGTTCGTAACCCGCAGGCGCGTCTCCTCGATTGCCTGATGACGCGAAATTAGGCAACCCCACACTCCCGATAGCAGCCTGCCAAACAGCTTCATTCTCTTATTTCAGCCCCTTTGCCTGTCGGCTGAACTGCCTGTCAGCCGAGCATAACTCCGCCTCTGGACTGGCCCCGCCAAGCTCCGCCCGGCGTCCGCCGCTTTCACGGCACAACGCCTTTTAAACTACCAACTCGCTGAAGGGACTAATCTTGCCTGGACTGGCCAAGGCGCTTGCGCACCACGGGCAGGAGGCTGCCGGCTGCATCGTAAGAAGATGCAGCCGGAAAGCTCATTAGTTTGAAGGTGAGGACGCAGCCGAAGTGCTGACTCCGCTCGATGCCGCCCCAAAGGTTACTCCACCGCCTTCAATCATCAGCGGCGGCTCCGGCTTCATGCTATCCACCAGCTTCTCGACGGGCAGAGTGGGCGGTGCGGGGGCCGGTGTATTGGCAGCGGTCTTGGCATCCGGCGTATTCATCGGAATATTCGAGTTGGGCGACAGGAACTTCTGCGGGAAATTCAGCGTGGGCAAGGGCACTCCCGCTGGAATGGGAGCCACAATCTCCGGCGTCACGATCACAATCAGCTCGGTGTTCGCCTTGTTCCTCTGGATAGACTGGAAGAACCTGCCGAGGACAGGAATGTCCCCCAGAAAAGGTATCTTGTTGAAGGTCTCAGACTCCGTGTTGTCCAGCAGACCGCCGATGATGAAACTCTGACCGTCGGCCAGCTCGACCTCGGTCTGCATCTTCCGCGTAGTGATGGCGGGCTCGTTAAATCCGGAGATCTGAACCTCATGGGTGAAGTCCAGCGCGCTAACCTCGGGAGCCACCTGCAACCGGATGGTCCCGCGGGGAGTGATGGTGGGGATGAAGTTGAGGCGGACGCCATACTCCTTGAACATGATGCTGATCGAGGACCCACTGCCGCCTGAGCCACCCTGAACCATAGGATACGGATACTCTCCGCCGGCCAGGAAGCTGGCCTGTTTGCCATTGGCCGCCAGCAGGTTGGGCTCGGCCAGGACTTGCGCCCCGATTTTGCTCTCAAGCGCCTGAATGGTCGCGCCGATACCACCCAAGCCTGGGAAGACGGTCATGATGTTCAGAGGGGTCGATGTCGACGTTCCCGAGGAGGACGTAGATGGCGGCGTGAACTGTTGGGTTGAAATCGTGTTCAGGGTGTTTCCCAGACTGCTATTGAAAAAATTGATGCCGAGCTGGTTTTCCTTGCTGCGGTCCACGCTGATAAAGCGCACCTTGAGGAGAATCTGCGAATCGGAGTCGGGCACCTTGACGTCGAGCAAATTGATAACCTTGCCGGCGGTCGAGGCAATCTTGACGGCGCGCTGGGAGCTGTTGATATCCTTGACCGTGCCGCGAAGAAAAATGCTGTCATTCTCGGAACTGAGCTTCAACTGCTGCCCGGGAAGTTCCGCTCTGAGCTCACGGCGAATCCCCTCCATGCTGTCGCTTGAAACCAGTTCGCGGGGGCGCACCGTCACGTTGAAAAACTGCCGGCCGCCACGGGTGTCCCAGATAATCAGACTGGTTTCTCCTGCGGCTTTGCCCGTCACCATGACCTCGGTGGGACTGGTCGCTTGCACCTCGGCCGTCTCGCTTTGCGCGATGGCAACCCGTTTAATGGGCCACGCACAGTCAACCAGAACAGTCTTGCCCATGGTAACGAAAAGATCATTGGCGGAGTCTTGCATGGAGGCGATGGCGGGTTGAGAAGCAGACTGCATGGCCTGCGCGCGCAGGCCCAACCCGGCACAGAGGAGAACCGACACTACGCTGAATGATGCGATGCGGACGCAGATCTTCGCTCTCACTGGCGCCCCCTGTTAGCAAATTTTGTTTCACTCTGTTTCGAACCGTTGATTACTTCAATGGAATAGCCGCGAGGCGCTGCGCTCCTGCTGGCCGTCACGCGCACAGGCTTTGCCGGAGCCGTACTCGGGCCCGCAAAGAGGTTGCCCGTGGCCGTGCCTGGAACCGGAGCAATCTTGGTGTCCAGCGGGTTGCGCAGGATAAGTCGAATGGTCTCGCTGCTGGCCAGTTCAAGGGTCTCGGCCTGCTCCGGGGTGACCAGCAGGTTGACCACCTGCACCTGCTTGGCCTTGCCTTCATTGTCCTTGACCTGTTGATATTCCGTTCCGGCCGAGAGCACCTGGATATTCTGCAGGACCGTTCTTGCCTGGGCGCCCTGCGTGGAGTTTTGCTCGCCCGGTGGCGTGCCGGAGATAATCACATCCACGCGCATTCCCTGCGTGGCGAAGCCGGAGACGCCCACCACCTCGTCGACCTTGATTGCGCAGGCTCTCATGCCGGTGGGAATGGCGGGGGCCAGTCCGCCGCCGGCGCCCACCGCGGCCAGGCGGCTCTCGATGATCGGTTCGCCCGCATAAAGGTCCGAGATGACGCCCCGTCCAATCAGCTTGCTCTCGTCTTTTTCGGCGATGGCGCCCGCTGGGACCGCACCCGCGATTTCAATGGTCTTCAAGTTCTCGGCGGTGAGAATGGTCCCAAGTTTGATGTCCGTGCCCGCCGCGGCCACGCGCGTAACGGCGGACGGCCGTGCTGCCGCCATACGGCCGCCAATCATGCGCGCCACGAGGTAAGCGCAAGCAGCTGCTATAACGAAAGCAACCAGAAGGATCGTGAGTAGTCTCCGGTTCATGGAAAACCTTTTTGAACTGGCTACCCTGCCAGCCTCGCCTTTCTATTCCTTGCGGCAATTGCCTTGCCACAAGAAACAATCGATTTTACCCCGAAGAACCTGAGTTACGCGCACAAATTATTTAACTAATTTGAACCGCTTGTTCATTTTATCCCCAAAAGAATGTGGAAAATACTGGAAAGCTCTATTGCGGGAAGGACGGGTACCAAGAGAGTTATCAGCAGCCCTACATATATATTAGTAGTGAATTCCTGCCCAAGCCCTCTATAAGAGATTTCCAAAGAGATTTAGATCAAGCTTCGGAGACTATAATTAGACACTGAGGATGGCAGGTCGGGGCCTCTTTCAGCACTCATCCAGGCACACTCATCCAGGCTGGCAATGCCTGAAATGGAACCCTCACTCCAGAAGCGGTTCAGCGCACATGGGAGGAAATTTATCCAGTTATGGGCCCTTACCCGACAACGACTCTCTTCTCTGAGCAGCCAAGGCTGAGCCAGCCCTCCTATTCCTTTATCGCTTCGATTTTGCTGCATAGCGCCGCGCTAGGCCTGATCTCCTTTGCAATTCTCTGCGCGCCCAAGGTCAGCCCCGCGGCGCCCGCGGCGCGCTACGCCGTGCGCCGTCTGGACCTGCACACGCTTGAACCCCAGATGCGGCAGAGCGCTGGCAGCCCCATCGAATATCCCCGCTGGCCCGCCGTCTCGCACCCGCCCGCGCCGGGCGGCAAACCCGCCCTCCAGCCGCCCGCGCCCCGGCAGATAACGGCCGCCGCGCACGGAGCCCAGACGCTGCTGCAGCCTGATATTCCCAAGCCCCTGGCGCTCGCCGTGAAGATACTTGCGCCCACGCTGATGATCTGGAATGCGCGCAATGCCCCGGCTAAAACGATTGCCGCTCCTATGCCCGAACAGCCTCCCTCCGCCGATCTGCAGCCTTCCTTGCAGTTGCCCAATGAGGAGCAGCGCCTGGCCCAGATCAGCCTGAAGGCCGCCAATCTGGCCGCGCAAAAGCAGCCCCTTCAGGCCGGCACGGCCACGCCCGTGGTGACGCCAGACCCAAAGCCCTCGCCGCCCGCACCCGTCACCACCACGCAAGGCTCGGCGCAGCCGACTTCGGCCGCGGTAATCTCGCTCTCCGGCCTGCACATGAAAGATGGCGCCTTCACGCTGCCGCCGGTCAACCAGACAGCCTCTTCGGATTCCCCCGGCGAGTCGGCCGCTGGGCAGGCAAAGGGATCCTCGCAGGCGGGGCATGGAGACCCGGCCAGCAAAAGTGGAGACCCGGCCGCTGCCGGCAAGTCAGGCAAAGCAGGCGCCGGAAAGGGTGCGGATAAGGCTGCGGACAAGGCTGAGGGCAGGGCTGCGGGAGTGGCCGTGTACCCGTCTGAATCCGCCGCGCCGGCGGTGAGCGGACGGGGCGCCCCGGAGCTGGGCAGCCAGCCCGCGTCCGCTCACATCACGCTACCCAAGAATGGTCAGTTTGGAGCGGTGGTAGTGGGCTCCTCGATGGCCGAGGAGTATCCCGAGACGGCCGGGCTCTGGAGCGGCCGGATGGCGTACACCGTTTATCTGCACGTGGGCCTGGCCAAAAGCTGGATTCTTCAGTACTCGCTGCCGCGCGTCCAGGACGCGGCAGAAGCGGGCGGCATGGCGCGCATCGCGGCCCCCTGGCCTTATAACATCGTCACGCCCAACCTGGCTCCTGAAGCCATCGATGCCAATGCCCTGATCGTCCATGGATTTGTCAATCAAGCTGGCCGTTTCGAGGATCTGGCCATCGCCTTCCCGCCCCAGTTCCCGCAGGCGCGGTTTGTGCTCGACTCGCTGGCCCAGTGGCATTTCCGGCCAGCGGCGCAGAATGGGCAGAAGGTCAAGGTGGAAGTGGTGCTCATCATTCCCGAGCAGCAGTAGCCCTATGAGCAGCAATAAGGCCCGCTTTCCGGCCGGTCCAATGGGGGGACATTGCCGGGAAGCGGGCCTTGATTCTCCTTCAGGCGGCTATGTGGCGTTGTTGGGCAGCAATCGCGGATTTGTGAAGGTCGCCCCGATCGCCCCGAATATGGAATTCAGCCCCGTGGAGGTATGCGTGGTATCCGTGCAACCGTTGGCTGTGCTTGATCCGTCGGTGTAGAAATAC
>Ga0224559_1001093_pt1 | contig 15485 bp, 15 predicted proteins | sample 714S33034metaG_FD_180676 | JGI IMG/M metagenome (GOLD analysis project Ga0224559, IMG submission 180676) | Peat soil microbial communities from Stordalen Mire, Sweden - 717 S3 30-34 | ecosystem: Environmental > Terrestrial > Soil > Wetlands > Peat | place: Sweden: Norrbotten County, Stordalen... | reverse complement strand
TCATGTTGATGATCATCCTTGTGATGATCAACCCACTGCTTCATTCGACCTCAGATTATTCGCTTCAGGCTCATTTCTCGTTGGAAATACGACCTTCCTTCAGGCTCATACCACATTGGATAAGGCTTCCATTTGCGGCGTATAGCAGTGGCGCGGTAGAATTACGCTCTTTGCAACGCCTTGCCTGAACAGTGGTGATTCTACCATTGGTGTCAGTCCGGCAGATTAGGAAGTGCTCAAGTGAAACCTGAAAAAGATACCTCAAAGCCAGTGCTGAAATCCGCCAAGCTGGCTAATGTCTGTTATGACATTCGTGGTCCCGTCATGGCGCGATCCAAGCAGATGGAGGAAGAAGGACATCGCATTATCAAGCTGAACATTGGCAATCTTGCGCCGTTCGGCTTCGATGCGCCGGAAGAAGTACAGCAGGATGTGATTCTCAATCTGCCGAATTCGTCCGGATATTCGGATTCAAAAGGTTTGTTCGCCGCGCGCAAGGCGATCATGCATTACACGCAGTTGAAGAAGATTGCCGGCGTTACCATTGACGATATATTTATCGGTAACGGTGCATCCGAACTTATTGTCATGGCGATGCAGGGCCTGCTTAATCCCGGCGACGAAGTACTGGTGCCGGCACCCGATTATCCCCTGTGGACGGCGGCAGTGACGCTGGCTGGCGGTACTCCGCGCCACTATATCTGCGATGAGGCCAATGATTGGAATCCTGACTTGGCCGATATGCGCAGCAAGGTCACGCCAAACACCCGTGCCATCATTGTGATCAATCCGAACAATCCGACAGGTGCCATTTACTCGGATGAAATTCTGAAACAGATTATTCAACTTGCACGCGAGAATAATCTCATTATTTATGCCGATGAAATTTATGACAAAGTGTTGTATGACGGGTCGACGCATACATCAATGGCCTCGTTGGCGGATGATGTTCTGTTTGTCACGCTCAATGGTTTGTCGAAGAATTATCGCGCCTGTGGATATCGCTCCGGCTGGATGGTTGTTTCCGGTGCCAAGAAAAATGCGCAGGATTATATAGACGGGCTTGGCATTCTCGCCTCGATGCGTTTGTGTTCCAACGTACCGGGACAGTATGCCATCCAAACCGCACTCGGCGGTTATCAAAGCATTAACGATCTGGTTGCCCCCGGTGGCCGTTTGTATAAACAGCGCGAACTTGCCTATAAATTATTGACTGAAATTCCCGGTGTAACTTGCGTCAAACCAAAAGCGGCACTGTACCTGTTTCCAAAGCTTGACCCCAAAATGTATCCAATCGAGGATGACCAGAAATTCATCCTCGAATTGCTGGAAGCAGAGAAGGTTCTAATTGTGCAAGGTGGCGGATTTAATTGGCCGCACACCGATCACTTTCGTGTGGTGTTTCTACCCAACGCGGATGATCTGACCGAGGCCATCGGACGAATTGCGCGCTTCCTGGAAAGTTATCGCAAGCAGCACGGAACATAGCATAAAGTAGGGTGGGCACGAATTTGTGCCCACGCGAAGAAACGGTGGGCACAAGTTCGTGCCCACCCTACATTTTAGGAAAGCAAATGAAACCAATCAACGTAGGTCTTCTCGGTATCGGCACTGTCGGTGGCGGCACTTTCACTGTACTGCAACGCAATGCGGAAGAAATCATGCGCCGCGCCGGGCGCCCCATTCGCATCACGGTAGTGGCGGATCGTAATGTCGAACTGGCGAAGAAAGTCACCGGCGGTGCCTGCCGTGTAACCGATGATGCTTTTTCGGTGGTAAGCGATCCGGAAGTAGACATTGTCATCGAGTTGATTGGCGGCTACGGTGTGGCCAAAGACTTGGTACTGAAAGCGATTGCCAACGGCAAGCATGTGGTGACAGCGAATAAGGCCTTACTCGCCACGCATGGCAACGAGATATTTGAGGCTGCACAGAAAGCGCGTGTGATGGTTGCGTTTGAGGCGGCGGTTGCGGGTGGCATTCCCATCATTAAAGCATTGCGTGAAGGATTGAGCGCGAATCGTATCGAATGGATCGCCGGTATTATTAACGGCACGACCAATTTCATCCTGTCAGAAATGCGCGACAAGGGTTTGAGTTTTGATACGGTGCTGAAGGAAGCTCAACGCTTGGGTTACGCCGAAGCCGACCCGACTTTTGATATTGAGGGTGTGGATGCGGCGCACAAGATCACTATTTTGTCCGCGCTCGCGTTTGGGATTCCGATGCAGTTTGATAAAGCCTACATCGAAGGTATTTCCAAACTTGATGCGATCGACATTAAGTATGCCGAACAACTTGGCTACCGGATCAAGTTGCTGGGAATTACCAAGCGCACGCCGGAAGGTGTTGAATTGCGTGTTCATCCCACTTTGATTCCGGGCAAACGCCTTATCGCCAATGTCGAAGGCGCGATGAATGCGGTACTGGTGCAGGGTGATGCAGTAGGCGCAACGCTGTATTACGGCAAGGGTGCGGGTGCCGAACCAACCGCCAGTGCAGTGATTGCCGATCTGGTGGACGTGACGCGCATGCACACTGCCGATCCCGAGAACCGCGTACCGCATCTTGCCTTCCAGCCGAATCAACTGGTCGATCTGAAAATTTTGCCGATAGATGAAGTGCAAACCAGCTACTATTTGCGTTTGCGTGTGGCCGACAAGCCGGGGGTGCTGGCTGACATTACGCGCATTTTGGCGGACGAACAGATTTCGATTGATGCCGTGATTCAAAAAGAACCCGGCGAAGGCGAAACTCAAACCGATCTCATCATGCTCACGCATCAGACACGCGAGAAGCATGTCAACGCGGCGATAGCAAAGATGGAAAAGTTGCCAGTAGTGGCTGGCAAGGTGACCAAGCTGCGCCTGGAAGAATTGGGAAAATAAATCATTGATTCCCTCCCCCTTGCAGGGGGAGGGCTAGGGAGGGGAGTAGAAACTGTGAGCCATAGCGCTTTCAAGGTTATAACCCCATCCTAACCTTCCCCCAGAGAGGGGGGAAGGGACATGAGAAATCGTAGGGTGCAATAAGCGTGGCGCATTGCACCGGATTTAGAATCATGCGGCGCAATGCCTGTTGGTTATTGCGCCCTACCGTTGAGGGTTTGAATAAATGAAATACATCTCCACGCGCGGCAATGCGCCCGCAAAAACATTTACCGAAATTCTACTGGCGGGCCTTGCTCCCGATGGCGGGTTATATATGCCGGAGCAATATCCGCAGGTAACCCGTGCCGAGTTGGATGCATGGCGAAATTTATCGTATGCGGATCTTGCTTTTGCGGTGCTGTCAAAGTTTGCCACCGATATTCCGGCGACTGATCTGAAAGCGATTATCAGCAAAACCTACACCGCGCAGGTTTACAGCAATGGCCGTAAGGATAGTGATACCTCGCAGATCACACCGCTGCGCACATTGGAACCGGGCGTGCATATTCTCGAACTTTCCAATGGTCCGACGCTGGCTTTCAAAGACATGGCGATGCAGTTGCTTGGCAATTTGTTTGAATACGCGCTGGCGAAGCAACATGCCGATCTGAATATTCTGGGGGCGACTTCCGGTGATACGGGTTCCGCAGCCGAATACGCAATGCGCGGCAAGCGCGGCATAAGCGTATTCATGCTGTCTCCCTACGGCAAGATGTCGGCATTTCAGCGCGCGCAGATGTATTCGTTGCAAGACCCGAATATTTTCAATATCGCGGTCAACGGTATGTTTGATGCCGCGCAAGATATGGTTAAGGCGGTTTCCAACGACCACGCGTTCAAGGCCAAGTACAAAATTGGCACCGTGAACTCAATTAACTGGGCGCGCGTGTCGGCGCAGGTTGTTTATTATTTCAAGGGATATTTTGCCGCGACGAAGTCGAACGACGAGCAAGTCGCGTTCTCCGTTCCTTCCGGCAATTTCGGTAACATCAGTGCCGGGCACATAGCTCGCATGATAGGTTTGCCTATCGGCCAGTTGATTTTGTCTACCAACGAGAATGATGTGCTGGACGAATTTTTCCGCACCGGCTTGTATCGCCCGCGCGACATTGATCACACCTACGAGACCAGTAGTCCGTCAATGGATATATCCAAGGCCAGCAACTTTGAACGTTTCGCGTTTGATTTGTTCGGACGGGACGGTGCCAAAGTTCGCGAGTATTGGAGCAAGGTGGACAAAGGCGGATCGTTTGATATCAAGGGAACTGCCTATTGGGAAGCGTTACCGAAATTTCATTTCTCTTCCGGCAAGAGCAATCACCTTGACCGTCTCAAAACTATCCGCGAAATATGGGAAGAATATGGTGTGATGATCGACACGCATACCGCCGATGGTTTGAAAGTCGGCCTGGAGCAACGCCGTCCCGGATTGCCGCTTATCTGTCTGGAGACTGCATTGCCGGCCAAGTTTGCCGAAACGATACAGGAAGCCCTGGGGCGCGCACCGGAACGTCCGGTAGCCTTTGAAGGAATCGAGAATTTGCCGCAGCGTTGCGAAGTGATCGATGCGGACGTGGCGAAGTTGAAGGAGTTTATTGCTGCGAACGTACCCGATTGATTCAAGTGATTGAGGCTCAAGTATGAACAACTTGCTTCTGCTGATTCTGTGCTTCATCGTCGGTATGTTGTTACGCCACTTTAAGCGCATACCGGCTAACGCATCCGCGAGCCTGAATAGTTTTATTCTGCACGTCTCTTTACCTGCGCTTGCGCTGCTGTATATCCATCAACTCAAGTTTTCCGGTGAAATGTTATTGGTCGCCGCGATGGCCTGGTTAGTGTTCGGTCTGTCAGCCGCTTTTTTTTGGTTTGTCGGGCGTTGGCTGCATTTGTTTCGGGCTACTACAGGAGCGCTAATACTGGTAGGCGGGTTGGGCAATACTTCATTCTTTGGCGTGCCTATGGTCGAAGCATATTATGGCAAGGAAGGCATCAGCACAGCCATCATTGCCGATCTGCTGGGCTCATTTTTTGTTCTTTCCATACTGGGGATCACGGTTGCGGGAATTTATTCCGCGGGGCGTCCAAGCGCAGCCGAGATCGCCAAGCGCATTGTGTTTTTTCCGCCCTTCATCGCGCTGGTAGTTGCACTGCTGCTTATTCCGGTAAGCTATGCCGATTGGGCTGTCACACTGTTGAAGCGTTTGGGTGACACACTTGCACCGTTGGCGCTGGTGTCGGTGGGCTTGCAATTGCACTGGGGACATCTTGCCGAACATAAACGCAATCTGGCATTGGGTTTGGGCTACAAGCTCATACTCGCGCCATTGGCAATCTACCTATTGTATGTACAATTGTTGGGCGCACATGGGCAAACGATACAAATTACAGTGTTTGAAGCTGCCATGCCCCCGATGATCACGGCAGCTATTGTGGCATCCGAACACGACCTTGATCCGCCACTGGTTAATTTGATGGTGGCGATCGGACTGATCATTTCTTTCATCACCCTGAGTGCATGGTGGTGGATATTGCGCGGGGTGTGAATCAGGGTAAATTTGTTCTCGAAAATATCGTAGGGTGGGCAGACTGTTTTATCGTCTGATGAAACTACTAGCCATTCGACTAAGGCCGTCAAAAGACGACAGCCAAGTCGCTGGTTATGCCCGCGAGGTTTGGACTCCGCGCGGGCACAAAGGCGCGCCCACCCTACATTCTTTGATTTACTAACGACTAAAAAGTTAGAATGAAAAATCCGTTTCTGCGATTGCAAAACATATTGGGAATTCAGGGTCTGTTCTTCCGGGGCAGCATGGTCTTGGTGGGGCGTGTTTTCTTCGCGTTGCCTGAAGTAGTCAAGTGGCCGGTGCGCAAGGCATTACTCAAACAGATTTATTTCACAGGTATTCAGTCGGTGGGGCCGGTCAGTGTAATGGCTTTTCTTGCCGGAATCATCATGGTGATGCAAGTCAGCAATCTTGTTGGACGCAACGAATTACTTACATTGCAAGTATTGATTTGGACAGTGGTTCGTGAACTGGGACCTTTGTTGACAGCAATCGTGATTATTGGCCGAAGCTGTTCCGCGATTGCCAGCGAACTGGCCGCAATGCAGGTAAACGGCGAAATTAAAAGTTTGCGGCGCATGGGCATTTCGCCAACTTCATATCTGGTGGCTCCAAGAATGGTGGCGTTGACGATTACCAGTACCGTGTTGACTGTTTATTTTCAGGTTGTTGCCATCGGCACCGGGATGGTGGTGACCGCGTGGAATATCGATGTCTCACTGCTGGCCGAGGCGGGAGATTTTTTTGATATGCTTAGTTACGGAGAAATATTTGCGGCAGTCTTGAAGAGTATTTGCTTTGGCATGCTGGTATCAGTGGTCTCTTGCTATTATGGGCTGCAGGTTAAGCATGCCATGACTGGGATTCCTGTGGCGGCCTCACAAGCGGTTATCCGCAGTTTGCTGGCAGTGTTCGCTTGTGATGGACTTTTGACTGTGCTTCTTTTTTAGGGGAGCCCATGACCGAGATATACCGCTTTGTGGATGTGCGTTACGAAGGCTCGAACAGAACATACACATTTACGTTGCATTCCGGTCAGGCGCGGCTATTGCAACTTTCCGGCAATGCCGAAAAAGAGTCGATGATTGATTTGGCTATTGGCGAAACTTCTTGCGCGAGAGGTGACATTGAAATTTTTCAAGGCGAAAGAAGGTGTGCCGGTGTACCGGTGCCGGATTTGCAAGAAGAAAGAAGAATAAAAGATGAGCCTGTCCCGGTGAGATGGTTTTCATTGCAAACAAGCCGGGTGGGTCGGGTTGGATGGGTGGCTGGCAATGGCGGGCTGATTAGCAACCTCAAGGTATGGGAGAATGTTTCTTTGCCATTGTGGTACCACAGCAAACGTGATGTTGCCGAAACAGAGCAAAGTGTCAGATATTGGTTAACTCGGTTAGGTTTAGAACCAACTGCTTTTGCAGATTTCATGGCGGCACCACCTTTTAGTATTGATCCGTGGCAGCGCAAGTTGGCTGGCCTCTTGAGAGCCTTGGTACAAATGCCGCGAGTATTGGTTGTGGATGCTGTTGTGTTTGAAGATGTCAACGCCCGGATGGCGCAAAGTTGGATTTCTGCGCTGGAAGCGTATGCTGCCCAAGGACGGGCAGTATTGGTGTTAACAGACAAAGCGACGGTATTGCCCTGGCAAAAGATTGAGTGAGGAATACGTGACGTTATTAGCAGACAAAGACGAACGCTTTAAAAATCTATTCGGCAAAGCCGCAGTATTCGTGTTGTTGGCAGTAATAGGAATAGGTGTGACATTGTTGTGGACAGGCTTAAGAAAAGGCGCATTTACAGCAAAGTCTCCGATCTATTTTGTTGCGGATAGCGGGCAGGGTTTAAACGAAGGGATGCCTGTTAAATATAGCGGATTTAAAATCGGCAAATTAAATACACTCACATTGGATGAGCATGGACAGGTTCAAGTTGAGGTTGGTATTGAGTCGAAATACCTCAAACTCCTGAGGGAGGATGCCGTCATTAGTCTGACCAAAGAAGGCGTGATTGGTGACGGGGTGCTTGAGCTAAGCAGAGGCACGGAAGCCAAAGATGTATTGGCTGCCGGTGGAGTAGTGCGCTTTGAGCGTGCCAATGGATTAGAGCAAGCAGTGATCGAAGTGAAGAATCGCATTCTGCCGATTCTCGAAGATTTGCATCAAACGTTACACGATCCGCAGAGCGATGTGCGCCAGACGTTAAAAAATCTGCGCGAACTTTCATCGGAACTACGCGGAACGCGCGAACGGGTTGATCATCTGCTGGGCAGTGTGGATTCCAATCTGAATAATGATGTGGGGCCGTTGTTGCGCTCTTTGCGTGTATCAGCGACCAATGCCGAAACACTCTCGGCAAAGCTTGATCACGATCTCCCCCCTTTGTTGAAAAAAGCCGATGACAGTTTGGAGAATCTGCGCATCACTTCACAAACGGTGAAAGATGCCGTACAGAAAACAATGCCGCAACTGCCGGGGATGCTGGGAGAGACACGCGAAACTTTGGGCAAAACACGCGAAGTATTGGGCGACTCCCAAGAGATGATGGATTCTTTAAGTACCCACTGGCCGTTCAAGAATATTGTTCCGCCACCGGGCAACAAGCCTATCAAAATGGATAGCCATGACTAAAACCATTTTGTTGCTTTTGCTCGGCATGTTGGCAGCTTGCGCAAGTGCGCCGGCACCGCGGTTGCCGGAGGCTCTGGAACAAGCCCAGATTGCAGACAAAGAGGCGCGCCGTGCGTTGAGAAGTGGTGACTTGTTGAGGGCACAGCATGACTTCGCCAAAACGTTGCAATTGCAGCAGTCTTTCGATGATGCGGCCGGGGCCGCCACGACGATCATCAACCTGGCTACGGTTGCCCATCAATTGCGCGATGATGAGGGCGCACTAATCTGGCTGGACAAGATACTGCTGGAGAAGGCTGAAATATATCCGGGTGACTCACGCCTTGCGGCAAGTTTTCGCAAGGCGGTGATATTGACCAACCTTGCGCGCTTGGCAGAAGCCGAGTCATCTTTGGCAGAGGCCGGTAAATTGTGTGATAAAAAGTGCCCGCTTCAATTCGGGATAAACGGACTGCAAGCACGCTTGCTATTACTCAAGGGCGATTCACAAGGTGCAATTGCATTGGCACTCGCCGTCAGCAAAGAGGCAGAGGCAGGCAAAGAAGAGCAAGCCAATGCTTTACGTACTGTTGCGCTGGCAGAGGAAAAATTGGCTCGCTTCACTGAAGCATTGCAACACTATCAAAATACGCTGGAAATAGACAAAGCGCTTAGTCTAGGCGCGCGTATCGTAGAAGATTTGAGCGGCATGGCCCGTGTTTCCAAACAACTGGGGCGGGATCAGGAAGCCATCGTCTACTCAAGAAGGGCTGAGTTGGTGAATGAGTCGCTGCGGCAGAGTGTGATTCCCTAAGCTAAATAAAATAGGGTCCCCGCAATTTGTCGTTGAAATTGATTAAAACGGTTTTGAGTAGAAATTTTCATTCGTGTTGATTTGCTAAAATTATGAGCGTCTCGGTTGCGACATAACCTGCTGCTCACATGGCTAAGATTCAATTGTTGCGACCGGTTGTAATGCTGTCGTTGCCTAGTAGAATGCATGTAAGCCAGCATTCTGAAAATATGATAATGACGAACGGCAATGGGGAGTGCAATTGTGTATTTTGAAAATATAGAAAATTCATTGCAGGCAATCGTATGACGCAGATCCGGAATTATGAAACACCCAAGACTGGTCGCAGACTTTTTCTGAAATCAATTTCAGCCAGTCTACTGGCGTTGCTGTTGCCGGCAACCAAGGTGATTGCAGGTATCTTAACTCCTCCTTCAAAACTTCCTGCCACGCAGTCAGTTTATCGGGTAAATGGTAAAGCATGGGTGAATGGCAAGAAGGCGGATATTAATACTCACATCGGGCCAAACGATACAGTGAAGACGGGAATGAATTCTGAAATAGTATTTGTGGTAGGCGACCACGCAATGTTACTTCGAGGAAGTAGTCATTTGGTAATCCAGCCCAAAGAACCGGGAGAGGCCGCCTCCATGCTGATCGGCAGTTTGAGGCTACTCGCAGGAAAGTTGCTCTCGGTTTCCCGGAACAATGGCTTGCGTATTGAAACACCGACGGCCACAATTGGAATTCGTGGAACCGGTGTGTATCTGGAAGCGGGTCCGGAAAAAACATATTTCTGCACCTGTTATGGAGAAGTTGATGTTGTTGCCAATAACGATGCCACAAGCAAGGAAAGCGTTGTCTCCAAGCATCACGACAAACCGCTATATATTTTCGGACGGGGACAGTCTGGTCAGTGTATTCACGACGCGAGTCGTTTAACCAGAAACCACACTGATGAAGAACTGGTGCTGGCTGAGGCGCTCGTCGGGAGGGCACCCCCTTTTAGCACCATTAGTTAGAATGGATGCCAAAGTGAAGTGCTATGTCACACGTTATGACCGAAATTACTCAACCACTAAAATTTAGTCAGTACGGTGCCGACGATAGACAAATCGTGATTTACTTTCATGGCGCTCCAGGGGCACCAGAAGAATGCAGTATCTTTGAGCAGCATGCGAAGGATTGCGGGCTGACTATTATCTGTTTTGACAGATTCGCTGTGAGTCCATCAATCACCGGCGAGGCTTACTACCAAATTCTGGCCGAAGAGATTGAGAAAGTTGCTGATGGAAGAAAAGTCGATGTGATTGGATTTTCAATCGGAGCGTTTATTGCATTGCAGACTTGCCGCCACCTGAGGAATGAAGTCGAGAATTTGCATTTGATTTCTGCCGCAGCACCGCTGAAGGCGGGTGATTATCTTGTGGCAATGGCGGGCAAACAGGTATTCAAGTTGGCAAGGTCACTACCCGGTTTGTTTGTCGTATTGTCTTACTGGCAAGGGATTATGGCATTGTTTTTCCCAAATGCATTATTTCGCTTGTTGTTCGCCAGTGCCAAAGGCGAGGACAAGGCATTGGTGGCGAATCGCGAATTTCACACCAACATCACCGGCGTATTGAAGTCTTGTTTTGCTGGTCGAACCCGAGGCTACGCAAGAGATATTCTGGCTTACGTGCATCCGTGGGAAGACACGCTTTCGGCTATCATCGTCAATACTCACATCTGGCACGGCGCAGATGACAATTGGTCGCCGAGAATTATGGCGGATTACTTGGGGGCGGCGATTCCAAATTGCACCACTCCTAAAATATTTAGCGGCCTGTCACACTACTCGTGTCTCTACCGAGCAGTACCGGAAATATGTAAGCAGTTAAATAGCAAGAATGGCTCACTCAATAATGAATGACTGCCTGCCTAATCGAAGTCATGGTACCGCCCACGTTCACATATGAGAATCCGACAATTCATCGCGAGGCATATGCAGCGCAATTTATTCTCCGATGGTTAAATGGTAGCAACAGTAATTTTTCGTTTCGATATCCGCTTTGGAGCAAGTCGAAAGGCTCTTGTGGATTACCTGTTGCCGGAAGAGGAGGCAGAAATTTAGCGGCTGAAATAGAATTACGGAGCGGACAGAGATGGCAAAGAATGTCGAGAGTGTACAGTCGGCCAATTTCAGTCTATGGTGTCCGTCCGCTATGCGGCAACCTATTTTATGTAACTTCATTCCAGTCGGTGTCAATGGCTTTTCGGTATGAAGTCGCAATCATTGAATATTGGTAACTAATATGTTACCATTTGCGCATGAAAATCAGGGTCGAAGAATATATTTGCCAAGATGGTACGAATCCATATAAAACATGGTTCGATGGTCTTGCCCCACAAGCTGCCGCCAAGATTGTCACTGCTAAATTACGTTTGGAGCTGGGAAATACATCCAGCGTGAAGTGGTTTGATGGTATTGGAGAATATGTCATCGATTGGGGGCCTGGTTACCGCGTTTACCTTGCCAAGGATAGAGATGCACTAATTATCTTGTTTGGTGGTGGTATTAAGCGCGGGCAGCAGAGGGATATTGATCGGGCCAAGGCATTGCACATTGAGTATAAATTGCAAAAAAAAGCCAAGTCTGCCACCAGCAAGATTGAAAAAGGAAAGAGGTAATCACATGGCACTAACGCGAAATTTTAAACAAACAGTGATCGAACGTGTTGAACGCGACCCAGAGTTTGCTAAAGCACTTCTTGATGAAGCAGCAACGCTGTTTTTGAGTGACGAACCTGAAACAGCGCGTCTTATTCTTCGTGATCTCGTTAACGCTACACTCGGCTTCGAACAACTGGCTGCACTGACTGACAAACCTAGCAAAAGCCTGCACCGCATGTTGTCGCCTAAAGGCAATCCAAGCATGGATAATCTTGCGGCAATCTTCGGCGCGATGCGCGTACGCTTAAAAGTTGATCTTGAAGTTCATGCTGTAGAGATGGTGTAACCTGATTGCGGCTCTGCAGCATGTATATTACGATGAGTCATCATGGCGAAACCAAAAAGAAAACTTACAGCACGCGAGAAGGCAGATAAGAAGCGTCGAAAATTGGAATTCATGATGATTTTCATCAACGGAAAGCAAAAGAGGGTTAGGCGACCTCCAACAATTGACGGAATGTCCGTGGATGAATTCATTCGATTAAATGCAGATCCGATCTGGTTACACCAGCAAGGCGAGTGGCATCTCATTGACGCTGAATAAAAACAAGCTGGCTAAATTTACATTTAACCCGATTCAATTGGCAGAGCTCTAATATTCATTCCAACTGATGAGAATTCTCGAATACATTGGCCTTGATACTTCCCGGGTAAAGGCCAGTTACCGTAAAGTGATCGATGCCATTGCACGCGAAGATTTTCGCGCAGCGCAAGTCAAGAAACTATCCAACCTCACCCACGGCAAAACCCACGGCAAATTTTATCGGGCTAAGCTTGATGATGCCGACCGGCTGCTGTTTTCTCTGGTGCGCCATGGCGATGAAGTATGTGCACTGATACTGGAAGTAATCGCCAATCATGATTACGACAAATCGCGCTTCCTGCGCGGTGCAGCCATAGACGAGGCGAAGATTCCCGACATTGATGCTGATGAGGCCATCATGGAAGCACAGATAGTGCGTTACTTGCACTCGGATCGCACCACCATTCATCTGCTCGATAAACCTATCTCCTTCGATGACACGCAGGAAGCAATCTATCTTTTAACTCCCCCGCTGATTGTCGTTGGCAGCGCCGGTAGCGGCAAGACGGCGTTAACACTGGAAAAACTCAAGCACGCCGAAGGCGAGGTGCTGTATGTCACCCATTCTGCTTATTTAGCACAGAACGCACGCAGCCTCTATTACGCAAACGGTTTCGAACATGCCGGACAGGAAGCTGTGTTTCTCTCCTACCGGGAATTCATTGAATCCATCCGCGTGCCACTTGGACGCGAAGCTACTTGGCGAGATTTTTCCGGCTGGTTTTCGCGTATACGTCAGGCATTTAAAGAGATTGATGGACATCAAGCGTTCGAAGAGATTCGCGGTGTGATTGCTGCGGGAGCCAATGGCATTTTGTGCCGCGACGATTACCGGGCGCTGGGCGTGCGCCAATCCATTTTCGCGGAAGAACAGCGCGATAAGTTGTACGACCTGTTTGAGAAATACCGCGCATGGCTCGTTGAGGCAAAGTTATACGATCTCAATCTGGTTGCGCAGGAATGGCAATCACTCGTAGCGCCGCGTTATGATTTCGTAGTGGTCGATGAAGTGCAAGATCTCACTACGGCCCAATTATTACTGATACTCAAAACGCTCAAAAAACCGGGTAATTTTTTGCTCTGCGGTGATTCCAACCAGATAGTCCATCCTAATTTCTTCTCTTGGGGGCAAGTTAAAAGTCTATTCTGGCAGGATCCAAAACTCGCCGAGAGGCAGGAGTTGAGGGTGCTCAGCGCCAATTTTCGCAACGGCTTGGAGGCCACGCGCACGGCAAATCAGTTGCTCAAAATCAAGCAGCAGCGCTTCGGCTCTATCGATCGGGAAAGCAATTTTCTGGTACAGGCCGTGGGTGGAGAAATTGGGCAAGTGGCGCTGATGACGGACAAGGATGCTGTGTTGCGTGAGTTGGATCAAAAAGTCCGGCTCTCCACACAGTTCGCCGTGCTGGTCATGCGCGACGAGGATAAGGCCGAGGCACGCAAGCATTTTGCCACGCCGTTGTTGTTTTCGATACACGAAGCCAAGGGACTGGAATACGAGAACATCATCCTGTACCGCTTTATTTCAGATCACCGTGCCGAATTTACCCAGATTGTCGAAGGCGTAAGCAAGAACAGCCTTGACGCTGACACACTTGATTACCGGCGCGCCAAGGATAAGAGCGACAAGTCGCTGGAGGTCTACAAATTCTTCGTCAACGCCCTATATGTCGCGTTAACACGGGCCATCAAGAATCTGTTTGTCCTTGAATCCGACACCAATCACCCGATTTTTAGCTTGCTCGATCTTGCCGTCGCAGGGCAAGTCAAGGTTGATGCGCAACAGTCCAGCATGGAAGACTGGCAGAAGGAAGCACGCAAGCTTGAACTCCAGGGCAAACAGGAACAGGCGGAAAACATACGACGTACCATCCTCAAACAGACCTCACCACCGTGGCCTGTGTTCGATGAAACCTGGTTGAAGGAGTCATTAATCAAGGTATTTCGTGAACAGGCACCGGGTGGAAAGTCAAAACAGCAGCTTTTAGAATACGCCACGTATCATGAAGAACCCGTACTCGCTGAATATCTGATTACAATCGCAAAATTTGATGCGGCCAGAATGTTTGTGAAGCAGTTGGACACCTTGGGCCGTAAAAGTTATGTTCCCTACTACGCGCATAATTTCAAAGAGATTTTGCGCCAGTGTGACCAGTACGGCATTGAGCACCGCTTGCAAATGAACCAGACGCCGCTGATGGCGGCATCAATGGCAGGGAATATACCTCTAGTTGAGGCATTGTTAGAAAGGGGGGCGGATCGTGAAAATACTGATCAGTATGGTTACAACGCATTACACCGGGCAATGGGTGTTGCCTTTCGCGATGCGAAATTTGCGCGAGGCCCATTCTCCACACTTTATGAACTCCTCGCGCCCCAAAGCGTAGACGTTAATACGGGAGAGCGGTTGGTACGTATCGACCGGCACCTTTCTGAATATTTTTTATTTCAGACTCTTTGGGTACTCTTTAAGTCGCGCTTCACCCACCCAATAGGCAGCCCCGAAACGGCTTTTGAAACACAGGCTATTCTTGAAGTCTGGCAGCATTTGCATGCCAATGTGGTGTATCCAGAACGCAACAAACGACAACACCTTTCCTCGCTGTTGTCGCGCAACGAGGTGAATCGTGACTACGATTACAATCGGGCACTTTTTAAACGTCTCCGGCAGGGCTGGTACCAGTTTAATCCGAAGATGTCAGTGCGTTGCGGCAAGGGCGATGAGGAAGTCTGGCAACCAATATACGCCGCATTGAATCTGCCGCTGATTAACGAGTTTGCCCGGAATCACTTGTTTGACTATCTGGCAGACTGGAATCGGATAGATGAATTCTGTGAGCTAGCTAATTTGCCGATTCCCTCCGTCCCGATCGCCGCTGAACGAGAAATGGCTAGACGCGAAGCCGCTGAAAAGGAGCGCATCAGGCTCCAAGATGAAAAGCTTGCCGAGATGAAGCGCAAGCATGCCGAGCTGGAAGCATTCAAACAGCGTAAGCTGGCCGAGAAGCCCAAGTGGGGCACCAAGGAAGCAAAGAAGCTTGAAACCGAGCGTGTACACAAAGAAATCGAAGACAGAAATAAATAGTTATCAGTTGAGGCCTCGCTTAAGCATTACGCTAGATGTATGGTCGCTTGGCATTTAACGAAAGGTGGTGCCGAAAAGCTGGACAGTGATAAGTGGTAATCTTGCTCAACCAAGGCCGTGGCTAACGCGGCAAACAGAGGAGCAAGCGCATGAGAAGGACGAGAAGGAATCACGCACCAGGTTTCAAAGCCAAAGTGGCATTAGCCGCGATT
>Ga0224559_1001092_pt1 | contig 15486 bp, 12 predicted proteins | sample 714S33034metaG_FD_180676 | JGI IMG/M metagenome (GOLD analysis project Ga0224559, IMG submission 180676) | Peat soil microbial communities from Stordalen Mire, Sweden - 717 S3 30-34 | ecosystem: Environmental > Terrestrial > Soil > Wetlands > Peat | place: Sweden: Norrbotten County, Stordalen... | reverse complement strand
AAGCACACAACTATCAAACAAAGAAACCAAACTCAAAAACACAATATACAACATCTACAGAACAACACAAATCAACTAAAAAAAGGGTTTCTACAAAGCCTAAAATAAAATAGTAATTTTTTTTTACAATCAATAATATCTATTATTTAGGTTAAAATAAAAAATTAACTTTTAAAAAAGTTAAATATAGTTTTTTTTTAAATATTAGGAATAACTTGACAAATTATTTTTAGCATAAATTCTCAAATTAGCTATTTTTCCATTAGTTATTTCATGATAATCGAGTAGTTTAAGATTAACTGTTGGATTCGAAACCAGATAATAATCAATATTATTATCTATTAATTGTTGATCCAAATATTGTGTATTATTAGTTTTTTTGGTTACCCCATAATATTTAGCATTTAAATAATAAGCAATAGTAATCTGATCCCATTCATTTGAAGCTAAATTTCCATGTACTCCATAATCCTCCTTTAATGTATTGGATAAATTGTAGTGATTGTCATTATAACTATAATATACCGCTTCCAGAGAAGGTTGAATAATAAATGTACAAAGTAAAAAAATTAAAAAAATATTTCTAATATTTTTATTGAATACATTAGTTTTATGAAGACGATCTATCATAAAAAAGCTAGAAATCGTCAATAAAACGAATATAAACCATAAATATCTCCATTCAGGTATAATAATCCAATATCCTCCAATATAAATTATCATTGTGGCCAATAGATATTTCAAAATATTTTTAGACAATTTATCAAATCTTGATCTAAAACTAAACAGTACCATGAAGATCAAAATAGGTACCGCAGCAGGCATGAATGATAGGATTATATTGGATGTATAAATTATATTAGATATTATCAAATTAAATTCATATTCAATATTTTTATATGAACTTAATATATTCCAATGATCCAAATTTTCATAAGTAGGATCATCCCAAGTACTTGTAGAATCATTGTTCGGTGGTTTTATGATTCCCATATAGGATTCTGGAACAGCTCCATAAGCCATTGTGTTCACTTGATATTCTGGACCCACCAAAGCTTGATTATATTCTCCTGCAGTTGAAATTGTTAATTTTCCATATTTTTCACTAATAGTCGTTGCCCAGAGACCACTAATCACAACAAATATCATTAATCCCAAAAACAAGTTTTTTAAAATACCCTTTTTTTGTATTTTCAAACCTCTAAAATAAAAAATCAAATTAAATAGTACGTAATGGAATAAAAAAAATGGAAAAGCAAAGCTTTTTGTTAAATAAGATGCAGATCCTACAAACCCACAAATCACTCCATTAACCAGATTATTAGGATAGTTAGAATCAAATATTATGCTTAAATAATAAATTAATAAACAAACTAGTAACAGATCGGGTGTGTTGTAAATTAAAGAAAAAAATACCATTGAAGGAATTGAAGCGAATAATAATATTCTTTCAACTAATTTGTCTAAATTAAAGGTGTGTGATAATTTCCTAATACTTAAAATGGTAAAGAACCCAATTATTATAGAAACTGTTTTTGAAATATAAACTCCATACAGCGGCTTAAATCCTAATACCAACATGAATGGCGTCATTAACCATGAAAATAGTGGACTCCAATAGCCATTAATCGCATTTTCCCAATGGCCTAAAACATAAGCATGTGCAATGTTAATGTATGATATCTCATCACACGCTATTTTATATTGATAATATTGTAGAGAAAAAACAGCTAATATGGAATATATTATTAAAACCAAAATGATATCCCAATTATCAATTAAAATAGACGATTGTTTCAATTTTATTCCTCATATAACTAATTTAGAAAATTCATTTATATTACTATTGCTTACTAGTAAATATAGTTTAAAAGAATTGTTTAAACCTATTATAGAAAACACATTAATAATAGGAAACATAATAATTTTAGATAAATTTAATAATTATTAAAATATTTGAGCAAAAATGCAATTAAAAAATATTTTAGGATCCGGAAGCATGGCAAAATTTAGAAGTTTATTATTTAGGGATGATACTACGAACGTAGGTGGACTCTCTCTTCCTAATGAGAATGTAACCATTGGCGTAAAATATAAAATGCGATCAAAACCGCCTATTTTAGGTAAAAATCCACTTATTCGCTCCAATTCGATTATTTATAACGATGTAGAAATAGGTAATAATTTTAAAACAGGCCACGGCGTAACTATAAGAGAAAAAACTGATATTGGTAATAACGTGCTGATTGGAACTAATACTATCATAGAAGGCCATTGTTCGATTGGAAATGATGTAAGTATACAATCAAACGTATATATTCCCACAAATACGATCATTGAAGATTATGTATTTATTGGGCCATGTGCATGTTTCACTAACGATAAATATCCAATTAGGGTTGATTTTGATCTTAAAGGACCTATAATAAAAAAGGGAGCATCAATAGGTGCAAATTCTACATTTTTATCAAATATTGAAATAGGCGAAGGAGCCATGGTGGCGGCTGGAGCAATAGTTACGATGGATGTGCCAGAGTATTTCTTGGCAATAGGTGCTCCTGCAAGGATAAAACCACTCCCCAAATTCCTAAAAAAATTGAATAAAATAAATTAAAATTATTTGGTATTTATTTTATGTTTTTTTAGTATAGCAACAACCGATTCTGTTGCACCTTGATTTATTGGAATTTTAATCTTTTCAATTTCAGAAACTTTATCCTCATTTTCAAGAAGGTCGTCAACAATTTCAACTATTTTATCACACTGAGTTCCAAGTAACAAATTTTTACCCATTTCAACATAATACATCCACTCGGTGTTGTCTCTCAAAATTAAACAAGGAACATTTAAAACAGCAGCTTCCTCCTGAATACCTCCAGAATCGGTCATTACGAACTTAGAATTAGTCAAAAGACCCATAAAATCCTTATATCCCAATGGATCTGTTAATATTATATTATCACTAATATTAATTTTATTTTCTTTAATAACTTTCCTAGTTCTTAAATGAGCTGGAAACAATACCTTAATCTTATCAGAGATTGCATTTAAAGCTCTTAAAATTTCTTTTAACCCATCAATCTTGGTATTTTCCTGTCTATGAAGAGTAAATAATATATATTCTCCTTTTTCAAGTGAAAAATCATCTAGAGTATCTTGATTAAATAATTCCTTTGCACGAAGACAAGCATCCACAGATGTGTTACCTACCAAGTACACTTTTTCAGACGGAAAACATTCTAAACAAGTTAGATTTTTATAAGAATTCTCATCAGGAGCAAATAAATAATCAGATATATTATCAACCAATATCCTGTTAATTTCTTCTGGCATCAGTCTATCAAATGATCTACATCCTGCTTCTACATGTGCTACAGGTATCTGAAGTTTAGAGGCAGTTAATGCTCCAGCAAGTGTCGAGTTTGTGTCACCCTGAACAATTACCATGTCTGGTTTCTCAAATAAAAGAACTTTTTCTAATTCTATCATCATATTGCCTGTTTGCTGTGCATGTGTACCAGAACCTATATTAAGAGTGTAATCACAATTTCTTAATCTTAATTCTTCAAAAAATATTTTATCCATTTTGTATGAATAATGTTGTCCGGTATGAATTAACACTTGTTCAAACTCTTTATCCAATTGATGTATCAAAGTAGAAAGTTTAATTATTTCAGGTCTAGTTCCAAATATTGTTGCTATTTTCATTGTTCTCTATAGAATATGTGGAAAAGAATATATAATAAGCCTTTCTGATTGATTATCATGAAGATAAGTGTGATCATCCCAATGTATAACGAGGAAGACAATGTATTAAGAACATTGGTCGAAGTAAACAGCACCATGAAAGATTATGATAACTATGAAATCGTTGCTGTGGATGATGGAAGTAAAGATGACACCTTAAGACTGGCCAAAGAAGTTTCATCACATAATCCCCACATTAAAGTAATTAAACAACCTGTAAACATGGGTATGGGTAAGGCTCTGCGCACAGGTTTTGAAAAATCAGATGGAGATATCTTAGTTACAATAGATGCAGATCTGAGTTACAGCCCTTCACATATAAATAAATTAGTATCTGAACTCTTGAACGATGAAACAATTGATATTGCTGTTGGTTCACCATATATGGAAGGTGGAAGTGTTAAAAATGTACCATTTTCAAGACTTTTTATAAGTAAAGCTGCCAACAAATTTGTAGGGTTTTCAATGACTGAAAATCTTAGTACTGTAACAAGTGTTTTAAGAGCTTACAGGCGTGAAGTACTTGAATCAATGGACCTTGAATCAAACGGTACAAATATAAACCTTGAGATTTTATCCAAAGCAATTGCAACTAGATATAAAATTAAGGAAGTACCTGCTCTTCTTGAAGGGCGAGAACTAGGAAGTTCCAAACTTAAATTCAGATCTAAAACAATTTCACACGTATTATTTTCATTATACGAAAAGCCTATGATTTTATTTGGAGTAATAGGACTGATTTTATGTTTGATTGGACTGATCGGAGGAATTTATTTATTCTATCAGTATATAATTGGCACATTAGATCCAACAAGACCACTTATAATATTCTCGGTCTTAATGATAATCTCAGGGATTCAAATATTAATTTTTGGATTCGTAGCAACTCAAATAAGCCTTCTTAAGCGTGAAGTATACATAGTTCAGAAAGAGAATAGGCTGATTAGAAAAGATTTAAAAAAATAATGTGATTAAATGAGTGATCCCTCAGTTTCTATTATCATTCTCAATTGGAATGGATGGGAAGATACTATAGAATGTTTAGAATCTATTTATCACATTAATTATTCTAATTATCAAGTTATAGTTGTTGATAATAACTCTTCTGATGATTCTATACAAAAAATAAATGATTATGCAAGGGGTAAACTAAAGGTTAAATCTGATTTTTTTAAATACGATCCAATTGATAAACCAATTGAAATTGTTGAAAATAAATGGGAATATTCTGAAATAGCAAAATTTTCAAATCATAGAAAGCAGTTAATCATCATAGAAAATAAAAAAAACTATGGTTTTGCAGAAGGCAATAATATAGGAATGAAATATGCTCTGAAAAACTTAGATCCAGACTATATTTTACTTTTAAATAATGATACAGTGGTAGATAAAGATTTTTTAAAGATATTAGTAAAAGAAGGAGAAATTGATCCTGAAGTTGGACTTTTAGGTCCAAAAATTTATTATTATGATAATCCTAATGTAATTTGGTGTATCGGCGGAAAAATCAACTGGAAATTGGCAAGAGGGTTACATGTTGGTATCAATGAAACAGATATTGGCCAGTATGATAAAAAGATGGATTTTGATTATATCAATGGATCTGCAATTTTATTAAAAAGAAACGTATTGGAAGAAGTTGGATTATTGGATGAAAAGTTTTTTTTATATTTTGAAGAGACTGATCTAGCTTTAAGAGCATCTAAAAAAGGATATACAAACACATACATTCCAAATGCTCAAATATGGCATAAAGTTTCTAAGTCTGGTGGTGGTATTAAAAAAGAGATAGGACTTTATTATATCACTCGTAACAGATGGATCTTTATGAAAAAATGGAGTAAAAAAATAGATTTTTGTATTTTTGTATTAATACAAATTTGTGGAGCTTTCATATTACCAATTTTCATGAGCATATTTTATAATAATAAAAAGTTGATAAAAGTTTACTACAAAGGTCTTTGGGATGGAATAAACTGGAATCCAAGAAAATTGTAAATAATTTTTTATTAATAGTCTATGAAAATTTGTGTAAATTATGTTTTTTTAAATAAATAAAATTTGATATTTTTTATTATTTTATGCTATTTAAAATGTAAATTGCAATTAATATATCCATTTAAAATATTATTGGAGACAAAATAAATAATATAAATTTTCTATTTATTGTATTTTAATAATTTTATATTTTACATTATCATCAAATTATAAAAAAGTTTTAATTAAATTTTAGCATTGATTTAAAAAAATCTATTTCTTTACGATCAATACATTTCATTATTAAAATTAACAGTAAATAAACAAGTATTGAAACTCCAATTAAAATTAAAACACTAATAACTCCTTTAGGATTAGATATAAAAAGAATTAAAGAAACAACAATGGAAGCTATTATGCTTTTAATTATGAATGTATAATCAAAATAATCGTTAAAGAATTTTCTGCAATAATTCGTGCCTATAATAAATGCGGTGGAATAGGATAATAAAGTTACTGCTGCTGCTGCAAGAATACCAAAAATAGGAACTAAAATTATAGTTAATAAGCTTATTAAAGCTGCAATAGTCCAGATACTTCCAATAATTTTAGTCTTCTTTTCTAAAATTATTAAATTCATGATTATTCCTAAAGCACCAAATAATAAAGAACTTAATGCCACAAAGGGCGTAACAAGAAAACCATTCAATGCTATCTCAGGAGTGGTTAATATCATTAATATTGGTTTCGATAAGAAAGATAAAATAAATAACGAGGGGATTGCTATTAAAAGGAAATATTTTAATGAATAATTAATAAATAACATTACTTCTTCCATTTCTCCATTTTCATAATGTTTTGGAAGAATAGAAGATAATAAAACAGATAAAGGAGTGAAAAATAATAATATGGCCATTCCTAAGGTATATCCAGGTGCATAGTATGCAACATATGTAGTTCCCAATATTATCCCAATCACATAACGATCACTTGATTCTACAATCCAAGTAGAAAGATTGTTCGGGATTATTGGGAGTGCAAATTTTAGGTATTCATTAATTTTGTTAAATTTTGGAATTTTAAAGCCTATCTCATTATATACTATTGCTGCCATTATTAAAAAGAGGATAATCTGAGTTAAAAGGAATCCCATTACAACTAATAATATACCTCTTCCAGATATGGCTAAATATGTAATTAGAAATAAGGCGAGATAAGTTTGTATTAACATTAAAATAGAATATCTTTTCATCTGACCAAAAGCTACAAAAATATTAAGTAGTAGGCTATTGACTGGACTTATAAATATGGCTAATGAAATTACTTTTACTATATTGATGTTGCCGTTGAATAAATTTGCTGCAATAAAATTTGAAAATATTAATATTAACATAGAAATAAAAAAACTAAAAATTAAAACAAAAATAGCCATTGAATAAAATCCTTCTTGTATATTTTTAGTATCCTTTTCATTAGAAATAAACCTGACAATTGTATAAGGAAGTCCTAAACCCGCAATACTAGATATTAAATAGAATGTAGTTAAAAATTGAACCCATATTCCATAATCACTAGATGAGAAATTTTTTGTTAAAATTGGAATTAAAAAAATAGTGCTCAATGCAACTAGAAAATTAGTTATTCCAAGTAAACCCATTCTTTGGACGAATAATTTATAACCATTCAAGTTATCACTTCAAAAATTTTATAAATTTTTTTATTTTGATTAGAGGAATATTTAATAATGGTTAATCATTTTATAAACGATAATAATCTTAATTAACAATAATTTTTTCATATTAACGAAATAGTTATAATAATTATTTTTTATATCAATAGTAATTTTATTAAAAAAATTTTAAAAAAACTTTTATGAATCTCTTATTTTGAAATAATTTATTTGCTCTTTTTTCATTCAATATAAATGAGGTTAAGTATGCAATAAGTCCTTTAAAAAAATTTCCTTCTGACATCAATACTTTAGATAAGTTTTTTGCTTTATTATTGTTTCCATATCGGATAAACTCTAATATTTTAGCTAAATACGTTACAGATTTCCTTTTCTTAACTAGGGAATATAATTCAGGATATCTGGCAAGAATAATTGAATAAACAATTAAAGAATTTTCAAGACTAAATTCTCTAAAATTCTCACTACCCGTGACATTTGTACTGTGCAGTCGATATATACCTAAAACATCTTCCATATACCCCATATCACCTTTCATTAAGACTTCTACAGTAAAAAGGAATTCATACCAATATTTTAAACGTGTATCCAAACCTTCGGGAAGTGTTTCACGTCTATACATAACTGAAGAGGGACATATCAAGAGTGATGGATCAAATATTGATTTAACTCCTATTTGACCTTTAATTTCTTTAAAATTTATAATTTTACTAAATTTTCCCTTAAATTCATTTTTAATCGAATCAAATACTTTCATATCATGAGCACAAGCAACTAACTCGGGATTTGCATTTAAATAGTTTACTTGTTTTTCAATCTTTTGGTTATCCATTAAATCATCACCATCTAAAAAGGAGACATAATCTCCTTCAATGTGTTTGATAGCTCTATTCATGTTGTAAGCTATTCCTTTATTTTTTTTAGCTAACACAGGGTAGATAGAAGGATTATTAATCGCATATTTAGTTATTATATCTGGAGTTTTATCTGTTGATCCATCATCTGCTATAATTATCTTAGTTATATTCCCATAAGATTGTTTTATTACACTTTCTAAAGTTTCATTAACAAATGATTCTTGATTATATGTGAATATTAAAACATTAACAGATGGATTACTCATTAAATCACCTAAACTTAGATATCATGTAGTTTAATTAATATCTTTTGATAATCTTAATTTTATTGAATATTATAATGTTTACAAAGAAAATTAATTTCAACAATTATAATTACAAAAATTTTAAATTAAAGGGATATTACCATGATAATAACTCCTTGAATTCAATCGTATAATTTAAATCTTTTTTTTTGAATACACAACCATATTATATGATCTTTTAGTTTTACCGAGTATCAAACTTGCTAAATTGGTAAAGGGAAAGAGTAAAATCAATCCCAAAATAGGATTTATTCCATAATCTTGAAACAAATATTTAAAGCGGGATAGTATAATATTGGGATTGTTGTCGTATTCTATATCTAGAACTTCAAACCCTGTTTTATTTAATATAGATTTAATTATAACTGGGGTAAAATGGTAAAGATGTTTTGGCAACTCCCATTGGTTCAATATTTTTCAAAATGTTTAGCTTCAAAACTATTCACATTTGGAATGCTAATAATTAATTTTCCATCATTTTTTAAGACAAGATTAATTTCATTTAAATTAGTTATAGGATCAGAAAGATGTTTTAATACATGACTCAAAATGACCACATCACAAAATTCATCTTCAAATTCAGCATTTTTTAGGGTACTGTAAAATATTTAAACCTAATTTTTCATTAGCATATCTACTAGCTATATCACTGATTTCAACAGTATATGTATCCCAATCATCTTCTTTTAGTTTTAATAATCGTTTCCATCACCACAGCCAATGTCTAAAATTTTGCCTCCAAACTTGGAAGGTATGGTCATTTTGTAATATATTTTATTTATAATTTTATGAATAGTTTTTTTTAATTTCTTTTTAATATTATATCCCTCAATATACCAGTATTCATTAGGATAATAATTTGAAATTATTGTTTGTTTTGGACGAGGATTAATATACTAACCCACATTTAACAATTGTAAATAAGCCTTCTTTTTGATGTATCGTATCTTTACCTTTAAATAAGATAGTTGAGCAATTTGAGTCACATAAATTACATTTAACAAATTCCAAATTTTCTCCAGACTTCACAATTTAATTCTCTTCTCTTCAATAATGCTAATTTTTATTGGAACATTAAATCTAAGTTCCAATAAACTATTATGATCAATTCTTACTTATTGATCTAATTTAATCATTCATTATTATTCTCGGGCAATAATAAAAAATTGGAATGCTAATAAATTTGGCCAGATCATTCCAATGGAATGAAAGATTTTAGAGAATTTACTCACATTCCCCACCGTTAAATCAAACTCAGAAATTTGAAAAACTGCATCATTAACCAATTTTTTAGCACTATTTTCATTGAAAAATCTGAGATGTCCACTATTTAATATACCATATTCATTGTATTCAATTACCAAATAACAGTTTAAGCCTAATTTTCCATTGCAATCTTAGGAACTGAAATTATTATATGTCCATCATCATTTAAATAGTTCCTAAGTGTATTTAATACTTCTAATGGATCTTTTAAATGTTTTAAAATATCTGCAGATATAATAACTTCAAAATAGTTTAAATATCCAAAATTTAGACTTACTGATTCAAGATCTCCAATTATTACTTTTTTTAAAAAACTTTTTGCTTTTACTGCTACTTTATTATCAAGCCCAATACCAACTATTGTTCATTTATTTTGATTTATTTTCTTTGATAATAAACCTTCAGATATCCAACATCAAGTACCTTTTCCAATATAATGTACTATTTTCATGTGGATACCATATTGATTAGATTAAAATAATCATCTTGGACATATCTCTATTATAATTCAGTAATTTCTGTATAAATTTTAATATAATCTATAGCAATCTGTTTCCAACTAAAATGTTCTTTTACCATCTCATATCCATTGAGAGCCAAGCTTTTTCTTATGTCTTCGTTTCCAATTAATTCATTTATAGATTTAGATAATTCCAATACATCTTTTTGTGGAACAAGTATACCATTAACCCCATCATGAACAATATCCGGAATTCCGCCGATATTAGATGCTATTACTGGTAATTTACATGCCATTGCTTCTAATAAAACAACTCCTAGTCCTTCTGTGTTTCCTTGTGAATCAATTATCGATGGCAATACAAAAATATCCGCTGAGTTATATAATTCTACCAATCTTTCATCAGAAACATTAGAAATAACTTCAACACTTCTTTCTAATCTTAATTCTTTAATGAGCTTTTTAATTTGATTTTCTAACGGTCCTGTACCAACAATCTTTAATTTTACATTATCATGTATTTTATGAACTTCTTTTATGGATTTTATAAGATATTCAAAGCCTTTTCTTTCTATGAGATATCCAATAGATAATATTTGAAATAAATTTTTTTCTTTCAGAACCGGATTTGGCTTGAAAATATTTGTATCTACACCAAATGGTATTATTTCAAGTTTATCTTTTTTTAATCCATTTTCTAAACTCACTTTTAATGTTTCTGAACTATTAGTTAATGTTTTAAATGAATTATTAACCAAAAATTTAAGTACAAAAGTGGTGTGATATCTTTTGGAAAGATATACTTCTTCCCCATGGATTGTGTTTATATAAGGGATATTATTAAAAAACTTTAAGAATAATGCACCTAATCCATTTGGGATAGGCCATTGTACATGAACCACATCCATATCTCTCAATTTCCTAGAATTAAATACATTGAATATGATAAAGGATAAAAATTGGAACTTTACAAAAATACCTTCTTTTATATTATCAATCATTCCTGACCTTCCACAAAGCCTTTGGAATCTTTTAGGATAAAAATAATTATATTTTTTAATATGAACCCCGTCTAAACTATAATCTATTTTATCACCGCTAAATGGGGCCAATACATGTACTTCATGTCCTTGGCTAACTATCTCCCTCATCAGCCGGTGTACAAAGATTCCATGAGGATCTCCTTTAAATTCTGGATAAACAGATGTTATAACTCCAATTTTCATTTATTGCCTTCTAAAAATCTTTTATTCCATTCTGGACTATACATTATTTTGATAAATAGTTACGTTTCCAAACTGTTTAATAAGTTTGTATGAACTCAAATTAAGTCCTAAGCCGTCGTACAAATAATATTCAACACCATTAGATACCAAATAATTATTTATTGTAGTATCATTATCAGAATTCAAAACAGGTATCTGTTTCACATTGGTGTTTAAATACCAACTGAAATTAGGCGACAAGTCTGAATATATATTTTTATTTTGATAATTTGGATCATAACCAACTAACCATTGACTTGCCATTACTGTTTGTTCATCTGCTAATTTTATACCATTATTTCCCTGCATAATAATTGGTAGTTGGGTTGCTATTGAAAATAGTATAAATAATGTCAAAATTATGGCTATTATTGGGAATACTACATTAATATTTTTTATATTAAAATTTAGTAAATTAGAAATTTCACTTAAACCCAAAATCATTAGATAAGCCACTGGAGGTGCCATGAGCAAAAAATACCTAGCATCTTTAATAACAAAGATACTGCTAAATATGAAAAATGCCATAAACCATGCAAAAACCATTATATGTAAATCTATATTATTTATTCTATTTCTTGTTAGATCATAAAATAAATATGCTAAAGGTATGAATAAAACTTCACTCACTATATAAACTGTTTTATCAAAACTTCCTAAGAAGATAAAAACTAATATAACAAATGCTATCAATTTAATCTTAATTATATTACTTTTTAAATTCAAACCATCTAAGAACTTGTAATTATTTTGTTCTTTAAATATTCTCAAAAATAAAATTAATACAATGCCTATAATCACAATCATCATGATTATAATGCCTTGTGTACCCACATATGTTGGGAACTTATCTAGAAAGAAAAATACATCCGGATTGTAAGATGCGCTGGCAGTTGCAGCCGACACAGATGTTGAAGTTTCTGAAAAATTAATAAAAGGGTAAATTATACTCCCGTATTTTTCATAAAAAAATATGAATACTGGTACAATTACGATTAGCGAAGCTAAAATTCCCAAAATAAAATTTTTCAGCTCAACTTTAGTCCTGTTAATTAAGATGTAGAGAAAAATTGGAAATATTAAAAGTCCAGAGTTGTATCTAGTTAAAAAAGCCATCATTGCAAAGGGAAATGCTAAATAGAAGAACCTTGAATCTTTTTTCACAGCTAATACTAGCAAATATATTGCCCAAATCGAAAAGGATACACTTGCTAGGTCTGAAAATCCAAATCCCAAATATAATAATACAATCGGAAAGCTTACATACAACAGGCTGCCTAAAAAACTTTCAAGCTCGTTGAATTTGATTTTTAAAAATAAATACAGACCAATAACTCCAAATACAAACAATGCCCCATCAACAACAAAAATTGTGTTTGCTGAAACATATCCTAACCTGAAAACCAAAGATATTATGAATGAAAATAGTGGAGGTCTTAATAGATCAGAATATCCATTGCTATGACCAGTGAAGACTAGTGCATTGGACAGAAATACAAAACTATCGAATACAGGTCCAATATTGATTTGAACCAAAATCCGATAATAAGTAATTATACTTACAATTATTGTTAATAAAAGTAGGGTGATAATTGAAATAATATTCTTTTTAAAGAAACCTTTTAGCTTATTATTCTTGTTTTTAGAACTATCTATTTTATTCAAAATGACCACCAAAATTTTTAAATAATAGTACACATTAAAACGGATTTATTTATAATAAATATGAAGTTATTCCATTAATATTCAGACTGTGATAATAGTTTCTAAGAACAATTCAAATTCTTTTATAAATCATCACATTACCAAGAGCATTATCAAATTCTTTAATGGGTTTGTAAGATGTTAGGTTAAGTCCAGCTCTGACACAAAAATAATATTCAACATTATTATTTACCAAATAATTATTGTACTGATTACTATCCTCTTGATTAAATGTATTGTTTTTAGGTGCACCCACATCAGCAAATGATTCATTATCCTGAAAAATGGGCACGGGTTTCACATTGGTCTTGAGATACCAGCTGAAATTGGGCCATAGATCGGAATAGATGTTTTGATCTTTGTAATTAGGATCATAAGTTATAAACCATTGACTTGCCATTTGAACTTGTTCATTTGTAACTAATTCGTTATTGTTTGCACTAATAATACTTGACATCTCAGTTGCAGTTGAAAAAAGTAGTATTATTGTTAAACTAATTGCAAATGATGAGAATAGTATATTTTTATTTCTCTTTTTAAATTTTATTGCATTAAAAACCTTGTTAAGTCCCAACATCATAAAGTAAACTACAGATGGAATCATGAGCAATGAATATCTATTATTCTTTACAACAAATATGCTGTTAAAAATTAAAAACACCATAAACCAGAGAAAAATTGTAACATGGATGTCCATATCTTTTATTCGATTCTTTAACAGATCATATGATATGTAAGATATTATCAAGAATAAAATTTCACTAACAATGTAAATTGTTTTATTAAAACTCACTAAGAATATAATTCCTACACCTACAAGTACTATTAATTTTAGTTTTTTAACTCTATTGATTTTCAACCATTCAAATAAATGTCCAGTATCCTTTTTTTTAACAGATTTCTGGAAGAAGTATAATAGAACACCTAAAGCAATAATTATAATAATTATAATACCTTGAATCCCAATTAAAGCGGGAAATAACTGTATATAATAGAATATATTTGGATTATATGCTAAACTTTGTGTAGCTGCAGAAGTTGCAGCTGATCCAGACCCAAAGTTAATAAATGGATAAATTATATTCCCAAATTTTTCATAATAAAAGATGAAAACTGGTAAGATTACTATAAATGACGTTATGATCCCTACGATTAAATTCATATAATTAATTTTTTTCCTGTTTATTAAGATGTATAAAAGAATAGGTAATATTAAAAGTGCATTATTGTATCTTGTCAAAAAAGCAAACATTAAAAATGGGAATGCCAAATAAAAAAATCTTGAATCATTTTTAATAGCAATAATAGTAAAATAAATTGCCCAAATTGAAAATGAGACGCTTGCTAGATCCGAAAAACCAAACCCTAACATTATTATAACAATTGGAAATGTAGCATAAATTAATCCTCCTAAAAAACTTTCAAGGTCATTGAACTTAACCTTTAAAAGCATAAACATCCCAATTACACCAAATACAAACAATGCACCATCTACTGCGAATATGGTATTTATTGAAGTATAACCAAGTCTAATAAATAGTGATATGATGAATGGGAATAGGGGCGGTCTTAATAAATCAGAGTATCCTATACCATGACCAGCGAATACAAGAGCATCAGTAAAGAAATCGATACTATCCGATACAGGACCAATTTGAATTTGGATCAGTATCCTGAAATATGTGATCACACTTACGATTACAGTTAATACAATCAATAAAATAATTGAATTTATATGGTTTTTAAGAAATTTCCTAGTTTTCTTATTATTATTATTATTATTATTATTATTATTATTATTATTTGAATTATTTTCCAGATTATTCAAAAGATTCACCAAAATTTCTTTAATTTAATATAATTAATTATTTTTAGTCTTTATGAATACTACATCTCAAATCAAGAATTTGTAGATTAAATGATGATTATTAAGTATAATATAAAAGTGATTCCATTTATCTATTATTAAAATCTTAATTCATTATTATAATAATAATAATAATAATAATAATAATAATAATAATAATAATAATAATAATAATACACTGTCAAAAACTTGGGGGTTGAGTGTCAAAAAGGTTTTTCTGGTTTTTAATTTCTTTTCTAATGTTTATTCGTGACATTTGCGCCGGTTTTAATCTTCATTAGCTTCTTAACACTTTTGGGAAAGGTTTTTTGGAAGATATTTTCTAGTTTGTTTGAGGTTCGTTCGATA
>Ga0224559_1001091_pt1 | contig 15488 bp, 10 predicted proteins | sample 714S33034metaG_FD_180676 | JGI IMG/M metagenome (GOLD analysis project Ga0224559, IMG submission 180676) | Peat soil microbial communities from Stordalen Mire, Sweden - 717 S3 30-34 | ecosystem: Environmental > Terrestrial > Soil > Wetlands > Peat | place: Sweden: Norrbotten County, Stordalen... | reverse complement strand
CTGCCCAGGCAGGCGACATTGAGCAGCTCCTCGCCACAAAATACAGTCAGCTCCAGAGATGGGGCGCTGTATTGACCCGTGGCGATTCCGGTAAGGCGCAGGAGCTGGTTCAGGAGTTTTGCCTCTATTTCACACTGACAAAGCCCGACCTGACCGAGGTATTCAACGTAGACGGCTACCTCTATACCTGCCTTCGCAACATATACCTTTCGGGATTGGCGCGGGCTTCGCGAGAGGCGCTGCACCTGGTCGGCATTGCCGACTACGACTCGTTTGACTTTGCCCTCGCGGCCAACAAGGCCGGCGATCCGCTGCAAAAACAAAACGACCTGCGCCGTATTTGCGGCTACACCGTCTGGAGAAAAGAACAGTCCAAGAGCGCGAGCTATTTTATTCTGCATTTCTTCCACGGGTACTCACGCCGCGAGATCGCGGAGTTGGCGCGCCTTCCAATCTCCGCAATCTACAACAAACTCAAGACCGCCAGAGACGAGGTGAAGTCTCATCTCAACCACTCCGGCAAGCTCCGCATCATTGATCGAGACTCGGCGCCTCCGTTGCGCATCTCGTGGAGCCTGCTTTCCACGGCGGACCTCTTCAACGAACTTCGCGAAACGATTTTGAATGCGCGGCTCGGCGCATGCCTGGATGAAACGGCGCTGCTTGCCCATTACGCCTCATCCAATCCCAGCCCCATCCCTTGCGCGCTCCTGGCCCACATCGTGAGCTGTGAGCGATGCCTCAATATCGTCGACGGCCATTTCCGCCGGCCGGCTTTGCAGGACCGTGAACCGCTGGACGGTTACGGTTCGTCTTCGCGAGAAGGCGCCGCCGGCGTCGCGCCATCGAGCATGAAAGCAGAGATGGCGATCTTCGAATCGGTTCGCAGACGCTGGGGCCGTATCCATGAGCATCGTCCCCGAACTCTGTCGATTGCCGTCAATGGAAAGATCGTTGCATTCCACGATGTGCAGTCGCAACAGAGCACGCTTTCTGCGCGAATTGAGAATCCGGAACGGGAACAGTTTGTTGAAGTATTCAGTGAGCAGGACGTCCGCCTGGCGCTGATGCCGGTCGGCGAGCTTCCTCCGCAAGGACCGCACACCATGACCCAGCGCGTTGCTCTCAGCGATTCGCGCTGGCTGGAATTGAATCTCACCTTCGATGGGTTGGGACTCAACAGCCAGGTCGTCTATTACGATCCGGCGCTGGCAATGGACGCGAGCGATCAGGAGACAGAGGATTTCGCTGTGGACCCGGCTCCGATTTTCGGGGGCTCGATCGATTCCTCCGATCGAGAGCCGGACTCGCAGCGGGCATGGGCGCTCGAGAGATGGGTTCGCCGCTTGGTCTCTGCCGTTCCGCTTCCGGCCGTAGCCTGGACGATTGTTCTTGCCTTGATCCTCGGCTCCGGCGGGTATGCGCCATATCGGTACATGCATCCTGGCTGGCGTGACGTGCTTGCTCGGGCGCAAGCTGCTGCTGAAGTTCCGCTGCCAAGCGAAACGCTGCACCAGACTCTTCGCATCGAGGAAGCAACGGGACCGGCGAACGGCATGGTTCTTGGTTCCGTTGACGTTTGGAGCAGCAGCGATCGAAGGGTGGTCCGGCGCCTCTACAATGCGCAACAAACATTGCTTGCCACTTCGATCGACTCTGGCCACGGCGCGGTCACCGATCGCTTTGAGAGCAATGCGTCGATTGGACAGAAGGACCGTGAGATGGCAGCGAGCGGGGTGTGGCGGAGCGATCTTTCCAGCGCTTCTTTCGATACGCGTAAGGGAGCGGAAGCAGACGCCATCCGCGAATCAAGCGGATTTGAAGTAACGCAGCGTGAAGACGGCCGAAATGGAATCCTGTCACGGACACTTGTAATGGACGGCAACTATCAGGTTCAAGCAGAGAGAGTTCGCTTCAAGACAGCAGATGGAGTTGCTGAGGTTCGTCTGGTGCAGACTCTGCTGCGCAAGGTTCCCAACAGCGATGTTCCGGCCTGGACGTTCCCGCAATCGCAACCAACCGGGACGCCAGGTGCTCAAAGTGGAAACATTCTTCAGAAAGAGGGTGGCGCAAATTCAACGGCGGACGCAAACAACGCCAACCTTGAAGTGATGCTCCTGTTTGAGTTGTTCCAACGGAATGCGGATATTGGACAGCCGATTGAAGTGACTCCGACTTCAGCTGGCCGCATTCGCATGACAGGAACACTCGCCGATGCGCAACTGCTCGCGGGGATTCGAGAGAGCGTGTCGGCTCTTCCGAATTCGAGCCGGGTGGACTTTCAGATTCGGTCTGTCAAGGAGGCCGCATCCACAGTCCATCGCGCGGCGCAATCCAGTCAGGAGCTCGTGGGAACCAATAGCGATGCGCCTGCCGCGCCGCTTGTACGGGATGCATTGATCGCGCGCGGGCTCAAAGCAGCAGCCTTGAAAGATGCTGAGAAGGAGTTTGCGGTTTCTGCCCTGTCTCATGCGCAGGCCGCCTTGCAGCATGCCTATGCTCTTGACCGTCTCGGAACTGTCCTTAGTCGAGCCGGCCAGGCCTCTCTGGATCCCGATACGCGCGTAAAGTGGGCGCAGATGGCCGATCGGCATTCCACCGCAGCCATGACGGAACTGCAGGCGTTGCGCCTTCTGTTGGACTCTGTTGCCGCGGGCGTTGACGGAATACCGTCTGTAGACGTCCATGGGATAGCGGACGCTTCGACTTTTGTTCGTGCCGCGTCCGATCTCCGCATGCGGATGCAATCGGTGGATGAGCAGGTTGTCGAGTTGTTCGCAGGCAGCGCAGCCGTCATGCCACAGGCGCAGGCCCATGATTCGATCGCCCGCTTGCGAGCCGCCCTGCCCGTTGCAGAAGCCAGTCGGATGAACTCGTTCGCGAGCCGCCTGCAAAGCCGCAATCCGTCTGCGAGAAACGATGTGGGAGAGATGCAGAAGCGGTGAATGACTTCAAATCATGGATTCCCTTTGTTGGGGAGTTCCAGCGCGGTCTCGCTTTGCTATTGCTTGCAGCCATGCCGGTCTGCGCTCAGGTGAGCACCGCCAACGTATCCGGCGACGTGGAAGATGCAACTGGAGCGCGAATCCCTTCCGTCTCCATCAAGCTGCTCAACCTTCAAACCGGCAATGAAAACGTGGCTGCGACGGACGCTGCCGGAGAGTTTCTCATCCCCGGCGTATTGCCCGGTCAATACAGCATGCAAGTGCAGCGCGATGGATTTGCGGCGGTTCACTTGGCCGGCTTGAGTCTGAACGTCGGCGAGTCGCGCTTGTTTCGGATCAAGCTGCGTCTGAGCACCGTCGAGCAGACGGTGGATGTGGATGCGAGCGGCCAGAGCCTGAACACCGAGGATGCACAGATGACGACTGTCGTCGACGCGCGTCTGGTTGGAAATCTCCCCCTCAACGGGCGAAGCTTTCAGGACCTGATCGCGATGACGCCGGGCTCTGTATCGGTAAGTCCACAGGTCCCTCGCAGCGGTGGATTCAGTGTGAATGGGCAACCCTCCGACACCAACGTCTACTGGGTTGACGGCATTTCAGCGAACTTCGGTTCGGGTCCTCTTGATGCGGACCTGAAGGCGCCGGCAGCGGGGCAATACGCCAGCGTCACATCGCTTGGAACGACCCACGGCCTGGTTGCGCTCGATGCATTGCAGGAGTTCCGCGTTGTTGCTTCAACTGCTTCAGCGGAGTACGGAGGCGCGCCCGGCGGACAGTTCAGCCTGTTAACCCGCCAGGGCACAAACCAGATTCACGCCACCGCCTATGCCTACCTTCGCAATGGATACTTCGATGCCACGGACTGGTTCGGCAGGTATAACGGAATTCAGAACAGCCTCTACTACTATCAGCAGGATGTGGGTGGCGCATTGGGCATGCCGCTCGCGTTCTGGAATCAAAAGCAAACACCAAGCCGGACGCAGTTGTTCGGATCGTACGAAGAGATGCATGTGCAGCAGAGAACCGCTCCGCTTGTGGAATATGCGCCCGCCTATCAACTCATCCAAAATGCGCCGGCCCCGGTTCAAGCCGCGTTCCGGGCATTGCCGACTGGGGATACCGGGTACCCGCCCAGCAACGCCGCACTCGGTGAATATATTGGCGTCGAGCCCAGCCCTCCAAGCTTTCTGAAATCGATGGACTTTCGCGTCGATCACTCCTTTGGCGACCGCATGGCCGGCTTTGTCCGCTTCGGAAATACGCCCAGCGCCAGCGAGTCCACGCTCCTGCTGACGGACACGGAAGCAAAGCTGCATAACCAGAGCCTGACGCTGGGACTGGACGGACAAATTTCTTCCCAGGCAGGCAATGAGTTTCGCTTTGGATGGGCGCGCGCCAGTTCAAGTTCCGTGTCCACAATTCAGCCACAGCGTCCGTACCAGGCAGCGGCCGATCTGCCGGCGGCGCTTGGCTCCCCAGGCGCATCCAGCGAAACTCGTGCCGAATTGTACATGCGTATTGCGGGCATTGGGGACACTTCGGCCTGGACCGATGGCGGCGAAAACGCGCTCCGCCAGATTGAGGCTCGCGATACGTTCTCGTTGCAGCGAGGATCGCACCTGGTCAGGTTCGGCGTCGATGCCCGCAACCTGCACAGCGCGGTCGTTCCACTCGCCTGGACCATCGAAGCTGATTACTTGAGCGCAAATTCTGTGTCGACAAACAGCGCGGACCTTCTGTTGCTGAGAAGGAACGAGCCGGCTCATCCCGTCTTCGATGGATTGTCGGCCTTCGTCCAGGATCAATGGAGGATGGCGCGAAACATTGCCGTGAATGCCGGCCTGCGTTGGGATGTGAACCCGGCGCCCGGCAGTTCCGATAGGCGCGATGCCTTTCGCATAAATGGCGACCCGGAAGTTCCGCAGACTCTTTCGGTGAGTCCGCGTGGAACCCCGCTTTGGAAGACGGACTGGCTGGCTGCCGGTCCGCGCATCGGTGTCGCCTGGCAGCCCGTACAGAAGCCGGGACGCGAATTGATCCTGCGCGGCGGCTTCGGCGTTCTCTTCGACACGCCCGACCGTGCGGCGGCGCCCGCGTTTACAGCACTCGGATTCACAAGCACGACACTCGAGCCCAACGCCGGCATTTCAGCCACGGCGGCAGCTCCGCCCTCTCCGGATATTCCCGGTCCGGCAAGCCTGAGCTATATCTTCCCGCACAGACTCGACGATCCCTATTCTTTGCAGTGGAACGTTTCGCTGGAACGTGCGGCAGGCGAACATCAGTCCGTCGCTTTATCTTATGTTGGAGCCAGTGGGCGTGACTTGCTGCTGCCCCTGCGGCACCAGGTCTCAAGTGCCGCAACGCCCCTTCAGGAAGTGGTTACCTTTCCCACCGGCCTCTCGTCGCAATTCGATTCTCTTCAGCTTGCATACCGCGGCCAGTATCATTCGCGTCTGGCGTGGATGACATCGTATGTGTGGGCGCACGCTCTGGATTTTGGCGACCCAAATCCGTGGGCCACGCCAACCCGAGGCAACGCCGACACGGATATCCGGCAGAACCTGCAGGCAGCGTTTTCGTGGACGCTCCCCCAAGCAGGCGCTCCTGGCTTCGCCCATAATGCGTTATCGGGTTGGGGCGTCGACGGCCGCTTCTTCCTCCGCGGCGCCTATCCGGTGACCGTGCTGGGAAACCTCTTCCACGACCCTGTAACCGGCGAACAGTTTTATACCGGTGCGGATCTGATCCCCGGCAAGGCTCTTTATTTGCATAACAGCTCGCTTCCAGGCGGCCGGATGCTGAACGGCGGCCCCAGTGTCGCAGACGGCGCGTTTCAACTTCCTGCGGGCGTCTCACAGGGTGATGCCCCGCGAAACATCGCGCGCGGTTTTGGCGCGCAGCAACTCAGCCTGTCGCTGCGCAGAGACATCCATCTCTACAATCGTCTCTGCCTGCAAGTGCGTGGGGATGTATTCAACGTCTCGAATAGTCCCGACTTTGGTTATATCGTTCCCAATCTTGGCGATCAGCTCTCTGGACAGCCGACCCTCTCCCTGAATCAGAGTTACGGGCAAAGCGGATCGCTATATCAACCAGGCGGACCACGCTCGCTGCAATGGATGTTCCGCGTACATTGGTGAGCATCCTTGCAACACCGGCCATTCAGCCCTTGAACGAAACCCAGCCGGGCGTTTCTGTCCTCTTCATTGAGTGCAGGGCTTATCGCAATCTTCAAGAAGGTCAGAATCGCACGTCATTCGGTCGGTTTCCACAAGGCGTATCCGCCGCGCCAATCCAACGTCTCGTCGAAAGATCTCTACTGGACCTTGCGAAAGCAGATGTTATCGCCCTCCAATCGATACTCGGCCGAGCAGGCATCTCCACCGCAGATCATCGCCTCTCCGCCAGTCATTTGATAGCGCGTGATCAGCCCCAGAGTCCCGCACCGCGGACAGGACATGACGGCCACAAATGGGTTTTGTGCATGACCCAGCTTCGCCTGATTTTCCAGGACAAAAACCGTTCCAGGATCCATTTTTTCGGGAATCCACTCTTCCAGAAACTGCAAGTCGGCTGACATCCTGCCCTCCAATTCAATGATGGGTTGATGTAACCGAGCCCCGTCCGATGCTCAGGCTGGCTCTGTTGTCGAACAACAGCAGGCTGCGAATCGCACTCCGAGAGCTGGGGAGCCCCCGAACGAACACATTGTTTCTGTTGAGGACGAGCAAAGTCAACCACAATCGAACCTGGGGGGATATCGAACGGGATTCCCCGGTGGACGAAAGCGCCTTCCCTCTTCTTACTAAAACCCTCCCGCTCCGGACCTGGTCTGGTTCTGCGTCTGCGGACCGGCAACGCCGTCGATCGCTCTGTAGGTCTCCTCGTTGCGCAGAATCGCCTCCACGTAGTCGCGCGTCTGCGTAAAGGGAATCGACTCCACAAACTCGTCCATGCCGTGATAAGGCCCGGCAGACTGCCAGTCGACCACCCGCGAATCTCCTGCGTTGTATGCGGCCAGAGCATAGATCTGCACTCCGCCAAACTTCTCCAGCATCTGGCGCAGATAGCGTGTTCCCAACCGGATATTCATCGCCGGATCGAGCAGTTGAAACGTCTCGAAATGGCTGATTCCCTCTTCTTTCGCCATCTGCCGGCCCACCGATGGCAACAATTGCATCAGCCCGTATGCATTCGCATAAGACACAACAGACGGATCGAACTCCGACTCCTGGCGAATCAGCGAGGCCACCAGGTAAGGATCGAGGTTGTTCTTTGCCGACTCGCTCTTGATCGTTTCCCACCAGGGCTTCGGGAACAGAATCCGCCAGTAAGCCATCGGGATGGACTTGACGGATGCCGTTGCGGCAAAAGGCAAAGCCCTCTTCAGCGCACGCATGGCGCGATAGGTCTCGCCGTACGAGGTGTAAATCTGCGCCTCGGCCAGCGCGCTCCACGACGAGGAGTCGGGATCGGCCGCAATCTCTCTCGGAATGTAGTCGTTCAACCCGGCGTTGGCCAGCAGCCGCGCCTTGGCCAGGTGCGGACTGTCCGCCGGAAAGCTCTCCTGCAAAGCGGGAACCGGCGCAGCCTGCAAGCTATCCAATTGCGGCTGCGCAGCCGGCTTTTCATTCCCCAATGCGGCCAGCCGCTCCCGAGCCATCTGCGCATAAAAAAAGTGCTGGTAGGCGCGAATCAGCGTGCGATAGTTGGCTGCCGCATTGGCCGGCTTATGATCCTGCGTCTCATACAAACGCCCTCGCCAATAGATAGCCGAAACCGTCTCTTTGGCGCCGGGATAGAGCCGGATCTGCTCGTCGAACATCCGCGCCGCATCCGCGAACAATCCCTGCCGGTAGCTTAACCAGCCCGCCCGCCAATGCGCCGCCGCCGCGTTCGTATTCTCAGGAAAATGCGTCGCTAAATAACTGTAGTAGCCCACCGCCGTTGGATAATCTCTGCGCAGCATATACATGTTGCCGCTTGAGAACAGCGCCTCCGCCAGCCACTGGCTGCGCGGAGAGCTTGTCTCCATCTGCGCCACGATCTGCTTCTGATAGCCGAGATCGTCGCGATTCCGCGCCAGTTCCATCAACAAGTACTGCCGCCGCGCGCCATTGTCGTCCTTCGTTTCCGCCAGTGCCTCCACCTGGGCCGTACTCAACCGCTTCAGCTTCAGGTCGCATGCCGCCTCGGCCACCGCGAACCCGTTGCGCGCCGCGGGATCCAGGCTGGACTCGCGAGCCAGGCTCCGGTATTGCTGGGCAGCCAGTTCATAGCGGCCCGCGTTGTAATACGCATCGCCAAGGCTGCGCAACTCGGCCACAGAAAGGCTCGCTTCAGCGCCCATCGCCGTCAGCTTCGCCCGTGCAATCTGCGCGTCGGAGCTTAGTGGATGGCTCAGCAGCACCCGCTTGAAGATTCCCTCCGCCGCCTGCGTCTGCCCTTGCGCCAGCGCCACCTCACCCTGCGCAAGCTGGAAGCCGGAGCGCCCCGCCGCGGCCGTGCCCGCCGCTTGAGCCAGCGCCTGCTGAGCGCCCGCCGTGTTGCCCATCCCCAGCAGCACGTTGGCCTCCAGTTCAGGCGCTTCAACCGCAAAAATGCTGTCTGGATAGCGGCCCGCGAACCCGCGCAAAAGCGCTTCGGCGGCGCTGTTATTCCCAGCTTCGTGGTTCGCCTCCGCGCCCAGAAACTCCGCATAGTCGGCCAGCACATCGCCCGCCTGGCGAGCCTGGCGGAAGTTGCCCTCCGCCTCGCTGTAGCGTTTGTCCAGCAGGTAGGCGTGCCCCAGCGCCAAATACGCGGCCGACGATGCTTCCCCATCATGCTGGTGCGCATACTTCTCCACGCCCGCATAGGCTGCCGGTGTCCGCAGTGTGGCCAGTTGCTGCGCCATCGGCCGCAACTCTGTCGAAGCCACAAACGCCTGCCGAATCCGCGCCGTCCTGGCCCGCCGCGCAACGCTCCCTCCAGCCCGGCCCCGCCCAATGCCTTTCTGTCCAGCACCTTTCTGTCCGGCAGTTTTCCGGCCAATCCGGGCCGATCCAGCCGCCGCTTGTCCCGCAGCCCCCGGCTTGGTGGGCTTCTTCGCCGTCTTGGCCTTCGTTGCCGCCGATCCGCCAGCCTGCCCAGACGAACTCGGCGCGTTGGACGAACTGCCAGCGCTTTGCCCTCCACTGGGCGCAACCACCATCAACGCGGCAAGCATCCCTGCCAGCCATCGCCGCAACCACTCCGCTTGAGTCGGGAAAGTTCTAAACCTCATGCCTTCACTCTAAGCTGCTTTCGCCCGCGAATGCCAACCCGGTACCACTCGCGTTACTCCATCCCATTCCCGGTTTGGTCCCCCGCCCCGCCATCCGTTACACTCATCTTTTACAGGCTCCATGCCGTCACCGTCAGCAACCCGAACGAATTCCCGCAACCAACAGCCATGGCGACCATCCAACCTATTGCAGGTGAACTCGAGCCCCATCCCGACGTAGCCCTGGTCGAAAGGGTGCGCGGCGGAGATGTCTCGGCCTACGACGATCTCGTCCGCAAATACGACCGCCAGATCTTCCGCATTGCGCAGCACATCACGCAAAACCGCGAAGATGCTGAGGACGTCATGCAGGACGCCTTCCTCAAGGCGTACGAGAAGCTCGAACAGTTCCAGGGGAATTCGAAGTTTTACACATGGTTGGTTCGGATTGCAGTCAACGAAAGCCTGATGCGCCTGCGCAAGCGGCGTACCGGCAAAATGGTCTCGATCGACGAGGACATAGAGACCGAGGAAGGCAGCGTCCCCCGCGACCTGGCCGACTGGGCTCCCGATCCAGAGCAGAACTACGGCCAGGCGGAGCTCGCCGAAATCCTCCGCAAGACCATCCAGGGACTGCCTCCCGGATTTCGTATCGTGTTTGTACTGCGCGACGTGGAAGGACTTTCCACAGAGGAGACGGCGGAGACTCTCGGCCTGAGTATCCCCGCCGTGAAGTCGCGCCTCTTGCGCGCCCGGTTGCAACTGCGCGAAAGATTGAGCCGTTACTTCCGCAGGAAAAAGGCGCCCAGGGTAACCAAGCCCAGGGAAAAGAGAGTTGGAGAAACGAGGAATGACAAGTGACCTGCTCTGAGTTTCTCGCTCTTCTCGACGATCTCATCGACGACTCGGTTACCCCCGAGACCCGCGCCGAACTGCAAAAGCACCTCCACGGCTGCGATCACTGCGAAGTCACCCTCAACACCACTCGCAAGACCATCGAAATCTATCGCTCCCATCAGATCTACGACCTTCCCCCCGATCTCCGCGAACGCCTTCACGCCGCCATCATGGCGCGCTGCAAAAAGGGCTGCTGAACGGCCCCACGCCCCTCCTTCTCAGGCCTGAAAACGTCAATAGAAACCGAGCCAGATGTATAATCAGGCATCTGGAGAGCCCTCGCAAAAGCCGAACCGTCTCCATTTCGTTACGTGGTTGTTGCGCTAGTGTCTTGTCTCCAAAGTTCATTCAACGAATTCCGTCTACCCGAAACCTCAAAAGAGGCGGTCATCCTGGGCGAAGCGTTCTACAGCGGAGTCGAAGGACCTGCATTTCTATCGCTCGCTTCCGAGCACTGCGTTAGAGAAAGGTGAAATCAATGAACGAGATCATTGGGTTCGCCTTGGTCATCATCTCGCTTTTGGCCGGGATACTGTTCGACAATTCGCGCTTCAACGCTATCGATGACCGCTTGGATCGTATGCTGGCCAACTTGGATGCGAGCATTAAATCGATAGAAAAGAAGGCCAGCTAGTCAAAGTCCCACGATGCGACGAGTCGCAAAGTGGGCTCGCTGCGAATCTGAGTGGAGACTGCCGATTCCGCATATCTATGGCCTTTCCCCCTATTCCCTATTCCCTGCCTTTCACCCCAGCCCCAAAACCCTCCGATTCCGCGCCTCGTCCGCGCCCGCACCGGCGAAGTCGTCGAATGCCCGCTCCGTCACCCGAATGATGTGATCGCGCGTGAACACCGCACCCTCTGCCGCGCCCACCTCGGGATGCTTGATGCAGCACTCCCACTCCACCACCGCCCAGCCCGGAAAATCGTACTGCGCCATCTTGCTGAAAACCGCCTTGAAGTCGATCTGCCCATCGCCCAGCGAGCGGAACCGTCCCGGCCGGTCGATCCAGGCCTGGTAGCCGCCGTAGACTCCCGACCGTCCGCTCGGCCTGAACTCCGCGTCCTTCACATGGAAGGCCCGCACCCGGTCGTGATAGAGGTCCAGAAAGGAAAGGTAGTCCAGCTGCTGCAGGATCATGTGGCTCGGATCGTAGAGAATGTTCGCCCGCTCGTGCCCGCCAACCGCTTCCAGAAACCGCTCGAAGGTTGCGCCGTCATGCAGATCCTCGCCCGGATGCAACTCGTAGCAGACATCAACGCCGGCCTCGTCAAAAGCCTGCAAAATCGGCAACCACCGCCGCCCCAGCTCCGCGAACGCCTCGTCGATCAGTCCCGCCGGCCGCTGTGGCCAGGGATAAAAGAACGGCCAGGCCAGCGCGCCTGAAAAGGTCGCGTGCGCGTTCAACCCAAGATTCCTGCTGGCCTGGGCTGCCCAGAGCAACTGCTGCACAGCCCACGCCTGCCGCCCCTTCAAGTCTCCCGCCAACTCTGCTGGCGCAAACCCCTCAAAAAGCACGTTATAGGCCGGATGCTCCGCCACAAGTTGTCCCTGCAAATGTGTGGAAATCTCCGTCACCGCCAGCCCCGCCCGGCTCACCACGCCGAGCACCTCGTCGCAGTAATTCTGGCTCTCCGCGGCAAGCTTCAAATCGAACAGCCGCCCGTCCCAGCTCGGAATCTGCACCCCGGTAAAGCCCAATCCTGCCGCCCATCGCGCCATTCCTTCGAGGGTGTTGTACGGCGCCTCGTCCCCAGCAAACTGCGCCAGAAAAATCCCCGGTCCCTTGATCGTCTTCATCTCATTTCTCCTGAAAATTCCAAACCCATCTGGAACTCAACCCAACTCCCACTGGGTGCCCCACCCTCGCGGCGTCTTTGTTTTTGCCGCTAGGGTGGGACTCGCTATTGCATTTCAATTGGGCAAAATCCTCAAAACTCAACCCAGCTTCCAATCCGATTGCTCTCAATCGCCCGCTCGATAAACCGCATCCCGCGCACCCCAGCCACAATCCCCGGCAGCGTAGCCGGCAAGGGGTTGGCCTTCCCTGCCCGCCATGCAATCAAACCGTCCGCGAACTCCCGGTACAGCACCGCGAAGGCCTCAATGTATCCCTCCGGATGTCCTCCCGGCAGCCGCGTCACCGCCCGCGCTTCCGCACCCAGATAACTCCCCGCCGCATGACGAATCTCTTCCGGTCCATCCTGCCATTTCACACGCAGCCGATTCGGGTCCTCCTGATGCCAATCGATCGACCCGTTCTCCCCATAAACCCGCAGCCGCAGCCCATTTCGCTCGCCCGCCGCTATCTGCGAAGCCATCAGCACGCCGGTCGCTCCGTTCTCCAGCCGCAGCATCGCATTGCAATCGTCGTCCACCCGCCGCCCCTCGACCACTGTCCGCAGCGTCGCATTCAGGCCAGTCACCCGGAGCCCGGTCACATATTCCGTCAGATGAAACGCATGTGTCCCGATGTCGCCAATGCAGCCGCCCGGCCCGCTGAGCGCCGGATCGGCTCGCCATGCCGCCTGCTTCTGCCCAGTCTTTTCGATCGGCTGGCTCAACCACCCCTGCAAGTACTCGACAGCAATCTTGCGAATCTGTCCCAGCTTGCCGCTCGCGCAGATTTCCCGCGCCTCCCGCACCAGCGCATAGCCCGCATAGGTATGCGTCAACCCATAAGGCAGCCCAGACTTGACCACTGCCGCCTGCAGCGTAAGCACCTCATCGTACGTAGACGTGGCCGGCTTATCGCTCATGACAGCGATTCCAGCCTCAAGCGCAGCCTCTGCCACCGGCAGATGCAAATGGTTCGGTGTAACGATGACCACAAAGTCGATCGCGTCCGCCCGCTTCCGCTCCGCCTTCATCATCTCCCGGTAGTCCGCATAAGCCCTCTCGGGATCGATCCCAAATCCCTCGCCCGCTGCCTTCGACCGCTCCGCCGACTGCGAAAAAGCCCCCGCCACCAGCTCGATCTTCCCGTCCAGTTCGGCGGCCATCTTGTGTACCGGCCCAATAAATGCACCCGGCCCGCCGCCGACCATCCCCATGCGCAGCTTGCGCTCCACCGCCATAGCTTTCATCCCCCTCGCAGAGCAACCCTCTGCCTACCCCAGAAACATTACCACGCCCGGCGATTCGGTCGGGACCCGCAGTGTCACATCGCGCCCTCAGGGCGATGCGGTACATTGTCATTTGGAAGTTGCGTACACGACCATGGACAGAATTCTCGTTCCCGATTCCTCGCGCCGCTGGGACTGCCTGAGCCTGGGCGAAGTCATGCTCCGCCTCGATCCCAGCGAGAGCCGCATCCACACCACACGCCAGTTCCAGGTCTGGGAAGGCGGCGGCGAGTACAACGTAGCCCGTGGTTTGCGCCGCTGCTTCGGCCTGCGCACCGCCATCGCCACAGCCCTGGCCGACAACCCCGTTGGCCGCCTTGTCGAAGACCTCATCCTCCAGGGCGGCGTCGATTATTCCCTACTCAAATGGATTCCTTACGACGGCGTAGGCCGGACCGTCCGCAACGGCCTCAATTTTACCGAGCGCGGATTCGGCGTGCGCGCCGCTGCCGGCTGCTCCGACCGCGGACATACCGCCATCAGCCAGGTCAAGACCGGCGACTTCGACTGGGAAGCCATCTTCGGCGAGAAAAATGGCTCACGGTGGTTCCATACCGGCGGCATCTTCGCCGCGCTCTCCGCTTCAACCGCCGAAGTAGCCTCCGAAGCCATGGACGCCGCGCGGCGCCACGGGACTCCTGTTTCGTACGACCTCAACTTCCGCGATTCGCTCTGGAAGTCCATCGGCGGCAAGGCCAAAGCCCAGGAAGTGAACCGCGAACTGGTTCGCAAGGTCGATCTGCTGCTCGGCAACGAAGAGGATTTCTCCGCCATGCTCGGGGTCCAAATCAAGGGCGTCAGCGAAGACTTCGCGGAACTCCCCATCGCAGGCTACGAAGAGATGCTTCGCGAAGTGGCCGCCATTTATCCGAATCTGAAGCTCATCGCCAGCACCCTTCGCACCGCGCAAACCGCCAGCCGCAACGCCTGGGGCGCAATCGCTCTGTGTGAGGGCCAAATCGTCCACGTCCCGCAGCGCGACATCGACATCTTCGACCGCGTCGGCGGCGGCGACAGCTTTGCCTCCGGCCTCATCTACGGCCTCCTTGCCGGCAAGCCCATCGACTGGGCCGTCCGCTGCGGCGTAGCCCACGGCGCTCTCGCCATGACCACCCCCGGCGATACCAGCATGGCCACGCTGGCCGAAGTCGAACGCATCATTAAAGGCGGGTCGGCGAGGATCGCCCGCTAGAGGAAACAAAATGTCCGAAACCACAGCCCAGATCATCGAACGCGTCGGCCTCATTCCCGTTCTCCGCGCCAAGAACGCCGCCCAGGCCCACGCCGTCGTTAAAGCCATGGTCGCCGCCGGCGTCACCGTCGTCGAAGTCACCATGACCGTCCCCGGCGCAATCGATGTGCTCAAAGAGCTCAAGGCCGAATACGGCGACAAGCTCCTTCTCGGCTCCGGCACCGTCACTACCGCCGAACAAGCCGAAGCCACCATCGACGCCGGCGCGGAATTCGTCGTCAGCCCCAGCCTTCACCCCGCGGTCATCGCCATGACCAAAAAGAAAGGCAAGCTCTCCATCCCCGGCTCCCTCACCCCCACCGAGGTCATCACCGCATGGGAGGCCGGCGCGGACTACGTGAAGATCTTTCCCTGTTCCGCCGTGGGCGGCGCCAGTTACCTCAAGTCGCTTCTCGCGCCTTTCCCGCACCTCAAGCTCATTCCCACCGGCGGCGTAACCCTGCAAACCGCTGAGAGTTTTCTCCGTGCCGGAGCCCGCGCCCTCGGCGTAGGAAGCGACCTCGTGAACCTCGCCGCCGTAGACGCCGGAAACCCGGAAACCATCACTGAAACTGCCCGCGCTTACCTGAAAGTGCTGGCCCAGGTCCGCAATCAATCGCATGCATGAAGAAGTCCGTCTATGACCAATCCGGCTCGAACCACGTTTGAATCTCCCGCAAGCCAGCCCCAGCCCTTTCGCCTCGACGGCCGCCACGCCCTCGTCACCGGCGGCGCCAGCGGCATTGGCGCAGCCACCGTCATGGAACTGGTTCGCGCCGGCGCCTTCGTCTGGATCGCTGACATCAACATCGCCGCCGCCGAAGCATTGGCCAAATCCACTGACTCCGCCAAAGCTCTCCACCTCGACGTAACCAGCCCTGACTCCATCGCCGCAGCCTTTTCCCGCCTTGACCGGCTCGACATTTTGATCAACAACGCCGGCATCGGCCATGTCGGCTCCATTGAAACCACCGAGCCCGAGGACTTCGACCGCCTGCTCAACGTTAACGTTCGCGGCGTCTACCTCGTCACCCGCGCATTC
>Ga0224559_1001090_pt1 | contig 15490 bp, 11 predicted proteins | sample 714S33034metaG_FD_180676 | JGI IMG/M metagenome (GOLD analysis project Ga0224559, IMG submission 180676) | Peat soil microbial communities from Stordalen Mire, Sweden - 717 S3 30-34 | ecosystem: Environmental > Terrestrial > Soil > Wetlands > Peat | place: Sweden: Norrbotten County, Stordalen... | reverse complement strand
TCAACGAAGCGGCGGCGGCGCGGGGCGATGGTGGTAGTGAAGGCCGCGCGGCGCAGGCGGGCCCTGGCGCTGCCTCTTGCGGTTAGACGAACATCGTCCCGGCTGGAGGCTGCCCCCCTTGTGGCGCGGGCAGCCCGGCCGTGGGTGGTCGTGGATCTGGCGGTCGATCTGGCCGACGGCCGGGCGGCCGCACCTGCAGAGCGAGCCGCTGCGGCGCGATGGCCCGCGGTGCGATGAGGTTCCGTCAGGTGGGATTCGGCTATCCTGGCGTGGCGCAGCGTGTGCGGCGCGTTCAGCGCCGCCGCGGTCCCGGCGCCAAAGCCGAAACCGGCCAAAACCAATACGTTAGCCCAAACCCTTGAAAATTTCATCCTGTCAGTGTCCTCTCTCCCGTTGGAGTGCCGTGCTCTGCGTTTCCCCTCGGGGACGCGCATCTTGTGCCATTTTTGAGCGGCTTTGCTCAGTGGGTGCTCTTGCCAACCCATTGAAAGTGAGCAGTTTCTAATGAAAAAGCCCAACAGCAACTCTGCTCTCAGGTTGCTGCAATTGTCATACCACTCATATCGGTCAAGCCGTAGTGAAAAACTCATTTGCCCTGCGGCTAACGCCGACGTTCAGTTAGATGCTCTCTGGCCGAATGCGAATCGGGCAGCCTTTGAATCCTGCTGTCGATTCCTCGCATAGCCTCGAGTTGCCGGCTAGATTCTCCGGCTTTTCCGCGGCGCCAGTTGCATCTGAAGGGCTATCCTTCAACTATAGTCCTTCTCCCAAAAAAGATTCTGCCTTCGGAACCTCCCCAGAACCTGTTCATGCTGCTTTACACGGCCTGGCTTTAGAACTGAGCCCGCCGCATGAAGGCTGGCGTGTCCAGATCCCGCTGCGCCTCTTCGCCAGTCTCGGAAAACTCTGCCGCTGTGGGATGAGAGTGGAATTCATCGAAGGCCGCCGGGCCGCGCACGCCGCTCGGGCGCTCTGAAGCGTAGTCTCCAGGCAGCGGCGTGTACGCCGGCTCTTCGGACAATTCGGCAAACTTCGGCCGCGCCGGCAGGGCGGCCAGTTCCACCTCTTCAGGCTCGCTCATTGTCTCCGGTTGGACCCTCGCCTCCGGCTGAAAGGCCGTGGCCGCCTCGTCCCGCGGGGCCGTTTCGCTGGCTGGGTGCGCACTGGCGGGCTCCGCCGAGGGCGCTGAGGCGGAGGAAAAGGCTGATTCTTCCGGCTCCTCCGGTCCGCCCTGTGCGTTCAATTTGTCCGATTTGTCCAACTCGGCTGCCTTTTCCGCGTCTTCTTCATCCTCTGAGAGGAAGCGCGGCGGTGCAGGGGCGGCAGCCGGCTCGCCGAGCCAATTGCCGGAAGCGACCAGCGGGACGGAGGCCAGTGGAATCGAAACCACCGGTGCCTCTTCGACGGTCAACATGCGCGCCCGCCGCTCCGGCATCTGCTCACGGAAACCGGTGGCGATGACGGTAATCTTCACTTCTTCGCCCATCTTCTCGTCCAGCACTGCGCCGAAGATAATGTTGGCGTCCTCGTGGGCAGAGGTCTGAATCAGCGACGAGGCCTCGTTGACCTCGGAAAGCTTCAGCGAACTGGAGCCGGTGATGTTAATGAGAATGCCGCGCGCGCCGTCGATGGCACCGGCGTCGAGCAGGGGCGAGGCCATGGCCGCCTGGGCCGCTTCGATGGCGCGATTGGCGCCCGAGCGCACCGCCGTCCCCATCACCGCGTAGCCCATGCCCGCCATGGTGGTCTTCACGTCGGCAAAGTCGCGGTTGATAATGCCGGGGATGGCGATAATGTCGCTGATGCCCTGCACGCCCTGGCGCAGCACGTCGTCGGCGATGCGGAAGCTCTCGAAGAAGCCGGCGTCCTTGGCCACGGCCAGCAGCTTTTCGTTGGGGATCACGATCATCGTGTCCACGCTCTCGAGCAGTTCTTTCAGTCCGCGCTCGGCCTGCTGCAGGCGGCGCTTGCCCTCGAAGCCAAAGGGGCGGGTCACGACAGCCACGGTCAGAATGCCCATTTCGCTGGCCAGCGAGGCGATCACCGGCGCGGCGCCGGTGCCCGTGCCGCCGCCGAGGCCAGCGGTGACGAAGACCATGTCCGCGCCCTCCAGGGCCTCGATGATCTTTTCCGAGTCTTCCAGGGCCGCGCGGCGGCCCACGTCTGGGTTGGCCCCAGCGCCCAGGCCGGAGGTGAGCCGAACGCCAAGCTGCAACTTGACCGGTGCCTGCGAGGCCTTGAGCGCCTGTACGTCGGTATTGGCAGCGATGAACTCGACGCCCTCCATGTGGGCCTGGATCATGCGGTTGACGGCGTTGCCGCCGCCGCCGCCTACTCCGATGACCTTGATGCGGGCTCCGTGCACGCCCTCATCATGGTACTGAATGCGCATTTCCCTAGCTTCATTTATCTGCTCTTCCATTTGGGTTCCGGCCTCCTGATTCCCTGCCTCGAAATTCCCTGTCTCGAACAAATCTCTGCCTCGTATAAAATTGTTAAAAATTCGCCGCGAAGATGGCGCGCAACTTGGCGCGTAATGAGTCGCCCTCCGGCCCGCGGTTCGCCCTGGTGCGGTGGGTATACAAGAGCATGCCGATGGCGGCGGAAAAGCTCGGATGAGCCAACTCGGCCGGCATCTGCGAGAGGCGAACGGGGACTCCGGTTCGCGCCGGAACCCGCAACTGGCTCTCGGTAACGTCGAGCATACCGGGCAGCATCGCGCCTCCGCCGGTGAGCACGCAGCCCGCGCCGAGGGCATCCACAACGCCCCCCTGGCGCAGGCTTTCTTTCACAAAATAAAGTAGTTCGCGGGCGCGCGGCTCGAGGATTTCGGCAACCATGCGCAACCGCAGCATCTGCGGCTGAGGGTTGGCGATCTCGATCTCCGCCAGCTGCGGAACGGCCGTCACCACGGCGTTGCCGTAGTGGAGCTTCAACTCCTCGGCCTGCGCCACGGGCATTTGCAGGCCCACCGCCAAATCGTTGGTAAAGTGCTGTCCGCCAATCGGAATCGAGGCGGTGTGCGCCACCGCGCCCTCAAAATAAACCACCACGTCGCTGGAGTGAGCGCCGATGTCGACCAGGCAGACGCCCAGCTCCCGCTCGTCGGCCGAGAGCGTGGCCTCGGCGGCGGCGATCGACTCGAGCACCGCCTCGGTCACTTCCAGGCCGGCCCGGTTGGCGCAGGTCACCGTGCTCTGCAGCGCCGAGCTCGAGCAGGTAGCGATGTGAAGGTCAACCTCGAGCTTTTTGCCCACCATGCCCACCGGATCGAAGATGCCCGGCTGGCCGTCGAGGATGAACTGGCGGGGCAGCAGGTGCAGAATCTCGCGATCGGCAGGACGTTCGACGGCCCGCGCCCGTTCGACGGCGTTGCGCACGTCTTCCTTGTCGATCTCGCGCAGCCGGCTGCCCAGCTCGATTCCGCCGTTGGTGTTCAGGCCGCGAATGTGCGGTCCGCCCACGCCCACCACACACTCGCCAATGATGGCCTGCGCCACCTGCTCGGCCTGTTCGCTGGCCGCTTTTACCGCCTTGGCCGCCGGGCCAAGTTCGGCGATCAGCCCTTTGCGCATCCCCGCCGACACCACGCATCCGTGCCCGCAATAGCGTAGCGCGCCTTCATTCAGGTCTGCCGCCAGCACGCGCGTCCATGCGCTGCCGATGTCGAGCACTACGATCAGGTTGTCCTGCTTCTGGCTCATTGCGCTCACTGGCCCTCTCCGGCAGAGGCGGCCGGATGGGCGGTTGGGGGAATTCTACGCTTGCTCGTGTTCAGCGCGGCGCGTTTGAGTCCCGCCGCGCTTCTGGTTTCCTGCACCTTGACTTTGCCGCTCCTGGCCGCCTTTTCAGGGGCGGTTTTCGACTTCGCGGAGGCCTTTCCATCCTTCTGGCCGGCCTTTTTCATGGATTTGGCCGTGCCTGCCGGCTTGCCCGCCGCTGCCTTGCCTGCTGCTGTGTTGGCAGTCCGGCCCGGTTTGGTCCCCACCTTCCGCGCTGCGGACGAAGGCCTGTTCGTCGGAGTCCCAGGGCTCTTCCCCTGGGATGAAGACCTCTCCGCGGGAGTCCTCGCGTTCTTACCCACGGACGAAGGCCTGCCTGCGGGAGCCCCATCAGCGCCCGCCGTCTTACTGTCCGCGGGCTTATCCTGTCCGACGGCGGCCGCGTTCTGTTGATCGGCGGCCGTCTGCGCGACGTCGGTTCCGGCAGCCATCTCGAGCACGGCCTGCCGGTCGTAGCGCAAATCCACTGCTTCCAGTTTAGGATACTGCTGCCGCCACTCGTTAATGTGGGCCTTGTAGCGCTGGTAGCGCTCCAGAAAGTGATCTTCGCCGAAGTGGGCTAGGACGTCGGCACCCTGCTCGGGCATCAGCACGCGCGCATCCTCGGGATCGGTCAGGTCAATCTCCGAAATCTGCGTGGAGAACTTCTGGCCGTTCGCGTCCAACTCGGCCAGCAGGCGCAGGAAGACCTTCATGCGCTCCTTGCGGCTGTCGCTCGAGTCGCTGGCGTCGATGCCCGTCACCACCGGGAACGAATAGTGCTGCTGGGCCATCATCGCCGGCGGCATGGAGAGCAGAACTCCGTTGGCGTCCACCAGACCGATCTGCTGCCCTTGGCGCGCGAAGGCCACCGGCTGCCGCTCCACCACCGAGACGCGAATCCGGCTCGGCAGCAGGCGCATGACCGTGGCCCGTTCGATCCAGGGAATCTCTTCCAGTTGGCGGCGCCGTTCGCCCAGCGGAACAAAGAAAATGTTGCGCCCGATGTCTTCGCCGAAGACCGGCAACATCTGGGCACGGCTCACCTCGGTCAGGCCGGTGGCCTCGATGTCATCGGTGCCGTTGATGCGGAAGCGCCCGTCGCGGCTTAGCCAAGTTTTCAGAAGGTAGGCCGAGGCAGTCAGTCCGCCTAGCACAATCAGCGTAGACAGCAGCAGGAAAATGCGTCCCATCCTGCTCGCCGGACGCCACCACTTGCCGCGCGGCAAGTCGAAGCGACTCCCGCCAAAGCGAGAGGCTCCTTTGCGAGGCAGCTCGTCCTCCTCGGACTCTTCCATCTCCAGCGGCATGCCAGGCAGCGCGCGTCCCGTTTGGGGCGCACTCTGCTGCACGCGCCGGAAGCGAGACTCCGCGGGCGAGGCCTCTTCCGACACAAAGGGACGGTTTTGGATGGTGTTTTCCGTTATCACGCCTGAGCAAGGTCGTGAGATTCGCCAGTTCTCACTATAGACCAGCGGCCGGACCAGCGCCCACCGTCTTTTCTCGCAAGCTGGCCAAAAGGAATCCGTACCGTTACGGGCGCAATCGTTTAGCGGCGGATCAGCGCGCGCTCCGCCCGGATTCCCGGTTGTGGCCGGAGCTTTGCCGGAGGGGAAGAATTGCTGAAAAATGGGCTTCTGCGCATGCCAATCCAGCGGTGCATCCACTGTGGTAGGATGTGGCTACTCTGCGCCAGAAGGAGAGGTTTTTACTATGCCGAAGTTCGTCATCGAGAGAGAAATCCCCGGAGCCGGCAAGTTGACCCCGGAGCAACTGCACGGAATTTCGCAGACGTCATGCGGCGTTCTGCGTGAGATGGGCCCCGAGATTCAGTGGGTTCACAGCTACGTCACCGACGACAAGATTTATTGCGTTTACATTGCCCCTAACGAAGAAGCAGTGCGCACGCACGCCCAAAAAGGCGGTTTTCCGGCCAACCGCATCTCGCAAGTCCGGTCGGTGATCGACCCCACCACCGCGGAGTAGCCGCGGAGAGCATTATTACCGTAACCACATGATCCGGTAATTTCGCTCCTGACGGTTTGGGTGCCCCAGGTCCCGTTTTTGGGGCCTGGGAGACTACGAATTCATGCTGTCGCGGTACCAGCCGCGCCATCGCGAGCCTTTGCAGCGCGGCTGACTCTCGGGCTCAAAGCGCTCGCCGGCAGATCCCGAGCGGGTCTCTTTTGCGTGCGGTCCGCGCCGCCAGCGTTATCCTAGTGTGTGGAGCATCACACACAACCAGACCGTTCATCGCCTAGCTCCCTGGCCGCAGCGGCGGTTACGCTATGCGGCGTCTGCGCTTTTTTAGAGCTTTATTGCACCCAACCGCTCCTGCCCATGCTCACCCGCCTCTTTCACGCCTCGAAGACCGGCGTGGGCCTGACGGTCTCGGCCGCCACGCTGGGCGTGGCCCTGTCCTCCCCCATCTTCGGCGCACTGGCTGAGCGTCTGCCCCGCAAGCGGGTCATCGTCGGTTCGCTGATCGGGGTCTCGGTGCCCACGCTGCTGGCGGCTACATCGACCTCGCTGGCACAACTCATCTTCTGGCGTTTTCTTGAGGGCCTCGCCATTCCCGGCATCATCGCCATCGTCGTCACTTACATTGGCGAGGAGTGGCCGCCGGACCGCATGGCGCTCATTATGAGCTTTTACGTCAGCGGAACCGCGCTGGGCGGCTTCATCGGCCGGGTTTCGGCCGGCATTCTGGCCGATTGGTTCAATTGGCGAGTGAGCTTTCTCGTTCTCGGCACGGCCGCCCTGGCCGGGGCGGGAGCCGTGGCCCTCTGGCTGCCGCGCGGACGCCGCCGCCCACCTTCTTCCGGCGCGCCGCTCTCGTTTCTTAGCCAGGTCTGGACCCTGCTTCACCGCCGCCGCCTGGTGGCCACCTTCGCCGTGGGCTTCAATGTTCTCTTTTCGCTGGTAGGCGTCTTCACCTGGATCACCTTCCACCTCGCTGCCGCGCCTTTCTGGCTCTCGACGGCCGCTCTCAGCTCGCTGTTTTTTGTCTACCTCATCGGCCTGGTGGTCACCCCCGCCGCCGGCTTCCTGATTACCCGCGTGGGATTGCGCGCGGGCATCGGCGGCGCCATTCTTTGCTCGATGGCCGGCGTCCTGCTCACCCTCGTCCCCTCGCTGTACGTGGTTATCCTGGGGCTCGCCCTGGTCTGTAGTGGCGTCTTTATCGCGCAGACCGCCTCGCAAAGCCACCTGCGCGTGGCCGCGCCTCCGGGGTCGCGCGTCACCGCCGCCGGGCTCTATTTCACCTGCTACTACCTTGGAGGCACGGCAGCCGGGGTTCTTCCCGGAGCCTTCTGGGCGCTGGGCAAGTGGCCGGCTTGCGCCGCCTTCATCGTCGCCATGCAGGCCGTGGCGTTGACCATTGCGCTGGTGGGCTGGCGCGCGCCGAAGACTGTGCCGGGCGAAGACTCACCGGCGCAGGAACTCCAGGTTTTGCCGCAGCCGTAGATTCCACCGCCGCGCCGGTAATCCGCCACAGCCGCAGTTTGATGAACCCCGGTGGTGGTCAAGCGAATCAATTTAAAAGAGCAACTCAGGCGGCGGGCCTGTCGGGAGTCGGTGCCGGTCTTGGCTGATGGAGATTCTTGGGAAGGCCAATAAGGCCTTTTCCCGTATGATTTTGTACCTCGAGTCCATACGATCCTAGGTCCCAAAAACGGGATCTCCACCCCACGGACGAAGACCTGTCCATGGGGACTCCGGACCTGGGCACCCATGAGTGGTACAACAACAAGCGGTCAGAGACCGAGGAACCTGAGAGAGTGCTGCGGGAAACATTGCACCGCCAACTCTCCAGTTTTCATCAGTCCATGAAGCATCGCGGTGGCCCGGCCTGCCAGAATTGGAAGTGAGCAGCCGGAAAGCTCGGGAATAAAGCAAATAACAGACGAAGAATACTGACCATTCAAGGAATTCAGCAATAAGGAGTAAATTTTTGCCCGATCTTGAGCCCGCACCATCCGGCAAGGCTGGCCTCGCCAGAGCGCCCAACTCCACCGAGATTGAGCTGCAAAGCCCCGGTGCGCCCTGGAAGCCCAGGGTCAACCCTTGGCTGATCGCCGTGACCGTGGCGCTGGCCGCGTTCATGGAGGTGCTCGACACCTCGATCGCCAACGTGGCCCTGCCCCACATTGCCGGCTCGCTCGGCTCCAGCACCAACGAGGGCACCTGGGTGCTGACCAGCTATTTGGTCGCGAACGCCATCGTGCTGCCTATGGGCGGCTGGGCTTCGAGCGTCATGGGCCGCCGGAATTTCTTCGTGCTCTGCATTGTGATCTTCACCGTCTCCAGCTTCCTGTGCGGGGTGGCGCCGTCACTGCCCATGCTGCTGGTCTTCCGAGTTCTGCAGGGTGCCGGCGGCGGCGGAATGCAGCCCATGGCCCAGGCCATCATGGCCGATTCCTTTGAACCCCAAAAGCGCGGGCAAGCCTTTGCTCTCTATGGGCTGGTCGCCGTTCTTGCGCCCTCCATCGGGCCCACACTGGGCGGCTGGATCACCGACAACTTCTCGTGGCGCTGGATCTTCTTCATCAACATTCCGGTGGGCATCCTGGCTTTTGTGCTGGTCACACGGCTAGTGGATGATCCGCCATGGATCAAGGCCGACCACTCCAAACTGCGGCAGATGGACTACCTGGGCCTGGGCTTCCTCACCATCGCCATGGGTGGCATGCAGATCATGCTCGACAAGGGCGAAGAAAATGCCTGGTTCGCCTCCGGCTTCGTCCGCTTCTTCGCCTTCCTCTTCGTTGGCGGCATGGCCGCTTTGGTCTGGTGGGAGTGGCGCCACAAGAATCCGCTCATCAACATCAAGCTCTTCCGCTATAAGAACTTCGCTATCTGCTGCTTTTTGATGGCGCTGGTGGGTGGGGTGCTGAACGCCAACACCGTCCTGCAGCCGCAGTTCATGCAGCAACTGCTGGGCTGGACCGCCACCACCGCCGGATTGGCGTTGACCGCGGGTGGCATCGCGCTACTGTTTGTCATGCCCCTGGCCGGCTATGCCACAGGAAAGGTCGCCGCGCGCTGGCTGGCGATGGTGGGCTTTACCCTCTTTGTGCTGACCTTTCGCTACGCGGCCAACGCGACCACGCTGGAGATGACCTTCTCGGCTGCGTCTTGGCTGCGCGTCATTCAGATGATGCCCATTCCCTTCTGCTTCATCTCCATCACCACAGCCGCCTATGTCGGCATGCCCAAAGAGCAGAGCAACCAAGTCTCCGGCATCATCAACTTTGCCCGCAACATCGGCGGCAGCATCCTGATCGCCGTCACCAATGCACAGGTCACCAGCCGCGCCATGTGGCATCAGCAGCACTTGCAGAACGCGATGACCTCCGGCTCCATCGCCTTCCAGCAGCACACCCAGGCGCTCACCGGCTTCTTCGGCTCGAAATTCGGTGAGGCGAACGGCCAGCCGATGGCCCTGGCCTCCATCTACGATCAGCTCAACAAGCAGGCGCAGGTTCAGGGCTACCAGGACGTTTACATGGAGCTGGCGTTGATGTCGGTGGGTCTGGTGGCGCTGGCCTTCCTGCTGAGCAAGAACAAACCGGGCGCGGGAGCCGGTGCGGCGGAGGCAACGCACTAGGTCTCTGACAGCTTGAAGTTGCACCAACGATGGGTGCCTCAGGTCCCGATTTTGGGACCTGGGAAAGCACGAACTCAACGCACGAAATTATGTTGTCAGAGACTTAGAGCATTTCCACTGCGAATGCAGCCTTTCTACCGGCACAAAAACAGGCTTTTCACCGTGCCGCGTGCTGCGCAAGGCGGTTCACCAGCCAGTCGAGGGCCGCGCTTTCGTCTTCGATCTCGATGCAGAGGCGAGCAGAGACCAGCGGCAGGGAATCCGGGAAGATGGACGCAAGTTTTCCCAGACGGACCAGGTCTTTGCCGGTGGTGACGATGGCCTTGCACTCTTTTTCTCGCGCCTTGGCCAGCAGTTCCTCCAGGACTTCGCGGGTGTAGGTGAAGTGGTCGGGAAAGGCCAGTTGGAAAGCGACTTCGAGGCCAGTGGCTACGATGCCGGCGAAAAACTGCTCCGGGCGGGCGATGCCGCAGAAAGCGGCGACAGGGCTGTTGATGAGGGGTACTTCCATCTTGCGGCGCAGCCGCCAGACCGGTCCCTGCCAGCCCCAGGCGCACAGCGCGGCCTCCAGTTCCGGCTGGTTGGCCGGAAGGGCGATGACGCTGGCGCGGCGGATGGCCGCTCGCGGCTCGCGCAGATTTCCCGCTGGCAGCAGGCAGTCCTGCCAATCCTGCTGACTGAACAGCAAAATCTCTACGTCACGATCGAGCTGGCGGTGCTGAAAGCCGTCGTCGAGCAGATGAACGTGGGGGAGCGGCAGTGGAGTCGCCGCCTGGCTGGCCGCCGAAGGCGAGCCGCTCGAAGTGGATTCCGGCGCGGGGCTTGCGCTGGGGGCTGGCGGTTGGGCTTCCGTATCGGCCTCGGCCAACAGCCCAGCCTCGTAGCGCCGCGGAGCCACGTAGACGGGAATCTTCGCCTCGCGCGCAATCAGCAGCGGTTCGTCGCCAAACTCTTTGGCGGCGCCGTTCTCGCGGACGCGGGCCGCGAGCAGGCTCTGGCGGCCGTAGCCTCTGGAGAGAGCATCGACGTGCAAGCCGCGCCGTTTGAGGGCCTTGGCCAGCGTGATGGTGAGCGGCGTCTTGCCCGCGCCGCCGGTCGAAAGATTGCCAATGCTGACCACGGGAAAACGCAGCCGCCGCACCGGCTCCAGCCCCACCAGGAGCCGGAGTTCGCGGAAGGCGAGCGCCAGCCGGTAGAGCGGAATCAGCGGAAAGAGCAGGCGGCGCGCGCTGGAGAGCAGCTTCATGCGGACGGCTCCGTTGTTATCTGCGCCAAAAGCAACTCCTGGATCGCCTCGACCGCGCGGCCAGTTGCCCCGGCCTGGCTGGTGAAAACCCGCCGGGCGCGCTCGCCCATGGCTTCAGCTTCGGCTGGGTTTCCGAGCAGGCTGGTCAAGGTCGCGGCCAGTTCTTCTTTGGTGGTGATGCAAAGGGCTTGATGGGCCAGTAGATCCTCGGTGATGGCGCGGAAGTTGGCGTAGTGGGGGCCCATCACGATGGGAACCCCGAATTGGGCCGGCTCCAGCGGGTTGTGTCCCCCAGCCTGAATCAGGCTGCCGCCCACAAAGGCCACCGAGGCGAGCGAGTATACCGAGGCCAGTTCGCCGATGCTGTCCAGCAGGACGATCTGGCCGGGCCGAAGCTGTTGTTGGAGTGGCTTCGCCTGACTGAACTGGGGAGGTTTCGCCATTTCGACGGGTTCAAGCCTTCCGGCCGTCCCAAAGCCTGGCTCTTCCATCCGCCAATCCGACCGCCGCACCCACGCAGCGCCAGAGCGGTCCAACAGAGCCGCAACCGCGCCAAACCGCTCCGGATGGCGGGGGGCAAGAACCAGCGCCAGTTGCGCGTCGGCCGCCAGCAGCCGCGGCCAGGCTTCCAGCAGCGCGGCCTCTTCGCCTTCCAGCGTGCTGCCGGCCACCACCAGCCGCAGACCGGCGGCCAGCCTCTTCAATTCACGGGTCGCCTCGGCCTCTTCGGCGGCACGCACGTCGAATTTGAGGTTGCCGGCCACCGCAACCCGCTCCGGACGGCAGCCGATCGCCTTCAGCCGCGTGGCGTCGGTCTCGCTCTGTGCCAGCACGCGGTCTAACCGGCTAAGAAAAGGCCGCCACAGCCAGCGCAACCGCCGGTAGCGCGGCCAGGAACGGTCGGAGATGCGGGCATTCACCACGGCCACGGGAATCCGTCGCCGGTAGCAGCCGCGAAGCAGGTTGGGCCAGAACTCCGTCTCGACCAGAACCAGCAGCCGAGGCTGAAGAGCCTCCAGGCAGGAACGAACCGCCCAGGGCAGATCGAGCGGGCAATAAAAGACACGCTCCGCTCCGAATCTCTCGCGGGCCAGCTCCTGGCCGGTGCGGGTGGTGGTGGAGACAACGATAAAAAATTCAGGCAGCGCTGCGTCGAGGGTTTTGATGAGGCGGCTGACAGCCAGCACCTCGCCAACCGAGACGGCATGAACCCAGATCAGGGGGGGCTTTGCGCCCGGCGAAACCTGCGAGGGCGGACTTTTGCGGTCGCCGCTGCCGGGATGGATCAAGACTGGCCGGCTCAGCTTAGGCCGAATCAGGCCCAGCCGTCCGAGCAGCCCCTCGCGGTACTTCCGCGTGGTGGCCATGCGGAAGAGCCACCAGGGAGCGCTGACCGCCAGGACCACGAGCAGCGAGAGATTGTAGAAAAACAGAATCATGCGCGACGGAACTTCCCGATTCCCAGTCTGATTTCAAATGATACAGGCGGGCCTGGAACGATACCGTCGGGCAGAATGAGAACATTGCGGGCGCCACGCCGTTCAGTCAGCCTACTCGTAGTAAGTAGCCGTGGTCGTATCCGTCTCCCAGATGGTCGCTTCCTTTACACGCACGCGGCCCTGGGTCATCGCGGCGAGCTGTTCGCGGGTCTGTTCGTAGAAGTACCGGGCCAAATTCTCGGCCGTGGGGTTCGGCACAAGGAACGGCTCCAGCTCATTGAGCATATGGTGGTCGAGGACCTCGACGATCGGGTGCAGAACCTGCTTGAGCCGTTTGAAGTCCACCAGCAGCCCGGCCTCGTCCAACTCTGTTCCGGCCAAGGTCACGCGAACCTTGTAGTTGTGCCCGTGCGGATTCTCGCACTTGCCCTTGTAGTTGCGGAGGTAGTGTCCGGAGGAAAAATCCGCCTCCACGGCGATTTCATACATCAGCGTCTGCTCGATTCTGCGCAGGGAAGATTTCCTGCCGCTCTTCCCATTTTACCGTCTGCTTTGTGCCAACGTGCGCCGCCTGCCGATGCAACTTCTGCTTCTTGCTAGGCCGTGAGCCATTGATCTGGGGCTTACTGCCATGAATCCAGAGCTGCACGAGGAGGTTTTCCGATTGAATCCAGGTCAATCGCTCTACCCGGCCAGCGCTTTCTTGACCAACTCGCTGACCGCGCGGCCTTCGGGGCGCAGGCCCTTGGCTTGCAGTTTGGCCTGAACGGCCTTGATGACCTGGCCCATCTCCTTGGGAGTGAGCTCTTTGCCGCTGGCGGCGGCGACTTCGGCCATGGCATCGGCGACCAGGGTCTCCAAGCCGGCTTCTTCCAGGGCCTTGGGCAAAAACTCCTCGATGACGGCAATCTCGCCAGCTTCTTTGGCGGCCAGCTCCGGCCGGTTGCCCTTGGTGAACTGCTCGATCGAGTCGCGGCGCTGCTTGATCATAGTGGCCAACGCCTGCTGCTCCTCGGCCAAGGTGGGCATGGCGCGCTTTTCGATGGCCTTGTTCTTGAGGGCGTTCTTGATGAGGCGCAGCGTGGTGGTGCGCTCGGCGTCGTGCGCCTTCATGGCGACAATAATCTGCTGGTTTACCTGGAGTTCGAGTGCGCCTGCTTCGCTCATAATTTTTTGCCTTTCGTATTCCCGTTTTGCTTTTAGTCTTCCGGGCGGGTGTGCGGCCCCTATGAGAAAGTGTATCGCCTTGAAGGGGATAGAGGTAAACTCTCCTGAGAGAGGCAAAAATCGCCGCTTGGGAGTCATGAAATCTGAAAGAGGCGGTTGAATCTTCTCATTTTTCACCGCACCCGACTCAACTGGCCGGCTTTTTGGCCACCACAGAAACTTTTTCAGGGATTTCGCATTTATAAGAGTGAGGTAGACGGCAATGAGATTTGGGTGGAAGGCGATTGCGCTACTCGGCATAGGAGTGCTATGCGCGCCGGCCTTTGGCGCCAATCCAGCCCGCCCCGGCACCTTGAACTACATCGAGGGCGTGGCTCATCTGCAAGATAAACAGTTGAATGTGAAGGATGTGGGCAGCACCGAGCTGAAGGTGGGCGAGGTTCTGGCCACAGAAGAGGGCAAGGCGGAGGTTTTGCTGACTCCAGGGGTGTTCCTGCGCCTCGACGGCCACAGCGCGGTGAAGATGGTCTTGCCCGGCCTCACGCTGACTCAGGTTGAACTCGTGCGCGGTCGCGCGGGGGTGGAAGTGGATGAGGTTTACCCCGCAAACGATCTGGAGATCATCGATGGCGGCGTGGCGACGCGGTTGATGAAGACCGGTTACTACGAGTTCAGCACGAATCCGGCGAACGTCATGGTCTTCAAGGGCAAGGCCGAGGTGAAGACCGCTGAGGGGAAGCGCATAGAGGTGAAGGGCCACCGCGAACTCGCGCTCACAGCGCCGGTGAGCGGAGAGCCAGCCAAATTCGACACCCGCAAGGCCGAGGACGAGTTTTATGGCTGGAGCCGGCTGCGCTCGCAGTACCTGGCCGAGGCCAATAATCAGATTGCCGGTGAGTACGTCGGCGTGGCGGGCTTCTATCCGGGCTGGTACTGGGATCCGTACATGTGGAATTACACCTACATCGGAATGTCCCCCTACTGGAGCCCCTTCGGCTTTGGCTTCTATCCGCCGTGGTGGGGCGGCTACTACTATGGCGGTGGCTACTACGTACACGGCTATGGTGGCCGTGGATTTGGTGGTGGCAATCCCCACGGTGTGGGCGGTGGTCCCCATGGTGGTGACGGTGGATTCCACGGTGTGGGCGGTGGTTCCCATGGCGTGGGCGGCGGTAGCGGCGCTCCGGCCGGTGGTGGTGGACACCATTAACCTGCTGTTTTTGCGGTAGTTCAGCTCTCTGATCGCACCAAAGTTCAGCTCTCCGCGCGCCGTGCCTGGAGAGCTGAACTGTTTGCAGGCGATTTAAGTCAGGACGCCGCCAGCTGGCGAGGGAATGCAGGTTCGGATAGAGCGTTTGCTCGCATCGAAAGCCTATAGAAGTTCCTTTTTACCTGTTTTTCTCTATATTCAGCCCATAATCGATTTTCTTCCGTAAAATCCTTCGGCGTTGGAATGAGCTTGGAGCATGGAGACCGCATTTTGACCGTCATAGAAATTTCCGTAAATAATTATTCACATAAACCACAAATGTGTGTATTCTGTGGCTAACGGATGGCTGCGGGGAGACTGAGCCGCTTCCATGCTGCGAAGAACCTGTCCAGCAAGGCTCTAGTCTCCCCCACAGGCCCCGGCAAGAAGCGAGGAGAAATCAATGATTCACAAGACGCGCTTGTTCACACCCGGTCCGACTCCGCTGCTTCCCGCAGCCCAGTTCGCCATGGCGGCGGCCGACATGCACCACCGTACCCCGGAGTTTCGCGCCCTCTTTCAGAAGGTGCTGGCGCAGTTGAAGGTTTTTATCGGTACGCAGAACGACGTGCTGCTGCTGTCGTGCTCCGGTACGGGAGCCATGGAGGCTTCGGTCTCGAATCTGACCTCACCGGGCGATAAGGTGCTGGTACTGACGGCGGGCAAGTTTGGCGAGCGCTGGGTGGATTTGGCCAAAGCCTTTGGCTGTCAGGTGGACGTGGTGGAGAAGCCCTACGGGCAGACCTTCGACCTGACCGAGGTGAAGGCGGCTCTGAAGCCGGAGCATAAGGCGATTTTTGTGCAGGCCTCGGAGACCTCGACGGCGGTGAGCCACGACATAGAAGGCATTGCCAAGCTGGTCAAGGGCACCGGGACGCTGCTGGTCGTGGACGGCATTACCGGCCTGGGCACAGAGACCCTCGACGCGGACGGCTGGGGCATTGATGTGCTGATCGGCGGCTCGCAGAAGGCGCTGATGATTCCGCCGGGCCTAGCCTATCTGAGTGTGAGCGAGAA
>Ga0224559_1001088_pt1 | contig 15504 bp, 6 predicted proteins | sample 714S33034metaG_FD_180676 | JGI IMG/M metagenome (GOLD analysis project Ga0224559, IMG submission 180676) | Peat soil microbial communities from Stordalen Mire, Sweden - 717 S3 30-34 | ecosystem: Environmental > Terrestrial > Soil > Wetlands > Peat | place: Sweden: Norrbotten County, Stordalen... | reverse complement strand
CCCCGATCGGTACGCTCACCCTCGACGGCTCCGGCTTCTACAGCGACGGCGGCGCGGCGACCGTCACCGCCAGCAATATCGTGCTGGTCGACAACCAGACGACCGCCAACGCGACCGGCGCCAACAAGGGCGGCGCGGGCGGCGGCCTGACCCTCGACGCCAGCGGCGCCGTCACCTTCGGCGCCGGGACGAAGACCCTGAACGGCCTCGCCAATGTCGCCGTCAATGCCGGAAACGAAATCCTCTTCGCCGGGGCCGGCAGCCTCGACGCCGGGACCGCCGCCGTCACGCTCTCGGCGCCGGCGGTGGTGGCCGGCGCCGGCGCCACGCAATCGCTCGTCACAACCGGCGCGCTCGCCATTGCGCAGGGGCCGGGGACAGCGCCGAGCCTCGCCAGCGCTCCGATCGGCGGGACGCTGACGCTCGCTGGCGGCAGCATCGCCGACAGCGGCGTCCTGATCGCCCGGTCTGGCAACCTCACCCTCAAGGCCGCCACCGGCGACCTCGTCCTCTCCGGCGCCGCCGCCATCCATGCCGCGGGCGCCCACATCGCGCTCAACGACCTCTCGGAGGATACGCCCGGCGGCCTCGTCAAGCTGATCGCCGACGCCGGCGCCGTCACCCTGAACGCGGGAACCCTGATCGATGTCTCCGCCGCCGGCAACGGCTACGCCGGCGCGCTGACGATCGAGTCCGGGGGCGTCGCGACCCTCGCCGGCGCACTCAAGGCTGGCGCCGCCTATAATGACCTTGGCGGCACGTTCACCCTGATCGCCAATCGATTGACGGGCAATCTGCCGCTCACGGCCGGGTTCACCCGCGCCTTCGCCGTCAGCCTCGGCCAGGGCGACATCACGATCGCCGCCAGCCAGGTCCTCACCTCGGGCTCCATCCTCCTCGTCACCAACAACGGCAGCATCACCGTCGACGGCACGCTTGATGCGAGCGGCCCCACCGGCGGCGCGATCGGCCTCTACGCCACGGGGACCTCCACCACCGCCGCCGGCCCCGGCGCCACCGGCGTCACCCTCAATTCCACCGCGAAGCTCTACGCCCGCTACCAGGCGGATGCAGCGGCCGATCCAGCCAACGCCAACGGAACCTCGGCCCTGATGCAGCGCGGCGGCGTCATCACTCTTGGCACGACCGGCACGCCGGACGGGACGCTGAACAAGGCCTATGGCTACCAGAATGTGGCGGGCTCGGGCGCGATCACCGTCGCCGCCGGCGCGAGCCTCGACGTCAGCGGCGGGCCGGGGGGACCCGATATCGACAATGCCGGCGGCGGCGTGATCGTCCGCGCGCCGATCCTGACCAACAACAACGTCAATGTCCGCTTCGCGGGAACGCTCGTCACCAATGCCGATGCGCAAGGCAATCCGAGCGGCGCGGGCGTGATCGCCGACGCCTTCGCCGTCTGGAGCACGAAAGACAACGCGGCGAACCTCGACGCCCACTTCGACGGCATCGTCGATCCGGCCGGCTTCTTCGACAACACAGGGAAGCAGCTCATCTTCGCAGATGCGAACGGCCTTTATCCGGGCTCGACGGCCGCCGCGCCGGCCCCCGGCGCCTGGCTGCCGCATGTGAATTTCTACCAGACGACATTGCTCAACTTCGTCAACGCCCCGTTCGACACGGCTGCGGTCGTCGCCGACTTCGCCGGGGCGAGGGTGCAGCTTTCCGGCTCGACCGCGACCGCCCCGCTTCCGGCCGCCTTGCTCCACCCGCGGCCCGAGATCGACCTCGTCAATCCGTCAACCAGCGTCAACAACGGCGACATCACCGTCGCCAGCAACTGGAACTTCGGCGCCGGCGCCATCGACCCCAGCGGCAACGTCAGTCTGCTTTACCGCACAACCAATGGCGGCGAACCCGGCGCCCTCACGCTGCGCGCCGTCAATAATGTCGCCATCAACGCCACCGTCAGCGACGGCTTCTTCCAGACCAGCGACCCCTTCTTCGCAATCACCAAGCCGGATGGCACCTTCTTCAGATCCTACTCATATTGGCTTTCCCAATATAACAATAATGTCTCCAACGGGTACGCAGGCCTGCCCGGAGATTCCATGCCGCCGCTATCCTCGGACTTCCCCTCGACATTCAACCTACTGGGCGAGGAAATCTGGTACAGCATATATTTTCTAAGTTATTTGAATAAATTCGATGGCTCCTATACCTTTTACAGCAATCAGCCGGCCTCCCATTACATAACAGCCAATACATCGGCCGGTCTCGGCCCCTTTGACAACAATCCAAAGGACTATGCGTCTTATGCGGCCTATGTCGCCGCCTATAACGCCAAATATGTCGGCGCCAATTACGCGCCGGGCGAAGCGGCCACGACTTTCGACACCGGCAGCTCGATGGGGACGGTCTCCCTGACCGGCTTCGACAATAATCCGCTGCATTACACCTCCTATGCCGATTATTCGACTGCCTATAATTCCTATACGCAGGCGATGACAAATTTCATGACCAACTACTACGCCGCCAACCCGGCGCTAAGCGGCAATTATCCCTCGCCGCTGCTCGCTCCCGTGCCGCCGGTTCTGAACAGCGCCTACAATGGCGGGGCGAAAGAAACTGCCGATGTGTACTTGACGGACTACACCGGCCAGTATGCATATTATCAATACACGAACTACTTCTACGGAAACACGGAGCCCGGCGGCCAGTCAGGCACGAGCACTACCAGCACGGCCTTGTGGCGCCTCGCGCGGCCCGACCTTCCCGCCCCAGCCGAAACGCCCCCGATCTCCATCGGATCCAGCGCCCCCCCCGGCCCGGCCAATGCCATCGCCAATAATCCCGCCTATAATGTCACTACCGACAATGCAGGCAACGCGGTCACTATCGCGGATTACAACACCACATCGGCGGTGGATTTGATGACGGTGGCGGTGAGCGGCAAGGGCAGCTTCTCCTATGATTTCGTCGCTGGCGCACTGTTTCCGGCGGATGGCGCCTCCGCGGTCAATCCCGACTCGGTCGCGCCGGTCTCCACCCTCTCCGCCGCGGTCACCGGCAATGTCACTGTAGACGGCCACACGTCCTACCAGGATTCGGTGCAGTATAATTACACAACCATAGACGTGCCGACGCTGGTGCGCACCGGCACGGGGGCGATCGAAGTCGCGGCGGCGGGGAATTTCGAGATCATCGACGCGATCGCGCCCGGCGCGGTCTACACGGCCGGCTCTGTCGCCGCCAACGCGCCGGGTTTCTCCGCGCCGGTGCTGCAAGTTCCAGCACTCAACGGTAGTTACCTCGGCCGGGGCACGTTTTTTCCCAACGGTCTGGTGACCACGCCGGTCTGGGCGAGCGGCGGCGGCTCCATCACCATCACAGCCGGCCTCGACATCATCGGCAATGAGACGCCGGCCGACAACGGCGCCGAGAACTTTCATAACGGCTCGGATCCCACCGGAGTCTTCACCGGCCAGTTCTGGAGCGCCTGGTATTTCGTCGACGGCAACTCGACGGGCAGCGCCACCACGCCGTTCGACGCAAACGGGACGGGCAGGACAGTCCAAGGAAACACGGTTGCCCCCGGGGTGCAAAACGCGAGCTGGATCAATTACGGCACCTTTTTCCAGGGCATCGGCGCCCTCGGTGGGGGCAATATCACCCTGACCGCCGGGCGGAACATCAAGGACATCTCGGCCTCGCTCCCTGAGTCGATCCAGGTCTCGGGCGGCCAGTTTGCGACGGCGAATGGTTCCGACGCCGTCGCCCATTACTATGGCGGCGGCGATCTGCTGGTGAGGGCGGGCGGCGACATCCTCTCCAGCGCCTTCTATGTCGGGCGGGGCAGCGGCCTGATCCAGGCCGGAGGCCAGGTCGCTGCCGACGCCACAATCTACCAGTCCTTCGACTGCGGCTCTGGCGGCTGTCCCACCATCCTGAATCCCAACACCGGTCAGCCGACGCCATTCTCGGCGCCGCTGATGCTGGCGGTGCAGGATAGCTTCATCACCGTGCAAGCTGGCGGCTCGATCAATCTTGGCGGCATCTTTGATCCGGCCAATCTCCCAACCTACCTTGGGAGGGTCACAAACTGGTATCAGGCGCCAATCACCACGGGAGCCAGCTTATGGACCTACGGGCCGCAGAGCGGCCTCGCGCTCGCCAGCACGAGCGGCAGCGTCGCCGTCGATACGTTGGGGAACAATTCCGGTTACATCTACACCCTGTTCGCCCCGAGCGATGCGACCAACGGCACCAGCTTTCTCGTGGGCGGGTTCCCGATCTACGAGCCCGCGACGCTCGAGGTCGCGGCGGCGACCGGGGACATCAACCTCGCCGGAGACTTCGGCTCGTCCAGCATCAATCTGTTCCCTTCGGCGACCGGCCAGCTCAGCCTGATGGCCGGCGGCTCCGTCATCAGCCAAATTCCCGGCGTGGTTGGCAACTCCACCGCCTCCTCCATCATCATGGCCGACCCGAGCGCGGGGAACTATCAGAATAATCTGCTCGGCAGCCCATTGCCGTTGCCGACCGCGCCGCTGCACGCCGGCGACAACCAGTCGGTGATCGTCTATGCTGGCGGGGATATTGTCGGCGGTGCATATTCCCTGATCAAGCCGGCGCAGGTATGGGCCGGCCGCGACATCGCCAATGTCGCCTTCACGGGCCAGAACAACGCCGCGAGCGACATCACCAGCCTCATCGCCGGCCGCGACATCGCCGCCAAGCAGACCCTTGGCCTCGACGGCTCGATCATTCAGGGATCGAGCGACCTGGTGCTTTACGGCCCCGGCGACTTCCTGGTAGCGGCCGGGCGCGACCTCGGGCCGTTCAATACCGGCACCGCAACCGGCGGCGGCATCTTCGCCGTCGGCAATGGCGGCAACGGCAGTTCCGGTTCGCTTTCCATTCCGGTGAATAGCTACCTGCCGCTCGCCGGCGCCAACCTCACGCTGCTCTACGGCATCGGACCGGGCGTCGACTATGCCGCTGCGATCTCGCAATATGTGGACCCGGCCCACGCCGGGACCGGCGGCATCTCATTCCTCTCCGACATCGCCGCCATCCTCGGCGAGGCGCCGGGCCCGGCCTGGGCGACATTCCGGACGCTGCCATTGCTGCGCCAGCAACTGCTGGTCGACCGCGCCTTCCTCGATTTCCTGAAGCAGGTCAGCCTCGACTATAATAATGCGTCGAGCCCCTATCACGGCCAATATGCGCGGGCCTATCAGGCCATCTCAACCTTGTTCCCGGCCTCGCTCGGCTACACCAATAATGATACCGGGGGCGGCAACGGCGCTTCAGTCACCGTGCATACCGGCGATCTGCGCATGACCCGCTCGCTGATCGAGACGCAGACCGGCGGCGACATCAATCTATTGGGGCCGGGCGGCAACGCCTATGTTGGCAGCAATTCCGCCGACGCGCTCTCGCCCAGCCAGGAGGGCGTTCTCACGCTGCAGGGCGGCTCGATCAACACCTACAATGACGGCAGCGTGCTGGTCTACCAGAGCCGCATATTCACCGAGCAGGGCGGCGACGTCAGCATGTTCAGCGCCAATGGCGACCTCAATGCCGGCAAGGGGCCGAAGAGTGCGGCCGCCTATCCGCCGCTGGAGCTCATCTGCGACGAGGATGGCTATTGCCGGGTCAACCCGGCCGGGCTCGTCACCGGGGCCGGCATCGGCGCGCTCCTGTCCATCCCCGGCCAGGATCCGACGAAAAGCAATGTGGTGCTGACGGCGCCGCATGGCACGGTGGACGCCGGGGCGGCGGGCATTCGCGTCGCGGGCAATCTCAACATCGTGGCGTTGCATGTCGCCAACGCCTTCAACATCCAGGTTAGCGGCGCTTCCTTGGGCATCCCGGTGCAGAGCGGACCGCCGGTTGCAGCCTTGACGACGGCCTCCAACGCCAACGCCGCGACGCAGCAGTCGACACTGCCGTCGCAATCGAACGGCGCCTCGGATCAGCCCTCGATCATTCTCGTGGAATTTTTGGGTTTTGGCGGCCCGCAAGGAATCGATGACGATGAAAAAAGACGGCGCTCCCAGCAATAGCCGAGGCCGCCGGCACTGGCGGAGTTGGCTCGTCCGGTTCATCGGCGCGGCGACGGGGTTGCTCGCAGCCGATCTTGAAACGGCGACATCGTCCGCCGCGGCGCAGGAGAGCGCATACCGTCCGGCCGCGGCGGCGCCTGCGGCTTGGCAAGAATATGCGAAAGGCCTGCAATGCCGTTTCCAACAGCAGTTGGCGGCTAACGACGACGTGGCGCGCAGGTTTCAGGACTATATGACGAAGCGCGCGGCCGGCGCGGATGCGGCGCCCGCCACGCTGGTTGTGCGCACCTGGGTTCAATCAGACGGCAAAATTACGCGCATCGAGTTTGACGGGCTTGACGATGACGAAGTCGCCGTCAGTTTGCGCGCGCTTCTTTCCGGCGGCGACGCCGGCCCTCCGCCGCTGGACATGTTGCAGCCTTTGCGGCTGCGCCTCTCGCTTCGACCCAAGGACCAACCGGGGCAGGGGGAGTAGGATGTCGAGGCTTGCGCAAAGCGCTTGGCTCTCGTCGCATCTCCGCTGCTTGCGGAAATGCAGCGTAGCGCTCGCACTTCTCCTCGCGGTGGTGGCGTTGCTCGCGCCGAAGCCCGGATCGGCGGAGTCGCTCGTGCCCGAAGCCAAGCCCGAATCCAGGGTCGCCGCTGTCGATGCGGCTGAACCGGCAAAGGCCGCGCAGGAAGGCGCAACAGTCGAGCCGCGTCGGGATAGCGGCGGCGCGACGGGCGAGCCGCCGCCGCGCGGGCTCGACGGGCGGGCGCTTTATAGGGCCCTGATCGAAAAGGAAGCGGCGCATGTGGGGCTCTCGCCCGAAGTCGCCGACGCGGTCATGGCGGTGGAGAGCGGATACGATCCGGGCGCGGTCGGGAGCTCCGGCGAAATCGGCCTGATGCAGGTCATGCCGTCAACGGCGCGCATGCTCGGCTTCGCCGGCCCGCTGACGGATCTGGCGGCGCCTGAAATCAACATCCATTATGGCGTGACCTATCTGGCGCAAGCGTGGCGTCTCGCCGGCGGAGACCTTTGCACCGCTGTCATGAAGTACCGCGCCGGCCATGGCGAGACACGTTTTTCGACCCTGTCAGTGGATTATTGCGTGGCCATACGGGCCAAACTCGTCGCCCGCGGCTTTCCGGTGACCGGCGCCGTGCCGGTCGCGACCTTCGGCGGAGCGCCAGGATCGTTTACGGGATCGTCATCGAAGTCGCTGTTGTCCTGCCGGCGGAACTGTTTGACCGCCGTGGCGGGCGGGCGGCTCGACATCGACGGAATCAACGATAGTTTCAGCCAGCTTGTCCTGCAGGCGAATGTTCATGCGGTGCGGCTGCGATGAGACGCGCCGGCGCGCGGACTTGCGGTCCGCCCGCGCCGACGCCAGTTATGTCGCACGTTCTCTTTTCACCCGGGGCGCGGTCATGAAAACAGCCGTCATCGCTGCTTTAGCGACAGTCCTGCTGGCCCCGCCGGGGATGGCTCAGACTGTCGCTCCCACGAAGGGAGACGTCACGATCGGGAGCGAAAGGCCCCCGCTCACTGTCCATCAATATCAACGCTGCGTCGACGTCGAGATCGGCGGGGATCAATCAATCAGTTGCCTCAATGAGCAATTGAAGCGGCAGGTCGATCAGGTCAATCCAGCGCCCGGGAACATTCCGCCGCTCGACGCAAAGTCGCAGGATCTGAAGGTCGGCGTGGTCAACACATCGGCCGTCAAGCAGCAATATGGCAAAAACTACGGAATATCGGCCTTTCCATTCCGCCCGCCGCCGCTCGTCTACTCCACCCCGATGGGACCCAGGCGGTAGCCCTTTCATTTGAGATCCGGAGCATAGGCCGAGGGATTTCTGCGGCGACCTCCGACGCGGGTTGTCGGCTCGGCGCCATCGCGGAGCCTTTCCCGCGCGCCGCGCCGAAGTGCGACTGCCGAATGACCCATTCCAGACGACTGGCCCTCCGAGATCTGAAGAGGAGGAGCGCTGCTCCGGGCTAGGTCGTCTCCCTAGGCGCGACCGCGGCGCTTGGAGCAAAAAACGGGCGCCTTTTGCAAGGCGCCCGCATTAATCAGCATTCAGCTCTGAATTGCTGGCGAAGCCTCAAAAGGCGCCGCGATGGACGCCCTGGCAGCCATCGACCTGCGCCCCAGACGTCTGGTAGGCAGCGATGGCGGTCGCAGCGCCGCCGGCGCTGCTCGGCGTCACATATGTCGCGAGAATTGTGTCCGCCCAATCCGCGGAAAACTCATGGAAGCCATTGTTCCGGACAATTGCCGAAACATTCGGGTCGTACCCCGGATTGTTCGCGTTCGAGACCGATGCCGAATAGGGCCCGAGGCCGGCGTCCGATCCTCCGAAGAACCAGGCAAGCCAATTCGTGAGCGCGGGCACCCGCGTCCCGGCGGAATCCGCATAGCAGCTGTAGAAGTCCAGAAATGTCGCGCCCGAGATCGGATATGCGCCTTGGTAAACTGGAAGACTGATCAGCGACAAGCCCGCCACCGAAACGCCACCTAGCGTCGCGCCCGCCGGATAGGCCTGCGCGTAGATGTTCCAGTCATTGTAACCCGTCGCCGCTGATGGAGGGCTCAACTGGTAGAAGGCTCGCTGAACCGAGTCGGGGCTCGGCGCAACGAAGTTCTGCGGCGATCCGAAGGATCCCGCCTGGCCCGGGTGGTAGACCCCATTGTCCCGCAGATTCTCGTCCTGAATGCTAGCGGACAGGGGTGCGGCGGAGGACTCGTCCTCGTCACGGTCTCCGACGCCTTCGGAGATCGTCTTCGCGTAAGGTTGCGTGAAATCAGGGCTGAGATACCCGATGCGCCCGGCGTGACGCGCATCTGTCCCGATCTTGAGCGCCGCATGGGCGCTGCCCATAGCGCCGATCCAATGATGAGACGAGAAAGTTGAGTCGTCCTCAACCCGTTCCGAATCCCCCAGATCCAGACCTTTAACGGCGCGAATATTGGCGATGAGCTGATCGAATTTGCTGGACGGGAGGTTCGGCGCAGTCGCGCCGCCTATGCCGACACCGGTAAAAATTTTCTTGTAGCCAAAGGCTCCTTTGGGATCGAGGAGCGGGCAGGCGCTCGCCAGATAATTCGTGAGGATGTAGCTCGTGCCGCTATCGTCCACGCGGTAGACGACCGAGATCGGCACATGACCTTTCACATAGGCCGCCGGCGTGATGGATCCATTCGAATTGTCGTCGTAGAAATGCTGGAGCTGCTGGGCGCCGTTCTGGTCGAGATAAGGAATCACTGTGGCCGTATCACCCCAATCGTGGACGTTGCCGGAAAAGATCGCGCAGAGCTGAGCAGTCGAGAGCTGAATGGCGCCGCCGGGCTGCGTGTTCGGCGTCAGAGCGGACTGAATATTCCAGCTTGCGCCGTGGGCTGGGTTGTGCACGTTGACAGCGATGGCGACTGGAACCTGCAGTACCGGCGTCTGAATGGGCTGTCCTAAAACAGCCGCGTTGTAGGTCTCCTTCGCCGCAGTGGCGGCGACGATTGAATTGGCGTTCTGCCAGTTCGTCGCGGGCGTGAACCCGCCGAGCGCGATCGTCGTCAGAGCATTGCCGGCCGTGGCGATCAAAGGCGAGTCGCTGGCTCCAAAATCAACGCGGGGATAAGGATAGCGGTCGAACTTCGGATTGCCGCTATCGACGAAGGGAGGCGTTTTCGAGGGCTTATGAACCTTCGCTGGCACGGAAGTCGGGTTGCCGCGGAAGAATTCACTCGGGTTATCGCTGATGAACCCACGCAATCCATTGCCGCTGCCGACCGCGGCGAAAAGGCCCTCGATCCCTGCGGGCGCCGAGGTGCAGCTCGCGGGCAGAAGTCCGGGGCTGGGAGCCGCTGTGCTAAAACGCGACGAGAAGCTATCGCCATCATTGGCGACGGTCCTACCGGCGTAGCAATCGAAGATCTGTCGGAACGCTTGCGACGACAGCGTCGTGCCGCCGCCATAGATGCCTGGCCAGGTCCAGCTTAACGCCTCGGTGGGCAGCAGCGCGCCGAGCATGGCGACGGCCGATAGGGTCAGCGTGGATGTAGCGCCGAGCAGGCGGCGAAAAGAATCTCGTTTCATACATATGCTCCGTGTGCTTGAGCTGTAAGAAGAAAACTCCTTGACTACGGCAAGGAGGCGTTGAGATGTGCTCTTAAGATCGGCCGCTCGGGCCGGGTAGGGGGCTGGAGACCGCGTCGAGGCAGCGCCCATGTTGCGGCGAACGCGTTCGTCCCAAATGCAATTGCGTTCAGACATCTTTCGCAGTCTTCCGCCTGCAATGCGGGAATGGGGCGGGCATCTCTATGGAGATTCCCGCCCGCCAAAACACGTCTCGTCAGGAGGGAGGCAAAAGATTTTGCCCGCTTGCGCCGCTAATGCGCGCCGCCGCCAGTGACGCCAGCGCACCCTTCAGTCTGGGCGCCGGTTGTCTTGTAAGCCGCGATCGCGGTGTTGTTTCCGCTGCCAGGCGTTACGTACTGCTTGAGGATCGCCGTGGCCAGTTTCGCGCTGATCTGATGGAAGCCATTGTTTTGGATAACGGCGGCGACGTCCGGATCATATTGCGGCGACGCAGCGGTGGATGTTGAGGGCCTTCCGGAGCCGATGGCGGCGCTGCCGTCGATCAGCCAGGAAATAAAATTCGCGACGGCGGGGACGCGCTTTCCGGTGCTGTCGGCATAGCAACTGTAAAGATCGAGGAACGTCGTGCCTGTGATTGGATAGGCGTTCGTCGTGTAATCAAGCGGAAGGATGAACTTTCCGGCGAGCGTAAGGCCGCCGCTTGTCGGCGTCGTGGCCGAAAACACCTGATTATAGACGTTCCAGTCATTGTAACTCGACGTCGTCGCGGGCGCCACAAGATGCGTCCACGCATTACTGCCGTTTGTAGGCGTCGGCGCGATGAAGTTCTGTCCGGAATCGCCAGGATGGTTGATGCCGCTCGCGCGCTGATGCTCGTCCTGAATGCTCGCCGAAAGAGGAGCCGTCGCGAATGTCGAGTACGGCTTGGTGAAATCATTGCTGAGATAGCCAATTCGTCCGGAATTTGCGCTGCTGTTGTTGATGGCGGCGGCGACCTTGCCGCTGCCCGATGCGCCCACCCAGTAATTCGTACCCGTGCTGACGTCGATGCCCCTGACGGCCTTGATATTGGCGATCAGGTTGACGAAGTTGTTGCCGGGCAGGTTCGAGGCGGATGCGCTCGCTTTGGTGACGCTCACCGTCGTGGGCGGGCTCGTGGTGTTGTCGGTCGTGACAACTTCAACGCCGGAAGGATAGGTTACGCCCGCGCCGGTGAAGATTTTCGTGTAATTATTGGTTCCATTGTCAAGCAACGGACACACGGCGGCGAGGTAGTTGGTGATGATAAAGCTCGTTCCGCTGCCATCCGTCCGATAGACGACGCGGATCGGCAGGGACGCGCTCGTGTATTGGGCGCCCGTGTGAACCGTGGCGCTGGTATTGTCTGCGTCGAATAACTGCGAGCCGACAGTCGCTACGCCGCCCGAGCTTGTGAGATTGGCGATCGAGGCGACCGAACTCCAGTCGCGCACCGCGCCCGAGAAGATGGCGCAGAGCTGCGCCGAGGAGAGCTGTATGGCGCCGCCCGGCTGCGTGTTCGGCGAGAGAGCGGAGCGGATGTTCCACGCCCCGGTGGCGGGCGCGGCGACGTTGACGGCTATGGCGACGGGAACCTCAGCGGCCGGGATCTGGATAGGCTGACCGTATTTCGCCGTGCTGTAATTGACGGTCGCGCTCGCGGCCGCGGTCACAGTGGCCAAGCCCTGCCAGTTGGCGGCGGGGGTAAAGCTGCTGTAAGAAGTGGTGGTCAGGCTGTTGGCGGTCCATCCAGCCACAGTGGAAAAGGCCAGCGGTGAATCGCTGGTGGCGAAGTCCATCTCGGGATAGGAATAGACGCCAAAGGGCGCGACGCCGGTTCCATCCACATAGGGTGGAAGGGCGGCGGGAAGCGGAAATGTCAGGACGGTGGGGCTTTGCAAGAGTTCGTGCGGGTCGTTGGCGATGAAGCCGCGCTGACCGCTGCCGCTGCCGACGCCCGCATAGAGGCCTTCGATCGCGGTTGCGGCGCCGACGGTGCAGGCCGTCGGCAGGGTGCCCGGGGTCGGGAAAGTCGAGGAGAATGCATAGCCGTCGCCGGGAAGCGTTACGCCGTGGTAGCAGTCGAAGATCTGCCGTGCGGTCAACGACAGCAACGTGCTGCCGCCGCCGTAGATGCCCTGCGCGGCGACCGCCGGTTGCGGCGCAGCCGAGCCAACGACTGCGGCGAGGGTAAGGGCCAGCGTGGACGCTGTGCTGAAGAGATGAGTGGAGATCGTTCGCTTTTTCATGAATATCCTCTGAGTTAGTGTAAATCGCAGCAAATCGTCATCACTCCGTCGTTTTCCATTGCGATCCTGTAGGGCTATGCTCAGTTATAGACCCTACAGCGCTGTTATGTTTTCGCGAGAAAAAGGCGCCTTCAGGCAAGTGGTTACGCTGGCGCATTGAATTAATGCGTCAGCGGATGCACCTATCTGGGGATTTGCCGAGTGACCATTGCCTACACTACTAAGACGATCTTGGATGGGTATTTCCGAAACAAATAAATTCTGTATTTGTAAAAAAAAGCGCTTCTCTGTTCGGGCGCTGTGTTGTAAGTGTGCCCTTTTCTATTGGTTCGCCGCTTCGGACTTAATTTCCGCAATGAATGACCTTTTCACAAAGGAAGAGGGGGTGCGGAAACGGAGGGTCGTTTGAACGATGAAGTGGGGACGCGTTGAGCATCCGGGTTTTGTCGCCTTTCCGGCTTGACGCCAGCGCCGGAAAAAGGAAAAGGCGGCTCTCGCCGCAATTTTGGCGCATCTACAGCTGGAACAGGCTGGGTGGCGAGCGCGCGAAGCCGACGCAAAATGGCCCATCGAATGAGCTGGGACTTGTTGCTTTGCGGGTTTGTCCAGTGATCGCGGGACTCCTTGATGTCGGGCGTCCAAACCGGGATTTGTAACTGGGGTGTTCCGAAGAGATAGCGGCGCGGGAGTTTCTTAGCGGAAATGGAGTCCCTGGCGAGCGTTTTAGAGCGCGGTCTCCGCTGGGGCTATCGAGAGAATAGTGGATTAATCTGGGAGGAGCCGCGGCGGTTGGGTACTGGGGTTGGACGTCGTCCGCCGCTCGGACGCTTGAGAAATCAGGCGGCCCGCTTGGAAATGATGCCGGCTATGGCAAATTGGAGTGTGGCGGCCATAGGAGATTACGGGCGGCCCTGGGTCAGGCGAAGGACCATCCGCGACGTTCGTTCGCCGGTCGAAGGCGCAATGCCTTCCGCTTAAAATTGGCGGGCACGGCGGAAACCTCGTGGTGCGCCGCTCATTGTCGAATTGCGCCGCGGGTGAGTTTCTCCGATCCCGGCTCATAGAAAGACGAGCGTTGCCGTGCCGTGAATATAGAGCTAACGACTTGGCGAGCGCGAGCTAACACCGTCGATCTTGGCGCCAATCGAGGCCGCGCGTTCAAAGCCGCATCCTGATTTCCTTGAAATCAGAGACTACGGAATATTTGCCGCCCGACAAAAGGCGCGCGGTTCCTAACCGGCTTTGGCTGTCAGGCGCGCTCAATTGAGATTTGTGCCGGCTGGAAGTGGGATTGTCATCCAAATGACAAACAGGCCTGCGACACCGGCTTCGCCATTACAGAGGTGCGATGTCGCTACACCAACAATTCGAAAGGGGCAGGAAGAAATGATACTCAGGAAGTTAACCGTGGGGCTACTGGCCGCAACGTGCCTCGGCGCCGCGGCGCAGGCCGAAGAAATCCGCCATGTGCTGCTCGTCAGCGTCGATGGGCTGCACGCCCTGGACGTGGAGCGCTATGTCGAAGGCCACCCGAAATCGGCCTTGGCGGAACTTTCCGGCCACGGTCTCACTTACACGAACGCCCGCACGCCGGCCAATTCCGATTCGTTTCCGGGCCTTCTGGCGCTGGTGACGGGCGGATCGCCTGTCTCCCACGGCTTCTTCTACGACGTGAGCTACGACCGCACGTTGTTTGATCCGACCAATGTGACGTGTTCGGGCGCGGCTGGCAACACCATCGTATTCGACGAGAGCATCGATAAATACAGCGCATCCAACGTCTCGCTGAATGTCGTCGATCCCGCGAAACTGCCGCGCGGGCGAAACGCGAAGGGCGCCTGCGTTCCGGTTTATCCCCATAGCGCGCTGAAGACGAACACGATCTTCGAAGTGGTGAAGAGCAAGGGCGGCCTTACCGCCTGGGCCGACAAGCACCCGGCCTATGATCTCGTCAATGGCCCGTCGGGCCTCGGCGTCGATGATCTCTACACGCCTGAAATCACCAATGTTAATGGACTCGACGCCACCGTCAGCGTGGATTGCACCGCCGCCAACGATCAGAAAAAAGTAACGGCGATCATCAATGAAATTCATGGCCTGAAGCATGACGGGACGGCCGGCTTCGGCGTCCCGAGCGTGTTCGGCATGAACTTTCAGGCGGTGAGCGTCGGGCAGAAGCTGGCCAAGGATAATAAAGACGGCAGCTGTCCGACCAGCACGCACACGGGCCAGGCGGGCGGCTATCTGGACGGCGCCGGGACGCCGAGCGAAGTCCTCGCCTACGGATTGCAGAAAACCGATGAAGCTCTGGCTGGCATGATCCAGGCGCTGAAGCAGCAGGGTCTCTATAATTCAACGCTGTTCATCGTCACCGCCAAGCATGGTCAGTCGCCGATCAACCCGGTCAAGGTCAACAAGCCGGGACATTTCGCGGATCTGGTGGCTGCGCTGCCTGACGCTAAAACAAACCCGGCTGCGCTCGCTATCGCCAGTGCGAACAACTGTTCCACTGGTCCCTGCGGCTTCGTCCAGGACGATGACATCGCGTTGATCTGGCTGCAGGATCAAAGCAAAGCCAAAGCGGTGGCCGACTATCTGAACGCCAACGCCAAAGCGCTCTTCATCGATGAAGTGCTGGCTGGCGATGAACTGAAGCTGAAGTTTAACGATCCGAACAGCGACAGCCGCACGCCCGATATTTTGGTGCAGCCGCAGTATGGCGTCATCTACACGGGATCATCGAAGAAGAACGCCGAGCACGGCGGGTTTAGCTTTGGCGACACGAATGTCGCCCTTATCGTCTCCAATCCGCGTATCCGCGCCGCCGCTCTGAAAACCCCTGTGATCACTTCGCAGGTGGCGCCGACGATCCTGCAGGCGCTCGATATTAATCCGAACGCGTTGAAATCCGTCGTCGTTGAGCAGACTGGTATTCTGCCCGGCTTGTGGAAACACGAAGACGAATTGCGCTAAACGGAGAGGGGCCCCGCATCGACGGGGCCCCTTTTTACATTGATGGGTAAACGGCGGCCTCCAGCGGCGCTGCGCGTGATTGTGCAGCCCTGATGACAGATACGCGGCCATACGTGACATTCCGCCGCGATCCTCGTCATCCGCGCAACGCA
>Ga0224559_1001087_pt1 | contig 15505 bp, 13 predicted proteins | sample 714S33034metaG_FD_180676 | JGI IMG/M metagenome (GOLD analysis project Ga0224559, IMG submission 180676) | Peat soil microbial communities from Stordalen Mire, Sweden - 717 S3 30-34 | ecosystem: Environmental > Terrestrial > Soil > Wetlands > Peat | place: Sweden: Norrbotten County, Stordalen... | reverse complement strand
GATCGGGGTTTGTAGCAATGCGAAGCACCCGCTCCGGTTGGCCTATCCCCTCCTTGATGGCGGCGGCGCCTTTGGAGCAGGACGCGAATACAATGTCGAACTGATGATCGCCTGGCTTTGCCCAATCGGAAAACCAGTTGCGGGCCCACCCGACAGTGACGAGATTCTGTTTCGGGCGATTGAGTAAGGACAGGTCGTAATTATGGGTCATCGCGACCAGCAGATCGACCTCTTTCACCTCGTACCAATTCCGGTTCTCTTCCAGGAAGACGAAGGTTGCGTCGACCAGCTTCGCTATCTCCCGCGCGAGTTCGTATGCTGTATAGAAATCCCCAGCCGTAGTGGTAGGACTGGCACTGGTAACCGCGAAAGCGATGATTGGCCTGGTTGCTGTCCAGTATTCAAAATCCCCAAAGAGACTGGAACGCAGGTTCCTGCGCATGGCGAGGCCGAACCGGCTGGAAAGCAGCCGGCTATTTCGAAGCATGGGAGTACCGCCCCACAATCCCGTCTTCTTTCGGCTGTAACCGCGAAAATGAATTGCCTCGGTACTTGCCACGACGACCACCGATTTGCGTAGATTAAGCTTCACCTTCAGGCAGAGATCGATATCCTCGTAGCCATAGAAATAGCCTTCGCAGAATCCGCCAACACTTAGAAAGTCGTCGCGCTCGATCCCCAGGAATGCGCCCGTGACCGCAGGAACTTCGAAGTCGGTCGTGAAGTATGGTTCCAGAATGGGGAGGAAGCGCGCCTCAACAGGATGGACGATACGATCGTACTTTGCGGTATTAAAGAAGACCCCCAAATGCTGGGTGAGCCTGGGGCCAAAATCCTCGCCGGTCTTGCTTTCATCCACTAACTTGATTCCCGCTACGCCTACCCCCTCCTGGCGTAACGCATCGATGAACGGCGGCAATGCGTCCTTGTTGAAAAAAATGTCGTTGTTGCAGAAGATCAGGAATTCGGCATCGGTGAATCCGATTGCGTAATTATTTGAGGCGGAAAAGGAATAATTGCCGTTCCGTTCGACTAGGGTTATGCGGGTGCCCTTGGCGCGCCAATGTTCGATAACTTGCCTTGAGTGGTCGGTAGAACCGTGGTCGACGATTACGTGCTCGACATTCTCGTAGGTGTTGTGTTGAGCAAACCAATCGAAGTGCCGGTCAAGCAACGCTGCCCCATTCCTGTTCAGGACGATCATGGCGACCGAGGGGGCAATTTCGCCGATGGCATGCCCGGCCTGGTAACCGGGTCTCTTGTTTGGAGACAGACCGCGCAGCATGCTCTGCTCTGTCGTCAACGGCTTCGCATACGGAAGGTATTTGGTGAAGCTCGGGGCAATCGTGGCCAAGCCTTGAGAAAGGGCTGCCCCCGTTTTCCTTGCGACAACCGCGACGTTGAGGAGCCGGCCCAACCTCATTTGCGGAATAATTTCAAAATGAAAGCCGACGAATCCGTTGCAGCCGTACTTCTCCCCGATGTCGGCCCTGTAGCGCTCGGTCTGTGTGGTTGCGACCACGAAGTTGTTGATCAGCAGATCGAGAACGACCGGCTGCTCCTTATCCAACAGATCCAGCGCCCAGCCCGCCGCCTCCTCTTCGGTGATCTTGTCGCAGACTCCCATAATCACAGACGCTGGAAGGCCCACCGAAATTGTTGCCAGGACGATGCTTTGAGGGTTCTCAACGGATAGTGCGTCTGTGCTGAAACCACGCGCCGCGTCGCGCCAGGACTTGACCAGGGTGTCGGACTGTGCCAGCGGGATCTCGGTTCCTGCAATCACGATGGCGATGTCGTCGATCTTGGTATGCCTCCTGGCTGGTCGCATTACCCGCTCGGAAAAGGCGTGATTTCCCAACCCGATCTTGCTCTCGCGCAGGTCTTCGCGTGACTTGCCGGCAGTGAGGGTGCCGATCGCGACGCCATTGTCGCGAAGCTCAAGTTTCAGCGCATCGAGAGGACGGCTCAGGTCATGCGCCCAGCCTTCGACAAGGAGGCCGTCGGGTCCGAATTCTATCTTGTCGACAAAGCCGTGATAACGCCCTGCAAGATCGACATCGGCGGTGGCCAGCACTGCATCCCCGCTGACCAGCGTCACGGTGACCACTTGCGGGCTTGCGATTGCAGCGGGCAGAACCACCCAGATTCCACAGGGCTTGCGCGGTATGCGAGTATCGAACACCGGATGTTCAAGGCGTTCGGCGCGCCCAGTCCAGTAGCTTTCACCGTTCAAGAGCAGAGTCGCAGTTGCGGGTTCGCCATCGCGCATCTCGACCCACGCCCGAACGAAGCTAAAGGCCTCAACCATAAAATCGCCTCGGGAGGCTCCCGAGGCAGCGGCACCAGCGCTATCGACTCCATCTGTGATTGGCATATTCAGTCCCTGACGCGGGGAATCGCTTTCGAATAGCTCTTGAAAGAAGGTTGGTGCGAAGCACGAAAGACCTTACGCCATCGTTGAATAGATTGGGGATGTGACCGGTCCGATAGCGGCATTATACCATCGGGACCAACGCGTATCAAATTGCCTCTTCCTAATCGACTCCAGCAGCGTGCTGTCGATCCGCGTTTGCCATCCCGGACCGGTGGATTTGAAGTGCTCTATCTCCCATGCGCCCTATAGTATTCGGTCTCAGGGCATTGATTCCATTTGTCCCCACTGCGGGATTGTCTCTCTACTTCCGGGCCTAATACTCGCTCTTCGTCAGCACAAACACAGGCGCATTCGGGTCGCGCTCGCTCTCATTCACCAACTCGCCTTTGTCCGTGCCGGTGAGCTTCAATTGGAAGCTCACCGGTCCGTCGTTCAGCGATTCCGGCGGGTGGGCGCGCCGATGACTCACCTGAAACGTCAGCGTCTTGCCGTCGAATTTCGGATTGAAAAGCGGCTCCGGAACTCCCGGAGTTGCGGTTACCGGCTGGCCTGCGTCGCGGCGATGAAGATAGAACAGCACGGCGCCCGCAAGGCTTCCGCCTTCATCTGTGACGGTCAGCGTGACAGCGGGCAAGCCTTCCATCTGGCAGCGCCAAATGCCCACGATGTCCGAAGTATTCGCCGCCCTGTCCGTCCTGCCGGTTTGGGACAAGCCGGCCATGGCCAGCATGGCAAGGAACGAGCACACAACAACAGTCCGCATCTTCATCGCCAATCTCCTCCGCTGGCCATCAACCCTGATTTTTCGCAATCGCCGCCGTTGCCAGCGTTCCGCCCAGACCCATGGTCTCCACAGCCGACGAGGGCACAATGACCATCGAGCCTCTCTCCTTGATCGCTTCATAGAGCATGTTCATGGCGCGCAGATGCAGAGCGCCGGGATTGTCGTTGTAAACCCGCGAGGCCTCGGCGAACTGCTCCGACACCTGCACCTCCGCGTGGCCGAGAATCACGCGCGCCTGCCGCTCGCGCTCCGCCTGCGCCTGTTGCGACATAGCGTCCTCAAGGCTCTGCGGAATTCTCACGTCGCGAATCTCCACCGATTGCACGGTTATTCCCCACGGATTCGTCTTCTCATCCAGAATCTGCTGAAGCTGACGCCCCATCACTTCGCGCTCGGTGATCATCTGCGCCAACTCATGCCGGCCAATCGACTCCCGCAGCGCCGTCTGCGCGCTCATGTTCACGGCCTCGGTAAAGTTCTCCACTTCGAGAATCGACTTCTCCGCGTTCCACACCATCCAGAACACGATCGCATCCACATTCACCGGAACCGTGTCGCGCGTCAGCGTCGACTCCGCCGTCACGCTGTGAACGCGAACCCGCTGGTCGATGTAATCGCTGATCGTCTCGAAAACCGGAATGACATGAAACCATCCGGGGCCGCGCAGTCCAACGTATCGACCCAGCCGCAGCAGCGCCACCTTTTCCCATTGCTGAACAACCTTGATCGCGAAGAGCAGATAAACGCCTATCACGGCGCCCACAATCTCCGGCACCTTATTTCCGATCAATGCGCTCAACAGCAATCCAGCGCCGGTCGACACCACACACGCCGTCACCGCGACGCGATTCAACGGAACCATCTCCACTCTTGCTTTCATCTCTCATCTCCTGCGGGTTGGCTCTGTCGCCAAGCCGCCAAGTTCTTCGATCAGGTCTTCCACCGTGAAACCCGCTGCCCCGGCGCGCGCCACGCAATCGCCCACAATCTGCGTCAACTGCCGCTCCCGCTCGGCATCGGCACGCTTCATTTTCTGCGCACTGATGAATGTGCCCGTGCCCTGATGCGTCTCCAGCAAACCGCCCAGCTCGAGTTCCCGGTAAGCACGAACCACGGTGTTGGGATTGATGGCCAGGTCCACCGCGAGCTGGCGCACCGTAGGCAGTTGATCCCCCGCAGTCAGCGCGCCGGAGGCAATGCCGCCGCGCACCTGGTCCATGATTTGCCGGTATACCGGCATGCCGCTATGCAGGTCGAGCATGAATCGGAATCCGTTCGATTTGGGCTGCGCACTCATCGTGAAATCAATGTACTATAAGACTAGTACATTATGTCAAGAGAAAAGTTCGCGGACGGTGATTTTTCACTCCCATCTTCCATTAGGCGGGCATTTCACCGCTATTTCGATTTCATGATGGGATTGCTGAAGAGAGAAGATTCCGCCATCCCGCGCATCGTTGTGCCGCCAGGCAATTGGGTAGAGAGGGACACAGCATCATCCACGCCGAACGCGCGGAGGTATTGCTCAACCCGTAACTGCCGTTTAGCCGGTCACTCGCCCGGAATGCCGGTGATGCTCTAAATATGTACGGCTGCGAATCCCCTCCTGCTTTCAGTCGATGTTTCGAAGCGGGGTCAAACGTCACTATCTTTGAATTGGCGCTTGATCCTGTCTCCCATCCATATGCCTTCTCTCGTGCCTGCGAACCACACTACGATCAATCCGCAAGTGTCCCACAATGGAAGTCTGCGACCTTCCGTTGCCCAGGATGGCAGGACTGACCCGAGACGAAGCCACAGATAGGCTGCAAACGTAATCAGTACTAGTATGAGAGCATGCGGCAAGAGCAGCACTGCAAAATACATGGGGACCCGCGAATCTCCGAAGAAATCGTCGGCACAATCTAATCCCAAGCCAAGAGCGATTGCAAACGCAAACACAGTGTAAGAACCTGCGATTGCACCGTACCAGCACCACGGATGACTCTGGAAGGAAAAGTACAGTAGACAGAAGACCACCCCTGCAATAACGTGAGACCACTTCGACAGCCATCTTGATGGTTCGTCTTCTGCTTTGGGAGCCTTCTGCGTGTCTTCAGTCTGGTTCTCTAAGCTAGATGGATCATCGAACATGGTCTCGCCTGCCTAATGCAGAGAGTAGCACGACAAGGGTTGCGGTCGGTTTGTCGCCAACTCGGAGGTCTCTGTCCGGTTAACCGCAGTTTCTGGAGCGGAATTCGATTGAATCCGGTGACGGGATAAGAGTGTACTCAGCATTATGCCACTGGCGGCATAACAATGGAATCGGCGGGGAATAGGAATCGGCATGTAACCTCTTTGATTCAGCCGCCTCAAAAGGCTTCTCATGTGCGCTCCGGGCGCAATCGCCGCCCTGTACACTGGGGTCGTTATGAGCTGCCTCTTCTGCAAGATCGTTGAAGGAGATATTCCTTCAACACCCATCTTCGAGGATGACTTGGGGTACGCATTTGCCGATATCAACCCCCAGGCTCCGGTCCACGTCCTCATCGTCCCGCGCGAGCACATCCCTTCCTTGATCGATACCGACCAGAGCAGGCGCGCCCTTCTCGGCCACCTGCTTTGGGCGGCAGCGGAGATTGCCCGCAACAAGGGACTTGCCAATGGCTATCGCATCGTGGTGAATACAGGCGAGGACGGCGGCCAGTCGGTCGACCATCTGCACCTTCACCTTCTCGGCGGGCGCCCCATGGCCTGGCCGCCAGGATGAAAAGACAGGGAATAGGGAATAGAAGAGCGGTATTCAGCGCTTCAGCTTGTTCATCATCGCAACCAGCATGCGGCCGACTTCGTTGGAAAGAGATTCTGCCTGGTGCAGGGACTCTTGCGAGCCGAAGTGCAACCCTTGCGAAATGACAAGTTGCGTCTGGACTTCGCCGTTTGAGCCTCTGCGTGACCGAGAAAGGACACGTACTCGCCCCGCGAAGATTTGCCATAGCCCTCGGCGATATTGCTTGCCACCGAGACGGAGGCGCGGCGTAGCTGGTTGGTGAGTCCGAACCGCTCCGACGCCGGGAAAGACGAAGTGAGCTTATAGATTTCCAGACTCATCTGGACTGCCCGCTGCCAAACCACAAGATCCTTGAAGGACTCGGCCATCTATGGCACGTCCCTTTTTCGCGCCGCATGCGCAACGATCGCCATTCGAACAAACAGAGTTGCGGCGCTATTTTGAGGAAGCGCCTGGTTGCCTGACCACCAGCTCTTAACCAACCAATGCGCTCCCTCTATTCTCTATTCCCTATTCCCTGTCTTCCTCACACCGGCTGCGGGTAGTTGTCTTCTTCCTCTTCCAAGCCGTAGCGGCGCAGCAGGTTCGGCAAGCTCTGAGAAAAAGCGGACCGCGGCATGACTGTGTCGCATCCCGCCTCGATGGCCTTCAGCTTCAGGTCGCCCTGCAGATGATTCAAGAAACCGATGATCGAGGTCGCTTTTTTGAGCTTTGCCTTGAACTTGGGAATCAGGGTCATGGGCTTGGCATTGAGGTTGTTCAGGTCAAAAACCACCAGTGTCGGCCGGTCGGCTTCCGCCATATCCGTCACCCGGGCAACGGATTCCTTATCGCCCTTCACAAACTCCACCTTGACGCCAAGTTTCTTCGACGTCTCGTTGATTTTGGCCTGGAAGAACAGATCGTCGATGAAGCAGAAGATCCGCGTCGGCGCATCTTCCCGCGCCGCAACCACAGGCGCCGCTGGAGCAAAGTTGTCCTGATAATAGCCGGCGCCATTGCTGGTGATCTGAATGGTCGACGGAGGACCGTCGGCAACATTGCCGTTCACCGCGCGGTAGCTGTGGTCCATGGGACCGACAAACTCCCGCGGCCCTTTCTGCTTGCCCTTGCGCTTGCCCTGGGAACCGGCCTGCGAATTTCCCGGTGAATGGGACGCAACGCTATTGCCAGGCTGTGCCGCCGACGCGGTCCCCTTCTGGAAGAACTTCTTCTTCTTCCGGCCCTGGTTCTGATGCACCGGCTTGGGCGCAGGAGGCGATGTGGCCTGGACCGGGGGTTGTGCTTGAGGTTGCGCCTGGGGCTGTGCCTGGGGCGCAGCCTGCCCTTGTGGAGCATTCTGTTGGCTACTTTTATTCTTGCGGCGGCGCCGCCGGCGCCGATGCCCTTGCGACTGCACCGCGCCATTGGCTGGTGCTGGCCCCAGTTCAGTCTGGGGCTGCGTCGATTCTGTCGTCATGCGTGTACTTCCTGGCAATGTGCTGTCTGGTGCATTGCGTTCTTGAGTTCAGCCGCTCTAGTTCTCGCTGCCGAGCTTCCTTTGCACGCCGCCTATCCGCTTACGGACGGGGAACTCCTCGGCCTGCGATCTGGTCTCTTGAGGACATCCGGCAAAATGCTGCGAAGCGCACCCGCAGCCTCTGCCTCTATCCCCGGAAGAATGGCCCCACTGCTGCCTTGCCGACCCCTGCACCGGAACCCAATAAGGGCTCCCTCCAGTTCTCTGCAACAATTCAGTGCGACCAGTACTTTCCTCTGGTAATGCCCTTCCTATGGGAGCTTCCGCCGCAGATGCCTGATAAAGGAGTAAACGTTACGGCGAAACTTCCTTGCTCTGCGGCGAGCGCGCTCTGCCCGTTTCGGGTGGCTCGCGTCAGCCGCTTGATAGGCAAGTCTGATACTACAGCCAAGCGTCCCCGCTGGCAAGTGTACTTTCGTGGGTACCTCTTGGATAAACTCGGCAACTCGGCCCAAAATGGGCCCGAATGCAAGAAACGCCACTCCGATCAGAGTGGCGTTTCGCTGTCCTGCGCTGGTCACTGGCCTCCCAAGCAATTGAGGACGGTGGTTATATCCACCGCGCCTTCTGCAGGCTCTTCCGGCCGGTTTCCCCTTTTGAGGGGCCGCTACTTGGGCGGTTGCTCTTGCCGGATCCTGCTGTTCTTTGGGCTGGCCGGGATATTCTCCAGCAGCCGGTACATCACTGGCACTCTAGATATAGCAATTCACTGGCCGTTCCAGTCGCCATTTATTTTCAGATAGTTACACTTGCACGGCCGCAGACGTTGTCTGCATTATGGGATCTGGAACACGAAAATAATCCAAAAAACAATAGAGAGCCCCTAGCCTTGGCACTGCGGACAGTAATGGGTACCCCTTCCGGCAACCACAATTCGCCGGATCGGGGTCTCACAGCGGCGGCACAGCAGCCCTGTCCGCATGTAGACACAATGCTCCAGTTGGAAGAAACCACGCACCCCATCCGCGTCGACATAATCCGATACCGACGACCCGCCCAAGCGAATCGCGTGCTCCAGCACCGCCCGCAACCCGAGCCGCAGACGCTCCAACTCGACCTTGGTCAGCCTTCCCGCGCGCCGGCGCGGACGGATTCCGGCATGAAACAGGCTCTCGTCTGCATAAATATTCCCTACGCCGGTCAGTAGTGTCTGGTTCAGCAGCGCCGCCTTGATGGCCAGCTTGCGGCCGCGAAACAGCGCCGCAAACTCCTCCGCGCCAATGGTGAGCGGCTCCTGGCCCAATGCGGCGAAGCCCGCAGTGCGTCCCAGGTCGCGAAGCTCCAGACGACCGAACCGCCGCGGGTCGACGAAGCGGATCTCGCGCCCGCTGACCAGCTTCAACCGCGCATGTGTGTGATTGGCCACCGGCCCTTCGGGAGTCGTGACCAGGAGACGGCCCGTCATGCCAAGATGCACAATCCACTGAGCTTCTGGACCGCCGCTGCTCTCGTCGGAAACACTGCCGTCAGCGGGACCTAGTTCGCAGACGATGTGTTTTCCAGTGCGGTGGACGGCCAGAATTACGCGCCCTTCAAGCCCCCTGGCCTGGCGTACTGGCGAAGTTTTGAAGGGCTCCCGGTGTCCGCTGAACCAAACCTCTGCAATACGGTCTCCGCGTACACGCGCATCAACTCCGCGCGCAATTGTTTCCACCTCGGGAAGTTCCGGCATAGGTCCATTGTAGAAGAGGGCGCGGTCTCGGCTCCGCATTCCTGGTCGCCCGCTGCGCGGTTCTGGGACGACGATGGGCAGGCATTACTGGCAGAGCATCCCTATTTTCGTTCGCTGCGCTCGCCGGGTTCGCGAATCCTGCTCACCTCGAAGCTCACGATCTTCCACGCCCCCTTAGCATCCCGAACATAAACACGCGTGTAGCGGTAACTGCCGGCCAAATCTTCGTCTGCGGCCGTGCCTTGGACCTCTGCGACCGATGTCACCAGCGCCGTGTTTCCATAAAACCGCACCTTGCGGTCTGTAATGTCCAGGAGAGTGAACCGGACTCGTCCTGCGCGCAAATTGTCGAGCGCCTGCTCCTTGGTTTGCAGAGTACCCGAGGAGGTAATCGCCAGGTAGTCGTCCGCCAACAGACTTTCCATCTTGACTGTGTTCGAATTCAGCACGGCGTCGCGCCACGCATTCTCAAGCTGGTCAATCTCATGCCGGCTCTCGTGCTTCTGCGCCCTGGGCATTCCGGCCTGCCGCGGAGAAGCCCCCGCACTCGCCGCCAGCACCAGCAACACGGCCAGCATCCACCCATACGTCACACCGCGGCGTGTTCGTTTCAGAGGGTTGGTCGTGGCTTCGGGCATCGGCGTATCGGATAGTAGTCCTGCACGTGTGTGCTGGTCAACCGAGAGTACATCGGCACGTTACCAAACTGAATTCACTCTGCCACTGGCAGAAGACGCGCCGCACCCACATGCGACTGCTATCCCTTGGACGGAGCCCCTACATCAAACGAGAGCAAGCAGGTTCTCCACCTGCCGCTCCCGCATTTTCTGGTAGAGCCCGCCCACCGCGTGCTTCTTGAAGTGTTCGGTCTCCCGGTGAGCGGCCAGCGCCTTCTGGTCAAGATACTGCTCGTAGATCACCACCGTGTTTGGATCGTCCTCGAGTTGGTGGGGAATGTAGCTCACGCACCCCGGTTCCGTCCGTGACGCAGCCGCGAGCAGGCGCAGGGTTTCCGCCACATCGGCCCGATCTTCCTGATTGAAAGTTAGACGAACGATGAAACTGACCATAGCGTTGTTTTCTCTTTCGCCCAAGAAATTTTCCGCACTATCCTTCCCAGGCCACTTCTGCAAGTCTAACCGTGAATGCTATCCAGGGCCGCGGCAAATTCCGGCAGCACCATCGTCTGGTCCCGATCCGGCCCGGTCGAGACCATCCCGATCCGCGCGCCGCTCTCCCGCTCCTGAAAGCGCAGGTAGTCTTTCGCGGCCTGGGGCAGCTTCTCAAACTCCGTGATTCCCTCGGTCGGCTGTTGCCATCCCTTCAACGTCGTGTAGGCCGGCTTGATCCGCTCCAGGCCATACACGTCTGCCGGGATCTCGTCCGTCACCTTTCCGTCAATGTCATACCCCACGCATACCGGAATCTCCGCCAGCGTGTCGAGCACGTCCAGCTTGGTAACCACCAGCCACTCTGCCCCATTCACTTGATTGGAATAGCGCAGCAGCGGAATATCGAGCCATCCGCACCGCCGTGGGCGTCCCGTTACCGCGCCGTACTCGTTCCCGCGGGCCCGCAGCTCCTCGCCGGCTGCCTCTTGAATCTCTGTCGGAAACGGCCCCCCGCCCACGCGCGTCACATACGCCTTGGTCACCGAGATCACCGTCCCGATAGCCGTCGGGCCAACACCGGTTCCGGTCACCGCCCCGCCCGCCGTCGCCGAAGATGACGTCACAAACGGATAGGTCCCGTGGTCGATATCGAGCATGGTCCCCTGCGCGCCTTCGAACATCACGCTGCCACCTTCGGAAAGGATCTTGTTCAGCAACCTGCCTGTATCCGCCACGAATGGCCGCACCTGCTCCGCCGCCGCGGCGTATTCGTCATACATCTTCTCGGGGTCCAGTGCGGCGGTCGCAGTGCCAAACAGCGCCCGCACGATCGCATTCTTCTCCGCGCAAGCGGCCTCAATATGGGTCTTGAGCAACGCCGGCCGCAGCAGGTCAACCACGCGCAGCCCGCTACGCGACATCTTGTCCTCATACGCAGGGCCGATCCCGCGGCTCGTCGTTCCAATCTTTTGCCGGCCCGGCGCACTCTCCGCCGCCAGTTCGATCATCCGATGGTAGGGCAAAATCACTTGCGCCCGGTTCGACACAAAAAGCTGTCCGTCTATTCTGACACCCAGTCCGCGCAGTTTGGCAACTTCCTTTAAGAATGCGATGGGGTCCAGCACGACTCCATTGCCGATGATGCCCCTGCACCCCGGACGCAGCACCCCACAGGGAATCAGTTGCAGCACAAACTTCTGTCCGCCAATAATGACCGTGTGCCCGGCATTATGCCCGCCAGCGTAACGCGCTACCGCCGCAAAGCGCTCGCTCAGCACGTCCACAATCTTCCCTTTGCCCTCGTCACCCCACTGGGCGCCCAGCACTACCGCCGTCTTCGCTCGCATCGTCCGTCCATTTCTATCGTTCTATCGGGAGTTTACCCGCGCCCGCCGTTCTGAGGGAACCGCGGCCACAAGCCAGCATCGTCGTACGCATCCGTCCCGGCGCGCACCATCTACGATGATAAACCCTGTTCGCTTTCAGCGGATTCCGATTAGAAGGGGCGCCAGCAACGCTGGGATTAGAGCGTAGATCAAGATCGAGCCAGCTCCGAGAGCACAGGTTCTGTAACAGCCCTCCACCGGTGTTGCCGACCCAAGGGGGATGAGACTGCTCCGTGCCCCATCCTTGCGGCTTTTTTCTGCCGCAAGGGTGGGATAGCGCAGATCCGATGCGGATATTTGTAGGGCGACGCTAGGTCCCTGGCCGCTTGATTTCGTTCCTTGAGGATTGTGCTTTCCCACCCTTTCCGCAGCAAGAAACGGAAAGGATGGGGCACGGAACATCGTACAGATTCACACGGCCAGAGACCTGGTCTCTCATCAGGGCATGGAAAGAAAGGGCCTTCTGCTCAAGCAGAAGGCCCCGGAAGACTTGTGCGAACTGCGCGGGTTTTAGAAGGTGGTTGAAACGGTCAGACGGAAGGTCTTCCGGGGCTCGCGGAATAGATACCGCGAACCATAGGCCTGGATCGCTTCATTGTAGGTGTAATCGCCTGCGCCTCCGGGCGGGAACAGATCGCGCGTGATTAGCTCGGCAGAGCAGCTACCCTGTTTCCCACCGATGAGGACGGAGTTGCAATAGGGCTCTTCGTAGAGGCGAAGCGGGTTGTACGCGTAGTAGAGACGGAAGGGTGCGTTGATGATGGGCATGATGACGGAGATCTCACTGCCCAGAGACATGCGCGGCACAAAGTTGGTTCCGGAGATGGGACGAATATCCTGCTTGAATCCAACCTGGGAGCCGGGGATGCCGCCCTGACAGGCGCCGTTGTTGAAAACCGGGCAGCCGTAAAGCGGGGCGGTGAGTGACGCAAATCCTTCGGGACTCTGCTTCAATTGTCCCTTGTTGAGGGCGGTGTCGATGCCAAAATCGTCGAAGAACGAGATAATGACCGGCCCGGCGATGGGAATGCGGTACTCGACGTTGGTGGTAAGGCTGGTGTCGCCGCCGATGGACGCGATGCCATATACAGGGAGTGGCACCTGGAGGCATTGGTTCAACTGCGGATTGCTGGGATCGCGCGGCACGCAGACACCGTCGGGATTGGTGAGTTGGACATTGATGCGATTGGGGACGTACCCGTACGGAGTCGCCCCGCGAATATCGAAGCCTCTCAGATCGCCTTCGCCGCCGGTGTAGAAGCGGTTGTTGGGCGGGGCAACGTCGCCGCCGAAACCCTGGACATAACCCAATTGCGCGCGGATGCCGAGGATGTTGCGTCCACCGGGATTCGGGAGGAGGTAGTGCATGGGCATGAAGCGTTTGTAGGCCACCATCGGCGAGATATACCGCACGTTGCCGCCAAGGCCGGCGATCTGGAAGACCGCCGTGTATTCCTTGCCGCTGCGCGGGCGCAATGGGTTGTTGATGGTGTTGTAGATGTAGCTGAACGAGGCAGAACTGTTGACGATTCCCGCCAGCGCATTGGACCCCTGAATGCCGGACCGGAAACTGATGGTCTGAAAGAAGGTTTGCGAGGCGGTCGAGAATGCGGTGATGTCGGACTTGTTCCAGGTGTAGGTCATGCCGACGCGCTGGAAGGCATGGCGCTTGAGCGGATAACTGAGAGAGAACGTCAGACCCTTGGAAGACTGGTTGTAATTCTGGGTCAGCGACTGCTGCGCGGATGTCAGATTGGCCGACAACCCGGTGGTCGACTGATAGTTCTTGGCAGCGTTGAAATCCTGCTTGGTGTTGAAGAGTTGGAAGCCCAGGTTGAGCGGCCGGTTGCGCAGGTAGGGCTGTGAGAAGCCAAACATGAACTGACGGCTGACGTTGCCCAGGTTGCCTTGCAGGCTGAGCGTTTCGCCCAGTCCAAGGAAGTTGTTGGTCTGGTAATTGACACCCAGAAAAGCGCCGGAAAGACCGCTCACACCGCCGTTGAGGCCGATCGAGTTCTTGCCCTTCTCCTTGACCTTGAGCAGCAGATCGACCGTACCCGCTTCGGCATCCTGGTGGGCTTCCGAGTCCTGGTCAACCTTGAGGGGCTCGAAGTATTCCAACTGGTTCAGGCGGAGCAGGCTGTACTCCCACAGTTGAGAGTTGTATACCGAGCCCTCGTCGAGCATCAGTTCGCGGCGAATGACTTTGTCACGAGTGATGGTGTTGCCCTGGAACTCGATCCTGGAGACGTAGAAGGGCTTGCCTTCGTCGATGTCGATTTCCAGAGACACGGTCTTCTTCTGCTCGTCGAAGCTGGGCTTGGGGATCGCGCCGAAGTTGATGTAACCGAGTTGTCCGTAGGCCTTCTTGAGGTTCTCCAGGCCCTTGCTCATCAGGGTCGCGTTGAACCAGTCGCCGTCCTTGACGGCGAAGGTGGCGCGCAGGGCTTTGGCGTTCGAGACCGCCTTGTTCCCGGTGAAAGTGATGGCGCCGAGGCGATAACGCGCGCCCTCTTCAACGGGCATCAGGATATCGATCCGCTTGCCTTTGTTGGGACGGAACGTAAACCAGTTCAGGCCGCCCTGGTCGCGAATCTGCGTCTTCGGCTCCTCGATGGCGGCCATGTAGTAGCCCTTGTCGCGATAGGCCAGGCGCACGCGCTCGGTATCTTCCTCAAGCTTGGACGCATCGAATGTCTGCGGAAAAATGTCTTCGAAGATCAGGGAATAGGGAATGCCGATGGGCTTGAGGTTCTTCATCGAGCGGCGCAGAATCAGCCCGCTTAGGTGCTGGTTGCCGACGAACTTGATGTTGCCGACCTTGACGGTGGGGCCTTCCTTGATGTTGAAGTTCACCTGCACCGAAGCCGGGGGGATGTCCTTGATGTCGAGTTTGACCACGGCGAACTGGTGGCCGTGTTCGGAAAGGATGTCCTTCAACACCGTGGTTGCGCGGAGAATCTTGGCGGCGTCGTACTGGCTCTCAACCGAGAGGCCGACCTTTTCCTTCTTGAAGCGATCTAGAACGTCGGACTGGGAGACCGCGTTGAGCCCCTTGTAGTTGATCTCGCGGATCGTGGGCTTTTCCTTGACGAAAACATCGAGGATGATGCCCTTCTCCGAATCCTCGCGCTCGATGCGGAGGTTTTCGAAGTACCCGGTATTCCAGAGCGAGTTGAAATCGCGCTCGATGGAGATCGGGTCGTAGGCGTCGCCTGGGTGTGTAAAGAGGCGCGCAAGCACGGTCTCCTTGGGGATACGGCGATTCCCGATGACGCGAATGGAATCGATCGTCTGGGCTCCCTGGGCAAAGGCAGTGCCACTGGTCACGACCATTGCGAGCAACAGAGCAAGCGCCGGACCAAACAACCTGGCGACATGCGCCAGACGGCCTGGAGTCCGCGGAGCGCGGAAGATGGAAGTGTGCTTGATCTTCACTGGGCTGGAGCCCTGCGCTGAGCACAAGTACTGGTGCGGGCCATAGTTCGCCTTCTGGTTCGGCTTCACGGGAAGAATATCGACACCCTCACTGCAAAAAAATCTGATCCTGCGTCCCTGCACAAAGGAAAGAATGATTATATTTGACCGCAGCCACCCTCCCCAAACCAACATGGGTGGCACGGCCCGGAAACCGAATCTTTCCCAGAATTTCCCTGCCGCGCATAGCGCCTTCGGACTGGGGCCTAACCCACAGTCTACCGGACGCGGGCGGGTTGGGGTGTGATTGCATCCCCTTTACGTTGCGCAGCATGCCTCTTAGACGTACATCACCCTCACATGGCATCCTCTGTGAGCAGAGGTTTTTGTTGCATGAGCGGGCCCGAAACGACGATTTACGATTTTTCGGCCGACCTGCTCGATGGGCGGCCCGTGAGCCTGGATGCGT
>Ga0224559_1001085_pt1 | contig 15518 bp, 17 predicted proteins | sample 714S33034metaG_FD_180676 | JGI IMG/M metagenome (GOLD analysis project Ga0224559, IMG submission 180676) | Peat soil microbial communities from Stordalen Mire, Sweden - 717 S3 30-34 | ecosystem: Environmental > Terrestrial > Soil > Wetlands > Peat | place: Sweden: Norrbotten County, Stordalen... | reverse complement strand
GGCTGCGTATGATTTCGACTTCGCGCTGGCGGTAGGGTGTGCCGTCGGGATGGAAGACGTCGTGTTGCCACACGGCCGGCTGCTCGGTGACGTAGGGACGCTGCCATGAGTCCCACGGAATCCAGGTCTGGCTCTTGCCGGCGACCAGACCCCAGTTGATGGCGCCGACGTGGTGCTGCTTGGCGATGGGGAGCACGGTGTCGAAGGTGCTGCCGATGTTGCGGGCCATGTACTCGGTGCAAAGGATGGGGCGATGGAATTGCTCGAGCAACTTGACGTGCTGTTCGAAGTCCTCAGGCCAGCCGTAGTTGTGGAAGCTGACGATGTCTGACTGCTCGACCTGAATGCGAGCCAGCGGAGGCATGGTGGCGAGGGAGGTCCAGTCGCCGTGCCAGAGGCCGCTGGTGAGCGGCTGCGTGGGGTGGGCTGTGCGAGCCCATGCGTAGACTTGCGGCAGCAGGCCAATAATGATTTCGTTTTTGTTCTTCGGGTCGCCGTTGACGTAGGAGTCGGCGTTGCCGTTGTCAGGCTCGTTCCAGAGATCCCAGGCAAGAATGCGGGGATCGTTGGCGAAGGCGCCCACCACACCTTTGACGTAGCTCTCGAGGCGCGGATATTGCGCCGGGTCGGAGAGAATCTCAGTGCCGGGCGCCTGTACCCAGCCGGAGTTGTGCACGCCGGGGATGGGCGGATGCTGCGGACCGAGCTTGGGCCGCGGGTCCCAGCAGGAGTCGAAGAGGACGAAGACAGGGCGGATGCGATGGCGTGCGGCTATCGCCAGGAACGCATCGATTCGTTGCGTGAATCCCTTCCGATCCTGCTCCCAGAGAAGGTTGTGCAGGAAGACGCGCATGGTGTTCATGCCGATGCCTTCAGCCCATCCCAGCTCGCGATCGATGGTGACGGAGTCGTATGTATCGCCCTGCCACATCTCCAGCTCGTTGATGGCGGTGGAGGGAAGGAAGTCGGCGCCCACCGGCCAGGGTTGCTTCGCGTACCAGACGTTGGCCTGGGCTTCGGTCCAGCGCTGCTGATTGGCCTGTGTTTGCTGGGCGTGAAGATTCGAAATGAAAATCAACGCCACAAGAAACAGCCAGCGGCGCGGCTTGCGGAGAGATAGTGCCATGGGAACTCCTTCAATCGATGTGAAGGAGCATTTTACCGCCGCGGACGATCAGGGTGTCGCCTGGGTGCATTTCGCGGCAGTCCGGGGACCTGAGCTCGCTCATTCGCCTATCGCGGCAGCTATTCGGGCGTGATGACCTTAAGACCCTTGACTGCGGAAAAATGGCGCTTGTTGAAGGTGGCCACGCTGCTCCCGCGTTCGAGAGCCGTCGCGGCGACGATGAGGTCGTAGTCGCCAATCATCTGGCCAGTCGATTCGAGTTTCGCCCATAGGCGAGCATGGATCTGCGCCGTCTGTTCCGTGTAGGGGACGATGCGCATTGCAGCGAGGAAATTCTCAACATATCGCTGCCTCTTTGCTCGGTGCGTTGGAGTTGCCCGCTCTACTCCATGCCAGAGTTCAGCCACTGTAATTGCGGCAACTTCAAATTCCTCGCCGAGCTGAGCAATCAGCCAACGTTCCAGATCGAGAGTCCCCCGCTCTCCGGAAATGATTACGTCCGAATCGAGAATTATTGCCATTTGTTCTTTTGATGGATGAGACCTTTGCGCGCCTTCTTTAGATCGCGAAGCCAGGCGGCCGACTCTTCCGCCGAGAGCCGGACGTTTGCAAGCGCTTCAGAGATGGAGCGTCCGGTACTCTCCTTTTCTTGTTCCGGCACGATGCGGGCTACGGGCACGCCATTTTTGTGCAGCACAAACGTGGTGCCCTGGTAATGGGCGCGGTTGATGCAGTCGGCAAAGTTGCGCGCTGCTTCCGTCACGCTAATGGCTTGCTCTCTCATAAAATCATATTATCAGATTTTCCATATCCCTGACCCTTGCGCATCGGTCAGTCACTCGCCAGTTGCTCGAGCAGGGTGTCGAAGTCCTCCAGCCGGGCGTATTCGATGATGACTTTGCCGCGGCCGTTGTGGTCTTCGATGCTGACCTTGAGGCCGAGCGAGCGCTGCAGGCGTTCCTGGACTTCGCGCACGTTGGGATCGACAGGAGGCTCGGGTTTGGGGTCTTTCTTTTTGGACTTCTCAGGGTGCAGGAGGCCCTGCACGTAAGTCTCTGTTTGGCGAACAGAAAGAGAAAGTCCTATGATTCGTTTGGCTGCCTTCTCAATCTCCTCTGCGTGCTCGAAGGTCAAAAGTGCTCGCGCGTGGCCGAAGGTAAGCTGGCCGGCCTCGACCTTAGCCTGCACCGTGGCCGGGAGGCGCAGCAGGCGGAGGAAGTTGGCAACCGTGGCGCGATCCTTGCCGGTACGCTGCGCCATCTGCTCCTGGGTCATGTGGAACTCGCGCGAAAGGCGCTCGAAGGCGCGGGCTTGTTCCATGGGATTCAGGTCGGCGCGCTGGAGATTTTCGACGATGGTGATTTCCATCGCCTGTTCGTCGGAGACTTGGCGCAGGTTGGCCGGAATCGTCGCCTTGCCGGCCAGGGCGGAGGCTTTCCAGCGCCGTTCGCCGGCGATGAGTTGAAAGCGGCCATTGGCCAGGGGGCGAACCAGCACGGCCTGGACCACGCCGTTGGCGGTGATGGAGGCGGCCAGTTCGGCCAACTGCTCTTCGTTGACCTGGGAGCGAGTCTGGAAAGGATTGGGATCGATCTGATCGAGGGGAATTTCGCGGGGTTTGCCGCCTTCCGGCTCAACGAGTGAGGGAGTGAGCGCTTGCACCCGTGGGAGAAGGGAATCCAGGCCCTTGCCCAGTGCGCGGCGTTTTGGATCGAATTTGGTTTCGGGGGCTGCGATGGTCATGGTTCGAAATCCTTCGTGTTGGCAAATGGCGCCGGGGTTTTCAAATTCGCTTTCACTTGGTTCACGACAATGGCTGAGCGCCGCGGAGCGAGTTTTCTATCAGCAGGACAGCCGTCAGGAATAGGGCCAGAATCGAACACTCTTATCCAGCTTCTCGGGGTTGAGGGCAGCCGCGGCCTTGCGCTCGAGGGCGCGGGGGCTGACGATTCCGTTACGCGCGAGATACTCCGCGGCAAAATCGAAATAGGCCTCAGTACCCCTGGAGCGAGGATCGTACAGGACCACGGGTTTTCCGTGGCTGGGTGCTTCCGCCAGGCGAATATTGCGCGGAATGACGGTGCGGTAGAGACGGTCGCGGAAATACTCTCGCAGGGTTTCGGTCACCTGCTGGGCCAGGTTGGTTCGATCGTCGTACATGGTCAGGAGGACGCCTTCGATGGTGACCGTGGGGTTGAAGGCAGCCCGCACCCGTTCCAGATTGGAGATCAGTTCCGAGACGCCCTCGAGAGCGAAGTACTCGGCTTGCATGGGCACGATGAGAGAGTTCGATGCGACCAGGGCGTTGAGTGTCAGCAGGTCGAGTGCGGGCGGGCAGTCCAGGATCAGGAGGTCGTAGTTGGCCTGAATTGGCAGCAATGCCTGGCGGAGCCGGCCGGCGCGGTCACTGGCTGCGGCGAGCTCGATATTGGCGCCGGTCAGGTTCTTCGATCCGGGCAGGAGCCAGAGAAGCTCGATTTGCGTGGGCAGGATGACCTGTTCCGCGGAGGCGTCGCCCATCAGGACTTCGTAGATGGAGTGGCGGTTGTCGTCGCGCTGGAATCCGAGGCCGGAGGAGGCGTTGGCCTGGGGATCGCAGTCGACGAGCAGGATCTTCAGGCCTTCAAGCGCCAGACATGCCGCGAGGTTGATGGCTGTCGTGGTCTTGCCAACTCCGCCCTTTTGGTTGACCACACCGAGAATCTTGCCCATGGAAATCAAGAGTAACGGGAAGGGGAGTTTGAGGGTAGGGAGTTGAGTTGTGGAGAACGGGGCGACGCTGTGGAAAGCGTTTTAGAGGGCAAGCGGCTGGAGGAGATCAAAGGTTTGACAGGTAAGGGTTTCCGCGCGGGAGACAGATTAGCGGGCTGAGACGCGGTGAGTGGGTGTCGCGGTGGAAAACTTCCTGGATTGTTGAGAGGGACGGGGCAATTTGATTGGCACGGTCCAATTTGAAACCGCGCCCAAATTGGACTGATAGGGCTTTTGTTCCACGTGGAACATTTCCCATTTGGGGTCTGGTTCCCGGAGCGTTCCACGTGGAACAAACACGACACAGCGTACTTCGCCAAACCGAGATACAATTTCTCCCAATCCATTCTCAAGAATATCTTCAGCCTCTGTCACACGACTTGTTTCAAATTGTCCTACTTGTTGGAGGCACTTCATGCAAACAACACACGACCCATTGCAAAGCCCGCTTATTGAGGACTCGCTCGATGTTCCAGACGAAGAACTCGTCACTTTAGCAAAAGCGGGTGACCGCGAACAATTGGAATCCCTGCTCGCGCGCCATCTTCCTTGGATCTTCAACCTTTCCCTCCGCATGCTTCGCCGCCACGCTGATGCCGAAGACGCTACCCAAGAAATCCTCCTCAAAGCCGTGAAGGGCCTTCCGGAATTCCGTGGTGAGGCAAAGTTCCGCACGTGGCTGTATCGCATCGCCTTCAACCATCTCTTGAACGTAAAGAAACCCAACTGGGCCGCCTCCGATGCCGTCTGCTCCTTTACCCTGGCATCCGCCGGACTGAGGCAGGTTCCGGATCTCGACCTTCCCGACCCCCGAACGGTTCCCGTCCCACTCGAAATACTCGTAGAAGAAACCAAGAACCATTGCATGATCGGGACTTTGCTTTGTCTCGACGGCCGCCAGCGTCTCGTCTTCATCCTCGGCGAAATCTTCGGCGTAAGCGATGAGGCAGGCGCTGAGATCGCTGACGTAACTCCAGTGAACTTCCGCCAGATCCTCTCCCGCGCACGCCGCGACCTGTACGAGTACTTGCGCGACAACTGCAGCCTCGTAAATTCGCAAAACGACTGCAAGTGCGTTCGCAAGACCCGTGCATACATCCAGGCAGGCTTTGTCGATCCGGAAAGGCTGGAGTTTACGCAGGCCCATGCCCGCAAAGTGCGCGATGTTGCCCCTCAACGCGCTTCTGAACTCATCGACGCATATATGCAGATCGCGGCTAGCGTTTACCGCGGTCATCCGTTCTACGAACCTTCTGAACAGGCCGCCATGTTGCGGCGTGTCCTCGCGCCTCTGTCGCTCTAGACAGATTCCAGGCACATAAAGGAGAAACTTGGACCCTCAAAACGCATTTATTGGCCAAACAGCCCAACCCGCACCAGAGGAGGTCACCGCCGCCCTCGGGGAGAGCAATGATGCATGGACGACGCTTCTTGACTGGCTCGCGGAGCAGGGCGTTGCCGTGGAAGAATGGAAGTCGATTTCACCCAAGTACGGTTGGTCCCTCCGCCTCAAACTCAAGAAGAGAACCATCGTCCATCTGAGCCCTTGCACCGGCTGCTTCCGCGCGGCATTCATCCTCGGTGACAAGGCAGTGGCCGCTGCCCGCAATAGCGATCTTTCAAAGGACGTACTCAAGCTCCTCGATGAAGCCACTCGCTACGCGGAGGGTACCGGCATTCGGCTGGTGGTGAGGCAAAAGAAGGACTTGGCCGCGATCCGCAAACTCGCCGTGATCAAGCTCGCAAACTGACACCGCGCCTGGCGAAGGCTATTAGCCGGTCCCCGGCGCACGGTCGCGGGGCTGCTTGTTCCCAACACAGAGTTGCACCCGCGGCAGCCTGGAGGCGGCCCAATTCAGCGCCTGTGGTCATGAGCGCAAGCCACCCCCCTGGAGCAACCAGTCGAGCCGCCGCCTGAACGGCCAGTTCCATTCGATCGACGGCGCGAAGGGTGACGCAATCGAATTGCGCGGCAAGCGACTCGGCGCGGCCGGAATGAACCGTTGCGGAGATTTCCAGGACACGGACGGCTTCTTGCAGAAAAGCGGCCTTCTTGCCTTGAGATTCGGCCAGGGTCACGGCTATCTCGGGACGGCAGAGGGCGATGGGAATGCCAGGGAATCCCGCGCCGGAGCCAAAGTCAAGCAGACTCTTAATCCCGGCGGGAAGAGCGCGGGCGCAGGCGATCGACTCGACAAAATGGCGGGAAAGAATGCCGTCTTCATCACGAATGGCGGTGAGATTGACGCGGGCATTCCAGCGGAGGAGAAGAGATAAATAGTCCTGAAAGCGAGTTATGAGCGCCGAATCAAGCGCCTCGAGCCCAGCCTCCCTTAGCAGAGCATTGAACTTCAATACGAAGGCTTCTGGGCTTTCACTCATGCGGAGGCCTCATTTCGAAGAATCGCGATTGAAGCCCAAATCTTCAACTCGCCGCGGTTCCCACGCTTCTGCCGCCTCCACAAACGCGGCAAAGATGGCGCGGGAAAACGCGCTCTGAGCATACGTCCGCTCCGGGTGCCACTGAACGCCCAAAACGAAGTGATCCGGCGAATCGAGTTCGACAGCCTCGATCACTCCGTCACCTGGAGAAGTAGCGATGACTCGCAAATTGTCGCCAGGGACGCGGATCGCCTGATGGTGGCTTGAGTTGACCAGGGGCTCAGCCCGCTCGCCCTCTGGCAGAAGCGACGCCAGCCTCGACGCTGCCTCAATCCGGACGGGATGCGCTTCAACCACCTCGCGGCCGGGGCGATGATTGACCGCAGTCGTCAAATCCTGAATCAGCGAGCCGTTGCACCAGACATTCAAGCCCTGCGCGCCATGGCAGATGGCCAGAATCGGCTTGTGGAGGTTGAAGGCGTCCTGAAGCAGCAACTCGTCCACAGCAGTTCGGGTGGGATCCGCCTCACCGCACTCGGGGATTCGATCTTCGCCAAATCTTTGTGGGTCAATGTCGTAGCGGCTGCCGGGGAGCAGAATGCCGTGAACGCCCGCGAGATGCTCTGCCACGCGATCCTGGCGCTCATACAGGGGCACAACAACCGGCGTAGCCCCGGCGGCCTCCAGCGCGGCAAGGTAGGGCGGCAGTGACCGCTCGTTATAGGCCGGGTCGCCGCTGGATGGTTCGGGAATGGCAATTCGCACGGACATGGAAGCACCAGCTTAAAGAGAGATGCGGGTTTACGGATAGATAATTCAGGCCGGCTTGACTCAGAATTCAGTGCGCGCGGCAGCTTGCTCCCCTGATTCCATGGCGTCCGCAGCGGCTGGTTCCCTGAGATTCTCGATGGCGTCGCGGAGTTGCGCCGTTAGTTCATTGGTCTGGCGAAGGGTCATTCCTTTTGTCGCGATCGGCTCGCCGGCGGCCAGCGTCAGCTCTACCGAATAAAGATGACGCGTGTGAATCGGCAGCAGGTCGTAGACGCCACTGAGCGCGATGGGGACCAGCGGCACCTGGGCGCGAATGGCCAGGTAGGCCGCGCCGGAGAGAAACTCCCTCAGTTGGCCAGTGGGGGTACGCCCGCCTTCCGGAAAGACAAAAAGCGGCATTCCGGAGCGCAACGCCTTCACACCAGCTCCCAGGCTGGAGAGCGTAGCGCTGGGGTTTGAAGTACTGACCGGAATCTGACCTGATCGATCTAAGTACCATCCTATGAATGCGATAGGCCATAGTTCCTTCTTGGCAAGAATGCGAAATTGGAAGGGTAGTGCCCCAAAGATTACCGGCGTATCAAAGTAAGAAGTGTGGTTTGAGGCGTAGACGGCAACCGGAACCTTGCGCAGGTTCTCTGCCCCACGAATGGTCAGCGAGCTGCCGGAGAGGCGCACCAGGGCTTGCGCCCAGAAACGGGCGATGCGATGCTGGGCTCGGCCATCCTTTTCTACCAGTGACACGAGCAGTGAAATCGAACCACAAACGACCGTAACTATAGTCATTAGAGGTATTTGCAGAACATTCGTGCGCCAACGGTAAAACCGAGGCAACGGATTGGGACGCGCGGTCATGGTTCGAACCTCTCTCCGTATTCGTGGGGGGCAAGCAGCAGGGTTCGCGCCTCGCCCACCAGGAATACGGACCCTGAAATTACCACCAGGCCTCCTTCCGCGCGTTGCTTCGCAAGCTGCAAGGCCTGGCTGACTGAATCCACGGCGACAGCTTCAGTGCCCGTGGCATTGGCTGCGGCCAACAGGTCCGCCAGAGCGGCGGCTCGGGAGGTGTGGATTGGCGGAATTACGACCAGGTCGAAGAGCGGAAACAGAATCTGCGCCATCTCCGCGATGGGCTTGTCGCGCAGGCAACTGAAGATGAGTACGTGCGGCTTGTCGACCCTTGAAGGATCAGTGAGTGCTTGCTTTAGCCCTGCACGCAGCGCCCATGCCCCGGCGGGATTGTGAGCCACGTCCAGAATCCATTGCAGCCCGTCTCTCTCGATCCGTTCGAGCCGGGCCGGCCAGATGGTCTTGCGAATTCCCTCCGCGATTGTGCGCGGAGTAATGGCAAATCCGTGGTTTTCCGCCAACTCAGCAGCCGCGGCGATTGCCAAAGCCACGTTGCGATGCTGATGGTCGCCGGTAAGGGGAGAATCCACGCGGATGGTCGCGCCGAGAGCCTGAACGCAATAGGAGCCATCCGCATTTACGGCGGCAGGCGGCAGCAAGGAAGCCGCATTGATTCCGCGCACGCCGAGTTCCGCCGCGACCTCACAAAGAACCTGGTTGGCCTCAGGATGCTGTGGCAGAGTGATCATGGTTCCGCGACGGCGCAAAATGCCGGCTTTCTCATGCGCAATGGCGGCGATGGTCGACCCCAGCCACTCGGTGTGGTCGAGCGAGATGTCGGTGACGATGGAGAGTAGCGGATCGACGACGTTGGTTGCGTCAAGCCGTCCGCCCATGCCGACTTCAAGCACCGCGATGTCTACTCGCTTGTCGGCAAAGTGCAGGAAGGCCTCCGCGGTGATGATCTCGAAGTAGCTGGGGTGTTGCGGAAGTTCGCCGTCAAGCATGAGCTGCTGTGCTGCATCGTGAACGCAATAGTAGAGAGCCGCAAACGTATCGTCGTCAATCTCCAGGCGATTGAGGCGGATTCTCTCGTTGACCCGGGCCAGATGTGGAGAGGTGTAGAGCCCGGTGCGAAGGCCGGACGCAGTCAGGATTGAAGCCAGTGTGGCGGCGGTGGAGCCTTTGCCGTTGGTTCCGGCGATGAGTACGGAGGGAAAGCGGCGCTGCGGATTGCCAAGCGCGGACAGCAGGATCCCAATCTCGTCCAAAGAGAATTTGCGCCGCGGCTGGCCGTGGCTCGAGTAGAGCTCCGGCACCATTGCGTTTAGTTGATCGACCGCGGCGGAATAGGACATGGAAACTTAAGTATAAAAGGCGCGAGCCAAGTTCCGCAGGCTTGCGGTATGCGATGAGCTTACTGGCGCAGGAGTAACTGCAGCGCCAGACGCGCATCCTGCAGGCACGATCGCGCCTCATCTTCTGAAAGAAGGCCTTGGTGTACAGCCTTCTTCCCGGCATCGTTCACTTGGTTGGCCACCCGAGGGAAATCTGGATCGATGCCGCTGAGGATCAGATTGTTATTTACCTCGTGGAGCAGATTGCCTAAGGTGGCGGCGTTGCGATAGCGGGTGCGCACGAGGTGGGTGAGGGAAGTGGGGAGCTTTTGCCGGATGGCCTCTTCAAGCACTGAACGGCACATGACAGCGCAGGCGGTGAATAGCCCGAGGAAGTAGCAGCGCGTGGCTTCATCGAGATAGCGGTCGGCTTCTTCGGAGGTGGCAGCCGCGACAACGCATTCACGCAGGTAGGTGGCACGCACAACGGCCGGCTCTACCATCTGCAGCAACTCCATCGCGAAAGCCGCGCGCAATAGATCGTTCTGCTGCCCATCAAGAGCCCGCTGGATTTCCTGCCAAGCCGGAGTGTACCCCCCAGCGTCGGCTTGCTGAAGGCGAGTAAGGGAGGTCAACCTCTGCCGTGCGTGGTCAACAAAACCCTGCCGCATCTCGTGAGCCAAGAGCCGCCAATCAACCACAAAGGCTGCTGGATCCTGCTGGAAGCGTCCATTGAGCTCGTCATACACAATACCGGGCAACACATCGCGCAGTTGGGCAAACCGTCCGGTTCTTGCCAGCTCAGAAATCCCCTCGCAGAATTCGCGTCCTGGCGCATCCTCCATCGACATTTGCAGGAGTTGGTCTTCAAGACGCGCAACGTCGATGCTCATCACCATGGCTCCTTCCAAAACCCAAGTCTAAGACCAACGTCGCTGCGTAATCGCAAAAACAACACTCACGCCCGCACAGCGGATACTGGAACGGGAAGCAACTGACGCAAATCTTCCGCACGGGAATCAGACTGCTCACGAAGCGACTTTCCTTCTCATGAATTTGCTTTTTGGAATCTGCACCAAGGATGATGTTCTGTGCATGATCGGCCTTCCCTAAAGACTTCGCAGATCGCTTCTTAGGCGCAGTTTTCACATAAACCGTCCGCTTTGCACAGGCTTATTTCGCATGGCTGTGGGAGTAGTGGGAAACCAGGGCAGGGTTTGATCGCCGGTAACGTAGATTTCCAAAACTCCTGAATTGCACAACCACGATTTAGAAAACAACGCAGACCATCAAACCCATGGCCCACAATCGATTAGGAAGAGTTTCCACTTTTCCTTATCGAACTACGGGTACTACTATCTTTTCTTTTAATCTCATACCCTTTTCCTTAGTATCCGTCGTACCGTGCAGGCGACTGCGCAAAACGGATGCGTCGGTCGGGCGAATAGCCAAGGCTGCGGGTCGCGTCCGGGAGAACCCAGCAGGAATTAGCGGCAGGTAATCCAGCCAAGCGACCTTGTTTTCCACGCCCACGATGACGCTCGGATGAATACAATCAAGAAGAAGAAAAGAAAGCCACTTCCGCCCGAGGCCAAGGTGTTGTAGAGTGTGGCCAGTGCAGGAAGTCTATTTCGAGAGCGAAGGCAGGCCTATGCCGATCATGGAAAGTGAAGCGGAGAAGGCCGCCGCGCAGGGGGCAGCGATGGAGATTACCGTAAGCCGCCAGGAACTGGTGAAAGAGCTCACCGCAACGCAAAGTGTGGTGGAGCGGAAGACCACGATTCCGATTCTGTCGAATTTTCTGATCGAGGCCGAGGGCGACCGGCTGAACATTACGGCGACAGATCTGGACCAGGCAATCCGTACCAGCGCCGAGGCCAAGGTGAAGAAGCCAGGCGCGTGTACCATTCCGGCGCGGAAGCTATACGACTACGTGAAACTGCTGCCGGAAGGCGAGATTTCGATCAAGCTGCTTGAGAACCATTGGGTGCAGATTCGATCGGGCCGGTCGAACACCAAGATGGTGGGCATGGCTCGCGCCAACTATCCTCAAGTCCCGGAATTCCCTGCCATCACAGCTACAAGCATCTCCGCTTCCGCACTGAGAACACTGATCGCCAGGACTATCTTCGCCATCTCGAACGAGGAGTCGCGCTACACGCTGAACGGCGCTTTGCTGGTGATCAAGGCCGAGTCTCTGGCGATGGTTGCGACCGACGGCCACCGCCTCTCGTTCGTGGAAAAACCCGGCGAGACGCTGGAGGGTATCAGCGGCGAAAAGCGGGTGCTTATTCCGCGCAAAGCTCTGCAGGAGTTGCAGCAGTTGCTTTCGGTCTCCGATGTGGAGAAGGTAGAGTTTGCCGACGATGAGCATACGCTGTTTTTCCGCGTCGGCCATCGCACGCTGAGCACGCGCAAGCTATCCGGACAGTTCCCCAACTTTGAAGCGGTCATGCCGCGGGACAACACAAAGTTCGCGGTGGTGCGGTCGAGTGAACTTTCCTCCGCCATTCAGCGCGTAGCCCAGTTTGCCGACGAGCGTTCGGGCGCCATCCGGCTACGGTTGGAAGGCAATGAACTGAAGATTAGTTCCAGCTCGACAGAATCCGGCGAGAGCGAAGACACGATCGACACGCCCTACTCAGGCGACCCAATCATGGTGGGCTTCAACTCGGTCTACATTCTTGACTTTCTCAAGGCTCTGAGCAACGAGGGCGAAGTGCGCCTGGAGTTCAAGGACTCGCAATCAGCCGGGCAGATGCGCCCCGAGGATCCGGATGCCGAGTACAAATACCGCTATGTCCTAATGCCGATGCGGATTTGAGAATCACCGCAGCTGCGAAATCCGAGACGACGCTCACTTCCTCTCTTGGGCAGAAGTGTCTACCCAGCCTTGAAGCTCACTTCTACTTGAAGCGTAATCGATTGCGGACCCTTCTTCTCCACTCTGATAGATAAAGCATCGTTTGTGAGCCCCTTGATTGAATCCCAGAGTTGGAGCTGGGTAGGCTGCGGCGATCCCGCGTCATCCGCCTTCGCAGGTGACTCAAGGTCGAGGACAGTGAGCTTGCGGCCACGATACGTAAGCTCGATATCCCAAAGCTCCATCGCTCGACGCAGCACATCACTTGAGGGCATGTGCGCTGCTGCCAGGTAGAACTGTAGCGAAGCCCTCGAGACGTTCAAATCCCTCGCTGCATCGACGCGCGTATAGCGCTTCCCCTCTTTTTGCGCAAGCTGATCCCGCTGGCCCAACCCCTCACGCAACTGCAGAGAAATTTCCCCAAGAAATTCGCGGTTTGGAGCGGAACGGGACATCAGTCGATTCTATTTGACAATGAATCAAAAGTCTAATAAAATGGACTGTCTAATATTTTAGACAATCATGGCGGCAGAACTGTCCCCTCATCTCTCTCGCCGCCCTGATGCCTACCAATTCGCAGTATGATTTTGGAGGAGACCTGGATGGCTCCCAATAGTCAGTTTTCGGCAGAGTTGAGGGTGTTTGAGCAACACCGCGACGAGTGGTCGCGTTCCCACCCCGGAGACTTCGTCGTCATTCAAGGCGACGAAATAGCAGATGGATTCTTTGGCAACTACGCCGACGCCCTCAGGGCGGGCCTGCAGAGATTTGGTGTCCGCAAAGAGTTCCTTGTAAAGCAGGTGTGGTTGACTGAACCCGTTTATTGCATCTCGTGATATGGGCAGCGTTCATCTAAAATGGAGTCCCCTTGATCTAACCGATCCGGGTCCGATCATCGAAGTCACGGTGATGAATTCACCCGACGTTCTGAGCGCTTGGCGCACCGACGGTCTTGAGTGTCCTGCGCCCGTCAGGATGAAGGCGCTGCTGGATACCGGTGCTTCAGTTACCGTCATAAGCAAGGTATACGCCAATTACTGCAAGCTTTTGCAAACAAGCGAAGGCAGCAAGGTAACCGCAATCGGCGCAGAGCACCACTGCTGGGAGCATGCCGGGGCAATTAGTTTTCCAGGGACCGATCTGCGGCCATTTGAATCCATTCGCATCCGGTCGGTCGTTTTCGAAAAAGAGCCATATTACGCGATTCTTATCGGTAGAGACATCCTCCGAAATTGGACGATCACTTTCGATGGACGGCACAGGCTTGTAACCATCGTCGATTGATGGGCGATGCGAACCTCACGCTACCGCCGGCGCCTTCATGAAATCCAGCGCGCGGATCAGGTAGGACTTCAGGTTGCGGCGGTGGACGACCGCGTCGAGGAAGCCCTTCTCAAGCAGAAATTCGGAGCGCTGAAAGCCCTCAGGAAGTTTTTGCCTGATAGTCTGCTCGATGACGCGAGGCCCGGCGAAGCCAATCAGTGCGCCGGGTTCGGCGATGTTCAGGTCGCCGAGCATCGCAAAACTGGCGGTCACGCCACCGGTAGTGGGATCGGTGAGCACGCAGATGTAGGGCACCTTGTCGTCGTCCAACTGGGCCAGTGCGGTGGCGATCTTGGCCATCTGCATCAGGCTGACCACGCCCTCCATCATGCGCGCGCCACCTGAAGCGGCCACGACGATGAGCGGGTCGCGGGCATTTCGTGCGCGGTCCACGGCGCGGGCGATGGTCTCGCCCACCACGGCGCCCATGGAACCACCGATAAAGGCGTATTCCATAACGCTGAGAACGACCGAGTGGTGTCCAAGCCGGCCGACGGCGTTGAGGATTGCATCGTCGAGGCCGGTAGCTTCCTGCGCGGCGCGAAGCCGCTGCTTGTAGGGCTTCACGTCGGCAAAGTTCAGCGGGTCGGTTGAACGTAGTCCGCGGTCCACAAGTTCATAGCCGGGTTCGAGCAGCAGGCCGATGCGCTTGCGGGCATCGATCTTGAAGTGGTGCTGGCACTTCGGGCAGACATTCAAGTTGGCTTCAAGGTCGGCCTTGAAGATGATCCCGCGACAAGCCAGACACTTGATCCACAGGCCTTCGGTGCGAACATTTTTCTCCGGACCGGAATCGGATTCGTAATCGCCGTCTTCTCGCTTGAACCAGGACATTCCAACTCTTTCTGAAACTCAGGGAGAGTTCCGCGCTTCGGTCGACTTTGCAAGGGCCAAGTTCTTCCCCGCAATGTCAGCTACGCATCAATATTCTATGCCGCGCTGGGCCAGAATGCCTTTCCGATAGGCGTGTTTTACCTCGCGCATCTCGGTTACCGTATCCGCCAACTCGACGAGCAAAGGGTGCGCATTGCGTCCGGTGAGGATGACGTGAACCATCTCCGGGCGGCCACGCAGGGCATCGGCCACCACGGCCGCGTCCAGCATGCCATAGCCGATGGCGTAGTTAATCTCGTCCAGGACGACCATATCCCACTCACCTGAGTAGATTGCCTCGCGCGCCTCGGTCCATGCCTCCTGGACCAGGCGAAGGTCCTCCGGGTCCGCCTCCGCGCCTCCGATCTTCACAAAGCCGCGGCCCATCTGTTTGAGGATGAAGTTCGGCCCGAAGGCCTGGACGGCATCCAGTTCGCCATAGTGCCATGAGCCCTTGAGGAACTGAAGCATCAGCACCTTCATGCCGTTGCCCACGGCGCGCAGAGCCGTGCCCATGGCAGCGGTCGTCTTGCCCTTGCCGGGCCCGGTGTTGATGAGGATCAGTCCTTTGCGGGAATCGGTCATAACAGAGATCAGGGGTCAGGGATCAGAGATCAGTCTTCAGTCGACGGCATTCAACATCAAGTTGGCTGGTTTCGAGAGCGAGTTTTGAAAGTCTGCTCGCCCCGGCGAGTGTCAGGGCACGACTTCAGTCGTGCCAAAAGCGTGAAAAAACCACAGGGCTTTAGCCCCTGTGGGAGATCTGGCCAGTCGAATCTATCCACTACCCACTAACCGCTGCCTTCAGTGTCCCGTGTGATAAGGGTGGCCCGAGAGAATTGTAAATGCCCGGTAGAGCTGTTCGGCCATCACCAGGCGAGCCAGGGAGTGAGCCAGCGTCATGGGCCCCAGCGACAGCAGCAATTGAGCCCGGTCGCGCGCCGCCTGAGACCATCCATCGGCGGGCCCGATCGCGAAGACAATATGTTGAGCGCCCAGGTCGCGGCGTGCGCCCAGCCACGCCGCAAAAGCTTCCGACGTCATCTGCCGTCCGCGGCTGTCGAGCAGCACAAATACAGCAGCAGTCCGGCCCTGCTGCCGGCCGAGCCACGCAAGCAAGGCCTCCTCGGTGCGGAACGCCTCCGATTTACATTGCGCAAAGGGCGAGCAGCGCTCCAGGTAAACCTGCGTCAGGGAGTCGAAGCCGGCAAGAGAGCTAGCCGCCGATTCGGCGCTTGAACCG
>Ga0224559_1001082_pt1 | contig 15545 bp, 14 predicted proteins | sample 714S33034metaG_FD_180676 | JGI IMG/M metagenome (GOLD analysis project Ga0224559, IMG submission 180676) | Peat soil microbial communities from Stordalen Mire, Sweden - 717 S3 30-34 | ecosystem: Environmental > Terrestrial > Soil > Wetlands > Peat | place: Sweden: Norrbotten County, Stordalen... | reverse complement strand
GTCGCCCGCATGCTCCACTCCATCAGCCAGGCGCTCGCCGCCGGGGTCAAAGGCGATCCCCATACCGAGTGTCTCCAGGAACTCCAGGCTCTCGCCGACCGCCTGCGCACTCCGCGTCCCGGCGACGCCCAACTCGCCGCCACGCGCGCCGATGCCCGCTGGCAGCTCGACGCCCTCACCGGGCAGCTCGCCTCAGCCGTGGAACTGGCCGCGCATACCAGCCACACCGGCACGCGGGAATTCGATCGCCACGAAGCCGCCCAGCCCTGGAGCCTGCGCTTAGCCGGCGTTTTCGCCGTGCTCCGCGCCAACCTCACGCTGGATTCCGCTACCTTTCGCCACGCCCTCCGCCTGGCCGCCTGCGTGCTCCTTGCCGAAGCGTTCTCGCGCGGCATCGGCTGGCAACGCGCCTATTGGGGACCTATGACCGTCGCCATCGTGCTCAAACCCGATTTCACCACCACCTTCAGCCGTGGCGTATTGCGCCTGGCCGGCACCTTCACCGGACTGGCGCTGGCCACCGCGCTCTTCCACGCCATCGCGCCCACCCCCGCTATGCTGGCGCTGTTCATCGTTTTTTTCACGTTCTTGATGCGCTGGGCCGGCCCGGCGAATTACGGCGTGATGGTGACCGCGCTCACCGCGATCGTGGTGCTTTTGTTCGCCTCTATAGGCGTGAAGCCGGCCGACCTGATGGCGGCGCGCGCCTTGTTCACCGTGGTAGGCGGAGCCATTGCTTTGGCCGCCTACCGCCTCTGGCCCACTTGGGAACGCACCCAGGTGCCCGAAGCGCTGGCGCGCCTGCTGGATGCGTACCGCGCCTATTTCCAGACCGTGCGCGACGCCTATCTTCACCCTGGCCTGGAGCGCGATCCGCTCTTCGCGTCGCGCCTCGACCGGGTCCGCCAGTCCGGCCGCTTGGCGCGCACTACTCTCCAAGCCTCCGTCGCGCGCCTGCGCCTCGAACCCGCGGCAGTCGCCGGTCGGCTCACCACCCTCGAGGCCATCCTCGCCAACTCGCACCGCTTCATCCACGCCGCCATGGCGTTGGAAGCCGGCTTGTTCCGTAGCCTGCCCGTCCCGGCGCGCCCGGAATTCGCCACCTTCGCCAACCATGTCGATTCCACACTGTACTTCCTCGCCGCCGGCCTGCGGGGTGTCCCCGTGGAATCTGGCGACCTCCCCGACCTGCGCGAGGATCATCGCACCCTCGTGCACTCGGGCGCATCCAACGTGGACCGCTATCAGTTGGTCAACGTGGAATCCGACCGCCTTACGAATAGTCTGAATACGCTATCGGGGGAACTCATGCAATGGGTGGCTGGCGCGTAGTGTGGCATAAGTTGCTCATGACGCCAGCGGCGTCACAACGAATGATGAAAACGCTGCCGGTGCGTCAGGCGACCCCTCCCTCACGGTCGGGGCTCCGATGACGTAACCGCAACTCCAATCAGAGCCGCGACCGTGAGGGAGCGGTCGCCGGGCGAGCGTCTATCTTCGAGGAAGGCTCCGCTTTGTGCATCCGAGCGCAGCTCGGACGGACAGCAGCTAGCGGAACCCCGCGCCCTAGAACACCCGCCGCTTCAACCGCTCCAGCGTGAACTTCGCCGTATCGGCCACGATCATCACCGCCATCACGCCCGCTTGCACCGGGTCGCTCACCACCAGGTCCGCCGCGTCCGGGACACTGCCCGCCATATTCAGGCTGATCACCACCAACCCCTGCTGACGCACTTCCCTCACCGCGGTTTCGATGTCTCCGCCCATCAGCGATCCGGCCAGCACCAGCGCCTTGGCGCGCGGCAACCGCGCCACCGCGCGCACCGCGTCGGCCAGTTTCCGCTCGCCCACCAGCGGGATGGTGTCCACCGAGATGAGCTCGCCCCGTATGTTGTGCCGGTCCGCCTCGCTCACCGCGCCGATGGCCACCTGTCCCACCTGCGCGCCGCCGCCCATGATGATGATGCGCTTGCCGTAAATCGCCTGCAGCGTCTTCACCGTCTCTACGCTGCGCACAATCGGCAGGGCGCGCAGATCCTCTACCAGCGCTTGCGGGCCGCCGGGCAGCACCACTTCAAAATACGTGCTGCCTTCGGCCGGCCTGCTGTCCAGAATTTCCACCGACGTGATGTCGCCTTCATGGCGCGCAATCACGCCCGTCAACTGGTGCAAAACGCCGGTTCCGCCGGTGGCGTGGACCACGATGCCGATCGCGTCATTCTCCATGTGTCCTCCCAGTGTAGCTGGGTGCTAAACCGTTTTTTGGTGGGCCTCCGCCGGCGGTGCCCTCCGGGGACTGACAAGACTGCCATGGATTTCCGGCGCGTTTTGCCGGAAACTCGCCGTCTGTTGGGATGGGCCTTCGGCCCGCGAAAAGTCATGAAAAAAGGTGGGGCAGGCGCTTTCGCCTGCCAACGCTTGATCCGAGCCTGAGTGGTTGGCAGGCGGAAGCGCCTGCCCCACCAACCTGGTTTCTCGCCTCTGTCCCCGGTGTCCCGGAACCCAAAACGCCGCCGCGCGATCCTGCTACTCTTATTTGTTCAGGCAGTCATTTCGAAAACGGAGAACAACGCGTGCAAATCGTGGCTGGAGTGGATCTCGGCGGCACCGCCGTCAACTATACATTGGTCAATACGGGAGAGAAGTTCCTCATCGAGGGCTTATGCGAATATCCCGCCCTCTCCAAACAGGGGCCGGACATCTGCCTCAAGCAGATCCACGACGGCCTCGAGATCGCGGCTGGCCGAGCGGGCGTGTCGCTTTCCGATATCGTGGCCGTCGGCCTGGACACTCCCGGTCCGGCCAGCGCCGCCGGCGTGCTCAGCGCCAAAGGCTCCACCAACTTCGTGCATTCCGACTGGGCGGGCTACGATATCCGCCTCAACCTGGAAAAGCGTCTCGGCAAGTCCGTGACGTACCTTAACGACGGCAATGCCGGCGCCCTTTGGGGGCACTTCACCCTCTTCGGCGGCGCCAGCCTGGACACCTCCCTTTCAGCCATCATCGGCACCGGCCTGGGCGGCGGCGTCATCGTGGAAGGCGACGTGGTCAAGGGCCGCAAGGGGTTCGGCGGCGAATTGGGACATGTGCTGATCCCCTACCAGAGCATCAAGGCCATCCAGGGACTCAGCCCCGAATGCAACTGCGGCCGCACCGGATGCCTGGAATCGGTGTGCTCGCTGACGGCCATCGAGAGGTCGTTCCTGCCGTATTTTCTGGCGCGCTATCCCGGCCACGACCTGGGCGCACTGGGCGACCTCCACAAAGCCGCCAAGCTCGTCCGCGGCCTAGCCGAGAGGGGCGACCCCATGTGCGTCGACATCTTCCGCGTGCAGGCCCACGCCTTGGGACTCTTCTTCGATGAAATGGTGAATACCTTCGACCCCGATGCGTTGATCGTGGGCGGCGGTGCGCTGGAGACGGGCGAAGAATTCCAGCGCTGGTTCACCGGTGAGATCCGCGCCGGCATGCCCCCGCAGCGCGCCGAGCAGGCCGACATTCCGATCTACGTGATGCCCAACGGCGACACCGCCGGCGCCCGCGGCGCCGCGATCGAGGCCCTCAAGGAGGCGCGCCAGACTGGTCTCATCGGATAACGAACGTTAACTCCGGACCAGGCTGGCAATGTCCCCATCCTGTCCATGACTGGGTGTATATTTGGCTAGAGTCGATGGGAGTTTACATTTGAAACCACTGCGCTGGCTGGCGATGTCCGGCTTCGCCGTTCTCGCCGCCATGGCATTTCTGGCAACCCGCACCGAGGCTCAGCCTGGTCAGGTCAAACTCATCGTTCCCGGCGTCTGGTTCCGCGAGGGCGATTTCGACAGGTTCGGCCACTGCAACAACGTCATCATTGAGATGAAAGACTACCTGATCGTAGTCGACGCCAATTTCCCCAGCGGCGCGGAACTCACGCTGCAGACCGTCCGCCGCATCTCGCCCAAGCCCGTCAAGTACGTATTCGATACCCATCACCACGGCGACCACCTCTACGGCAACCCGATCTGGACCCAGGCCGGCGCCACCACCCTCGCCTATGTGGGCGTCGCCGAAGAGTTGAAGCGCTACGAGCCCGCGCGCTGGCTGGCCGCCGTCACCGAACGCCCCGACGTCGCCGCGCTCCATCTCGCCGCCCCCGAACCGCCCGTGCAGACCTTCGACAAGAGCCCCTTCGTCCTCAAGGACAGCACCCGGGAAGTGCGTTTCTACTTCTACGGCTGGGCGCACACGCGCGGCGACGGCTTCGTCTACCTGCCCAGCGATAAAGTGCTCTGCACCGGCGATGCCGTGGTCAATGGTCCCTACAACTTCACCGCCGACGCCAATGTGGGCAACTGGCCGAAGGTGATTCACCAGGCGCAGACCCTGACGACGCAATTCGTCCTTCCGGGCCACGGCCCGTCCGCCGGCCCCGAAATCCTCGAAGGCCAGGCTAAGTTCATGATCGAGTTGCACAAGGCCGTGAACACCGCCGTCAAGCAAGGCAAAAAGCTCGAGGATGTGGTGCCGCCCGGAACTATCAAGGTCCACGGCGACGTGGTTCCCGCCACCACCACCCTCACCCTGCCCGCCAGTGTGAGCAACTGGGTCGGCCCCGGCCTGCCTTCCCAGGTCCGCGACACCTGGGAGGAGATCGTGCAGAAGAAGCCGCACGGCGATATTCCGCACTAAGTGGGGTGCGTAACCGTTTTGGGGGCGCGACGAACGTGCGAGCGTATCCCGCGGGGCAAACCCTGGGACAGACAGCCAGTTTCCGGCAAACTGCGCCGGAAACTCGGTGTCAGTCCCGGGTTTGCGACGTATCGGAGCCACTTCCCCCAAAACGGTTAAGTACCCCTAAGCGGCTGTCCCGGACCACGTGTTATATTGTTGCCATGCCTAGCGGCTACATCCCGATTTTCATTTTTTTGGCAATCGCGATCTGCTTTCCGGTGGTCGTCATTATGGCTGCGAAACTGATCCGCCCGTCGGCGCCTTTCGCGGTCAAACTGGAGGCCTACGAATGCGGCATCAAGGCCGCGTCGGATTCGCGCGGCCGCTACACTGTCCGCTTCTACATCATCGCCATCCTCTTTGTGATCTTCGACGTTGAGACCATCTTCTTATTCCCATGGGCTGTCAGATACCGCCAGTTGCAATGGTTCGGGGTTGCCGAAGTGGCCTTGTTCCTGGTGATTCTGGCGGTCGGTTACATCTGGGCGTATAAGAAGGGTGCTCTCGAGTGGGTCTAATGAATCAGTGTGCCGCGGCGCTGGCCGTGGCAAGTTTTCTTTCCGCGGCGGGTCTCAGCGCCGCTCCCCGGTTGCGCCTGGTGTCCTCCACGGTCGGCCCGGTCTCCATCGCTCAGGGATCCAATGGCAGCGCGCAGACCGTCGAGGCATACAATGCCGCCGACGGTTCGCTCAACCTGAGCCTCACTTCGTCGGTAGCCTGGATCGCCGGCTCGGTCGGCGCCCCGCGCGCGTGTGCCTCGCGGTCCGGTACCTGCACCCCGCTGCAGTTCGCCTTGAACACCGCCGCGCTGCCCGCGGGAACCGCCACCGGCATCGTCACGGTGAGCGACCCCAACGCCGTCGATGCGCCGCAGACCATCACCGTCACGGTACAAATCGGCGGCGGAGTGCCCTCCAGCCTGGACGTCTATGCCGCTCCCGGCGGCACGCGCGACATCACCTTCACCACGAACAGCCAGCTTGGCGCCACGGTCAAGACCAACGATGGCGGCGCGTGGCTCTCCGTCGCGCTCGACGGTACCGGCAGCTTCCGCTTTTCGTTCCCGTACCGGATCCACTTCGCGCCCACCGCCGCCATGACGCAGGCAACCTACAACGGGCTCATAACTACCGCGGCCTCCAGCTTCGCGGCAGATAACAAGACCATCCCGGTCACCATGCGAGTGACCACGCAGCCGATTGCCCAGGCGTCCACCAGCCTTCTCCATATCCGCCTGGCGCAAGGCGCTCCCGCCTACACTACCGCCATCACGCTCACCAACCTGGGGCAGGGGGCGCTGCACGTTCAGGACGCCAAAACGTCCGGCGCTGCATGGATCACCGCCACGCCGTACGCGGGCGGCGGGCTGATCCCCGACGGGGCCGTCATCACGATCAACAACACCAGCGCTCTGTCGCCTGGCATCTACAAGGACGGCATCACCTTCACTTCGAATGCCGCCGCCTACGCGGGCGCGCTCGGCGATGCCAGCAGCCTCACCGTGCCGGTGGAACTGGAAGTGATTGCCGCCGGCCCGCCCGTTATCGATTTCCAGGGCGTACAGGACAACGCCACGTTCGTTCCCGGCGACGCGGTGGCTCCGGGCGACATCGCGGTGGTCAAGGGCCAGCAGTTGTCCACCAAGGATTTCGTGCAGGCCGGTGCGCCGCCCATCCCGACCACGCTCAGCGATACCCAAGTCCTGTTCAACGGCCAGCCGGTGCCGCTGTATTACACCCTCTACAGCCAGATCGCCTTTCAAATCCCTACCGATGCGCCCATTGGAACTTCGCTGGTGCAAGTCAAGCGGCAAGATGGGCAGGTCAGCAACCAGGTATCGGTGGACATCGCGGCGCGGGCGCCGCGAATCCTCGTCGGTCCCGGCGGGTACGGCGTCATTACCAACCAGGATTACAGCCGGCCCATGCCCAATCGGTCCTGGCCGGGCGTGGCCACTCACCCAGCCAAAGCCGGCGACACATTGACGCTTTGGGCCATCGGGTTGGGAGCGACCAGCCCCTTTGTGGCGACCGGCCAACCCGCGCCTTCCAGCGAACCGCTGGCCCGGCTGACGTCCCCTCCCGTGGTCGAGTTTGGCGGCGGGATCGGCGGCGCCACGGCCACGCCGCTGTTCGCCGGTCTCAGCCCGACCTACGCGGGACTGTACCAGGTGAACGTGACCATCCCCGACGGCGCTCCCAAAGGCGACGTCTACGTGAGCCTCGCGTTCGGCGATTCGACGAGTAATGCCGTGCTGATCTCCATTCAGTAGTGGCGCGGGATTGCCGCCACCCACTACCATTGAAGTTGACATCCGTGAAACGACATTCCGCTCAGTGGCGCGAGGTGTACCTGTGCGTCGCGCTCACCACCATGGCGACCCTGCTATTGGAACTCGCCCTGACGCGTATTTTCTCGGTGGTGTTCTACTACCACTTCGCCTTCCTGGCCATCTCGATCGCGCTCTTCGGATTGGGACTGGGCGGCGTGTTTTCCTACGTAGTGGCCACCTGGAAAGCCCCACTGTTCACGCGACTGGGGCGTCTCAGCGTCGTCAATAGCCTGCTGGTGATCCTGGCACTTGCGGTGCTACTCGCTCAGAAAGGCGACCTCGCCAACTGGCACATGGTTGTGGTCTACTTCACCACGGCGCTGCCGTTCTTCACCTCGGGGGCCATTGTCTCGCTGGCCATCGGCGAAACCATCGAGCGGGTCAACCGGGTCTATTTCTTCGACCTGGCAGGCGCCGCGGCCGGATGCCTTCTCCTCCTGCCGTTGCTCAAACTGGTGGGCGGTCCGGACACGGTGATCGCCGCCGCCGTCGCCTTCGCCGCCGCCGCCGCCATCTGGCACAGCCTGGCGGGTTCGGTCAGCGGGCGCGCCGGCAGTGTGGCGCTGGCGCTCGCCCTGGTCGCCTTCCTGGTCTATAACCACAAGCACCCCGTGCTCACCATACGCTACGCCAAAGGGCAGACCATCGCGGGCGAGATCTTCACCACGTGGAACGATCTTTCGCGCATCGGCATCGTCGCCCACTCCAACGGCGTCAACAGCATCGTGATCGATGCCGATGCCGCTACCGACATCGCGAAATTCGATCTGGCCAACCTCACCCCGGACGAGCGCCGCGACCTCACCCTGCAAGGCCCGGCGCTCCCCTACGCCGTCCGCCCCGCCGCCAAGACCCTCATCATCGGACCCGGCGGCGGCTGGGACGTGGCCCGCGCCCTCTATAGCGGCTCTACCGACGTCACCGCCGTCGAGATCAACGGCATCATCGCCGACACCATTATGCGCGAGCGCTTCGCCGGGCTCAGCAACAACCTCTACTTGCGCCCGGAGGTTCACCTTTTCGTGGAGGACGGCCGCAGCTTCGTGCGCCGCAGCACCGACAAGTATCAGGTGCTGCAAGCCACCCTGGTGGATACGTGGGCAGCCACCGCCGCCGGCGCCTTCGCCCTGTCCGAGAACAACCTCTACACCAGCGACGCCTTCCGCGATTACCTGCTGCACCTGACCGACGATGGCGTGCTCACCATCACCCGCTGGGGCTTCGATCCACCGAGGGAATCGCTGCGCCTCATCTCACTGGCCATCGACGCGCTGGGCCAGATCGGCGAAAAGGACCCGTGGCGGCACGTGATCGTGTCGCGCCAGGGGTCCACCGTGGGCTATGGCGCCCTCGACACCGTGCTGATTGCGCGCCATCCGTTCAGCGCCGCGGACATCGCGCGCGCCCGCGCCATCTTCGCTGCCGGCGTCCAGCAGCCCATCTACTATCCCGGCAGCGAGTTGCCCAACCAGTTCCGCGATCTGCTGCTCAGCCCCAATCCCGCCGCCTACGAGCGCGGATACACCTTCGACATCACACCGGTAACGGACGATCGCCCGTTCTTCTTCTACACCGTGCAGCCCCGCGACCTGTTGGCTTTTGCGAAAGGCGGCGCCAATACCGAAGACCGCAAAGTAAACGCGGCCGTGCCCCTGCTGTTCAGCCTGATGGCGGTCAGCGTGGCGGCCACGCTGCTGATTCTGGTGGCGCCGCCCCTGGTGCTGGGCGCCCGCCTGCCCAGCCACAGCGGCGTGCGCGGCTTTCTGGTCTACTTCCTGTTCATCGGCACGGGCTACATTCTGATCGAGGTCGGCCTGATTCAGAAGTTCGTGCTTTTCCTGGGGCACCCGACATACGCGCTGACGGTGGTAATTTTCTCCATGCTGGTATCGAGCGGCACCGGAAGTTTCCTGAGCGGCCGCCTGCTGGGGCGCGATCAGGGCCGCTTGATCAAAGCGCTGGGTCTAATCGCGCTGGTCACCGCGCTGCTCGCCATCGTGGTGTCTTCCCTGCTCTCCTCGCTGGTCTGGCTGCCATGGGTGTTGAAGGTGGCGCTGACGGTGGCGTTGATCGCGCCGCTCGGTTTCGTAATGGGCATGCCGTTCCCCACCGGCCTGAAGCGCCTGGAAGAGTGGCACGCGCCGAGCGTGCGCTGGGCGTGGTCGCTGAATGCCGCTGCCAGCGTGATGGGCTCGGTGGGAGCGCTGGTCTGCGCCATCTATCTTGGTTTGGTGCAGACGCTGATGGTGGGCGGTTTGTTCTACCTGGCGGCGCTAGCCGTCATCGCGCGCGTGCGCACCAACGGCGAGCATCCGCCCGAGCCCGCCCCCGGCCGCGTGGTGCTGGCGCACTAAGTTTCGCGAGCGCTGGGTTCAGGTTGAGATGCTCTTCCCGAGGAAGTAGAATGGGTGTCATGTGCACCGCTCGTTACGTCCACTGGCAGGACGGAAGCATGTGGCTCGGATATTTTGAGGAATTCCCCGATTACCTGACCCAGGGCGAGACGCTTCCGGAATTGGAGGAGAATCTCCGCGATCTCTTCCGGGAGCTGACCAGCGGCGAGATTCCCGGCATCCGCAGAGTCGCTGAGCTTACGGTCGGATGAGGCAGACGGACCTGATTCGCAAGCTCGAAATACTTGGGTGCTCATTGATTCGCCACGGTGGGAAGCACGATTGGTATCGCAACCCCAAGACCGGAGTATCCCAACCAGTGCCCCGGCATAGGGAAGTGAACGAAAACCTCGCCAGGCACATCCTGAAGAAGCTCGCCGACCAATAGTTAGTGGATGACATGCCTCTCCGGACATGTCCCGCAGGGGTTACTGACCGGGATGATCCTTGATCTGGGACAAACAGACGTGGCGGAGCAGCGGAGATAATTGTGTAGGTGTAAAATGATCCGGTCCGGTTGCAAATTCACACTCAGCCTGTAGGCCGGGACCGCTGAAACTGCCACGTTTTGCCGTATTCTGAGGGAACCATGAACAAAGCGACTGTCTGTCTGTTTCTGGCACTTACGCCACAAGTGTTACCGGCCGCAACCGGCTATCTGGTACACAACCTGGTCGCGGACTCGGCGTCCATCACGAGTCCGGCGGCCGACTTCATCGATACCCGCCTGGTCAACGCATGGGGCCTCGCCGCCTCGGCGACCAGTCCTTTCTGGACATGCGACGCCGGCACGGGGCTCTCGACCGTCTACGCGGTCAACGCCACTAACACCACCCCGCTTGGAACTCCCAATCCCACGATTCAGCCTACGGTTCCGGGCGCTGGAGGCACTCCCAAGGGTGTTTGCACTGGCATCGTGGCCAACATCGCACCGGCTACCACGCCACCGACCTTCCCGGTCACCGCACATGGAAAAGCCGCCGTGGCGGCGGGGTTCATTTTTGTGACGGCAGATGGCGTGCTCTCCGCCTGGGCAAGTGGGGCCGACACCACGCAGGCGTTCGTCGAAATGGACAATTCGAGCACCGCGGGTTACACGGGTCTGGCGCTGGTCGCCACGCCCGTGGTGCAACTCTACGCCGCTAACTTCAAGGCCGGAACCATCGATGTTTTCGATGCCCAGTTCAAGCCGGTCACTGTGGCCAGCGGCTCCTTCACCGATGCCAAAATCCCGGCTGGGTTCGCTCCGTTCAACATCTGGAACCTCGGCGGCAAGCTGTACGTGGCGTATGCCAAGCAGGACGCGAACAAGCAGTTCGACGTTCCAGGCGTGGGCAATGGCTACGTCGACATGTTCGACACGACTGGGAAGCTGCTGCAATCGCTGGTGGTAGGGGGCACGGGGAGTATGTTGAATTCGCCGTGGGGTCTAGGGATCGCACCGGCGACCTTCGGCAAGTTCGCCAACGATCTGCTGGTGGGGAATTTCGGCGATGGCCTGATTAATGCCTACGATCCGGCGACCGGCGCATTCGCCGGCACGCTGCAGGACCCGAGCGGCAACAATATCGCGATTCCCGGCTTGTGGGCTCTGATCTTCGGCAATGGAGGCAGCGGCGGCGACCAGGACACGCTGTACTTCACGGCGGGCCCGGGCGGGCAGAAGCACGGCCTGCTGGGCAGCATATCGGCGAATCCTAACCCGCTGAGTGCCCTCAACGCCGCGCAGGTTACCGCTGGCGTTGCCGCCAATACCTACGTGACCATCAAGGGCACCAACCTGGCGGCTACCAAGCGTTCCTGGGCAGCGGGGGATTTCGGCACTACCGGCAAGGCCTTACCGACCTCGCTGGATGGTGTGAGCGTCACGCTGAACGGCGAACCGGCGTACATCATGTACATCAGCCCGGTGCAGATCAATCTGCTGGCGCCGGTCGATCTGCCGGCGGTCGGGCGGATCACGGTTCAGGTTACCAACGGGACATTGACCGGCAGCACGATCAATGTGACGCCTCAGGCCGTGGCGCCCTCGTTCTTCCTGTTTGACAGCTCGCACATAGCGGCGACGCACGTCGACGGCTCATACATTGGCACGGCTACTTCCGTCCCGGTGGGCACGCCGGCCGCTCCCGGGGAGTTGGTCGTCCTGTACGGCAACGGTTTCGGCGCCACCAATCCGGCGGCGGTAAACGGCCAGATCCTGGCTGGGGTCGCACCTCTGGTGCAGACGCCGACTATCCAGTTCAATGGAGTTTACGGCACCGTTGTGTGGTCTGGTCTTTCGGCGACGGGGCTGTATCAATTCAACGTGACGATACCTTCCAACGGCGCCGACGGCGAGGTGGTTGTATTGGCGACGACCATGGGGGTCACTGCGCCGCAGGCGGTGCTTACGATCGGGCAGTAGGGCGGGGCGAACACAGGAGCATTCCCCGTGGGCAAACCCTGGGACAGACAGCCAATTTCCGGCAAACCGCGCCGGAAATTTGGTGTCAGTCCCGGGTTTGCTAGATGAACGCCATGGTTTTTACGCCGGAGATGTCGAAGGGACGGCGGCAGCGCAGATTCTTGCAGGAAGTCTTGTCGTCGAGGAGCACCATGTAGCTTTGTGCCTTGGCGAACTTGGCGCGGTCCCGATCGTCGGCGCCGGGCGGCAGACGATCCTTCTTCTTGCGCACCATCCACCTGAGCTCGTAGGTTTCCGCGCTGCGGCAATACGGGCAGTTCAGCACCGCCGGCTTGGTGGTCTGCGATTCCGAGTAATACGCGCGTTCATCCATGGCTATCGCTCCCCGATCGGGATCCAGGTCTGGCCGTCCGGGTTGCCCTTATATTCGGCGCGCGGACGGATCAGACGGTTGTTGCGGTATTGTTCCAGCACGTGCGCCGTCCAACCCGACATCCGGCTGACGGCGAAAATGGGCGTGTACAGATCGATGGGAATGCCCAGCGAATAGTACGCGGAAGCCGAGTAGAAGTCCACATTCGGATCGAGCTTCTTGATCTGCCTGACGGTCTCTTCCATTCGCTTGGAGAGGCGGTAGAGCTTCTCGTGGCCGGTGCGCTTGCCCAGTTCCTCACTGAGCACGCGCAGGTGCGTGGCCCGCGGATCTTCGGTGCGGTAGACCCGGTGGCCGAAGCCCGGAATCTTGACCTTGCGCGCCAGAGTGCCTTTAACCGCATCCACGGCCGCGTCTTCGTCTCCCAGGCCGAGCAGCCACCTGATCACGTCCTGGTTGGCGCCTCCGTGCAACGGGCCTTTGAGCGCGCCGATGCCGGCCGTCACCGCCGAGTAGATATCGGACAAGGTGGCGGCCACCACACGCGCGGCGAAAGTGGAAGCGTTCAGCTCATGGTCGGCATGCAGCGTCATGGCCACGTCGAAAGCGCGTTCCATAATGTCGTCGGGAACCTTGCCGGTCAGGGTATACAGGAAATTCGCCGCGAAGCCGAGGTCCGGGTTGGGAGGAATCACCGCCTTGCCGGTGCGCAAGCGGTCGAAGGTGGTCACGATGGACGCCGTCTGGGACATCAGCCGGACCGCCTTGAGATGGTTGGCTTCGGCCGACATGTCCTGGGCCGCCGGGTCGTAGAGGCCGAGCATGGAAACCGCGGTACGCAACACATCCATGGCGTTGGACGACGGCACCGACCTGAGGAAATCCACCACCGCGGGGGGCAGTCCGCGCTCCGCGGCCAGTTGCCTGCTGAACTGGTCGAGTTCGCCCTGCTTGGGCAGCCATCCGTTCCAAAGCAGGAAGATGGTTTCCTCGAAGCTCGCGTGATCGGCGAGCGTGTGGATGTTGTAGCCGCGGTAGCTGAGTACGCCGGCGTACCCATCGATGTAACAAATCTCGCTCTCGCCCGCTATGACGCCTTCCAAACCTGCCGTAGGTGTACCCATGTAGCGCCCTCCGTGAACCAGCTTTGCGACCTCAGCGCCCGGCCGGACAGCCCTGGACCGGCGGAAATCCGATACTCATGTCGCGCCGCTCCACCCAGAGCTTCTCCTGGCGGCTCTGCCCATAATCCACCGTCAGAAGAACGCCCGACCCGCACGAACGGCTGCGCGTGATGCGTGCCTCGCCGAAGCCAGGGTGCCCACTGTTGGGCCCCCAATCTTCCATGAACTTGTCGAACGGATAGTAGCGGCACGGAGTAGCGTCGGTGCAGCCGAACAAGGCGTACGCGGCCTTGTAATCGCGGGCATCGAGGCGACTGAGGAACTGCTTGACCTGCCGCTCTTCGCGATAATTGTGAAAATTGAAGAAGAGCACGCCAGCGATCAGCACTACCGCAACCAACGCGATCACCGCTGTCTTGACGATCTTCGCGCGCCGTTCGCGCTGCTCTTCACCAGCGCCGTATTGCTCCAGGTAACCGGCCATCTCTACGATTATGGCTCACTTCTTGGGCGCTGGAGCAGCCGCCGGGTACGCCTTGTCGAAGGCCGCGATGAGATCGGGGGTGATGTCGAGGGAAGCCTTGAAGTAGGGGGCGGAGGGAGCGTCCACCACGATGTCGTAGCCCTTCTCCTCGGCCAGCTTCTTGAGGACGTCGGTCATCTTGGCGGCGGTCTTCTGCAGGATCTCGTTGCGATCGCGTTCCACATCGGCCTGAAGATCGTCGCGCAGGCGCTGCACGTCGCGCTGCTTCCTGGTGCCCTGGGCATTCAACTCGGACTCCGCCTGCTGGGTCAGCTTGCCGGCGTTGGACTGGAGGTTCTGCGAGATGGCCGCAATCTCGTTGGTCAGGGTCTCGATTTGCGCGACCCGGGGCTTATACCTCGCCTCCATGGCGGCGGAAGCGACTTTGATCTCGGCCGATTCCAGTACGGCCTTCTGAATGCTGATCACCGCCACTTTGGCTTGGGCGGCAGCTACCTGTACGAACACGAAAAGGGCGGTCGAAACCAACAGCGGCTTGAGCGCCATCCGGAAAGACATGAAGAAACTCCTGGTTTGGTGTGTGACCTAATAGACTAGCACAGCCTATTCCAAGACCCCGAGGATCTCGTCTTCCTTGAGGATGAGGTACTCCTCACCTTCGATCTTGATTTCCGCACCCGAGTACTTGCCAAACAGGATACGGTCGCCTGCCTTCACGTCGAGCGCCACGCGCTCTCCGGTCTCCAGCAGCTTGCCGTTGCCAACGGCCTTGACGAGCGCCTGCTGCGGCTTTTCCTTGGCGGAATCGGGAATGATGATTCCGCCAACTTTCTGTTCGCCTTCATCCAGACGCTTCACCATCACACGGTCATGCAAGGGACGTAAATCCATGTCACCAATTATACAGGCCAATCGCCGCTGGCCGCAGACCACTAGCGGGGCGGACCAGCGGGCACGGATCACGGGGGATTTCCGACGTGCGGTAATGCAGTGCCCCTCTCAACCTCCCGTTGGCGCAGTTCGGCAACGTGATCTCGATTTACGTCCGTGCCGGACCGGCTTCTCGCAGTACAGCAAAACGTGCATTGACAAGGCGGTCGTCGAAGATATATTCTAATTCGTATTAGCAGTTCGAATTTGGATTAAGGCTCGACACCACCATGTGCCCGGTTGTCAGCATGGACGAATCTCCAAAACGCGGGGCATACAGCTCCCATCGAGACCGCCAGCGCCGTCGCATTCTGGACGCTGCCGAGAGGCTGTTCGACGAACGCGGAATCGACCGCGTCACCATCGCCGACATCGTCAACGGCGCCGGAATCCGTCCGTCCACCCTGTACGAGTACTTCTCGAACAAGGATGACGTGGTGTGGGCAATCGTCGCAGACGTGTTTACCGATGGGGCCGAGCGCGCCAAGCAGGGAATCGATGCCGCCGATACCGCGCTCGCCAAGATCACCGCGCTGCTCGAGTTCATGGCCGACGGGCTCACGAACAGTCCATCGAAGATTCGGTTCATGGCCCAGTTCGACGCCATGTACGCCCGGCAATGGTGCCCTGAGCGCCTCCTGTCGCTCGAAGCGCAGGTCAACCCTGGAGGGCTCGAGTACTTCAGCACCCTGATCCGCGACGGAATCGCCGACGGGTCGCTCCGTCCCGATCTCGATCCGGACCTGACGATGCACGCCGTCATCAATGCCGTCATCGGAGCGCAGCGGC
>Ga0224559_1001080_pt1 | contig 15556 bp, 17 predicted proteins | sample 714S33034metaG_FD_180676 | JGI IMG/M metagenome (GOLD analysis project Ga0224559, IMG submission 180676) | Peat soil microbial communities from Stordalen Mire, Sweden - 717 S3 30-34 | ecosystem: Environmental > Terrestrial > Soil > Wetlands > Peat | place: Sweden: Norrbotten County, Stordalen... | reverse complement strand
AAGTAAACATTGCCATGAGTCAGTTGCTGAGAGGTTATTCCAGACGTCACAGGAATATTTCCCGGATATTTGAAAGAAATTTTGCTAAACTGGATTCTGTATTTGATAAGATTGAAGTTAATAAGGAGGATCTCAGCCAAACCCAGAAGGCATTGATTGGTTCGTATTTTACTATGGAATTTTCTATTGAATCGGCTGCTTTTTTTAATCCATCGATTGTGGAAAATCCTGATCAGTCCGAAACAAGATCAGATGAAAAAAGAGTGATATTCAGCTTCAGGGCTACTGGTGAAGGGCATGTTTCATCTGTAGTTTTCCGCTCTGGAGTCCTGGACAAGAATAATGACCTTATTTTAGAACCTGTTGGTAAAATGTTGGCCGAAGCTGATGTAATTAAGCGTAACGTGTACGAAAAAAAATCTTTTTATGAGAAATTGGTTGCAATGCACGACCAGAGAAATGTAATTTCGCCTGCTGTTCCGGATAAACTTGATGAAAAGTCAAACAAGGGGAAGGTAATTTCTTCAGCTATTAAAGTTAAAGATCATGAAATTAAAGACCCTGCAAATGTTATATCGCCTGCTTTCATTTTTGATAATCTGGGAGAGAATTTTACGTATGGCGAATTAATGAGAAACATTGAAACAGCAAGAAAAGATCCAACACTGACAGAGGATCAAAAAAAAATAATAAATCAAATGATGTGGCTGGCTTCTTCGCACTATGAGATTACTTTTTCAATTGATTCAGCCATTTCCGAAAGAGTTATTTTCCCTATATCGGCGACTGAGCAAAAAGGTATTGAAGACGCCCGTTTTGTTAAATTCACTGATGATAACGGCGAAGTAACTTATTATGCCACATATACAGCTTATGATGGAATGGCTACTCTGCCTAAGTTAATCAGTACTACAGATTTTTATAACTTCAGGATATTACCGATTAATGGTGAGATTGCTCAAAACAAGGGGATGGCCCTTTTCCCGAGGAAGATAAATGGTAAGTATGCCATGCTGTGCAGGATAGATGGAGTAAATATTTATATTGCTTATTCGGATAGTATAAATTTGTGGAATGAGGCTAAAATTATCCAGCAGCCCAAATACCCTTGGGAACTGGTGCAAATAGGCAATGCGGGTTCCCCTATTGAGACAGAAGACGGTTGGCTTGTTATTACACATGCGGTTGGGTCAATGAGAGAATATACCCTGGGAGCTGCACTGTTTGATATTGAGAATCCGGAAAAAGAAATTGGAAGACTCAGTAGCCCGTTAATGTCGCCGGATGAAACGGAAAGAGAAGGCTACGTACCTAACGTCATCTACTCTTGTGGTTCAATTATCCACAATAATGACCTGATCATCCCATACGCCATGTCTGATCATTCATCTTCCTATGCTACTGTTAATCTCAGAGAACTACTCGATGTATTGAAGGCCTCAGGCAATGACAACAAAGAATGAAACAACTTACCTCTCCCTTATGGAATATACTATTGGATTATTTTGGACAATATTTCCCTGTAGTTAGAATAACCTCAACCTCTGCACACCTTGTGCCGGGTGAGTATACCCCCATATTCGCCGGATAATATTTTAAGATAATCTATTGACATCGGCCTTGGCTGATCAATCAAATCGGTTGTCGACATATTCATTTAGATCAACTTATTATTTAGACAAAATCCAAATTAGAGTTATCTTTGCCAACAAAATCAACTTTGAAAAAATCATTATATGCCAAAATATGTCATTGAACGGGAAATTCCCGGTGTCGGAAAGTTCTCTGCCGAGCAATTAAAAGCCATTTCACAAACATCCTGCGGGGTTTTGAGCAATATGGGACCACAAATTCATTGGATTCACAGCTATGTAACGACAGATAAAATCTATTGTATTTACATTGCACCAAACAAAGAAATGGTATTGGAACACGCCAGACAAGGAGGATTCCCTGCAAATTATGTAACGGAAGTCTCCAGCATTATTGACCCTGCTACTGCCGAATAAAAACTCCCTACCGATTAGAGTGAGGAGTTTTTAATGGTACACCTGACTGGCCAAGTATCTGACTTTAACATTAACAGCCTTCCCGCTGCACGGCCGTCATAAGCATAATCATTATATTTTCGGTCTTCTCAAAATTAACATCCAGGTTGGTCTCTCCGGCTGATTTGATATTCGCAATTTTATATTCAAGATTACCTTTTGACTCCAGGATGTTATTGCTTTTAATGTTGCCTGAAATAACCAGGATACAATACCTGCCGGGCCGCAGACTCAATGTATAATTGCCTTGCCCGTTAGTTGAAGCCGTGATAACGGTCCGCATTTTCCTGAACCCATTGATATAATTTAAGGTATATTTCGATGACGTATCAAAATTATTCTGCAGTTGTATGATTCTGGAAATATCCAGAGTGTTATATCTCGCAAGGGAATAGCCGGCTTTGTTTCTTTGAAAGTTTTCAATAACATCTGATAAGTCTGCATATTTTGTTGATTTGAGATCAGCTTCGCTAATGGCGTAAATTTCACTTCCCGCGTCTGCATGATATGACGACTCGTAATAATAATCCTTATAAGTCACAACTCCGGATAGCTTTCCATTTTCACCGGACATTTTTTTATCGCCGGTTGTGAAAGAGAGGGTTACAATCAGCAATAGTGTAGCAAAAAGAATATTTCTCATGGTTTTATGATTTCAATAGTTAAATGGCCTATTTCTTAAACCTGTTATCTTTTAACTCTATTTAGACCAATTCTATGCAAATATAGGTTTGTTTTGAAATTATAGGATGACTTTAACTTCCTTTAACAAATAACGCTTTAGTTCGGATCTCAGAAAGAGTTTGAAGTTACAGCCACACCCGCACCTCCGTTTACAAAAACACGGATCGTACCGGCCGGAGCAATGGTGTTATTGGGATCACCCGTTTTCTTCCGTAGATAATATGTGTTCTGAAAGCCCTGGATCCCTGTCGATATCAGTGTGCCACTCAACACATTGAACTGCTCTATTGAAATTCCGGTTGGGGATGATGTCCTGTACAGAAAAACAGAAAAGTTATTTCCGCTGCCTGAAATATAAGTTAACACAGGGGGTGCACTCAGCGTACCCGACGCCATATCCTTTTGTGCAACCGAAATTGTAAAGAGGGTGTTGTTCTGATCCGTAAAATCAAATTTATAATCATCAAATAATTGACCCTTAAATTGACCCGGGGAATTATCGTAGATGCAACTGTCAGGATGCATCAGGAAAATTCCGTTCAACACCGGAGGGGTGGTACCTTCATAAACGGTAGCCCCGGCTGCCTTTAATGAATCGATCATGCTCTGGGACACGATGTTGCTGATAGGAGTCGGCAAGGTATCGATTTTAAGAGGGGTGCTGGTGCTGCTCTTTTTACAGGAAGCAAAAATAACGACCCATGCAAAAAATATGAAGATGAGGTAAGGTGTTGATTTGAAGTTGTTCATACTGCAGTGTTTTTTGGTTAATGACTTGAAATAGTACCGATTATCCTGAGTATCCCGATCCGTTGGATTGATTCATTTTATGTATCCGGTAACCCGGATAATAGGCACCGTTGCAAATATAATATCGGGAATAAAAAATTGGTTTCGATGAATCGAAAAAATTACATTATGAAATAAGATGGAGGAGAGTATATTAGATGTCAGGTTTTAAGTCGTAATTTTTAATTTTTATTTCTTAAGTCTGGGATGTAGCGTATGGAGTAGAAAAGGAGGGAACCAGCCATTTGCAGTATATTTTTATCTTTGTTGGTTAAAGTGAAAAAGGAAACCTGCGTAAATAACCTAACTGTATTCAATTATGCCTGAAAACGAAATTATTAAGCACTCGAGAAAAGCATTTGCTGTGATGAAATCGTCGGGAAAAAGCATAAGGCGTAAACTTCTTGAGATCTTCATTGAAATACTCATCATCGTCATTGCTGTGACCGTTTCAATCGGTCTGAACAACTGGAATGAAAGAGGTCATAATGTTAAGGATGAAAGAGAATTCTTAAAAGGGTTGAAGAAAGATCTGCAAAGCGATATGACGAACATGACCAACAGTGAGGAAATGTACGAATACACTTTAAGGGGAATATCCTTTTATTTAAAGGCAGAAGGTGGGAAAGACTTGAATAATGACAGTATTAACAAGTATTCGGATTGTTTTTTTAACAGTACCAGTCTTGATCCTCATATTGCGAGATATGAAGGATTAAAAAGCAGTGGAAAGTTTACCATCATTGAAAACAAGGAGTTGCTGGATAATATCATAGAATTGCATGAAAGTATTTTTCAACGGATCCAGGATCTTGATGAGAAATATTATCAGCACAATGAGAAGATAGCGACACTCATTTCTCAGAATATAAAGCTGTCAAAAAACGGAAGGGTCATGAATGTTGCTTCCATTCTTGGCAGAAACGATTTTAAGATCCTTATCAGTACCAGCGGGGGACTTATATCGAATAATATCATTCCCATCCATAAAGAAGGAATCAAAAAATGCCAGGAGATCATCAGGCAGATTGATAACGAGTTGAAATAATCATTCTGGAGTTTTTATCGAGGAAATAGATGGTTTTATTCATTTGAAGACATCCGTTTAAATTTCTCTGACAACATTTCTCCACCGTCAGCGCAACTCTCCGCTGGTAATTCATAAAATAGAATTACCATTGCTTCTTTCCGGATCCCTGTGATACGATGGATTTCATCCGTTATTACTTTTGACATTTCAGCCTTCTTTTCCACAGATTGTGGTACAATTGTGATTTGTACGATTGGCATAAAATCTCCTCCGGGTTTTAATTTATTAAATGAAGTACAAAGTTAGATTTTAGTGTCTTATAATTTCTTTAAATCATTTTTGTTTCAACTCGTTTCCAACTGAGAACGCATTGCCAAGTTTATCTCCGATATTATAATACGCCATGCTCCCAAATGATCCCCACATCACGGGTCTCACCTTCTCTATATCCGGAAGTTGTTTTGGATTAAGAACTTCGCTATCAGCAACCATTCCGACAATTTCTCCAATGAACATTGTGTGTGAACCAAGATTAATCTCTCTGACCAGTTTACATTCAAGGGCATAGGGAAATTCTTTTACGATTGGTGCATTCACCAGCGTGCTTTTATCCGGTGTAAGTCCTGTTTCTTTGAATTTGTCGCATTCTTTTCCGGAAACTATACCGACAAAATCGGCTTCTTTGAGATACTTTTCAGAGGGAATATTCACTGTGAATGCTTCGGAGTGTTTAATGTTGTGAAAACTGAGTGTCGCCTCTCTGAGAGACACACTAATACAAGGTGGCTTGCTCGATACGATTCCACCCCATGCGGCATTCATCATATTAGGCTTACCATCGGACCCATAGGTTCCGATGATGAGCACCGGAGAGGGGATTAATAAAGTTCTCGGTGGAAGGGAAAGTTTCATAATTAATTGACTTTAGATGCATCCAGACTATTTGAAAGAGATCGATAATATTGAGAGAATTGAAAATATGACATGTATTTTGGAGTGGTAATGAAAGTGTAAATATCAAGTGTTAAGTCTAAAACGAAAAGTGCGAAGAGTAAAATATTAAACTTTGCTCCTTGCACTTTTCATTGTATTCTGCGAATGTAGTTGAATTTATTGAATATTTCTTAGTGAGGCCATGTCAATTACAAAGCGATAATGCACATCGCCTTTTTGAAGCCTGTCAAATGCTTCGTTGATTTGTTGAATATTAATAAGTTCAATATCTGCGGCGATATTGTGCTTTGCACAGAAATCAAGCATTTCCTGTGTTTCGGCTATCCCCCCGATATTTGAACCGGAAAAACTATGGCGTCCTGTAACGACACTGAATGCATTTACTTCGAGGGGTTTCGGGGGTAATCCTACGAGTACTACACTTCCATCGGGTTTCAGAAGACGAAGGTAAGTATTCACATCGTGTTTGGCAGAAACGGTATCAAGGATGAGATGCATTTTACGGACATATTTTTTCATTTGTTCAGGGTCGGTAGATAATACAGCTTCATCTGCTCCCAGTCGTTTGGCATCTTTTACTTTAGAAGGCGATGTTGTAAACACGACCACATGAGCTCCCATGGCTTTGGCTATTTTAATCGCCACGTGCCCTAAACCACCGATACCTAAAATACCAACCATTTTACCGGGACCGGCCTGCCAGTGTTTCAAAGGGGAATACACAGTAATACCTGCACAAAGCAGAGGTGCAGCTGATGCCAGATCCAGTTTTTCCGGTACGTGAAGCACATATTTCTCATTGCAAACATAGGTTTCGGAAAAACCGCCATAGGTAGCTCCCCCCAGATACTTATCCGGACTATTGAACGAAAAGGTTACTCCTTCATCACAAAACTGTTCCAATCCTTCCTCACAATATTCACATTTACCGCAAGAATCGACAATACAACCAACAGCAGCAAGGTCACCGGTTTTAAATTTTGTGACAAGGTCACCGACCTTGGATACTCGTCCTACGATTTCATGACCAGGAACAAGGGGATACATCGCGCCACCGAATTCATTCTTGATCTGATGTAAATCGGAATGACAAATCCCACAGTAAAGAATCTCAATTTCCACATCATGAGACTGGGGTTCTCTGCGGTTGATATTCAATGAATGTAAAGGCTTAGCTGCTGCCTCTGTTCCGTATGCTATGATCTTCTGTGTTTTCATAATCAAAAAGTTTATACTGTTTCAAGATAGTTTTATTCTGAGATTTGAACCCTGTTGTACTCTGTGTCACTGACGGGTGCCAACCATTCCACAGCTCCTTGTCTGGAGTTGTTGGTAATAACAATATGAGTCAGACTGGTGTCGTGTGCAGCACCATGCCAGTGCTCGACATGGGATGGAATAACTACCACATCGCCTTTGGTAAGCAATCTTGCAGGTTTACCTTTTTCCTGATAATAACCTTTTCCATTGGTAACGAGCAGGATTTGTCCTGCAGGATGTTTATGCCAGTTGTTCCTGCTGCCCGGCTCAAATATGACATTACCGATCGCATAACTTCCTGTTTCATCCTTCGGAACCATTATATTCACCCATGCTGTCCCGGTGAAGTAATCGGCAGAAGCTTTTTCACCTTTCGGAAAGATTTCGTTTTGATTTTCTAATGGATTCATAGTAATTTATTTATGGTTTTGTTCTTCAAATTTTCCTCGTCACGCGTCACGATTTTACAGTCCTGTTCTTTTTTCCAATTCGTATGTCCATCACACTATATGATTGACTTATTCTCATGCATCCAAGCGCGAGAACAGAAACTTCCAAACCATCTTGTCCTAATACTCTTTTTTTTATGTCCACACTTCTTTAATGATTAACTCTCTTTTGGAAATTAAATTTTATCACTTCAAATTTCTGAATAGAGCACCAGGTAGCATTTATACAGATTACTGTTTTTCGTACCATCGCCTATAAATAAGGATTTAAGTACCCACAGCATTTCAGCCGGATATTCAGTAATGAAACGGGATATTCTTCCATTGAATACAGGATGCAGAATTAGCGTATTGGCAGCAGGTACATCGCATTTGAAGGAGGGCTCGTTTCTTAATTCTTAATTTTTAATTCTTTATGTTTAATCCTTAATTCCTAATTCTTAATTTTTAATTCTGGAGTGCGAATTTTTTAGGATTGCCCCCGCCATTGAAATGTCTAGGGGGAGTTTATTTTATTTTGTCTCGGCGGAATTTAACTCCATTCATTATGTACCAGCCTTGTGTTACTTCGCCTCTGTCATTGGGTTCAAACTCAAATTGTCTGTCGGAACCATCTGCGTAATAAAATTTTGTATCCGATTCAGGTATTAATTCAATGTCGGGATTGCCATCAATCCTCCTATAAAATTTGTTGTCTTTAATGACAATTTCTGCTGTTGATTTTTCATTATAAATATTCCCTGTCCATTTCCCTGTATATCTTTTTAAGATTTCAGGATTGATTTTATAAAGCTCGTGTTTGTATGGGATTGAAACATCCCTCCCAAATACTATCTCTGATAATGGGTAAGCTATTCCATCCGGATTTTCTTCATTGTTCTGCAGTATGATAATACAAGTTTTGTCTTCAGGGAAATTGTACAGAGTAGATTTAAATCCGGGCACATATCCACGTGTAAAGTATCTTTTATGAGTAAGTACGGTATCGATACAAACGCCATACCCCAAACGACACCAATACGGGTCAATGCTTCCCGGAGTTGTATTGGAAGGGTCAGTCCTTTTTTTCACCTGGGCAATGGCATATCCGTATTGAGTAAACATTTTATTTTTCGATATATCATTCAAAATCGAATTCCCTGATAATGCTCTTTCGAACTTGTACAGATCTTCCACCGTTGAGTAAATAGAGCCACAACCAAACATTAAATCCCAGGTATAATTGTTGTCAAATGCATTTGCATATTTATTCTGAGAACCAATATATCCTTTTGCTCTGTGAGTCAATATTGTGTCATACCGGTCAACGCCCGTATTTGGCATACCAACGACATTCAATATATGCCGTGACAAATAATTCTCAAAACTTTCTCCCGATACTTTTTCTACAATCAACCCAAGCAAAAAATAATTTGAATTACTATAATCAATATCGCATCCTGGTAAGAAGTTGTACAGCTTTGTCTTTAAAAGTGAAACCATAGAATCTTTCGTGATCACTACCGGTTTAAAATCAAGTCCTTTAAAACCAAAATAATCCTGTATTCCAGAAGAGTGTGTCAGAAGCATATGAATTGTGACTGTATCGCCATATTCAAAACCTTGAAAGTATTTGCTCAGTTTATCGTTTAAACTTAATTTCCCTTCTTCTTCAAGCTGAAGGATACAAATGGTGGTAAATTGTTTGGTATTGGAACCAATGCGGAATTTTGTATCCGTTGTATTTGGTATATTCCATTCCCTGTCTGCAAGCCCGTACGCTCGTTTCAATATAATGCTGTCATTCTTTGCAACCAGTACTGCACCACTAAAGTTGTAAAAGTCAACTTTCGCCTGCATGTATCTATCTATTTTATCTGCCAGGATTTCTTTCTTATTCTTGTTGCCTGAACAAGAGAAAAGAAGAATAGTGCTGAACACGATCAAAATATTTTTCATGGGGATTGTCAAAAAAACAACAGACGAAATACTTTATGTTTCAGTAAAGAAACTCATTCCGGGGTTATTAATTATGATTTATCTGAAAAAATCACATAATGAAATTGATGAACGGAGGGCTCAATTCTTAATTCTTAATTTTTATTTCTTAATTTTTAATTCCGGAGTGTGGTGGGGCCGTTGAGAAGTGGAGTGCAGATTTGTTCGGACCTCACACTCCACAATCCGGAATTATTTAGCCCATTACAGATTATACAGAGTTGGCATAATGCGACCAGGAAGCAAGACCCGTGATCCAATTAAACTTATTTCTTAGAGGGAAGCGAATATATTACCAATGATGATTGACCAATTCCGGTTTTAAAGAGTCCATTATTTACACCGGTTGCAATAGCCAGGTATTGTTTTCCATCAATTTCATAAGTTATAATACCTCCTCCAATCGGGCCACCCACTTTTTTCTTCAGCAGGATTTTACCAGTAGTAGCATCGAACGCCAATAAATTACCATCCAGATCACCTGTAAAGAGAAGCCCGCTTCCAGTAGGAGTAACAGCGGCAATCATTGATTTTGGCGCATGATATTTCCACAAGATCTTCCCTGTTTCAGCGTTTATGGCAGTTATCCAACCTGATGATTTTTCAACAGGATCTAAATCGCCAAATCCATTGGCCGAACCGACAAACATTTTCCCGGGTGTTGCATTTTGTAACATCTCTGGCTCACCAAGTTTAATGGTTGAAGCCCAATCTACTGATGGTACAAACAATGTGTTCAAAACGGGTGAATATGCTGGTCCATTCCATTCAACACCACCCTGGGTACCAGGGGCAAAGCGTGTTCCTTCTTTTGTTATCGGGGCATCGGCATTTAATATGGTAGTAACCGGTACTTTGTACTTTACACTGCTTAATTTACGATCAAGGCCATACAGGTATCCATCCTTACCCGCGACAGCAACCATTTTCTTTCCTGATCCGGAAGTGAATAAAATCGGACTTGAGGCCATATCCCAATCATGAAAATCGTTCCGAACAAATTGATGGTATCCCTTCAATTTTCCGGTAGCGGCATCTAACATCACCACACAACAAGTGAAAAGATTATCACCGGGACGGTATTCCGGCACAAAATCAGGTCCCGGATTTCCGGTGGGTATGTATAAGAGCCCAGTTTGGGTATCAAGGGAAAAAGATGACCAGACTCCTCCACCAGCCCTTAGTTTAGTTGGATCCGAAGGCCATGTTTCTGATCCCGGGCCTGTCGCGGGTACAATATCAAAATTCCAGAGCCTGTGACCATCCTTTTCGTCGAGAGCCATTACGCGCCCAATCGCTCCAATATCACTTCCTGCTGTTGCAACATAAACCCTTCCACCCCAGGCAAGACAAGCTGCACAGCAATATTCGCCCAAAGCTGTACTACCTGCTATAACATCCCATATTACTTTACCTGTTTTAGCATCAAGTGCCAGGACATGAGCATCAAGCGTACTTCTGAATATTGTACCCTTGTCATAGGCTACCCCTCTGTTATTATCTAACAACGCTCCCTTTCCTTCGAATTTATGTACCCAGGTAAGTTTTCCGCTCGTCGCATCAATCGCGTAGGTTGAGAAGGCTGTTGTAAAATAAAGCGTTTTTCCAATCATAACGGGGCCAGTCTGAAATCTCACAGTATCGGTAATGGTATATTCACCCACCTTTACAATCGATACTACATTTTTGGGTGTGATCTGACTTAATGGAGAGAACCGGATTGCATCAAAGCCTCCATTGAACGTTAACCATTCTGAATTTGGTTTATTGGTTGTCTGTGCAAATGAAATTCCGGTAAACATGACAAGTGATAAACACGCTGCAATGAATGCCGGCAAAAAATATGATCCGCTATTGGAGGATTTTCCCTTTTCAATAATCTTGTTTTTCATTTCTCTGAATTTGATTTCAATATTTTAAATTGATTGTCATTGCGTTAAACTCTAAAATGGATTCGTGCTGAGTTTCCTGACCTGAAGAAATTATTCCGGCGTTTGTTTTTAATTCATAATAAACTCCACATTTGATTTCAGCTCAATTTCGTAACCGACATCTGATGGAAGCTCATTCATGCCTAATCCAAAATCGTTACGATTTAATTTACCCGCCAGGGTAAACCCTAAAGAATATTTTTTTGTCATCGGGTTTAGCCCCTTCCCGTTGAACACGACATCTAAATCCATAGGTTTTGTAATGCCGTGTATGGTGATGTTGCCTTTAAGTTTATAATTGTTGCCGCTTACTTTTCTGAATGAAGTACTTTGGAATGTTAGTGAGGGGAATTTTTTTGTTTCAAACCAGTTGTCCCGCAAATCTGCATCGCGCATTTCAACTTCAGTGTTAATCGAATTTACATCTGCGGTCATTTGAATTTTCGCATTACTGAAATCTTCCTGGGTTGAAACAAAAGTTGCGTCAAATGTCTTGAAAATTCCTTCAATATGAGAAATACCGAAATGCAAGACACTGAAAGAGAGACGAGCATGGTTCTTATCAAGAGTGTAAGTGGTTTGAGCAACTGCAGAGATAGCGAATACAATTGCTGAAATAAATAAACAAATCCTTTTCATTTTAGTAAATTTAATGATAAAACATTATTGTATTAATTCATGAATAACCATTCAACCGGGCCATGATCCAGACTTATTTTCCTGCAAATCTGATCAGCGTTGCATTAAACTTCTGAGTTTCTTCAAGAAACAAGCTATGGCCGCTCTTCTCAAAAGGAACGAGCTGTGAATCTGAGATTCCGGCTTTCATCTGTTCAGCCAGATCAAAAGAACAGATTTTATCCAGTTTGCCGTGCATAATGAGTGTTGGAATTTTGATTTTCGCTAAATCCTTTCTCAGGTCAGTATCCCTCAGGGCAATTAAGCATTTTGCGGTTGCATAGGAAGATGCACTTAGACAAATTCCATTCAGCCAACTGCCGATCCCCTTGTTTAAGGAGGTTGGTGTGGCAGAGAATATTTTTGCAAAATCAGCCAGAAGCTTTGGGCGGTCTTTATAATTCAGGGCAATTAAGTCGTCGACTGACTTCTTTGGCAGGTTATAAGGGAAATCTTTGCGTTGGGTCCAGATGGGGGCTGCTGCACCGAATAATGCCAGCTTTGTGACATGGGCGCCTTTATACAATGAAATATACCGGATTGCAATCGGACCTCCCATAGAAAAACCACCTAAAACGGCTTTTTTTATATCCAGGTGGTCCAGGACTTTTTTGATGTCCCTGGCATGCACATCATAATCATAAAGCCCATAGGGTTTACTGGATTTCCCGAAACCCCTTAAGGTTATCCCAATTACCCGGAATTTATTATTTATCAGGTCGTTGTATTGATATTCAAACATTTCATCACTTAACGGCCAACCGTGTATGAGTACAACCGGCCTTCCCTCACCAGCATCTGTAATATGGAGGAAGACATTGGATTCAACTTTAATAAATTCTTCTCTTGTTGATGCGGTTTCTTTTTTAACCTTTGATTTTTTCATCGTTTTCAATTTTATGTCTGCTATCGGAGTTATAGCGGTTAGTATGATTACAAATGGATTTACTCAGTTTTTTTGCCCCGGGCAAAAATCATCCAGATGTCGTAAGTCTTACATTCTCTTCCGGAAATGCTGGATTAAGTTTTTTTCTTTGGAACTTTGTCTCCTTCATGCCGGGCTTCACTGATGCCAATTGCGATCGCCTGCTTACGGCTTTTTACTTTTCCACCTTTACCACCTTTGCCGGATTTTAATTCCCCAAGTTTAAATTCATGCATTACTGTTTCAATTTTATCCTGGGATTTCTTTGAATATTTACTCATAATTAATCGTTTTTTAAATTAGTTCATTAAACGCTTTCAAAATCTATGAACCCCGATTCCACATTGATGTGTGTAAGACGTGCTTTTACTTTCTGGCCCACTTTTAATCCCTCAAACCCTTTTACCAGTTTTCCTTCAACATGTGGATTAAATAGCCTTATCCATGTACCTTTTGGCGATGCACCACTGACAATTGCATCAAATTGTTCGCCGATCCTGGATTTCAAGAGTATCGCATTGGCCGACTTTTCGACTTGTCGCTCTACTTTTTTCACGTCGTCCTCTTTAAAGGTACAATGTTGCGCAATTTGTTCCATTTGCTCGGTCGAATAAGGGACGGGTTTGCCTGCGATGGCGGCTTTGAGCAGACGTTGTGTAACCAGGTCAGGATAGCGCCGGTTGGGAGCGGTAGAATGTGTATAATCCTTTACCGCCAGTCCAAAATGACCTGGCGGTATTGAACCGGGTATATCCACAACATATTCACCCGACCCTAAAAGTTTAAGCACGCTGATGGACATATCAACGAAATGCTGAGGGTCGTTTTGTTTGAAAAACTTAAGATAATCTGAAAGAGATTTGGAGTCAGCCTCTGCGGGCAACGAAAATCCATGCCCTGATGCCAGTTCAACGATCCGGTCCCATCGTTCTGGAGTGCGGACAACCCTTCTCATGGAAGGGAAATTTTTCCCCGTCAAGAAAATAGCTGTGGCTCCGTTTGCTGCGATCATGAAATCTTCAATCAAATCTTTAGCCCTGTTTCTTTGCTCAACCTTCATCTCTCTAAGAATATCGCCGTCAAAAACAGGTTGGGCTTCAATCGTCTCAAATTCTAAAGCACCATGTTCATAACGCAATGCTTTCATTTTTTGCGCCATACGGTCTTGCAGCTTTATATTTTCAGCCAATCCATCGACCCTGGCAATTTCTGCCGGGATCGTGCCTTTGCCTTCGAGCCAGTCAGCTAAACTTGAATATTGGAGTTTTGCATGGTTACGCACTAATGCCTGAGAAACATCTGATTGTTCTGCTTTACCATCATCACCAATTATCATTTCAACCACGATGGCACAGCGATCGGAATTCAAACACAGCGACGTAAGATTGGTTGATAATTTCTCCGGAAGCATTGGGAATATCCTGGCTACAGTATAAACGGAGGCTGTGTTTTGGCTGGCATGATCGTCAATATTGGATTTCGCATGCACCAGAGCATCAACATCCGCAATTGCAACAAATATTTTCACCTTATTACCTTCCAGTGATTCTGCATAGGTTAATTGATCAAGATCAAGAGAATCCGCATTATCTATTGAACACCATAGAAGATCGCGCATATCTTTGGCTGCTTCAGGTTTGCAGGTAGCCGGAAATGATATTTCATTTAACTCTGAGATCTCTGCATCAGGAAAATCCGGTGCCAGACCTCTTGATATCATGGCCTTTCGTGCAATATTCTGTAATATAATCCGGTCAGAGTTATTGTTCATTTTTTTTCATTAATATAACATGTTATTGTAAATGAATTTTAACAACAGGACAAAAATATATCCTTTGATTACCTGTATTGTTACACTTTTACTGAAATTATTTACATTATTCACACATTCATAACTCTATACATATCAAAATCAGCAAGCGAAAAAATGTGTGAATGATGTAACTTATTCCCGGAGTTGTGTAATGCTTTCCGGAATTTATGGACTCACCTTTGTACCCTGAAAATCCATTCACAAATTAATTTCAATAAAATTTTATAAAAACCCACAAACAAAATGGAAAAATCAATTTTTACCCTTGCTGAAGAAAAAATCAGCGATTACGAAAAGACCATTGGTGAACTCAAAGCCAAAATAGCAAAAGAGACAAAAGAAAACATTGCTAAATACGAAAAGACATTGACTGACTTAGAACAAAAAGCCGGTGATATTAAAAAGAAGGTTCATGAATATAAAGTAGAAGGAAAAGACAAATGGGCTGCTTATAGTGTCAAATTTACCCATGATCTGGATGAACTAGGAAAAGCGTTGAAAAATTTTACGGTTAGAAGCAAGTAAAATAATAGCCTGCAGGAAAAATGCATAAATAATTATAACCAGACATAATGAAAAAGAAAAAATTGAGCATCCTGATGAAAAATCTGTTTGCTAAAAAAGTTGGATTCCTGAGTTCTTCAGTTGTTCCGGCAGCACGAGGTTATGTCAAGGTAAAAAGAGACATCAATGAGAATTACCTTATCCAGGTAAAAATATCAAATTTAGCTGAAGTCAACAGGCTTCAACCATCGAAACAATTCTATGTTGTCTGGATGATTACAGACCGTGAAATAACTGATAATATAGGTCAGATTGATAGTTCAACCACCTTTTTATCGACAAAATTAAAAGCCTCTTTTAAGAGCGTGTCTGCCTCGAAGCCAATTAAAATCTTTATTACGGCTGAAGAAGACCCAATTACCCAAACTCCGGATAACAGAATTATACTGTCAACAGACAGATTTTATCTGGGCTGATTCATCTTTTATCCTCGAATAAACGCTCACTCTGACTG
>Ga0224559_1001078_pt1 | contig 15567 bp, 14 predicted proteins | sample 714S33034metaG_FD_180676 | JGI IMG/M metagenome (GOLD analysis project Ga0224559, IMG submission 180676) | Peat soil microbial communities from Stordalen Mire, Sweden - 717 S3 30-34 | ecosystem: Environmental > Terrestrial > Soil > Wetlands > Peat | place: Sweden: Norrbotten County, Stordalen... | reverse complement strand
AGTTCAAAATTTGGCGGAAATCTTGAACTCAGTTACAAAGATCTATTGGAGATCTATGCAAAAAATGAATTACACCCCCTTGACCTTAAAAATTCTGTTATAAAACGATTAATAGAAATTTTGGAACCTGTTAGGGAGTACCTTAAATCAAATTAAAATTTATATATTTTGAATCTGTGGAGGGATATAAATTGGTAGAAGAAAAAGTTGAAAAATTTGAAATGAAAATTCCACCGGGAGTTACTGGAATGATAATTGCTCATGTAATGGAAAATTACAATCTGGAGGTTAAACAAACAGATGCCGGACCAGTTTTTCAGGGAGAGATAAAAAACCTTGAAGATGCAAAAGATTACATTGTTAAAGCATTAAATGAAAGAATAAATGTACTTGAAAAGAAAAATACCGGAGTAACTAAAACTCCAGAATGAATATTATTATTTCTTTATCAAAATCACATTAAATGCACATGCCCAATTTACGGGCCACAACCCTTTTTATATCGTCGTGAACTTTGTTTAAACCATTTTTTGCATTTACAACCATAAAATCTTGTTTATCTGCAATTTCAAGATATCTTTCTCGAATTTTTGTTAAAAAGTCAATATCTTCAAAGCTATCCTTACCTTCACATCGTGAAATTGCTGTTTCAGGGTCTATGTCTAGTAATAAAACTAAATCTGGCCTTTTAGCAAATTTATTAATTGTATTTATCCAATCCCCATCATTTTGATATACCATGCTAGAATAGAAACATCGATCACTTATTACTACCCTGCCTTCTTTCTCTGCATCTTCTATTTTATCCATCAAAATAATTCGATCTGCTGCGAAAAGCAGTGCAAGTGTATTTTGAAAGTTATTTTTGGTGGCATTTGGATTTTGCAACATCTCCCTAATAAGTTTACCTGCAGGAGATTCTGTAGGTTCAAAAACCATCAATACGTCAATTCCGCAGTCATCAAGCCACTTTACAAGTAATTCTATCTGGGTTGACTTGCCTGATCCATCAATTCCTTCCAAACATATGTACATACAAATTAACTCCTTTAATACACGTGATCTAAATTTCTAAATTGTAATTCTTTTAAATATTCCAATTCATTTATCATGAAATTAATTAAAATTTTGACATTTCTATTGATTAAATATTCTCCATTAAGATATAATAGATTACTTATAAATTTTAAAGACGCTTAAAAATATATAATTCTAAATTATTTGAACCAATACAATACAAATTCTATTATATGTAAAAGAACTTCATTAAGGACATGATATATAGCGATATTGTTGGACTAATATTAGTCTATGGGTATATTGTCATTTTACTCATTATATCTGAAAAAGTGCTGAAGCAACATCCCACTTTGAGTAGAAAGTTTCTCCATATCATGGTTGGAAATATTCTTTTCATGTTGCCATTTTTCACCAGTCGGTTTATTATAACCTTCCTTGTTGCTGCCCCGTTTATATTTCTAACTTTTTTAATGAGCCCTTACTCTCCCATTAAATTAGGGGATAAAATATCTTCATCTGGCCATGGTCTTGGTCTTGTTTATTATGCTATATCATGGACTATTCTAGCTTTCTTTTTCTTTAATCAACCTTGGATTATTGCTGTGGGAATAGCAGCAATGTCCTATGGGGATGGAATGGCAGCTTTAGTAGGGAGAAGGTATGGTAAAAATAAATATCAAATATTGGGTGATGAAAAAAGTTTTGAAGGTTCAATTGGAATGTTTTTGATATTGATCTTTACTCTAACCATTGTATTATATTATTATCATATTTCCGGTTCCAATTTCATAATTGTACCTGTAGTAGCGATTGTTGCAACAATATTTGAAGGAATAACACCTAAAGGATTAGACAATATAACTGCCTGTTTCTCTGCTGTGGGCACATATCTTTTGTTAATCATGATGGGATTTTAAATATTAATAAAGTCATTTTTCTATTATATTTGATCAAAAAATAATATAAAAGGGGTAATAATGCGGTATATAATAATAGATGGATTGGATGGATCTGGAAAGGATACCCAAGCCAATTTAATTCGAGAAAAATATCTTTCAAATGGAGAAAGTGTAGTTTTAAGAACTCATCCAGCAGAGGATAATAGTTATGGGATAAAAGCTAAAAAAGCACTTTTAGGAAAGGGAAAAATTAATCATATTCAAGCATCGGTATACTACGCCCTGGATGTAATTAGATCGGTACGATTATACCACAAAAAGGGTGAAACTGTTATAATGGTTCGTTATCTTATGGGAGTTGCCTATCTTCCATTCCCGATTGCAAAATTGTTGTATACTTTTTTTTCATTTGTACTTCCAACTTCAAATTATATGTTCTTTTTAGATGTTGAGCCAGATGAACTGTTAAATCGCTTGTTAAAACGAAAGGAACATGAAATGTTTGAAAACTTAAATGACCTTGTAAAAGTCCGGGGTAAAGCATTGGAATTGGCAAAAGATTGGCATATTATCAATACGGGTAATTCAATTGAAGATACAAAATTTGAGATAAACAAAATTTTAGATTGTTTAGACCGAGAAGATTCCAAGAATAAACTGGTATCATAAGATTTTCTGATAAAAAAAGGATTTTTATTTAAACATATATAAATCCTCTAAATAAAGGAATAAAAAAATCCAAAGTTTGAGGATTATTTAAATTTTGAGGTTTATATTTCCTGATATTTATAAAATAGTTCCACTCTGAAATTAACCCCCTAAATAACTTTGGTTCAAATCTCCACCATTAGTATAACCTCTACTCTCCCAATATCCTGTGTAATTAGTGTCGTTAGATACCTCTATTTTTGTAACCCATTTTATCCATTTATAGCCCCATTTACTTTCGGCAACTAGCTGGAATGGAAAACCATACTCGGGAGGTATTGTCACATTGTTCATTTTATATGCAAGAAGGATGTTGTTGTTGTAAAGATATTCTATGGGAAATGAAGTAGTATAATTATCTGCTGCAGTGAATATCACTACCGTCCCCGTAGGTAATGGTTTAGCCTCGTTCAGAAGATCAGATACTAAAACTCCCTGCCATAAAACAGTTGCACTCCAACCTTCAACACAATTTAGTGTTACTACCTTTTGATAGGCTTTATGATTTAAAACTTGAGCATATGTGTAATTTCGAGGATTCTGTACTAAACCAGTTACTTCCAGAGTGTAATTACTCTCATTAATATATTGTGTACCTTTTATAGATGTTTTAGGCATGTTATTAATTGGTGTTAGTTTCTTTCCCTGATAATCATTTACTTGAACACCTTGAAGTTTAACCGGCTGATTTTGCTGGTACTCTAAAGCAACGGCAACAATAGCTACTGAAATTAATAAAACAAAAACCATCTTAATTTTTCTGTCCATAATTTAACTCCCTTTAAATTAAAAATCTTTGATACGATTTATAATAAAATTAGAGTTTAAAAAAAAAATCACTTTAAAGTATTAAAATATCCTGGTTTAGTATCATATAACCTCCAGCAAGACCATCCAACAATTCATGTCTTTTATGATTTTTTTTGCAACTAAGAATGCCTAAATATTTACTGATATTAATATATTGTGTGAAAACTAGTATAAATTTTTCTGGGGAATTTTATTGTTTAAAAAAATTAATATAATTTGTAAAAAAACTCCTAAAACACCTCATCAAATAATGGGAATATGAAGTGTTCATCTTTGAAGTGCCTCTTTAACCTTTGCATCCATGTTGTCTGCATAATGTAATGCCAAAGCTTCTGGTGTTTTTGGATCTACTGGAGAACCCCATCCATTGATTACATATCCATGATGGCTAAGTATCATATGAAGTATCTGATTTGATAGTTCTTCTGGTGTTTCCAATTTTATCATTCTTTCTTTTACCATTTCACAGGAGATGTATATATGATCGAGTAGATCGCCTTCTTCTGAAAATCCAATTGGACCAGTTCCATACGTGTAAGTTTTTGTTTTACCTATGTCATGTAATAAAACTCCACAGTAAAGTAGATCTTTATTTAGATCTGGAAAAATTTTACACATTGTTCTGCATATCTCCAAAATCTCAACAGAATGATCAAGTAATCCTCCCATATAATTGTGATGGTGCACTATTGCTGCTGGAGCTATGTAAAATTCTTTTGTAAAATCATCATCAAGGAAAAATGCTTTTAAAAGGTTTTGTATGTGTATATCTTCCACTTCATTTATTGCCCGAGTGATCTCTGCTATCTGATCATTTGAATTACTTTTAGATACCATCACAAAGTCTTCTAGGAGATATTCACCTTCATTTAACTCATCTATAATATTTACAACCATATTGTACTTTCCTGAATCAGGTGGAAATTCGCTTATTCTCCCAATTACATTGTACACTCTGCCTAAATTTATTGACTCAAATATAATATCGACATCTGGTGTAAACATTCTTCCATCTATCTGACCAGTTTTATCTGCCAAGGTAAGGTCTAAATATTTACGTCCTTTAGCAGATGTTCTGATAATCTTTTCAGACACAGCAAACTCTGAGGATATATCCCTTGTTACGTTTAAATTTTCTATAAAATCTTCCTCTTTCTTCGACATTTTGAACTTCCTTCAGTATAAAAAAACTATTATATATTAATTTTTAATCCACAGATTTATTTGTTTGCTATTTAACTAGTGATCATGGTGATTTATCTAAGTCTATAAAAGATGCTTTTACAAATGCCAACGGATCTCGCAGAATTCCAGATTCAGTTGAATTTGAAAAATGTTTAACAGAAGAGATATTACCCAAAAGGACACTAAGGTATGTCTTAAAAGAGATTAATAGATATCCCGATAATAAAGAGTTAGTTGAACTTACTACTCTCCAAATTGAACATATAATGCCACAAACATTAACTGAAGAATGGAAAACTCAATTAGGAAAAAATAGATAAGTATTAAAAATGAAAATAAGTTAATTATATTAATGATTTGGGAATAATTAAGATGGAAACAACTGGCGAATCGTACAAATGGGATAATGATAGGTGTTTTTTGCCAGATAAAGAAATTGTTCATTATCATTCAATCATCATTTTTGAAGTAATTAATTTTGAAGACTTTAATGATTTTATCGATAGTGTAGATAGGATATATGCCAAGTTAAACGTTGCGGAAAGTAAACAGATAGATGAATTTAAAAAAATGTTATTAGATCAAGAATATAGTCTTTATAATAGGTGGCAAGCAAATTTACCTTTTATTTCAGATAAAAGAAAAAAAGATAAATTAATACCTATGGGGCGTATTTCATGATATAAGTCCAAATATCGATTTTTTAGAAATAACGATTTATGGAACCTCAATGCCTGCTATTACTCTTAAAATCCAAACAGATTTAGATCCTAACGTTACTGATGAGTTAAATGATATAATATATAAAAACCATGATCCGTTAACAGAAACTCATGAAACTCCAAAAGGAAAATACATATCTAGAATTCATCCGGCACAGGTAAAAAGGAAAGATGTAAAGAATTTAAGAGTATCTGTTAAAATGGAACTTATAAATTTTCTAAAAGAATATTTTAAAGGGAATTTTTTTAATCATATAATTGAAGAGACTGTAGATATTATACCACGTATAGACCTATTATCATTAAATTATCCCATAAATGAAGCAAAATTATTAAAATGGTTATATGACAATATTGGATTCTTGAATTGTTTCAATACTTCGATTATTAATCCATATAAATTTGACAATTATTTACTTTTTGAAGAAGTAGATAAAAATTATAATAATTATTTAGTTTTTTCGAATAGGACCAGTTTTGATACTACGTTATATGATAATATTGATTCAAGTATAAAAAATATTATTAAAATTTGTTCTTTTTAATTAGTTGCTATCTACCCGATTAACAGAAATTCATTTAAAAATTATTGGAAAATTTAATTTACAAACATCTAATGAAATTATTGATTTGGAAAAAGAAAATTCTTTAGATAAAATTATTCAAAATAGAAAAAATATATATCCTGAAATATTCAATTTTGAGAGATTTAAAATTGAGTTTGGATTATATTATGAATATAAAATTTTAAAATGTGAATTTATTTCAATTCGGAAAAAAGACAATTTATCCAAAATTTTGTATACAAACATTAAGCACAGTATAAATATAATTAATGAAATTTTAGAAAGCTTTGGAAAACATTCAAATAATGTTTTAAATATTAAAAATGCTGAATATACAAAAAGATCTCAGGATATAATTAAATTTTTGACCTATGTAATTATTTTAATGACTTCATTACAAGTAATTATAATTATAATTCATCTATAAATCAAGTATCATTTGATTTCTCCATAGCCTATTAGCTTCATCTTTTTTGGTATCCTCCTTAATATTAATGAGAATGTAGCTTTTTAACATATTTCCAGGCTTAGACTCAAACCCCTATCATCCATTGTCTCAAAGATTGTGTATGCATCATCTTCGGAATATGTAGTTATTTCAACTAAATCTACACTTCCTATTAACCAATTTATGAAAAATGGGAGTACAAATTTCTGATTTGCATATTTCAAAGTTTCAGGGAAATTTTCTACAATATCATCAATTTATACTTTATATTCTTGATCTATTGAGTTTTATTATCATTTCAACAGGGTTATCACTGAAAACAGCATCCATAATCCATTTTCTCCCAGGCATATCCATATTAAAAGATTTTATCCCAAATTTCGAGTAAATTAAATTTTCAAGCAAAACTTCTTAATCTTTTTTATGAAGTAACTCTGCTTTAGCTTATTTAAATATTTAAAAGTAGTGTTCAAAGAAGTAATTGATAACTCATATTGCAGAGAATGTTTTAATTCAAAAAATTTATAGAAAAAAATTTAAATTTCTCGATTTATAATCAATATTTATTATTAATAATACGTATATCACTATTTATAATAAAATTATTGTATGTCTGGAAGGTCACATTTCCAGAACGGTTTAATGTCCAGAAGAGGTGATCCATCCAGTGCATCAAGCCATTTTACAATTATTTTATTTCCATTCATATTAACAACCTCAACTAAACAGAATCCAATAGGATTAGGGCGTACAGGTGCTCTTGTGGAAAATATTCCCATTTTTTCTGTTTTACCATGAGGTATAACCTTTAATTTATCACGTTCTGCACGATCCTGCCAGTATAAGATGATTAAATATTCATTAGCATCAAGACCGTCTAACCCATCTAAAAATTCATTAAAGACAGTTATTGTACTTGTTTCTGTGGAATAACGACCCTGCCGAGGAGCATCATTTTTAGTCAAGTATTGTGAATTTATGACCCCGATGGGCATGAGTTTCATATCCATAATATCCTCTACCAATTTTTTATGAATTAATTCAACATGTGTAATAAATTTGATATTATTGGAGATCCAATTGCAAATGCCAAAAATACAATTCCCATACCAATTTTAATTCTCTTAGAAACTATATGTGTATTCTTTTTGGACTGGTCTTTTATAATTGATACAGCACATAATAGGAAAAGTACTATGGCAAATATGAGGATTACCAAATATAACATGTTAAAAATGCCTATCAAGTATAATACGGGACTTGTTAAACTTGCAAGTATCATAAAAAATGCTGCTAGAATAGATGATCTTTTCATTCCAAATTTTATCGGGAAGGTATTTGCACCCTCCATACTATCGCCTTCAACATCTTCCATGTCCTTTACAATTTCCCTTGCCATTGTCATCAAAAATGCGTAGAATCCTAAAAGAAAAGATAAAAAAACCGTTCCAAGTACAACTCCTGCAAAAACAAAACAAAGTCCTGTTAAAAATGCAATGCTAAGATTTCCAACTAAACACGATTTTTTAAGTTTATAGGCATATAAAAACATTAAAATGGCACTTAAAACAACTATTATACCAGGTATTATTCCAATTAAAAGCGACATTATAGTGGCAATAATAAAAAGTATGGTTGCATAGATTGCAGCTGCATTTAATGATATTCTTCCAGATGGTATTGGCCTTTCAGGCTTGTTTACAGCATCAATCTTGTGATCAACATAATCATTAATGGCATTTCCAGCACCCGTGAAAATAAAAACAATTATACACGCAACGGGAACATATAAATTGAAGATTCCACTTATAATAGCCACAAGTAGTACTGCTATAACTCCCATAAGGGCATTGAAAGGTCTGAGTATTTCCAAATATGCATTCATTAATTACACCTTGAATATTTAAACATTTATTTTGATTTGTTGACCAACCATTTTATGATTATCCATTTTACTATATTTTAAAAAAGATATATTGTTAATAGACTACAATTCAGAGGAGAAAAATATGGCAAAAAATTATATACCTGAACTATTAGCACCTGCAGGATCTATAGAGGCATTAAAAGCTGCTGTTAATGCCGGAGCAGATGCTGTTTATATTTCTGGTAAGAAATTTGGTGCCAGGAAATATGCAACTAATTTTAATGAATCAGAAATTGAAGAAGGATTAGAATACGCTAAAATCCGGGGAGTTAAGGTATATGTCACTGTCAACACTCTAATAAATGATTTTCAGATATTATCTGTTGCAGAATATCTTATATGGCTCTATAAATCTGGTGTCGATGCAGTTATAATTCAAGATTTGGGAATTGCATGTTTATCACAGGCAATAGTTCCAGATCTGGATATGCATGCATCAACTCAGATGACGATTCACAATGTCCAAGGGGTAAAATGGGCAGTTAAATTCGGTTTTAAGAGAGTTATTTTAGCCAGGGAACTTGGAATTTTCGAGGTAGAAGAAATCCTAAAAGAAACCGAAAAAATTGAAATAGAAATATTTGCACATGGTGCACTGTGCTACTCCTACTCAGGACAGTGCCTATTATCTTCATTTATAGGCGGAAGAAGTGGAAACAAAGGTATGTGTGCACAACCCTGTCGTAAAAAATATAAATTGATAAGTGGGAGAGTAGACAAGTTTGGAAGACCATCAGATTCCCCTTCTATATTTATCAACAACAAATATATTCTTAGCACAAGAGATCTTGCATTATATGAAAATTTAGAAAGAGTTGTATATTCTAAGGTTAAGTCTTTAAAAATAGAAGGCCGTATGAGGTCAGCTGATTATGTGGGAATAGTTGTAGAGATTTATAGAAAAGCTTTAGATTCATTATCACACGGCAAATGGAAACATGATCTTGAAGATATTTCTAAACTTAAATTAGCTTTTAATCGTGGTTTTACAGGAGGGTATCTTACAGAATCCGGAAAAAGATTAGTCATGAACCGTGAATCTCCAGGGAATTGTGGACTCTATATCGGACAAGTACAATTCTTCGATGAAAATACAAACACCATACGTGTTAAGTTGGAAAATAAATTTAAAATAAATAAAGGAGATGGAATTGCTTTTTTATCACCTAAAAAATTGGATAAATCTAAAGAGGTTAAACAACATTCTATTGAACTATCTGAATCCTATGGAATGGCTTTAGAAACTGCTCCAAGATATAAAGGAGATAAATTATTCTTGAATATTGGACAAAGAGTGAAAGTTGGCTCCAAATTATATCTCACACGTTCCATATCAATGAATCATGAGGCTCGAGCTATAATAAAAAATATTGTTCAACCTTCAATACCCATTGACATTACAATGAGTTGGGATGATGATCTTAGGGCTAATCTCCATGGACAATTTGTTGGATTGGACAATGTTGAACATGATATAAGTTTAAAATCAGATTTTAAAATGGAAAAGGCGCTTAAAAAACCTTTAACCAGCAAACAAATAGAAAATCAACTACAAAAAACAGGACAGACACCTTTTATGCTTGGAAAAGTTGTTATTAAATATCCTGGCAATCTTTTTTTACCAATAAGTAAATTAAACCAGTTCAGACGTGAATTTCTTGAAAAAGCTAATAATAAACTCCTAGAAACATTTAAACCTTCTGAATTCAAGGTTCAAGAAGCTGAAAGTGTATTCGAAAAAATTAAAAAACCTTCCATTGAAATTAAAAATAAAGAAAAGACTTTTTCACCCCATAAGATCGCTCTTGCAGTATATGCAGATAGTTTAGACACAGTGAAAGGTGGTTTAGATGGTGGTGCTCAACGTGTTTATTATGAACCCAACCCAATTAAAAATTGTAAAAACAATTGCAATAAATGTTACCAAACCCACGAAGATTCAATTAAAACTATAAAAAATTATCCCAATAAGATTGACAACATTTCATCACTTCTAATCACTGCAGAGAATTTATGTAATGAAAATAATGCAGAATTTATTTGGAAATGGCCCCAAATAACCCATCAATATCAATTAAATAATTATTTTAAAATTTTAGAATCCCAACTAACTCATAGGATCATGGTTGACGGTTTAGGTGCTGCTGTTGGAATTAAAGAATTCGACCAGAATATAATACTGTCAGGTTCTGCAGGACTGAATATTTGGAATAACAATTCTGTTTTAACCCTTACAAAATTCTTTGATACATTAACTCCGTCTGCAGAGCTTTCAAAGGAAGAATTAAATAGTGTGATTGCAAATTCACGACTTCATGGTGTGGAAACTAGTTTTGAAATCGTTGTTCAGGGAAATGTTGATGCCATGATTTCGAAGGACTGTTTATTATCTACACTACCCGAATCTTGTGATAAGAATATACCAAATCAATTCTGGGGAATTCAAGATGAAAAAAGACAGATTTTTCCTATTAAAATTGATTCAGAAAAGAATACACATGTTTTAAATTCAGTTGAACTTTGTTTAATTGATTATCTTCCTACTATATCAAAAATAGGCATAGACAGTATTGTTTTGGATGTAAGAAATAAAACATATGATTATGCAAACGAAATGACTTCCATTTACAGTAAGGGACTGGAATATATTGGAAAAGAAATTAACACAACAAGAAATATTAATCGCCTTAAATCAAAAATTAAAACTATATCAACCGGCGGTATTACCACTGGAAATTTCTTAAAGGGTATCAAAGAAAAATAGAAGTAAACAATTATCCCTTTTTTAAAGAATATATCATCTTGATTTTAATGATTCAGATCATTATAATATCTATGAATACGTGAGCCCCTCTATTAATTTATAATTCTTATTATTTTTTTATCATAGGAGTTTTAATAAGAGAATATTACATAATAAACATAAAAAAATTGAATGTTTGTTGAGGAATGAATAAAATTTAATAAAAAGTTGAATAATCGAACTGGAAAAGGATTCCTTAAAAATATGTGGGTATTAAATATAAAATTTATAAATAAAAAAATCAAAATCTTTGTGGTGATACAATGAGGGTATTTAATCTCTTAAAAACCAGAATAGAAGAGATGGAAGAGACTGGAAATGTTGAAGGTCTGATCCATGCATTAACGGATGATGCTGAAAATGTTCGTAGAGAAGCAATTAATGCTCTTGAAAGAATCGGAGATCCGCGTGCAACTGAACCATTAATCGAACTACTGCAAGATCCGGACATAACAATACAAGAAGAAGCAATAACAGCACTGGGAAGAATACAAGACAAAAAAGCAATTCAACCACTTATCCAAACCCTTAACAATCAGCACATTGGAATTAGATGGAAAGCTGCAGAAGCACTGGGAAAAATTGGAGATCCTAAAGCAACAGAAGCACTTATTCAAACATTACACGACCCTGACAAAACAATACAAGAAGAAGCAATAACAGCACTGGGAAGAATACAAGACAAAAAAGCAATTCAACCACTTATCCAAAATCTTACCAATTTACATATAGGAATTCGATGCAGAGCAGCCGAAGCACTGGGAAAAATTGGAGATTCAAATGCAACTGAAGCACTTATCCTATCATTAAACGACCCTGATAATTCTGTAAAGGAAGAATCATTGACGGCACTGGGAAGAATCGCAGTAAACCCTTTAATTGAGGATTTAAGAAGCGAAGATCAAAATCTTCGGGATAGTGCTATGATAGCATTAAACCAATTAAAAGATTTAAAGAATTTTGACTCAGTTAAAATATCTGAATCTCGGCATAAATTACCTGAAGAAGATTTAATTGATAATAATTCTGATGAAAATAATTCCCATAATCAAGAGTTGTTAAAAGACCCCGAAATTAAAAGAAAAGAACTAATTAAAAGTGGATATCACATCTACATTGAAAACTTTGTAAAAAATTCCCGTTACAGTTATATAGAAGGATTTAACAGAAAATTTCGATATGATTATGAATTTACAGATATTATGAAGCTTCGTGAGTTACTACAATATAGGAAGTTGGAATTTTCTGATGAAGAAATCCTATGGCTCATACAAGAAGAAATTAAAAACCAAGAGTATACAGAATTTAAAGGCAAAATACTATCAAAAAACCCTGAAAACCTAGTAAAATACATGGAAATTCTCATAAAAACATATCCTGACCCACAAAGCCAAATAAAAAACCTTAAAAAACTTTTAAAGGAACAAAACATAGCACATCAACCCTCTCTAAACGAAGAAATAGAAAAAATCGAGAAACAAGTTGAGACACAAGAATTTGAGAATAAATTATTGATTAAAGAAGCCCAAACACCTGATGAAAAGGATTCACCATCAATACTTAAGGAATTCAGGATTAAAGAACTAAAAGAGAATAGGGATATACTCCGATACAATAAAAAATATGTTTATATTGAAACTTTTGTCAGGAAATCCCGTTACAATTATGAATTTGGTGATATCCAAAAGTTCAAAGAGTTATTATTCTACAGAGAAATTGATTTTTCAGACGATGATTTACTGTGGTTAGTACAAGAAGAAATAAAAGATCAGGAATACTCAGAGTTTAAAGAAGAAATAATATCACAAAACCCTGAAACCCTTATCAACTACATTGAAATTCTCATAAAAGCCTATCCAAACCCGAAAAATCAAATAGAAAAACTAAAAAAGCTTTTAAAAGAACGCAATATGGCTTATAAACCCAATCTAACACAGGAAATAGAAAAAATTAAGAAAGAAATAGAGATCACTGAATTCGAAAGTAACATACTAAACAAAAATACTACCAATATAGGTGTGCTGCCAGTTGAAACTGAAGACCTTGACGATGCATACATATCATTCAATATTGGTAATCTCTACTACGACTTGGGGAAACTTGAAAAAGCATTAACATATTATGATAAAGCATTATACATCTACCCCGACTTTATGGATGTTTGGAAGTATAGGGGACTCATATATTTCATATCTGGAAGATTACAAAAAGCTGCAGCATGTTATAATCAAATATTAAGTTTAGATCCAGAATATCCAGAATTATGGGTAGATATTGGAATCATATTCTTTGAAATGGGAAAAATTAATGAAGCTAAAGCATGTTATGAAAAGGCAACAGAGATGAAACCTTGTTACAAGAGCGAAGATCTTGCTGTTAAAACATACAAATTTCTTGAAAATAGACCATTATCATTACAGAAGTTAAAGTTTTATCTTGAACTTGCATCATCTGCATCTTGGGAATCATCTGATCCAACACCTCCACTTTCAAGGATCATGAGAATTATAACCAAAAATTTCAAAGACGGACAATAAATTTAAAATCTTTTATTTCTTTAAAAAGGGAGTCCTATCCAACTGAAAATCCCGATCATCTTTAAAGCAATATAAAACATAACAATGATAAATATATATCTTAACTGTTTCTCAGGAAGTTTGTGAGATGCTTTTACACCTATTTGGGCCATCGGAACACTTATTAAAGCCAGTACAACAAGTTGGATAAGATTGATATATCCTATTGAGAATGGTGGAAGTCCAGTAACATTGAATCCATTTGACATATATGCAATTATTCCACCCAATGAAGTGAATATTATAACAGCTGTCGATGTCCCAACTGCTCTAATCATACTAAATCCCATCAATATAACTAATATTGGAACCAAAACAACCCCACCACCAACACCCAATAGTCCAGATAATAATCCGGTTATAAACCCAATTATTATATAATTCAAGAATCCTTTTTTTGGTTCGCCACTTATCTCCGGGTACTTGGCAATTAACATCCATATGCTTGAAATAAGAACTAATATTCCAAAAATTATCTTTAAATAAATTCCTGGTGTGTTGGCTGCTACTGTACCACCTAAGAGTGCAGCGACTAATCCAGAAATGCCCATTAATATCATGGGGCCAAATAAAACCACACCTCTACGTGCATGGCCAATCGCACCACTGATTGCTGTGGGTAAAATCACAGCCAAACTAGTGCCAAATGCAACCCTAATAGCTGTTGTTGGATCAACACCTAATGAGGTGAGCAGGAAAAACTGGATCGGAACCATAATAAAACCTCCGCCCACACCCAAAAGTCCCGATGCAAATCCTACCAGTGCACCTGTAAAAAGCAACACACTTAGATATAATATAAAATCCATTGTAACTCCAATAATAATCCGTAAATAATTCTTAATATCAATTTCGAAAGCTTTAGAAATACTTGATCTTCTTCAAATTAAAGGTTTTCACATAAACCCATTATGTTCACAGGAGAAAATATAGATAATTTTTAGTTGGAAAATTATTTGATTAAAGAAAATGGAAATAACAGTAAATTCAATATGTAGTATGATAATCAAAATATTTGATAATTCTTTTGCATTATTATTTGTAAAAAATTAGTTTTAAATCATATAACTTCAGGATTAATAAAAGAATTATTAGAACTTCTCATATGGACTCTAAAATCATTTATAATAAAGATTAGATATTAACAATTAATAGGTTGGTCAATGGGCTTTAACAAAAATGGTGGTAGATTGGATCTGAAGAAGATAAAGGGTATAGGGGAACGTCAAGCAGAAAAAATCGTTTCAAGCTTTGGTGGCGAGAAAGAATTCTTAAAGGCAGTTCAAAATTACGAAGTAGATCGTATAACAAGTATTGATGGGGTGAGTCAGAAAAAGGCTATTCATATAATAAATACAATACTAGGCAATCCTAGTCAAGAATTTCTTAAAACAGATCAAGCTGTACAAATCTACAATGATATTATCGAGCGAATACTAGGGTTCGCCAACACCAAATACTGTGAGAACAGGATACTCCTAATGAGCCCTCTTAAAAATGAAAAGACAATCATGGATAACATCGATTTTGTTATGAAAGCCAAGGATTCTGTTAGCAAACTACCATTAGATGATATCAAAACGCTACTCAAAAAAATAGATTCCATGGAAGAACCAAAACCCAGTTATGATCCATCCAGTGCAATACTAGTTGAAACACAAGAAGACTACCACCAACTAATTGAAATGGGTTTGAACAGCTATTGCCCAATCATAACCGGTAATGAACTTGAAAATCCAGAAGACTTTGAATTGATTATATATGTATACAGTGAAGGATTGTTAGAGTTTGAATCACAAAATATTGCCATGGTTAACAACTCTTCAGAGACTTATGAAATAGTTCCACAAGTTGTTCTCCACTATTACCAGGAAAATTATCAAATAATGGAAAATGCCCTGAA
>Ga0224559_1001076_pt1 | contig 15615 bp, 10 predicted proteins | sample 714S33034metaG_FD_180676 | JGI IMG/M metagenome (GOLD analysis project Ga0224559, IMG submission 180676) | Peat soil microbial communities from Stordalen Mire, Sweden - 717 S3 30-34 | ecosystem: Environmental > Terrestrial > Soil > Wetlands > Peat | place: Sweden: Norrbotten County, Stordalen... | reverse complement strand
CTCCAGATTCCACCTCACGATGGACACCCTTGCCGTTCAGCTAACACTTCCCCTTGCCGGGTGTGTAGGGGACTTGCACCCCCAAGTGAGTGCGCCCTGCCGGGCGCACCAAAAAGAAAGCGGAATCTTAAAGACTCCGCCTTCCGCGTCCCTGTCTCTTTATCCATGCCGGTTTAGATGCTATTGGGAAGCACGTTTTTGCCGGTCAATTCGGCTAGAGTGAGCCTTTTACCAACCATACCCCGCGCTGCCAGATCAAACCGCTGCGCGTCCGTGAACTTGCGATTGTTGTAGCGGAATCCTTGTTCGTCAATGTACCGGAACAAATGGTAAGGCTCTACACTGACATAAGTTCCATTTAATCCATGCTTTAACAGGCACCAGAAGTTCTCAATTCCCTGCGTATGAATCAATCCGTTCACGTATTCAACCGCATGGTTAATGACCTGATGCTGGAAACTGTTCCCTTTGTAAGGGTGCCATTCATCGGTCATGAGCGTAGCGCCTGGAGCGATATTCTCGGTTGCAAGAGTGTGAAGAACTTCCCGCGTCCGATCTTCAACCACTTGCGCCCGTACCTTGCCGCCGCGCTCCAGCATCCCTACCACAATCGTCTTTGCCATCGCTCCGACAGCTTTACCGCTGAATCCTGTTCCCTTTGGCTTTTTTGATTTGTGCATATTTTTGACCTTGCCGCCGATGAATGTTTCATCCATCTCGACTACTCCAGACAGTTTTTCGCGGTATTCGTCTTCCAACATGAGCCGAATCCGATGGTCTAGGAACCATGCCGTCTTTTGCGTCACATGAATATCGCGGGCAATCTCATAGGAGCTAATGCCGTTCTTGCAGTTCACAATCATCCACATGGCCATGAGCCATTTATCTAGGCCGATAGGAGAATCCTCCATTACGGTCCCTGTCTTTAAGGTGAATTGTGGGGATGGATGCTTTTCCCGGCAATGCCAGCGGTTGTACTTTTCCATGAAAAGCACGTTGCGGCTCTCGCACTTGGGGCAGGTTACGCCCTTGGGCCAGCGGAGGGCTACCAGATATTCGCGGCAATTGACCGAATCGGCAAAGTAAAGGATTGCTTCTTGTAGGGTTCTCGGCTCCATGGTTGACTCCATGTATTAAGAGTATCCCTACAGGGTTATTTTGTCAAGTATATTATTACCCTAATCAGTAACAGTAAACCCTAAATAATCCGGCTTCTTACGCTAAAAACAGCCGTTTTCCCCTTAAAAGAGGCCATTTCACCCCCCAAAAAACAGCCTTTTCGAGCAGGAATATCAGGAACAAAAATCACGCGCCGCATACGCACTCTCTTCGCCTCGCCAGCTCTTCTGCATCGCGGAAGAAATGTCTGCGGTGTCTGCCGTTCTACCTCTGCTCGCGCAGCGTCAGCGTAATCTTGCGCAGGTCGCCGCCCGCGGAGGAGAGGCCGATCTCGCCAGTGGCTTTCTTGCACAAACTCTTGAACTTTTCGCCCCATTCGACCAGCACCAGCGCATCGGGCGTGAGCAGCTCATCCAGGCCCAAAGTCTCCAACTGCCGCTCGCCTTCCAGCCGATAGACATCCAGATGATAGAGCTTGACCGTGCGGCCATCGCGCGTGCCTTCGTACTCATGCAGCAGGTTGAAGGTGGGGCTGGTCACCTCGTCCGGCTCGGCGGCCTCCAGAGCCTGCGCGATGCCTTTGACCAGCGTGGTCTTGCCCGTGCCCAGATCGCCGCGCAGCAGCAGCAGTTGCGGCGGGGTCAGCAGGAGGCCGAGCCCCCGGCCCACTTCGATGGTCTCCGCGCCGCTCCGGGTGGTAAACTCGCGCGTCATGGCGGCTGTTGCGGCGTTGCTCATCGGGCATCCTCGCGGGCTGATCCGGCCATCGGCAGCCCCTGCAACCAAAGATAACCGTTGGCTCCATCCAATCCAAAATCATAATTCCGCGAGCGAAAGGCGCGCGCCAACTGGGCCAAACTGTCGGTCGCCAGCAGCGTATGCTCATCCGTCGCGCGCACCGCCAGATCAGCGGCCAAACCATGCAGATACACTGCGGCCTTGACGGCCTGCGCCACATCGTCGGGATACTGCGCCATCAACCCGGCAATCAGCCCGGTGAGCAGATCGCCGCTGCCGCCCTTGGCCATACCCGGGTTGCCGCTGGTGTTCACCGCGACCGTCCCGTCGGGATGGGCGATCAGCGTGCGCGCCCCCTTGAGCACCAGCGTGACCCCGTGCCGCTGCGCAAAGCCGCGCGCCACCTCCAGCCGATTGGCCTGCACCTCGGCAACGGTTGTGCTTGTCAGCCGCGCCATCTCCCCAGGATGCGGCGTCAGCACCAGCCTTCGCCCCTCAGCCAGCTTGGCCAGCAACCCCGGCTTGGCGGCCAGGATATTCAGCGCATCGGCATCGATCACGGTGGGCAGGCGCGTGGCCGAGAGCAGCCCAGCAGTGAATTTTACTGTCTCCGCGCTCTGCCCCAGCCCCGGACCGATAGCCATAACGGTCTTGCCTGCCATCAGCGGGGCCAACTGTTTAGGGGCGATGTTGTCGGCGGAGATGCAGCCGACGGGGCTGGCGGCCAGTGGGAAGGCCATCAGTTCCGGTGCAACGGCGGCCACCAGCGGCAGCGCGGGCGACGGAACCGCAGCCGTGACCAGACCCGCTCCAGAGCGCAGCGCGGCCAGAGCGGCCATCGCTGGCGCGCCGGACTTGCCCACCGAGCCTCCTACAATCAGCACGTGGCCGAAGTTGCCCTTGTTGGCGGCGACGGGGCGGGGCACCTGCGCGAGCGACAGCGACGAACCGGCCCAGTACACTCCCAGCGCGGAGACGATGGCTTCCGGCGGCGAGCCGATGGGCGCGACGACGACTGGCTGATCCCAACGGCGCGTCAGGTGGCCGAAGACGTGGGCGGGCTTGGGAGCGGTGAAGGTGATGACGGCGTCGGCGGGGTAGACTGCGCCGGTTGGCGCGGGCGCGGTCAGGTCGGCGGGCCAGCCGGAAGGCAGATCCACGGCGAGGATCGGGGCGCGACTGGACTTGACCCACTCCAGCGCGGCGGCGGCCAGACCCTTGAGCGGCGGCTTGAAGCCGGTGCCAACGACGGCGTCGAGGATCAGATCGGCGTCCAGCGCGGCGGAGTGCTGGGCCAGGTCTCCGGGCTTCTCGATGATGTGGATAAGTCCATGCGAATCGGTCAGCTCGCACCATGCGGCGGCTGCGTCGCCGGTGAGGCTGTCCGGCGCGCCCAGCAGCAGCGTGGTTACTTCCAAGCCAGCGGAGGCGAGCAGCCGCGCGGCCATCAGGCCGTCGCCGCCGTTGTTGCCGCGGCCGCAGAGGACCGTCACGCGGCGTGCTTGCGGAAACTGCCGGCGGGCGAAGGCGGCGACGGCTGCACCCGCCGCGCGCATTAGATCCAGCGACGGAACTCCAAAGCGCTCGCTGGTCAAGCGGTCGCAGGTTTGCATCTCGGCGGCGGAAAGAACTTGCATGGGAACCATGGTAGACGATCAGAGAGAGGAAAGCTTCACAGTTTCACAGTCTCACAGTAAATAGGGGGGGAGGGGGAATTTTTGCCTTCAACCGGCCATTTTTGGGGAGAACCGGTTCGATTTCAGAGAGGCAATTTCAGGGTAGCAGACTACTGGAAATAATATGCAACGATCAGTGATCATGGATCAGAAAAACGCTGGTTGAAGTTCGTGGTTTCCCAGGTCCGAAAATCCGGACCTGGGTCACCCAGTTTTATGTTATTGAACCCTATTGGACATGGGCCACCCGCCGCGTCTACATTCATCGGGGCTTCCAATATCACAGTTACTGGAACCAGCGGCAGCATGGCAATTCCCACAAGCTTTGCGCTCACCACTCGGCCCTTGCAATACAAGGGCGACTGCGGCGTTCAGTAGCGGAGGAAGCTACTTGAGGATGGGGCCGATGGAACCTTGATTGTCGCCTGAAGCTGGGTCCACGCGGAAGTCCCAGACGGACTGATTCATCTGTGAGGCGGAGAGGATTTCGACCAGCGCGTACTCGCCGGGGGGAAGCGGCTTCTGGGGGGTGATCTTCAGCCAGTGCTTGCCGGGAAGGGCTTCGACGGTGGCGGGAAGGGCGTCCTCGTCCTGGGTGACCGCGCCGCGGCTGACCTGGACGGCGCCGATGATGCGGACGGCGTTGCGCTCGCCGGCGCGGACGAGGACGAAGCCGGAGGCGGGCGAGTGGGCGCCATGCTTGCGGTTGGTGGCCTCCCGGGCACCGGCGGTGTTGACTGTGAGAGCGTGGGAGAGGACCGTCTCGACGTCGTCGCGCGAGGCCAGCGAGAGATAGATGATCGGCATGGCTACGTGGAGGTGTACCTTGGCGTGCGCGCCGTCCAGTTCAATTTGGGCCTTGGAGGCGGCGAGGGGATTGAGCGTATTCAGCCCATGGCGGCTTTTGGCGTCCATGGCCAGATCGACGGGCAGCAGCTCGACCAGCTCGGGCGTGCCCTGGAAGGTGTCCAGCGCGAAGACGGCGTCCTCGTCGGGCAGTTCGAGGCCTTTGGCCACATCGGGACGGCGGGTCTTCAGTTCTTCGCGCTCGTCGGCCTCCTCTTTGTCGATGGCCTGGACCTCCTTCATCGCGGGCGAAAGCTCCTCCGCGGGCGGGTGGGCGTGGTCGCGCTCCCACTTGTGCGTGGCCTCCCAGTCCACCAACTCGGCGGGCAGCTCTTCCCAGTCGCCGCCGCGCTCGACGGAGATGTAACGCACACGGTCGTCGACGATTTCATAGCGGCGCACCACCTGATAGCTGCCATCCTTGAGGATCAGGCGGCGGTTGGGGGTGGCTGCGGGCTGGGCTGGATTGAGCGGCAGCGGCTTCTGGGCCTGCGCGCCGGCAGCCGAAGCCGCCGCCAGCAACAGCGCCAGGGCAATCCGCGAAAGTACGCGCATGGCTTGAAAGAAGTGCATAGCTCATCAGTTTAGACGGCGCGGGTGAGGGTTGGTGGAAGCGGCGAGGCGGGTGTTGGGGCAAAACTTGAACCTTCGCCCATGCGGCCGCGTCTAATCCTGTGTATCCTCTAAGTAGGGATGGTTGATTTGATCGCATTGCAGGCAGAGTATCGCGGAGATGGATGCCGGACGCCACGCGCTTTCGGGATAGCCGCTCTGTTGTGTCTGGCTCTGCTCTTGCTGCTGGTTACCGCTCAGGTGGCGCACAACCATGTGACCGAGAGCGATGCCGATCATTGTTCGCTGTGCATTGCGCTGCATTCGGCGGCGCCCATCGCGGTGATGGCTGCCGTGGTGGTCATGGTCAGGGCCGGCGCTACGGTACAGCTTGCCGAGGCCTGCGCGGTCGTCCGCCATTGGAATCCCAAGCTCTTCACCCGCCCTCCTCCTGAATGTTAGTGCTTTCATCCCCATCCTTGGCGTCAGTTTGAACTGCTTGTTTCCGCGCTTTCGCGGATGCAGCGCTGTCTTCTCCAAAGACTGACTCTGGATACGCATCCTTCTGCCAACCTTCGGAGGTATCTATGCCGTTCAAACACGGCCCTGTTCTTTTTGCTCTTGTACTTGTATTGATTCTTGCGCCCTTGCGCGCGACTGCCGAGGGAAGTAACTCTGGCACAGTGCGCGGCACGATCACGGACGCCACCGGTGCCTTGATTCCCGGCGCGACAGTCCGTCTAATTAACGACGTCAGCGGCCTCAGCCGCACGGTGACCAGCGATGCTGCCGGCCAGTTTATCTTCGCTAACATCCCTTTTAATCCTTACCGGATCAGCGTTGCGGCGAATGGCTTTGCTCCCTTCAACCAGAGCTTTGAGATTCGCTCGATGGTGGGAGTCAATTTAAATCTGGTTCTCCAGGTGGCCAGCGCCGACGCGACGGTGACCGTGGAGGCGTCAGGCGACCTGATCGAAACGGACTCCACCTTCCACACCGACGTGAATCGCGATCAATTTATCAAAGTGCCTTTGGAGAGCGAGTCCAGTGGCCTCAGTTCGCTGGTTACGCTGTCCACTCCCGGCGTGGCGGCTGACTCGAACGGCCTTTTCCATGGGCTGGGCGATCACGCTTCTAACTCATTTTCCGTGGACGGCCAATCGATCACCGATCAGCAGAGCAAGGTATTTTCCAACCAGATTCCCGCTAACTCGATTCAATCCATCGAAGTGATCAGCGGCGCTCCGCCGGCCGAATACGGCGGCAAGACCAGCCTGGTAATCGTAGCCACCACGCGCTCCGGGCAAGGAGTTACCAAACCTACCGGCAGCATAACTAGCTCCTACGGCAGCTTCGGATCGGCTTCAGGCGGATTCGATCTGGCTTACGGCGGTGATAAGTGGGGTAACTTCATCGAGGCTGACGGACTTGATTCGGGACGCTTTCTTGACCCGCCGGAGTTTCAAGTCTTTCACGACAAGGGCAACGAGCAGAATCTTTTTGATCGCGTGGATTACTCGATGACCAAGATTGATTCGATTCATCTGGACTTGAATTACAGCCGGTCATGGTTTCAGACGCCTGACTCGTATGACAATCTGAATGTGCGGAACGTGGAAACATCTGGTCCGAAGAGCGGCTCCAGCGTCAGCCCCGGCTTCCAAAATGTGGGCAATACCGATCAGCATTCGAAGATCGAAACCATCAATATCTCGCCAACTTATACGCGGGTGATCGGTAGCAATGCGGTCTTCAATCTGGGCGCATTTGTCCGCCGGGACAATTATAACTACTATCCAAGCGGGAATCCGCTAGCCGATCTGGGACCGGCGAACCTGCAAACCTCATCCATCGCGCAGCAGCGCACGCTGACCAATGCGGCGGCTCACTCCGATTTCTCTTACGCCAAGGGAGTCAACACCTTTAAGGCCGGCGCGCAATACGGGCAGACCTTTCTGCGGGAGAACGATAGCCTCGGCGTGGTGGAATCAACCTATAACTCGCCTTGCATGAATGCGAGCGGCAATCCGCTGGCGGGTTACTCTGATCCTACGGCTTGCGACGGTACCGTGGCGCTCAAGAATCCCAATTACCTTACTGTCCTCGCGCCCTACGATCTAACTCGCGGCGGAAGCATGTATCGCTACGCCGGCCGCGCGGACATCAAGGAGTTAGGCTTGTTTATTGAAGATCAGATCAAGGCGGGCAACTGGCTCTTCAATCTGGGGCTGCGCCAGGATGTTTACAACGGCCTCACGGACGCCAATCAGACGCAGCCGCGCCTGGGCATTGCCTATAACATCAAGCCGACAACGACGGTGCTGCGCGTGTCGTATGCGCGCACGCTGGAAACTCCTTTCAACGAGAATCTGGTTCTGTCCAGCACTGGCTGCTCGAATGCGGTGCTTTCGCCGCTGCTGAACTGTTCTCCGGGCGTCTCGGGGACGATGCGGCCCGGCTTTCGCAACGAGTTTCATGCCGGCTTGCAGCAGGCATTCGGAAAGAAGGTTGTCGTCAGCGGCGAGTATATCTGGAAGTACACGCACAACGCCTTCGATTTCAGCGTGCTGGGCAATACGCCGATAACTTTCCCCATCGACTGGCATAGCTCGAAGATTCCGGGCTATGCGGTGCGCGCGGACATTCCTCAGTTGCACGGCTTCAGCGCCTATCTCGTCGCTTCGTCGGTGGCGGCGCGCTTCTATCCGCCGCAGGTGGCCGGCGCCGGAGCTACTGTTGGTAAAACCGGCTTGCCCTTCCGCATCGATCACGACGAAAAATTCAACCAGACCACGCATCTGCAATACACGGTCTCGCGCGGCAAGTTGCTGAGCGGTTTGTGGGGCGGGTTCAACTGGCGCTATGACAGCGGCATGGTGGCTGGCTCGACTCCTTGCTATAGCCCAACCGATCCTAACTCCGCCTGCGCGAACAGTTCAGTTTTGCCAACTTCGACAGCTCCGGCTGCCGTGGCGATGGTGGATAATAACATTCCGCCAACGATTAATCCCGTGACGGGGAAGAATGTATATATTCCTCTGACTCTGGACGAGGAAGCTCAGGCCGGATTCGCCTGCAACGGCGTCAAGGCCGATATGCGCAATCCAGCGACTTACTTTTCGTCCTGCCCTGCTTCGGAACTCACCTCCAGCCTGATCGATATTCCCGCACCCGGCAAGGGCGACAACGACAAGAATCCGCCGCGCATCGCGCCGCGCAGTCTCTTCGATGCGTCCTTAGGCAAGGACAATCTCTTTCACGCCAGACGATTCAAGACGAACCTGGAGATTACGGCCATCAATGTAATGAACAAGGACGCCTTGTATAACTTTCTTTCCACCTTCAGCGGTACGCACTTTGTAACTCCGCGGGCGCTGACGGCGAAGGTTACTTTTAATTTCTAGTTAGTTCCTTGGTTTCTGCCTCGGGGTTGTATGCGCTGCATTGATCGCGCCGATTGCAGGCTGCGCAATCGGCGGGTTCGCAGATTTCTTTTTCCGGGGCCAGCTCGTCGCCTTCGCTGGTAACGGTCATGGAGTTCACCATTTCGGGAGCTTCGCGGGAGGAGGTGCGTGCGATATTCTGCGAGGCGATCTGGAGGGCATAGAGAAGCAGGCCGGTGTGGCGCGCATCGAGGCGGGAGCTGAGAAAGGCAGCCGTGATCTGAGAGAGCGCAACCTGGATGGAGGCAGAATCCTCCAGCATGGGGAGCGTAATGTCATCCTAGGTGGAGCTTTTAGCTTTGGCCAAGGCGTGCGCGCGGGTGTGGAAATAACAAAATGACGACCCGAGCAAAGCCGGAGATTGGCATCGCAGTCCGTTGGTTTTGATGTGACGGCAAAGCTGATATATCGGATACCCCCACCCCTATTTTGGATGCAAAATCCTTGTTTTCATGAGGTTACAGACAGGGTAGCGCTGTAAAATCTTCAAAACAAAGGAGTTCCCTGCAAAATCGTCCAGGATAAGGAGTTACGTGGACGATTGGAGGGAAATCTCTGAGGATTATTGTGCAACAAAGGGCGGAAATTATATGCAAGGCAGAGATTGGGGATCAGGGTTCAGGGATCAGACGGACCCTGCTGAAGGGTTCGCACCGGCCCTACGGGACGGCGGGGCGGATTATTGGAGGATACAGACCCCGGGTTGCGCAACGCTCCACCCGGGGCTACTCTCGCTAGCTCATTCCTGAAGCCACCTGCTGTGCTGCCAACAGCAGGTGGCTTACTGATTGGAATTTATGGTTTCCTCCTCTTTGCAAAGTACGGGAGGCATGGGACTCCTATCTATGGAGATCATTCGTTCTCAGGTCTATGAACTCCATCCGGCGCGGCTTCTTCAGGAGGATCGGGCTCGAATTCCTCCATCAACCTAATGGTCCATAAATCTTCCCCAACCACTTCATCAACTAGCCCTAACCAATAAGCGTCGATAGCCGTCAACTCATTCTCACCCTCTTGAAGGGCGTGGCACAGAGCTATAAAGAAAGCTATCATAGGCTGTAATATAGGCCTTCCAATTTCAACTAATTTTTCTTGTCGTGCCTCTTCCTCAACAATCGACTCGATTTCGTCTTGTTGTTCCTTGGAGAGGACTAGCTTCCCAAACGACTTACACCACTTCTCGAGCCTTTTTCCGACATTACTAGACAAAGCTTCATCCAGGAGGTAAAAATCATCCACCAATCGCCGCATACCACCAAACCGGAAATCCTTCGCTTCACTCTCCTTGATCTCAAAATCAACGATCGCGTTTATAAGAACCGATTGGAATTGAAGAGGGGTTTGCGTTTCTGATATCTGTGCGTTTTTCTCAGTAGCACTGTTGATTAGATCAACGTATCTTCGATTGCGCGCGATAGCCTTATCCCAAATCTGCTTCGCATCTTTGGATAATTTTTCTCTTATAATGAAGATAAAGCAACTCAGATCAGTCATTTCTGGATCAGATTTGCTCAACCGCAATGCTGCAAACTCATCTCTCACTGAAAAATAACGGAAGGTAAAGCGATTCTCGATCTTTTGTGCTAGTTGCATTGCATATGCATCGTTACTCAGCCGCAGATATTCACTCAAAAGCGACGTCGACTCTAGCGTCGAAGGATTTGTCTCGAATCGCCGAACCCCATGATGCAGAATCGTACTGGAAGGAAAGGCGATGGAGTAATCTCCTGACGCCAACAAGTCAGCCGCAGCGCTTGCTGCCTGTAAAGTTACAGCAGTGATAATCCAACATGGTGGTACTTGATCCTGATCGGATAAGTTCAAAAGAGCGAGGATCTTCTCAGCACTCCTCGGGAATCCTCCTGGGCTATTGATATACACAGTAATCGGGTCACGGCTTTTGCTCTGAAGCAAGAGAATTTCAGGCGTCAGGCTGGCGACCATTTCATCATTGATTTCGCCTGTTACATAGATAGCTCTGGATGGATTGAGCCGATAACTTGGTATCGGATTGATCAAAGCTTTTCACCTTCTTAGCGTACGCGCTTCTCCATATCCTTTTGAGAATCCCTATGAGCATCTCGGTAGAATGCGGTAAGATTCGTGCCATATCTCCGGTACACGCGTTCCAGAGCTTCACGCACTTCCTTTTCTCTCTTACCTAGAGGCTTGTTATCTTCTGTTGCACCTTTCGTATGCCGTGGCATGGTTGAGTTCGCCATATCATTTCTCCTGCTAACGGAATATTGGACTTCCGCTGCCTCAAATCGTCACACAGAACAGAGTTGTTATGACGATTGATAAATTTTGGGCGTTCAGATCTCCTCGAAACACTCAGCATCGACACCGATCTCTGGTCGAATCGGACGCCGATAATCGATTCCAACTCAAAACGCCCGTTGGGAACTACGAACTCTACAGACAGCCTACCACCAATATCGAGGATCTGTCCGTATCTTTTCATACGTCTCCCGATGTTGAGGGAATCAAAAGGATGATTCCCTCTTTCGAACTAGTCCCCGGCGACCAGTTCGGATTCCTTCTGGGCGGCGGGCTTGGCGGCGGGGGCGATGGAACCTAGGCTGACCAGGCCCTCGACAGGCTTTTCGCCCAGGACGTGCTCACGGTAGAGCTTGGCCATGCGGGCGTTGTCGGCGGCGCTGAGCTGCTGCTTGGCGTCGCGGGCGCGGATGTGCTCCTCGCGGGCGGTTTTGGCGATGCCCAGATCGTCCAGGGTGTGGTTGCGGTCGGCGTTGACGTGCTCGGCGCGCAGGGCGAGGTCGTGGCCGACGACCGGCATAGTCACCTTTTTGCCACCGGCGAAGATTTCGTGGCGGCCATGCTCCTCGTACCACTTGGTCAACGTGGCCGTCATGTGCATCTTCTCGATGATGTTGCGCCAGCCCACGCCGGTGTTATAGGCGCAGAAGCTGATTTCGCCCTCTTGCGTGGCGTAGGGAATGATGCACTGCTCGGTGCGGCGGAAGTCGTAGTTGAAGAGATCCTGGAACCACATTCCAGCAATAAAGAGGAAGTTCCAGCGGTCTTGGCGGCGCTTCTGAATGTCTTCCAGCGTGCGTTCGCCGGAGACCTTGCCGTAATCGCGGCCGGTGGCGTTGAAGGTCTTGTCCATCTTCTTCATCATGTCGGTGATTTTGAAGTGAGTGGGCGCCTGGAAGGGATCGTAGTTGCGCATGAGCGACAGGGCGATTCCGAGGACGGAAAGGAACTTGCCGCGGGCTGCGTCGTTGATCTTGGCTACATCCTTGGCGACCTTGTTCATATTGAGGAAGGCCGTGACCGGCGCGGCTTCCTTGGTCTCTTTATCGATCATCAGGGCCATGCCGATGCCGCAGTTGGGATGGCAGCCGCAACTGAGGGCGCCCCAGTCGGAGCTGGGTCCGTGAATCAGGTCGGCCCAGTCGGTGAAGGTGCTCATGAAGCTGATGGGGAACCAGTCGCGTTCCGGGATGCCGAAGCCGGTCTGGTTTTTGATGTCGTGCGCCATGTGGGAGAGCGTGTAGCGCTGGGCGAAGCGGCGCTCGTCGCTGATGTCCTCGTCGCGGCCGGTGAAGCTGACCGGCTGGAAGCTGAGGAAGCTGATCTTCTTGGGGTTGTCGAGCGCGAATTGAATGATGCGGCCGACTTGCTCGTTGTTGATGCCGTTGATGATGGTGGTGACGGGCACGATCTCCACGCCGGCCTCATGCAGGTTGTTGATGGCTTGCAGTTTGACGTCGAAAAGGTTGCCGACCTTGCGATGCGAGTTGGCGGCGTTGCCGATGCCGTCGAATTGCAGGTATACGTAGCGGAGGCCGGCCAGCGCGGCCTTGCGGCAAAGCTCCTTACTCTTGGCGAACTCGATGCCGTTGGAGGCGGCCTGCACGGAGTTGTAGCCGACCTTGCGGCAGTAGGCGACGGCTTCGAGGAAGAAGGGCGAGAGCGTCGGCTCACCGCCGGAGAACTGCACGCTCATCTGGCGCTTGGGCTTGACGGTGATGGCGTTGTCCAGCATCGTCTTGATCTCATCCCAGCCGAGTTCATGCACAAAGCCGACCTGATTGGCGTCCATGAAGCAGGGGTCGCACATCATGTTGCAGCGGTTGGTCAGGTCGATTGTGAGCACCGCGCCGCGACCGTGGGTCATGGTCGAAGTGCCGTGGGCGCGCAGGCGCATATCACTGTGCGAGCGCATATCGCGACCGGGGAAGCTCTCTTCCAGGTGCTTGTAGAAGGCCGAGTCGGTGGCCATGATGTCTTCAAAGTGGCCGTGCTTGGGGCAGTCCTTGACCATCCAAATCTCGCCGTTACGCTCGATGATCTGGGCCTTGATTTCGCCCACTTTTTCGTTGAGCAGGACTTCGTAGGGCAGCTTGCCGTCCAGAATCTGCTTGCGAATCTCCGGCACGCACTTGGGGCAGAGCGAGTCGGTGGTGCGCGGCCAGCCCAGCGGCGGCTTTTCCTTCTCCCAGGACTTCTGCAGCGGTTTGTTGGACCATTTGGGCGTGAATCCGGGGTTGGGGCTGATGCGATTCAGCCGCTCAAAAACCACCCACGCGCCCCGCGCCGCATAGACAGCGGCCTTCTCGACATACTTGACTGCTTTTGCCATGGTTGCAATCTCCTTAGATGTATTGGCGGCCAGCGTCGGTACACTCGCATGGCCTTTAGCCTGGGAGGCCAAGTTGCGGGCCTTTCCATGAGGCTGAAATTCCAGTACTAGAGTACCCGGAGCCGCCGGTCAAGCGAAGGGGGTTGCAGCGAACTGCGAGATTTGGCGCTGAACGGTCAAAAGGGAACATCGAACGGTACCACTCCCACGTGGCTCTCCGAGACAGGGGGCAACCCATAAATTCTTGTTAAGGCAGGATTACATCCGAATTCGGCTTTTATCGCTATCAGCATCTAAATCAATTCAAACTCGTCAATGCTTCGGATGATCGCTAGAACCCGACCTGCATCTTTCCTCTTTTCAAGGAACTCGGAGTATGCCTTGTAGGCATTGTCTATCAACTGCTGATACATGACTACTCTTGCGTTCTTTATCAAGAGCATTGCGTCAGAATCTTTTCGCCCGTTAGGTCCGCTCCAATCTTTAAGTTCCTGTCCAATAACACAGATGATCTCAATAGGTTCGTCCCGCCCCGTCGCAGACAAAAGCTTTTTCAATGCGTCGTTGTACTTAGTAACCTGAGCAATAAGTTCAATGGTTTCTAACTTTCGACCGGATCTTTTAAGCTCGACAATAATGTGTTTGCCTGATGCTGTCCTGTATTTAATGTCCAGTCTCCCCGCCTTCTCCTCTGCGGTAAGGCCTGCATCAATTTTGTCGAATTCCTTTTGAACCTGTTGTTCCATGTACTCGGAGGTAGTTGCCCGCTCCCACGATGGATCAAGTAGCCACAGGTGCTTGAAAACATGTTCTTGTATCAACTTTTCGAGTTCGTTGCTTTGAACCTTCTTCTGAAGTGCATCGATCACCTGAACCCGTTCGCTGACAATTTGATAATAAAGCGTCGCCTCCAGATCGTCTAGGTTGGCAAATGCCTCGGTGAAAGCCGGCAGGTTATCTGCCGATATCTGATCTAGCATTTCGAGGTTCTCTCGGTATCTCAGACTCTCAAATGCCAGAATGCTGTGTTTGAAGAGCCTCTTTCGTTGCTCGTCTGAGTCGAGTGTTAGCTGGTTGATCTTTCCGAAGAGGGACTTCGCGCGTTTTCGGCTCGCTATTGGCAAGCTATCGAACCAATTTTTCACCGCGACGATTTCCAATGCCTTCTTTTCCCCTTCATCGTTGCGGAGGTCGGTCCATCTGTTTTGGATATTCTTTAGCTCTTTACTGAGGAATCTCGTTAAAAGAGTGTACCGTGCATCGTCTTCGACGATGCGCTGGCGGCTGCTTGTGGCAATATCTTCTTTGTCGTCTTGGTCAAGGAAATCTGCGTGGATTTCTCCTATCAGGTACTTGGTATACATCCCACCCTCGTTAAAGGACTCCAGTACATCTTCTTGGGCGAGCTTTCCACGGACCATGAGCAATATTTTGTTAAGATTATCGTAGTCATCTTTGAGCGCTCCCGATTCGCGCACCGTACCTACCCATCCGCTGATGGTGTATTCGCCCTCCAATACCGTCCCGTCTCTCTTTTCGTTTTTCTCTGCATTCTTGCACAGGGGCTCGATTTCGTCGCCGTCTGTGCCGAAGGTCCATAGAAATTGGATTTTATCGAAGTAATCGCGGTCTTCTATCGTGACCGGAGAACCATCAATCTTGATCGAGAACTTGTATTTGCTCCCAAGAACGCTGAAGCGTCTGGCGAGGCGCTTGCGGAGCGCGGGACGGCTCTGGAGCACGTTCTTTTTCAGGCCGGTCAGAACGATTCTAGTGCCTTTCGTTAAATCATTTGGAAAAGTTTCTAACTCAGTTGGATTGTATGATCCCTCCTCGCTTTCAATTTTTTTCTGAATCTCAGGAACATCCATTGCAAAAGCGTTTTCGTCCCCGTCCTTCACTGAAAAGACATCTATGTGGTTAGCGATGGAAAAGAGGGAGAGCTTCCCAATTCCCTTTCGACCCATCACGGCTCTTTGGAGTTTTGGCGTAATCTTTCCGTCTGATCGGTCCCGCCGTCGATATCCGACTGTGAGGAACTTTTCATTAATATCCGAGGCCGTCATACCGTGGCCGTTGTCAGTGATCGTAATCTTGTCTGTTTCAATCTGGATGTTTACTTCCTCTGCGTCCGCGTCCCAAGCATTGGCAACGACTTCGGACAGGACGGCAGGGACGTTGCTGTAAAGGTTTATGCCGAGGTGGTTGAGCACGTTTAGGCTCAATTTCATTTGGTACTTGTTTTTACTCATGCGTACACCTTGAGGTGCTCAACGATGCTTTTTCCGATTGCGCTCCCTAACTTCACTGGAACAGCATTCCCGATTAATTTCCCGACGCCCTTGAAGCTGATTGGATCTTTTGGGGAGACGAATTTGTAGTGACGAGGGAATGTTTGCAGAATAGCGGCTTCCCGCAACGTCAACGCGCGATCCTGCTCTGGATGGCCGAATCTACCGCTTCCGAATCCGAATGATTGAGTTGTTATTGTTGGGGCTGGGTGGTCCCATTCCATCCTGCCATAAACGCCTCCGTAATGGCGGCCGGATTCCTTGAGATGGCATTTTGTCCTCAGACCTTTATCCCAATCTTTCCAAGTTCCTCCGGGCATTGATGCTGCAATCCTTTT
>Ga0224559_1001074_pt1 | contig 15634 bp, 13 predicted proteins | sample 714S33034metaG_FD_180676 | JGI IMG/M metagenome (GOLD analysis project Ga0224559, IMG submission 180676) | Peat soil microbial communities from Stordalen Mire, Sweden - 717 S3 30-34 | ecosystem: Environmental > Terrestrial > Soil > Wetlands > Peat | place: Sweden: Norrbotten County, Stordalen... | reverse complement strand
CTGGTTCGACAGCCGCCTGCTGCTCGACAAGCGGCGCGGCCTGCTCAGTAGTGGTGTCAGGAGCGGGCTCTGCGTCCACTTCCGGCACTGCTTCCGTCACGAGTTCCGGCTCTGGTTCAGGTTCTGGCTCTAGCTCCTCGATCGGTTCCGGAATCGTCTCGCTCAATTCGCTTGTGTCCTGGACCTGTGAAACTTCCGGCTCAACTACCGGCTCGACCTCAGCAACAGGTACTGCCTCTTCAGCAATCTCCTCAACAACCTCATTGACAGTTTCCCGGCGCTCATCGGTCCCCGGCGCGGATTCAGTCGCGTCAATAGGCGCCGGTTCGGCATCGTCGGCGATCTCGGCTACCGCAACAGGTTCAACCTCTAAAATCGGCTCCAACGTAGATTCATCTTCAGCTTCTGACTCAACAGCCAGAACAGAAATTTGCACTACTTCAGCCGCTTCTTCGGCTTCCGCGGCTGGGAGCGACACGGCTTCAGGCTCTGGCTCGGCCTCTGATTCACTCGTCGCTTGTTCCTCTCCCGCATCTTCCTCAGGCTCGGGTTCAGATTCGGCGGCAATTGTGTCAACCAAACCAGTTTCTTCATCCTCTGTGGCGAGAATCTGGACCGGCTCTGCGGCTTGCATTGATTCTGGTGCAAATTTCGTCGCATCGGCAGAAAATGGCACAGGCTCGACCTCGACCGGAGCTTCATGCCTGTCATCGACTTCTTCGGATTGGGGGAACGGCTCGGTCAATGCTTTTCCTTCTTCTGGAATTTCTTTGAAATCGTCTGAAGCCCTCGTCCCGGTTACTAGTACAGGCCGTACGACCCGCGGAAAAAGGCCAAATCCGGAGCGAAGGCTGCCCAACGCAAAACTCAACGCCCTTCGCCACCACGGAATTGTCTTTTCAGGCATTTACTTTCCTTGCCTATTTGCCGGTCCCACTGGTCAGCGTCATCCGCATGGCCGTACGCACTTTTTGCATCGTCTCTTCGGCGCGGTCGCGAGCGCGCCGCGACCCGTCTTCAAGAATCTCCGCAGCCTGTTTCTCCGTAAAGCTGGCGCGACGCTCTTGGATAGGCTTCAACACTTGCACCAGGCCATCAGTCGCCCATCCTTTGCACTCTATACAGCCAATCCCCGCTGAACGGCAGCCGTCATAAACTTTGGCTATTATCTCGGGCGTTGAAAAAACCTTGTGCAGGTCGCCTACCGGACACTTGTCGGGGTCGCCCTTGTCGGTGCGGCGAACGCGCGCCGGATCGGTCACCATGGTCTTCAACTTTTGCCGCACCACCGGTTCTGCATCGGTCAACAGAATTGTGTTGCCGTAGCTCTTCGACATCTTGCGTCCGTCCGTGCCAGGCAACTGCGGCGAGGGCGTCAGCAGCACCTTTGGCTCAGGCAAAACCTCTTCGCCGTCGAGCTTGTAGAACTGGTTGAATCTCCGCGCCACCTCACGTGTCAACTCCACGTGCGCAGTCTGGTCGTTGCCCACGGGAACAAACTGCGGCTGGTAGATCAGGATGTCAGAGGCCATCAACACCGGATAGCCCAAGAACCCGAAGTTCGACAAATCCCGGTTTGCCAGATTCTTTTGCTGGTCCTTGAAGGTGGGCACGCGCTCCAGCCAGCCGACCGGAGTAATCATGCCCAGCAGCAGGTTCAGCTCAGCATGCTGCAATACTTTGCTCTGCAAAAAAATCACGCTCTTGGCCGGGTCGAGTCCGGCAGCCAAATAATCAAGCAGCACGTCCAGGGTGTTGGGCGCAATTCGCGACGGGTCGGCGTAGTCAGTGGTCAGCGCATGCCAATCAGCAATGAAAAAATAGCACTCGTACTGGTCTTGCAGCTTGACCCAGTTGGCCAGCGCACCCATGTAGTTGCCCAGGTGCAACTTGCCGGTGGGGCGCATGCCGCTCAATACGCGAGGACGGGAAGAGGAAGTTGCGTGTTCAGCCATTTTGCTTATCGATTCCGGGATGATACCAGGAGAATGTCGCCGCCTCTGGGCAAAATCCAGAAAAACGGCTCCTTCTATTGTAGCGGGAGGCTGGCGTCCTGGTGCGGTCTCTTCAGATGTGGTTCAGGGCTGCTGTAACCAGCCCCATGATCGGGTACAGCAGCAGCCCCAGCACAAACCGGCCCACAATGATCATCAGCAGATAGCTGGCTATGCCGGTAATCCGGTCAAAAACCTGCACAGCGCCATACGGCAGCACGTTCCGCAGAAGGTGGCTGCCGTCCAGCGGCGGAATCGGAATCAGGTTGAAGATGCAGAGCGTGAGGTTAAGCTGGAGGCCAATCGAGCAGAGCAGGTAAAGAGCCTGTATGTTGTTCGATGGGCTGGCCGTCGCGGGCATGTGACGCTCGGCGATGAGAACCGCCGCCAGGCCAAGGAAAGAGAACACGGCAAGCAGCAGGTTCGAGGCCGGTCCAGCCAGGCTGACCAGCATATCGTCGCGCTTGTAATTCGTGAAGTTGCGGCTGATAATCGGAACCGGTTTGGCCCATCCGAAGAGAAAACCGCCAAAAAGATTAAATCCGAAGAGCGGCCCGAAGATCATCAGCGCTGGCAACAGCAGCGTGCCGATGGGGTCTACGTGGTCCATGGGATTGAGCGAGACGCGCCCCAGCATCCGGGCCGTCTGGTCGCCTAGCCGTGAGGCCGTCCAGGCGTGGGCGGCCTCATGCACACTGAGCGAAAAAAGTAGCAGGACAAACTCAAAAACTGCGATTAGGAAGTCGCTGGATTGCAAATCAATACTCCATAAGCTGGAACCCTCAGGTTAGCATGGAGGGTCGCGGAGATTCACGCCACCGACCGGGAACAATCTTTGCTCGCGGGGGATGGCTATTCCCTGTTCCCTGTTTTATCCCCGCTCCGCCGGGAAACTGCCCACCAGCTCTCCCGCCGCGATGTGCTGGCCGGCAAGTACAATTGCGTGGCTCGCAATTCTGGCCGCGGGGCCAATGACCGTAGGCATCAGCATGACCTCGCCGTAGTTGTGGGCAGCGTGGCTGTGCGAATAAATGCGGGCAAACGAGCCGATCACCGCGCCTTTGCCGATGGTAATGCCGCCGCGATCGTTCAGCAGAGCGTTCTGGCGAATGGTGGCGCCTTCCTCAATGGCCAGGTTGTAGCCATACGTCAACTCCACGCCGCGGTAGATCTTGACTCCCGATCCGATGCGGGCGAAGAGGTGGCGGCCCAGCATCGCACGGAAGCGCAAACCCAGCCAATGATTGGTTCCAATCGGCGAGCGGTCGAACATCTGCCAGAACCACAACAGCGGTTTGCGTTTGGCAAACTGCTCCGGGTCTGCATCGGGAAAGTACTCGGCTTCCAGAGTCACATTCGCCGGGTCCAGCGAGAGCGAGAGCACGTTGCCCGGCAATTCACTGGTGAGTGTCAGGTTCAGCTTGCCTCCGTGCGGACGGCCCAGGTAGAGCTGGGTTAGCTGGTCGCGCACAATCTCGGCGCGCGCCTCCGGCGCATGGTGGCGAGTGAATTCCTCATCAAGAAACTGAATCCATCGGCGGTAAACCTCTTCTGCCTCAGGCGCGGGATGCGGGGGATTGCTCAACGTGTGTTCCATACGAATTGGACGATACACCACCGGGGCTGGATGCGGCGAGTGACTTCCGTACTGCAAGCCGAGCCGCCGCAACTGCGGTATTCAGAATTGGTTTAAGCGTGACTCCATCAAGCGGCGTCCTCTTTCGATGTCTGACGGTTGCGGGTCAGCAGGAAGTATACCACCGGCGTCACCACCAGGCTCAACACCATAGAAATCATCAGCCCGCCTATCACAGCGATGGCCAGCGGTTGCAGCATTTGTGAGCCCGCGCCGATGGCAAAGGCCAGAGGCAACATCCCGCAGACGGCTGCTATGGCGGTCATCACGATGGGCCGCAGCCTCCGTTGTGCCGCGTGCAACATGGCATCGCCGGCAGAAGCGCCCTCTGCGCGATACTTTTCATCGGCATCCAGCAGCAGAATTCCGTTCTTGGCTACGATGCCGATGACCATGATGAGTCCCATGAAAGAGGCTACATTGAAGGTGGTTCCGGTAATCAGCAGGGCTGCAATCACACCAGAAATGGACAGCACCGACGAGGTCAATATGGCGATCGGGGCCGGAAAGTTGCGAAACTCCGTCAACAACACGCCAAAGACCAGTGCCAGTGCAAGCAGCAAAACCCGCAGAAGGTCATGAAAGGATTTCTGCTGCTCCTCATAGGTTCCGCTGTAGACCACGCGCACCGAGGCAGGCAGATGCAGGCCTTCGATGGTACGGCGAACTTTAGCTATCCCGCTGCCCAGGTCAGAACCCTCAAGCCTTCCGGTCACCACCACCAGCCTTTGCAGATTCTCCCGCCGAATTTCATTCTGCGGCGGCAGTTGCTCGATCTCGGCCAGCGATCCAAGCGTTGAAATACGGCCTGAGGCGCTGTTGAACACCGTGTTTTGAATCGCGTCCAAGGACGTGCGATGCTCATCCCCGAGGCGTATGCGAATCGTATACGGACGGCCGTTCGAGATCAGCGGCGCGGTGGCCGTAACTCCATCCAGAATCGCGGTGGCGTCTTCAGAAACTTCGCTCGGAGTAAAACCCATGCGCGCGGCAGCAACCGGATTGACATGGAAGTTGGTCGCCGGGCCGCTGATTGTGTTGTCGATGCCATTCTTGACATCCACCACACCTTCGATTTTGCTGATGGCATTGCCTACTCTGGGAGCAAGTTCCTCCAGCAATGCCGGATCATCGGCAAATAGCTTGATCTGGATCGGCTCGGGCGCATTCGACAGATCGCCGATCATATCTTGCAGCACCTGGGTAAATTCGACATCCAATACCGGCTCTGTTGCCTTGATTTGCGCACGCACATCGGCCATCACATCATCGATTCCACGATTGCGCTTGGACTTCAGCTTGACGGTAAAATCTCCATAGTTTGCCTCGGTCACCGCTGCCAGTCCTAACTGCAGGCCTGTGCGGCGCGAAGTGACTTCAACTTCCGGTGTTGCGCGCAGAATGCTTTCTACATGCTCCAATACCCGGTTTGTCTCGGTCAGTGAACTTCCCGCGGGCATGGTGTAGTCCAGAATAAAGCCGCCTTCATCCATCTCCGGCAGCAGGTCTGAACCGAGAACCTGGTAGCCTGCCCAGGTGCCGATCACCAGCAACAGACATGCACCGCCAAGCCACAACGGCTTGGCCAGCGACCAGGCTAGAACCCGTTTATGAACCTTGATGATGCCGGCCATCAGTTTGCCGGCCTTATGGTCTTGGTATGTCTCGACTTCACTCCGTTTGCTCAGCAGAACCAGGCTCAGGCCCGGCGTCCAGGTCAGCGCCAAAACCAGCGAGGTCAGCAGCGCGGCCGTCATCGTAATGGCCAGCGCCCGGAAAAAACTACCTGTCACGCCGCTGACTGCCACCAGAGGAAGAAAGACCACCACCGGCGTTATGGTTGAACCGATCAACGGTGTGGTAATTTCGCTCAGCGCCCTGCGCACAGCGCCAGCGCGGTCTTCGCCCGCGTCGCGGTGCAGCACGATGTTCTCTACAACCACGATGGCGTCGTCGATAACCAGGCCAATTGCAGCAGCCAGGCCCCCAAGCGTCATCAGATTAAAACTCTGGCCTATCAACTTAAGCGCCAGCACGGTCACCGCAATCGTGACGGGAATGACCATTCCCGCGATCAAAGAAGAACTCCAGTCATGCAGAAATAGGTACAAGATGATACAGGTCAGAATTAGCCCGATAAAGATTGCATCCCGCACGCTGGAGATGCTGTCGCGCACAATCTGCGACTGATCGTAAAACGGCTCGATCTTAACTCCGGCCGGCAGCTTGTGCTTCAATTCGCTCATTTGCGCGTTCACTGCATCGGCCACGGATACCGTGTTGCTGGATGGTTGACGGGTTATGTTCACCAGAACTGCTGGCTTTCCATTGGCGGTGACGGTCGTGTACACCGGCATGGTTGCCTGCTCCACCGTGGCCACGTCGCCCACGCGTACCGGAGCGCCAGCCGGCGTGGTTTTCACTACAAGTTGCCGCAGTTGGTCTACGTCGTGAACCTGCGCATCTACCAATCCCAGAATTAACTGATGATTGGCCTCGTACAAGCCCGGAGAATCAACGATATTCGCGGCTTGAATTGCATTCAGCAGGTCTGGAATTGTCACGCCGGCAGATTGCAGAAGCGCCGGACTCGGAACCACGTGATACTCCGGCACCATGCCGCCTTGCACGGTCACAGTGCTCACTCCATCCACGCGATTCAGGGGCGGCTTGAGGTCGTAGGTGGCGATCTCCCACAGTTGGGTCTGCGGAACCGTGTCTGATGTCAGGCTGTAGCCAAGAATTGGAAAGGTCGCAAAGGTCAGGCGGTTGGTCGTTATTTTAGTGCTGGCGGGGAGCGTCTGTTCCACTTTGCCCAGCGCGGCATCCACCAACTGCTGGGTATAGAGCATATCCTGGCCCCAGTCAAAGAAGAGGCTGATCTCCGCCGTCCCGCGGCTGGTGGTCGAGCGCACTTCCTTCAACCCTGGCACGGAGTTTACCGCGTCCTCGATTGGCTTGGTGATGGTAACCTGCATCTGTTCGACCGGCATCACGCCGTTATCGACTCCGATGACAACACGCGGAAAATCGGTCGCCGGAAAGACCGAGATCGGCACCTGGAAGGCAAGGAAGGCGCCTGCCAGTGTAAGGATGGCCACAAAGAAGAAGATGGTGCGTATGGAGTGGACCAGCCAGAATGGCCTATGGTCTGCCGCCGAGCCGGAGTTTTCGTTCGGCATTATTCCGTCCCCCCGTCCTTGCCGGAGCTCTTGTCGCCGGCGGCATCACCTACCTTTACCTTGACCCCATCCTCCAAACCGTAAGCTCCGACGGTAATCACCAGGTCGTCAGGGGTTAAGCCTTCCGTGATTTGCACGTTTTCGGCGTCCTCCAAACCAAGCGTCACGGGCTTGCGGTGTGCGGCTCCGTCCGTTCCCACCACCATCACGGACTTGCTCCCATCCTGCGCAGTCAAGATCGACTTGGCTGGAACCTGCCACGCTTTCGGATCAGTCCTTCCCGTGATGGAAACCTTGACCGGTGTCCCTACCTTGAGCGCTCCTGACTTGTTGTCAATCTTCAGCCAGACTTCGACGGTTGTGCTGCCCGGATCGAGCGCCGGACTGACGAGTGCCACTTTGGCGGCCACCGGGTCGCTCACTCCCTGCACCTCCACCGATGCATCGTCGCCCACCTTTATCCGCTGGGCGAGGTTCTGCGCCAAATGCGTCTTGGCCAGCAGGCTGGAGGTGTCCATGACCGTCAACAGAGGCGCTCCAGCTGCCGCGGTTTCGCCGGCGAACAAAGACCGGTCAGTCACCACGCCATTGATTGGGCTGCGAATCTCCGAGTAGCTCACCTGCGCCGCCGCCCCTTTGAACTTTCCCTCTGCTGATGTCAATTGTCCCTGTGCAGATTTCAGCGCCGCCTCACGGCTCACGCTCCGCACCGACTCCAGATGTTTGGCCGCAGCGTCGTAAGCCGCCTGCGCCTGGACCAGCGCCGCCTGCGCCGTGTCCAGATCGCGACCGGGGATTGCCCCTTCTGCAAACAACTGCTTGCGGCTCTTCACAATGCTCAGGTTCAGATCGAGATTGGCTTTGGTCTGCGCCACGTCCGACTCGGCCTTCAGCGTATCTTCCGGCACCTGCGCTCGTGTTGCCGTGGCAAAAGCCGCTTCCGCCGCCATATAGGAGCCCTTGTTGTCCAGCGCCGCCGCAGCAAGATCGCTATTTTCAAGAGTGGCCAGCAGTTGGCCCTCTTTAACCATCGATCCACGCTGAACGTAAAATTTCCGCACCGGCGCGCTGATCTTGGGAGCAATCGCCGCTTGCGCCAGTGGCGCCAGAACTGCCTCAGCAAGAATGTGTTCGGCAATCGCTCCCTGCTTTGGATGTTCAGCCTGCACTGTTACACGGGTCTCTGGAGCGGCCTCACTCTTGCAGCCCGCCAACAGAACCAGAGGCAGCGCCATCGCCGCTAACAAAAACCAGTTCACCTTCGATCTTGTCTGTAGCAAAGCATCTCCTTTGCTTGCATGCATACACGTCTTCATCTTCGTCACCGGCTTACAACGTTCCCATCAGAGTCTCGAGGTCAGACCGGGCTGTCTGGTAGCGCACTCGTCCGTCCTCGCGCGCATTTTCCATGCCTACAAAAGCGTTTTGCGCATCCACAACTTCCAGCACAGGCGCTTCGCCGCTCGTATAGCGAAGCTTGGTCAGGCGCAGGCTTTCCGCGGCCGTGGCTACGCTTGCATCCAGAGACTCAAGCTGATCCCGCGCGGCCGCGGCCTCAGACCAGATCTCGTTCAGCCGGGCAATCAGCCGTCTCTGTGCCGCTGTCAGAGCCACCCGCGCAGCAGTACGCCGAATCTCGCTCTGTTTTACTTTGTGCTCGGTTGCCAGCCAATCCCATACAGGAATATCCAGTGTTACGCTCGCCGAATAGCCCAGATTGCGCAGGTGGTCTGTCCCGTTAACAGCAAACTGCGGGGCATCAATGCCGTAGGTGTAATTCAGCCCCAGATCAGGCAGATAGGCCGCCCGCGCAGCCAGCACATCCGCATCGCTAACCCGCACAGCCGCCAGCGCGCTCTTCAACTCCGGATTGTTCCGGCCCGCAGCCTCTTCCACCTCGGTCCGAGACGGAATCTGCTCTGTTCCATCTCCGGGCACAAGTGTATAAGGAGTGCGCGGATCGGCAAACAGCAACACCCCCAGCTCTAGCCGCACTTTCTCGGCTGCCAACGTTGCATCCGACAAATCGCGTTGCCGCTGCTGCTCTTGCAACTGCGCCTTGACCAAGTCAGCGTGGGCGACCTCACGAGCCTGTTCCCGTTTGCCAGCTAACCCAGAAAACTCCGCTGCTTCTGCGTGAGCACGTTCGGCAATTACCTGTTTGTTCTCCGCCGCGATCACGCCATAGTAAAGGCTGGTGACAGCCGTTACCAACCCGCGCCGCGCTATCTCTAACTCTGCCACCGCCCGGGCTTCCGCAGCATCCGCGCGCCGCACGGCCGCCAAACGGCCCAGCCCCACCGTCTCGTTCACCACCGCCTGGCTGGAGTACTCACGCAAAGCGTTGTTCGCAATAAACCGCGGAATTACCTGCCCGCGATCCGTCTGCGTGTAGAGTGCCTGGTTGTGATAAGTGGCGCTGGGCAGCAGGTCGGTGCGCGCAACCCAACGCTCTTGTCCCGCCGCATGGCTCTCGGCCAGCGACGCCGCATACAAAGGCTCATTCGCCTCCGCACGCTTGATCGCCTCATCCAATTTGAGAACGATCGGTTTGGCCGAAGCCGATGAATCCTGACCCGATAAACTCTGCGCCGCATCCTCGCCCCCTGCCTGACCGAAGGCCAGAGCAACGGGGGCTGCCGCAAAATTCAAAAGCAAGAGCGGGCCGGCCAGAATTCCTAAACGCCGCCGTCTATGGCTCGATTCAATGCAATGCCACATAGTCACACCATAAAGCATACTGTTGCGGTTCCATATTGAATATGACGGGAATAAGGACGAGGCTATTTATTAGGAACCGATGCGGAATCGCAAAATTAGCCAGACGGAGCTTAAGATGTTCTCCATGGAAACAACAACCATTGCCGGCGTGAAAGTTTCCCGGATCGGCCTCGGCACCTGGGCTCTAGGCGGCCAGGAATGGGGAATAATCCCCGACGATGTCGCCATCGCTACCTGCCTCGGCGCTCTCGAACGCGGCATCAATGTTATCGACACCGCCCCCATCTACGGCCATGGCCGCTCGGAACAGATAGTGGGCCGCGCCATCCGCGCACACGGACGCCGCGAGGATTTCTTCATAGCCACCAAGGCCGGCCTCGAATGGAACGCCTCGGGCGTTTTTGCAAATTCGACCGCACCCTGCCTGCGCCAGGAGCTGGAAAACAGTCTCCTCCGCCTCGACACGGAGTACATCGACCTCTACCAGGTCCACTGGCCAGACACGCGCACGCCCATTGCCGAAACCGCCGCCTTGCTCGCCGGCTTTCAGCGCGAGGGCAAGGTGCGCGCCCTCGGCGTGAGCAACTTTAGCGTAACCCAGATGGAGGAGTTCCGCTCCATCGCTCCCCTCGCCTCCGACCAGCCGCCCTACAACCTCTTCGAGCGTCAAATCGACGTTGTTACCGGCACAGCAGCAGCCATTCTTCCCTGGTGCGCAGCCTACGGCGTCGCCGTGCTCACTTACAGTTCGCTTTGCCGAAGTTTACTCAGCGGCAACGCCCATCGCGGAATGACCTTCGCCCCGGCCGACATTCGCAGCGTTGACCCCAAGTTTCAGGAGCCGCGCTTCAGCCAGTACATCACCGCTGTCGAGCGGCTGGCTGCTTTTGCCCGTGAACATTACGGCAAGTCTGTACTCGAATTGGCCGCCCGCTGGGTGCTCGACCGTCCCGGTGTCTCGGTAGCCCTCTGGGGGGCGCGACGCCCTGATCAGCTCGACGCCGTCGCTGGCGTGCTGGGCTGGAAGCTCGATGCCGCCGCCATGTCCGAGATTGATCGCATCGTGGCGGAATCCGTTACAGACCCCGTCGGACCCGAATACCTGACCCCAAAGGTGCGGGAAATTTGATTGTGCTACTGGAATTTGAGCGGATTCGGCCAGTTTCCTTCGATTCCCCCTCCATCCCCGGCCCCGCTCTGCGATACTGTTTTGTTATGCCTATCGATGACCTGCAGCAAGCTGCCCAGAAGATTGCCGGATTTCTCGCCACACTCAACAAGCTCGGTGGCCTGCGCCTCAAGTACAAAATCATGGCCGGCGACGGCACGCCCGACGCCGAGGGGCAGGCTCCTGCCCTTTGCGTTGAGTTGGGCGGACCCGACGTGGCGCTGGTTACCCAGCACAACGGCGAGTTGCTGCTTGCCCTGGAAACCATTGTCGCGCAGATTCTGCGCCTCGACCAGCGCGAGGGCGACCTCATCAGTTTCGACGCCGCCAACTTCAAGGCCCTGCGCGCCCAGGAACTGCGCTTGACTGCCGAGACGGTCGCGGAAAAGGTTCTCCGCTCCGGCATTCCTTACGCCTTTCCGCACACGAACAGCCGCGAGCGCCGGCTGATGCACATGGCCTTCCGCGGAATCGAAGGCGTGGAAACGGCCAGCAATGGCGAAGGTCAGGATCGCTTCCTCGCCGTCTACCCGGCGGGTAAAACCGACCTGCCCGTTACCCCGCCCATCAAGCCGCGCAGCTTTAGCGATCGTGGAGACCGAGGGGATCGCAGAGATCGCGGAGACCGCGGACGTTTCCGGCGTTAGTATAGCCAGGTTTGCGAATTTCCGCCCACTATCCTCAGCTTGGTCGCTCTCCGTGTCTATGCCACAATAATTAAGCCATGAGAACCAAAGCTTTTCTTTTTCTGCTCCTCCTCGCCTCTACCCTTTGCCCGGCGCAAAAGCGCCTTGTGCTCATCGATCAGGATGGCGGAGGCCCCGGCGGCTCCGATCAGATGGCTATGCTGGCGCTGCTCCAGGCTCCTCAGGTCGAAGTGCTGGGCATCACCATGGTCACCGGCGACGCCTGGCGCGACGAAGAGACCCTGCACACCCTGCGCATGCTGGAGCTGACCGGCCACGGCAACATTCCCGTCGCCCGAGGCGCGGTCTTCCCGCTCGTCCGCACACAGGAAGAGACCCGCCTCTCCTCCGCGCTCGACGGCAAGCAAGAGTGGCTGGGCGCATGGGGCCAAAGCCTCTCTACGGAGCAGATTCCCGGCGCAACTCCCGGCCCTCCGGTGAAGTCCAATGCGCATGGACCCTTCGAGATTCCGCCCATGCCCGAAGGGCAGCCAAGCCTCAAGGCCATCGACGACGACGCCGCCCACTTTCTCATCCGCCAGGTGCGCGCTCATCCTCACGAGGTCACCATCTACGCCGCTGGCCCGCTGACCAACATCGCTTTGGCCATCGCCATCGATCCGGAGTTCGCCTCGCTGACCAAAGGGATTGTGCTGATGGGCGGAAGTCTCACCCCCAAGAGCGACGACCCGGAGTTTGCCGGCGACCCGCGCCACGAGTTCAACTTCTGGTTCGATCCCGAGGCCGCGCACATCGTACTGCACGCCGACTGGCCCCGCATCGACGCAACCACCGTCGACGTCTCCATCAAGGCTCCCTTCACCCAGCAGATGCTCGACGAGATTGCCAAATACCGCACACCAGCCGCGCGCTACATCGCAGCCTGGAGCCAGCGCCGCTACTACCTATGGGACGAGCTGACCGCCTGCGCCTGGCTCGACCCCACACTCATCACCCATGAAAAGCTGCTCTACATGGATGTGGACCTGAGTCACGGCCCCAGCTACGGTGACACGCTGACTTGGAGCGAGAAGATGAAGCCAGCAACCGGCGTTCGCCTGGTCCATGCGCAGACAGACCTCGACCTCGCGCGCTTCCAGAAGATGTTCGTAGACCTGATGATCCGCAAAGATGCAAACTAGCTAGCCAATAGAAAATCCCCTTGGAGGTGCAGGATGACTCAGGAATCGATTCTGGGCACGAGCAAGCTGGTGGCTTTTGCGGGCGTTACCGATCCGGTCAAGGCAAGAGCGTTCTATGAAGGCGTGCTTGGACTGCGTCTGGTGGAGGACCAGAAGCCCTTTGCTTTGGTCTTCGACGCCAACGGGACCATGCTGCGCGTAACTCCTGTGGGCAAGCACAATCCAGCGCCCTTCACGATTCTTGGATGGGAAGTGGAATCCATTGAAGGCACGGTCAAACGGCTCCAGTCCGCCGGCGTTGAGTTCCAGCGCTATTCAGGGCTCAACGACAACGACCCGCTCGGCATATGGACTTCACCCAGCGGCGCACGCATCGCCTGGTTTCACGATCCCGATGGGAATGTGCTGAGTTTGACGCAGTTCTAAAGGAAAACGCATTGGTGCGGAATTTGGCGAAAAGGCCGCCTTTTTGAGCCAAAACGGGGCCGTTTTGGGCTAAATAATGGGCAAAATTGGGAGATTTTTGCTACTTAATCGTCATAGTTAAAAATGTAAGTTATTGATTCATAGCGATTTACTATCCGTACAGGGGCTGTAAATGATTACCGCAGGGTAGGGGGGGGTGGGGATACCTCGATTTTTAGGAGAAGAAAAGGAAAAACAGGGAACAGGGAATAGAAAGTGCCTGTTCTCTGGACCTTGTTCATGTTTTGATTGTGCGCCGGAGCGGGGAAATAATCTGCAAAGACTGGCCCCTTCGACAAGCTCAGGGCAGGCTGTCCGGACGGGCGCGCTTCTCGCATGGGGTTCGTGGCTTCCCACCATATCGCTACGTGCGCAACATGGATAGAGCACTATGTCAGATCATTTTTGAGGCATCCTCTGCTTGAGTTGCTCAACAAGCCTCCCCACCGACAGAACAACCTCCTTACGCTGGTTGCTCACAAGACGGGCAAACCCACAAGAATCAGTAAACGTCGATAACTGTTCTTTGGAATTTGCATCATAGATCACTATTGCAAAGTCCGCCCCTCCCCCTGTACCGCTAATTGTTTGGGAGGTATGCGTGTATGTGTTGTATATAGTGAATGAACTCGACCCACTGGAGTATGGTCTATATTGGAGTTCAATGACGATATCTGCATTTTTCGGAGAGCCTACCAACTCAAACTTTCCCCACTCCTTCATCTGTGAATATAAGGCATCGAATGCTAGGTTGTTCCCGTTTTCTGTGAGGCCCTGAGAAGTCGTCTGACCATTCAGGAGGTACACTTTCTTAGCTTGAACGATTTCTGATGGAAGGGGAGCAGGTGCAATATCCTTCTTAGGCCCAGCCCAAGACAACGCGTTTAAAAACAGTAGTGCGAAGATAAGTCCTATCTTATTCATGACGTCTCCTCTGAAGCGGATTTAGAACCAAACCATGATACCTCATCGCACAAATTTAAAATGTGTTAAGCGCTGGTTCGACAGGCCCTCCAACGCGCATCTTATTCGGACGAAACACTGTCTTACTCCCGCACTCGCATGTTCCCTCTTCTTCTGTCCAGTTCAACTGCATTAATCTCTCGTTGAGAATCGACCATGGTGCAGTTGGTTCGATGTCCATGTGCATGATTGGAACAAATTTTCCACAGAACGGGCATGTGCCGCCAATGTACATGAGCTGAGTTTTCATTTTTCCTCCCGAAGAATCCTACATACCCACCACATTACAAGAAAGGCATTTACGGACAGGTGCTCGGAGCTACGAGACATGCAGTACCCGGCTACTTTCGCTCAAGCCCCAATTCTTTGTGTAGCGTCCCCAGGCAGGCGTGAATTGCCTCCGATTCAGGAGTGAGGTCGATCCTTGAGACCGTGCCCGTCTCACCCACCGTTTTGGACGAATTCTGCCAAAATTGTGTTCTCAGAAGAATTGCTTCGTCGAGTTCGTTGAATTGCACAAGATCGCAAATAAAGGACGAGCGATGATAGACGAACTTTTCATCCTCGGAAGGAGGAGGATCGCCAACGGTCAGCACCAACCATCGTCCGTCTCGCTTCACCATCCGAATCTGATATGCAGCGAACATGTCGCTTACCTTCTGGTAAAGCTGTGTGCGCATTTGTCGCCGATAGGACCGTCGCTTGAAAAACACACTGACGCACCCACCCGAAAGTCCCCCGCTCAAAAATGAGACAATGATTGTCGAAATGTCCATGAGATGCCATCCAGCTAGATTATTGCAGTCCGCTACGCGTTCAACTGCTCCTGCAGCTTGTTCAGCGTGCGGTGCAGGTCCTTGTCAGTGCGGCGGAGTTCGTCGATTTTTCCAATCGAGTGCATCACCGTAGTGTGGTGCTTGTTGCCGAACTGGCGGCCAATCTCGGGCAGGCTGGCTTCGGTCATCTGCTTGGCCAGGTACATGGCGATCTGCCGCGGAACCACCACGTTGCGCGAATTGTTCTTCTGCTTCAGGTCGATGACCCTCATGCCGAAGTTTTCCGCAACTGCCCGCTGAATGGCCTCGATGGTAATTTTGCGCACCTGCATGTCGATGAACTGCTTGAGGCACTGCTGGGTAGAGGCCAGCGTGATCTCCATGTGGTTCATCTGGCACCAAGCGATCAGCCGAGTCATGGCGCCCTCGAGCTCGCGCACGTTGGTACGCACGTTGGAGGCGACGAACATGGCCACGTCGATGGGCAACACAACCTGTTCGGACTCGGCTTTTTTCTGGAGGATGGCGACCTTGGTTTCCAGATCGGGCGGCTGAATGTCGGCAATCAGGCCCCACTCGAAGCGCGAGCGCAACCGCTCTTCGATCTCCGCCAGTTCTTTGGGCGGACGGTCCGAGGCGATCACCACCTGCTTCATGTTCTCGTGCAGCGCGTTGAAGGTGTGGAAGAACTCCTCCTGGGTGCGCTCTTTCTGCGAGATGAACTGAATGTCGTCGATCAGTAAAACATCCACCGAGCGGAAACGGTCACGAAAGCTGGTCATGCGGTCGTTGCGCAGCGAGGTGATCATCTCGTTGGTAAACTTCTCCGCCGTGACGTAGCAGATGCTGGACGTTGGCTGGCGGCGCTTCACCTCGTGACCGATGGCGTGCATCAGATGGG
>Ga0224559_1001073_pt1 | contig 15635 bp, 13 predicted proteins | sample 714S33034metaG_FD_180676 | JGI IMG/M metagenome (GOLD analysis project Ga0224559, IMG submission 180676) | Peat soil microbial communities from Stordalen Mire, Sweden - 717 S3 30-34 | ecosystem: Environmental > Terrestrial > Soil > Wetlands > Peat | place: Sweden: Norrbotten County, Stordalen... | reverse complement strand
TCTCCCGGTCCATGCGGATGCTCATTGTCCTGGTCATGTTATTTCCTCCAGCCGCCGTGCGGCGTCGTCGAGAATCGATTTTCGATAGCGGCCGTGCCGGGCGAGCGCTGCAAGCCGGGCACTCGCATCATCGCGTCCGATGAGGCCAATGGAAATCTTGGTTCTAGAAGCGAGCGTAGTGCGCACAGTTGTTGGAGGCAGAGGTCGTGTCCTGCTAGAGCGGAACTATTTCCTCCGCTGTAAGCGTTTTGATTCTAGCTTGCCGTTCGCTCAAGAAAATGACTGCATGGTTGGCCATCTTGCGGTAACCCGAGAGCATGAACTTCTTGAAGGTCTCAGCTTGGATATCCTCGTGACGATGCTTTCCACACAGAACGATGATTCCTGGGTGCGTACAAATCTTAAACTTCTTGTGATTGATGCCTGTCTCTGTTGTTACAACGATCCTGTTTTTCTCTTTGGCATATTTCATAACGCCGATGTCTTCGGCACCCATCATAACGTCCCGGACAAGTTGGATATTCAACGCAGTCGAGGAACCCCCAAGTTGAGAGGCCAGAGGGCTAGTGACGCACTCGTCGAGGAGGAGCCTAAGATTCGTAGTCAACTGCGTGCTCCAGCACTTGGGCTGCGAAACAGACAGCCTCCCTGACCTGACCCAGCGACAGATGTGGATACGACTTAAGAGCACCTGGCAAATCGCCGTAGTGCTCAATCGCATCAAGGATCATGTATATCGGAATACGAGTGCCCTGGATCCTAGGTGTGCCGCCGAGAATCCCTGGATCAATGGCAATACAGTGGAAATCCTGTGCAGCATTCTCCAATACCGACGAGAACGTAACGTCAAAGTCTTTCGCAGTAGAGGTGAATTCGTCGCGATGTCTCCAGCGGTCGTTTCTCCAAGGTGAGTCTCGACGCAAGGATAACTCCCGCTGGCAATGTGGTCTTTGGATTTGGGTATTCATAGGTGCTTTACCTCCACAAGGCTCTCGACGACAGAGCCGAGATTCTCGACATCAGTCTCAACTTTGGCCGTGCTCAACTCCATTTTTCGATCAGCGAACAGTTGCAGGGTCAGTCGCTTCTTCGTGAGCTCAATCCAGACGGAGGTGACCCCCTCCGGTTCAGTTGGCATCGAAATCGAAATGCCATTAACGCTGGCCAATTTTCCCGCGTATGGGATCTTCATCGGCAGCGGTATTATTTTCACTTGGCACAACTCCGACGGGTACGAGAACTCTGCATGGAGATGAAAGTTCAGGCTCGGAACCGTAAAAAACTGGCCCGCCCAGCTGAAGAAGTCTTCGGCAACAGGCGTGCGAATCGTTACCTCATCTTCTGGCAGTGCCCGATGATATTCCACTTGCAACTTCAGTTTGGAAGGGTCACTCTTGTCAGGTTGCCAGAAAACATGCGCGTGAAAGTGAGCCGGATCACTGGATGCCGAGCCCAGCAGTGCGGCTGTCCACCCGTCAGATTCGGAAGGGTTTCCAAGCGCCTCCGTAAACCGATCGACGCTGAATTCCACCGCCGGGATTATAAAGCGGTAGGACAGATCAGTGCAGTTGGTTTTGTCGATCCCTTTTTCCACGATTCTGACGCTCCCCTTCAGAAACGCCCCCTACGATTGTACCTTTTGGGGTGGACTTGTGACGTTCCTTTTAACAATCTGCTCAGCGGGCCGTCGAATTGAACTTGCGTCTGGATGCCGCTGTCGGAGCGATTCCGCCGCAGCCTTGCACCTTACAGATTAAGACGGCGTTCTCGTTGCCGCGGATGCCTGAGATTCTACGCTGATTGCTACCCGATTGTGCAACTGTTGTCCATTTTCCGCCATGAGGCCCGTTGGGCTCAATTCTCAGTGGAACCTACATCAGCCTTCTGCGAATGAGGTCGAGGGCTTGCTGGGTGGCGAATTCGCGGATTCTCTGACGGTCGCCGCGGAAGGTGCGCTCGGTGACTTCGTTCTTCGTGGCGTCGGAGACGGCGATGTAGACCAGGCCGACAGGCTTCTCCTCGGTGGCGCCGGTGGGGCCGGCGATGCCGGTTATGCCCAATCCCAAAGTAGCTCCGGTGCGCAGGCGGATGCCGTGGGCGAGGGCTTTGGCGACTTCGGCGGAGACAGCGCCGTGCTGGGCGATCAGCTCCGGTGAGACGCCGGCGAAGGCGTGCTTGAGGGCGTCGGCATAGACGATTGCGCCGCCGAGAAATGATCGCGAGCTGCCGGGGACGCTGGTGATGCGCTCGGCGACCATGCCGCCGGTGCAGCTTTCCGCGACGGCGAGAGTAAATTGGCGCAGGCCGAGATAGAACAGGACGATCTGCTCCAGAGATTCGGATGACTCGCCGCCAGAGGAGTAGAGCCAGTCTTCAAGGGCCTCCTCGATCTTTCCCGCCAGCTCGTCGACGCGCTGCCGAGCCTGCGCCATGGTGGGTTTGGAGCAGAGCAGGGCGAGCTGAATGTCTCCGGAGTGGGCGAGGATTGTGGTTTCGACGTCCTTGTAGGCGGTGTAGATGGGGGCGAGAATTTGGTCGGCCTGGGACTCGGGAATCATGGCGGCGCGAAGAACGCGTTTGCCGATGAAGCGCTTGGGAATGGCTGTGCGCAGGCGGGGCAGGCATTCGGCGTCAAAGAGCGGACGGCACTCGCTGGGGGGGCCGGGAACGAGGAAGACGATCTTGCGATAGCCGGCGAATCGGGTGTCGAGCCACTGGCCGGGCGCGCTGCCGTTGGGATTGGGCAACACGGTTGCGCCCTCAATCACATCGGCCTGCTTGAGGTTGTTGGTGGGCATGGGGATGCGAAAAGAAGCGGCGCGGGCATGAAGCGCGGCGACCAGCGTGGCTTCGCGGCGGATGGTGAGCGAGAGTGCTTCAGCGACGGCCTCGCGGGTGAGATCGTCTTCGGTGGGGCCTAGCCCGCCGATGATGGCGAGAATGTCTGTGCGGCCGAGGGCGATGCGGATTGCATTGACCAGATCCTTGTGCCGGTCGCCGACGATGGTCTTGAAGGTGACGGTAACGCCGATCTCGTTGAACTTCTCGGTGAGATAGAGCGAGTTAGTGTCCTGACGCCAAGGAGTAAGCATCTCGGAGCCGACGGCGATGATTTCGGATTTCATAAATGCAGTGGTCAGTGGTCAGGGATCAGTTGTCAGTTTTCACTTCGATGAACTGGGTTCCTTTTCACGAGCGCATCTAGAACAACGTCAATCCCTCAACTCCCAAGTCCACATCATAAACGGCATCGTGGGTGGCGAGGACGGTGGTGCCGAGGGGAGAGAATGCAACGCCGACGAGGTTGCTTCCGGCCAGGACGAGAGAGGCGTCTCCGTCCTCGGTCACGCGCACCAGTCCGCGACGGCCATGGAGGCAGGCGGCGAGGTAGACATCGCCATCCTTTGAGATCGCGAGGCCCTGTGGCCGGCCGAGACCGCGGTACCAGACGCGGGTGTCGCCATGCGAGTCGATGGCCCAGATTGCGTCGTTGGAGGAGAGCGACGGGGCAGTCACGAACAGGGTGCCGGAAGCGCCGGCTGCAAGGTGATAGGCGGCAACGCTGGGCTCGAGGGTGGCATGGACGAAGATGCGGCGCTGGGTATCGATCTTGAAGATGGTGCCGCTGCGGTCGCCGACGAAAAGATTTCCATCGGTATCGAAGGCTGCTCCGGTCGCTACGCCCATGCCTTCGGCGTAGACGTTGAACTCGCCGGAGGCGTCGACGCGGTATACATTGCCCTCCGCGCGAGAGGTGACGAAGAGGTCGCCGTCGGGGTTGAAGGCGAGGCCGGTGGCGTTGAGGATGCCGGTGACAAACGGAGTGCCGCGGCCGTCGGGGCTGATCCTGACAATCGAGACGGGAGTTTGCTTGCCCCTGGATCCGGAGATGGTGGCATAGATCATGCCGGAGCGGCTGACGGCGGGGCTGGTGACGGGGTGGAGGCCTTCGCTGAGTTGATTTGCCACGCGGATGGGCGCCCTGTTGCTGGCGCCGGCAGGGTTGCGGACCTCAATGAAACCTGTCGAGGCTGCCTCGGGGATGCGGAGAGCGAGGCGTGTTGGCCGGCTCATAGAGACATTGGCGGGCTGGCCGTCGACTAGCACGGCGGGCAACACGGCGGATTGACCGAAGCTGAAGGGGCCGAGATTTGCGCCGATCAGCTCCACTTCACCGAGGGGCAGAGCGGCGGCGGGAACGATGTCGTCGATGCGCGGCTCGGGCAGTGTGCCAGGGGCGGATTGGGGGTGGATACGGGGCATGTTAGATCCAGATGCGTAACAAGGATGCTACACCCAAAGCATACAGGCCGGCGGCCACATCATCGAAGACGATGCCCCAGCCTTCAGGAAGACTCTCAAGCTGGCGCGCTGGAAACGGCTTGGTGATATCGAACAGGCGGAAGAGGGCCAGCGCAATCAGAGCGTGCTTCCAGTCTACGGGGCTGAAGAGCAGGGCGATCCACTGGCCGGCAACCTCGTCGATGACCACAAACTGCGGGTCCTTGCGGCCGGACTCACGGGCAACGATGGTCGCGGCGGGGACGCCAAGCGCGATGGAGAGAGCGATCCAGACAAGAAGGCCAACGAGCAGGGTGTGAGCACTGGGGTGGCCGGCCATGGATTCGGCCGCCCAGAGAAGAACGGCGGCCACCGAGCCCCAGGTGCCGGGACCGGGCTTGCCGAAGCCTGCGCCGAAGAAAGTGGCGACGGTCCAGGCCCAGCGCGTTCTTTTCTGGCCGGGGATTGCCGGCGCGGCGGTATTGGGGGTGGGGCTATTCGTCATAGGAATCGCCGTTTCCGCCACTGGAGCCGAGACCGCCGAGGTCTTCGAGGACTTCGGGGTCGAGGATGGGAGAGCTGATCTTGTAGACGCCCATGGCCCACTTGCCGAGGTCGATTTTGCGGCAGCGGTCGGAGCAGAACGGAAAGTCCTCGTCGTCGAATTTGACCAACATGCCGCAGGTGGGGCAGCGGTGGAGTTTTACGGATTTTTTCTTGGCAGCCATAAGCGTATCTTTGCCTGCGAGGCAGCGATCACTTCATATGGTACAGCGTGGGACGAGGAATTCCGCGAGCTTACGATTCGAGGACGTCCGGGATCCGATCGGGAGATCCGGCCATCAAGGGCGCCGCGTCAACGGCGGCAAGTTCCTGTTGGAGGGCGTGGCATACGGCCTGCGCAATCTGGCGCTTGAATGCACGCTTCTCCTTCGTCCTCAGTTTGTGACCCTGCTTGATGGACGACAACGGTTTGTCCCGATGCGGGATTGAACTCAGGAAAAGGCCGGAATCGTTCATGTCTAACCCCAGCCCGGAAAAGAAATCGTCATATGCGCCGATGTAAAGGCCGGACAGCTCCTCGGTATAGGAGCTCTGACGAATTGCGCACACGCCCGCAAACTCGTCGATCCCAAGGGCCGCCGCGAAGCCGTGAAGAGCGGCGAGAAGCAGCGCGGGAGGTCCGACATCGTGAAGAGCCTTGGTAACCCGGCGAATCTGGTTGAAGTATCCATGGACGCCCTGGAGGCGCGATATCAATAGAACGTCGGCGGCTTTAGATTGAACGACCCATCCTGGGACGATGGTGAAGGACAAAACAAAAACCGGGGCTGCATCGACGAGAAGGTTGAGAGACAGTTCACCTTCTTTCTCGAATTCTCGCGAGAAGCACAGAGTTATCGAATAAGGGGTGTCGTCCTGCATGCCTTCATGCAATGTAATGGTTGAACATAGAGTGCGCCGCAGAAGAGGGCCGGGCAGGTTGGCATGGAGGCGCTTGTAGTGGTGCAAGAAGCATGCCATGGACTGGGTTACCGAGAGCCCTTGAGCCAGATAATTGCGGATGAGGCATTTGAACAGGAACCTTGGATTGTTGTGCAGGAGATCCTTGAATACTCCAAGCTTGAAAAGCCGAAGGATCCTGAAGGCCGGCCCCATGTTCGTCAGGAGACTCCAGGACACACGCGCAACCCGAGCAGGCGACCATGTGCCCTTCTGGACCGCAACAATTGATAGAGGCCGGAAGAGCCCGCCATTCGCAGTCGACATGGGGCTGTCATTCCCGGATGTCCGGTAATCGACGTTGACAGTCATCCAGCGATCGGCCTCCAAGATCCATTTGAGCCATTGGGGTGCGAGGGATCGGTCACGGTTCGCCATCTCGCGGAACGGCACCGCGCCGGCAGCGGATAGGAACTATCAAGATAGTAGAACAGAATCGATTGCTTTCAACTCGCATGTTCGGGGGAGTGGGTGTGGCGAGTTGGTACCAACAGCGGAGTTACCAGCGTCAGGTTTCCCAGATTCATATGGCCTGGCGGCGCGGCGTTCCTGTTGCGACCTACTTATGGGACCGTCTCATGTGACCGTCTTATGGGACCATCCGCGGGACGGGAAGAGGGTCACTTTCGAGCGATTCTATTTCAAGCAAGGTTCCAAGCTCGTTTGCCGTAGGCCGCTGAAGGTAAGAGAGTTGGCGGGCAGTTCGAGATTGAGTGGACGCTCGATGGAGAACGAATTCTCCAGAATCGAACCAACCGGCGCAGTCTCCTCAAAGAAGCCGGCACACGCTAACTGGATCTGTTGTTTGAATGCGCGTTTCTCTCTGGTTCTGAGTTTGTGGCCCTGCTTGATGCGCGCGAGAGGTTTGTCCCGAATCGGTACTGGACTCAGGAAGAAGCCCGCGGCATTGCGGGCAATTAGAGCGGGCCGGAGAGAATGCGGGCGACTACGTCGTACTCGTGGGCTTCTGTGATTTGTGCTTTGTAGAAACTGCCAGGGTCGAGAGTGGCTACGTTTGAACCAAGCTCGGCGAAGTCGTTGATGTAGACTTTGCCGTCGATTTCGGGGGCGTGGTATTGCGTGCGGCCTTCCCACAGGAGCGGGGTTTCATCGCTTTCGCCTTCGGCGAGAACAACCAACTCGCGGCCGACCCATTGCTGCTTGGCGCGCTTGCTGATCGATTGTTGGAGTTTCATCAAGCGGCGCTTGCGGGCTTCGATGGTGCGCCTGGGGACTTTGGCGTCGAGAGAGAATGCGCCGGAACCTTCTTCATCGGAGTAACTGAAGACGCCGAGCCAGTCGAATTTGGCATCTTTCACGAAGTCTTCGAGGAGGGCGATGTCTTCGGCGGACTCGCCGGGGAAGCCGACGATGAAGCTGGTGCGGAGGGCGATTCCGGGGATGGCGGCGCGGACCTTTTCCAAAGTTCTGAGGAAGATATCGGCGCCGGCGCCGCGCTTCATTGTCTTCAGAACGGCTGGCGAGGCGTGCTGGAGAGGAACATCGAGATACTTGCAGATGTTGTCGTGACGGGCGATGGTTTCCAGTAGACGATTTGTGATGCGGTTGGGGTAGGCGTAGAGGAAGCGGAGCCAGCGCAGGCCTTCGATGCGTGCGAGCGAGTCGAGCAGAGCGGCGAGGCCGTCCTTGATGCCGAGATCTTCGCCGTAGCAGGTGGTGTCCTGACCGATGAGGGTGATCTCCTGGACGCCGCGCGCAACGAGCTGGCGGGCTTCCGCGACGACCGATTCAAATCTGCGCGAGCGGAATTTGCCGCGAAGGTTGGGAATGACGCAGAAGCTGCAGGGGTGATCGCAGCCCTCGGCGATTTTGATGTAGGCCGAGGACCTGGGTGTTGTGAGGAAGCGCGGGGTCTGCTCGTCGTAGAGGTAGGTGGGAAGGAGGTGGGTTGCGCCCTGCCAGTCGTCGCGGCGGAAGCGGCCCTGGCGTTCGCGGTGGTCGCCTTCGGGGCGGAAACCGGAAGGGGCCGAAGGGCGTACCTCGGCGGCTAAAGCCGGGTTCTTCTCGCTGGTTTCTGTGGCACGGCTGAAGCCGTGCCCTTTCAAAGCTGGGTCCTTTTCCGGAGCCTGCTTGTGTGTTCCAGCCTGAGATTCCTGACCGGGGCGGGTTCCGGCGGCGTGGCTTGCGCTGAGAATGTTGAACGGTGATACAGCCGCTGCGGTCGGCATGGCGAGGCCGGCGGCATCGAGAATCGATTCGAGCTCACCGGTGCCGACTACTGCGTCGACTTCGGGAATGTTCTTCTGGATTTCGTCGCGATAGCGCTCGACGAGGCAGCCGGCGACGATGAGTTTCTTGGCCGAGCCGGAGGTCTTGTAGCGTGCCATTTCGAGGATGGTGTCGACGGATTCCTGCTTGGCGGTGTCGATGAAGCTGCAGGTGTTGACGACCAGGATTTCGGCCTCTTCGGGATGGGAGGTGAGGCGGGCTCCGGCGCGGTCGAGCAGGCCCATCATCACCTCGGAGTCGACGAGGTTCTTGGGGCAGCCTAACGAAATAAATCCCACGGAAGGGGCCGTGGGCGGGGATGGCTTGGTCACGTTTCTATTGTACTGGGAATGGGGAAAGAGGCGCCGGATTGGGATTCGCGATCTCCCACCCATGCGCCAGAAAAGGACGCATGGGTGGGGGAGAACCAGCCACTCCCTGGCTACTTCTTGCCGGCTTTGATCGGGACGCCGGCGGCGGTGAGCATGCCTTTCGCGTCGGTAGAGTATTGGCCGGTTGGGTCGAGATCGAGATACTTCTGCAAGGCCTCCGCGCAGCCGGCGGGCAGGATCAGCTTTTGCGATTTTGGATCGATGGTAGCCTGCGCGGCGAGACCCTGGCCTTTGAAGAAGTAGAGGGCGGCGCGTGTGGGGTCGACCGCTAAAGCCTTATTGGCGGCTTCAACCTGTTCAACGGCGTTGCCCACCTGAAGAAAGAAAATGGTTTCATTGCGGAGATACAACGGGGTCTGTGCGGGATTGGCCTTCACTGCCTTGTCGTAGGCATCTTTAGCCTCGGGAACCCGGTTGGTCCTTATGTAAACTTCACCGAGGCTGGAATAGCTCATACCTTCAATTTCGGACGCACTCTTCGGGTCTGGCGGCGGAGCCGAAGTGCCTCCGGCAGTATGCCCGGCGGTTCGTCCGTCGGCCTGAAAAAAGCCGCCGGCAGGAAGCTGCTTCTGGGCCGTTCCGCCGATACTCAAGGCGGCGTTAAAGCTGGCTTCCGCATCGGGATATTTCTTCAGGCCAAGCTGAGCCAGACCCAACTCGATCCAGAGATAGGGGCCGGGCTTGGCCGCTGTGTCGCGGAGCATGAGGGTCTCGGCGTCGGCGAAGCGCTTTTCCTGATTGGCTGCGCGGGCGGCTTTGAGGTCGGCATTGATGGCTTCAACGCTGAGATTGCCGGCGGGAGCTGCGGTAGTGGACTTGGCGGGCTGCTCGGGTTGAGTCGGGCCGCCGAGAGGGGGTAGTTGCGCTACAGCGGCTGGGACAGTCGCTAGCAATGCGAGAGAAAGCATAAGATTGCGGGACTTCATTTCCGTTACTCCTAAAGCGGCGATCTTCTGCCGGAGCAAGGATACTCTATTCGATTTGACCAGAGAAGCGTTGGAACGGGTTGGTCGATTTGAGCGGCGGCGAGGGTGGTAAAATCGAGCAGTGCCGGGTCCTACGCGACGTAATCCCGCCAATCCCGCCAGGTCCGGAAGGAAGCAACGGTAACGGGCTAGTACGGGCGCAGTAGGTCACCCGGTACTTTTTTGCTGCCAGAGATCAGAGATCAGGGATCAGAGATCGGACGGCAAGCGCGGTGCAAGGAGAAGTACATTGACCCTCACAGTTCGCCCCGTGGTGGGCCGGCGCGCGAAGATTTCGGCGCTCGGAACCTACGTTCCCCCCGATGTGATTACCAATCAAGACCTGGAAAAGCTGGTGGATACGAACGACCAGTGGATCCGGGAGCGAACCGGCATTCGCGAGCGGCACGTGCTGGCCAAAGGTCTGGGCTTGAGCGATATGTGCGTGGAGTCGGCGAAGCGGTGCCTGGCGGCGCGGGGGATTGAGCCGGACAGGATTGGCGATTTTGGGGTTGAAGTCATCATCGTGGGCACGGTGACGCCGGACATGATGTTTCCTTCGACAGCATGTCTGGTGCAGGACAAGATTGGCGCCAAAGGGGCGTGGGGCTTCGATGTTTCGGCGGGGTGCTCGGGGTTTATTTTTGCGCTGCAGGCGGGCGTGAAGCTGGTGGAGAGCGGGGCGCACAAAAAAGTACTGGTCATCGGGGCGGACGCCAATACCCGCATGACCGACTACACGGACCGGGCGACCTGCGTGTTGTTTGGCGACGGGTCTGGAGCGGTGTTGATTGAGCCGGCGGAAGAGGGCGAGATCGGCTTCATCGACTATGTGAACGAGATCGACGGATCGGGCGGCCCGGCGCTGAATTTGAAGGGCGGCGGGAGCCTGAATCCTTCGACCCACGAGACCGTGGACAAGAAGATGCACTACATCTACCAGGACGGTCCGGCGGTGTACAAGTTTGCGGTGCGCAAGATGGCCGAGGCTACGGCGAAGGTGCTGGAGCGCAATGGCGTGACCGGCGCGGACCTGGGCTGCTTTATTCCCCACCAGGCAAACAAGAGGATTATTACCGCGACCGCGGACCGGCTGGGGATGGACCCGGAGCGGGTCATAATCAATATAGAAAAATATGGCAATACATCGTCGGGGACGATTCCGCTGGCGATGGAGACGGCCATTGAAGAGGGCAAGCTGAAGAAGGGCGACTTAGTGCTGCTGGCCGCGGTGGGAGCGGGCTTTACGGTGGGGGCGGTGCTGCTCAGGTGGGAGATATAAGAACAGCTTCTAGCTTTTAGCCGCTAGCTTGGGATCCTGTGTCGGCAGCTTGTAATCGGGCAGGACACCGAGTTCGGCGGCCATGCGGAAAAAGCCCTTCATGCCTTCGAGGCATTGTTCGTCCAGAACGTAGTGAATGTTGGTGGTGAGATACGCGCGGATAGTCTGCTCGGGGATGGGCAGCCGCGCGGACCACTCGGCTACCAGCGCATCGATGTTCTGGAGGCCGTGGTCGCGGGATTGGATGAAGTCATCCGCGACTCTCTCGTCCAAAGGTCCGCCGCACGAAGTGCCCCAGACTGCGGACACGAAGGGAAGGCCGGTGAGAGTGCGCCACTCCTCCGCGAGGTCGTGGTAGACGAGCTGTTCGTGACTGCGCTCAAAGCGATTTTCCCGCTCTTCGAGCGCGAAAAGTGCGGGATCGCCGATGAGGATGGCGGCGTCGGCTTTCTGAAGCATGAGGTCAAGTTCGGCGGCTGCGGGCAGGAAAGGGACGGCGGGGTTGCCCCATTTGTGGAACAGGATGCGCGCATAGGCTAGAGTCGTGCGGCTGGCGGTGTCCGCGGCTACCGAGCGCAGGGCGGCGATGGGCTGGCTGGCACGACGGACGAGCAGCAGAGAGCGGACGCGGCCCTTGGAGGCGATGGTGCAGCCGGGGAGAATGCGAAGGCCGGGGGTGGTGGCGAGCGCGGCGATGGGAACCAGGCCGATATCGGCGTGGCCGCTGGCGAGTGCGGCTGCGCAATCGGACGGAGACATGCGATCGATCTGATAGCGGAGGGCGAGCGAGGCGGAAAGCGGCGGATGCTCGAAGTCCCACATGAGGGGTGCGGGATTGAGGAAATTGATGGCGGCTACACGCAGACGTGAGTGGGAGATAGAGGCCACGCTTTCTAGAGATTATCAATCATGCGAGCCGTGGCGAGTGCGGAATCGCTGACGAGCATCGTTGTGGTACTGGAGCGGACAGGATGAACCACGAGTGACGCAGCCGCTTGACAGGGCCGTTTGTCCGGGGTAACTTAGGCGGGATTTCCCCAGAGATTCTGGATTTTCTGTCAGGCCAACCGCCCCCGTGTAGTTTTTAGCCGAAGAGGTTTCGCGATGACGACAGTGCCCCAAAACGCGGTTCAACCGCGGACGATCCGGCTGGATGAAGAGCGGCTGGCGTGGCTGGCGCTGGTGCTTTCGCCGGGGCTGGGGCCGAAGCGGATTCTGGATGCGATGAAGCGGTTGGAGACGCCGAGCCAGGTTTTCAGTCTCACGTTGACCGAACTCGAAGGGTTGCGGTTTCCGGCTCAGGCGGCGCAGTTCATCTTTGACGGCAAGGCCCGCCAGGCTGCCGAAGAGGAGTGGGAGCGCGTGGCGGCGCAGGGTGCGACGATTTTGAGTTTCAGTTGTCCGGAGTACCCGGAACGGCTCAAGGAAATCTACGACCCGCCGCCGGTGCTGTGGGTGCGCGGGCCGGTGAGCGTGCTGAGCAGGCCGGCGATTGCATTGGTGGGCACGCGGCATCCCAGTCCTTATGGGTCAGGCGTGGCGGAGATGCTAGCGCGGGACCTGGCTGTTCGAAGGCTGATAATTGTGAGCGGAATGGCGCGGGGCATCGACAGTTGCGCGCATCGGGGAGCATTGACTGCGCGCATGCCGACCGTGGCGGTGTGGGGCACGGGGATCGACGTCGTGTATCCGAAGGAAAACAAGAAGCTTGCCGAGGAGATTCTGGCCGGCGGCGGCGCCATTGTGAGCGAGCTGCCGATGGGTACGTTTCCGGCGCCGCAGAACTTTCCCCGGCGCAACCGGATTCTGAGCGGGCTGAGCGTGGCGGTTTTGGTGGTGGAGGCAGCGGAGAATTCGGGAACCAGGGTGACGGCACGATGCGCGGCGGAGCAGAATCGCGACCTGTTTGCGGTGCCGGGCAATGTGACCAGCAAGAATTCATGGACTCCTAACACACTGATTAAACAGGGCGCAAAACTGGTGGCCACGTGGGAGGACGTGTGGGAGGATTTGCCACCGCAGGTGCGGCTGGAGTTGGAGGCCGAGGCGCCAATTGAATCCAAATCGAAGACGACCGCATCTCTTCTTCCTGATCCGATTCTGAGGCCCGAGGAGGCCATGGTTTTGGAGGTTCTGCGCTCCGACGAGAGCCTGCAGATCGATGAAATGTTGGAGCTTCTGGAGACGCAACTCACTTCTTCCGAGGTATTTACGGCGCTTTTCGAACTGGAGATCACGGGCCGCATCCGGTGCCTTCCGGGGAAGAACTACGTAAGGGCGCTTTGAAAACAGTTGTCAGTTGTCAGGGATCAGTTGTCAGTTTCGGCGCGAGGCGCCCACGGGGTCGAAATCAGTCTCGTTTCTATTTTTTTTGGCGCCATTGCCAGGGTGCTTATGACCCCAGTTTTTGTGCTCTTTGGCCAGTTCCGATCACGCTTCGAACGCGCTGAAATGGGACGGCCGGTGATAAAAAAGCTTCTCGGGACTGGAAACGGGACGGTGTCCCGTGGTAGCGTCCAACATTTGCGGGTGGTTTTTCCCGAGCGGAGAGAATTGTCCGCGCCTGGGCAGGGTTAGAGCTGTCTGGGGAAAGAATCGAAACCCTCACTCGCGAGTCAAACAGGGCTGGCCAGGTGGAGTGGGAACTGGCCTAAGGATGGAAATGAGCAAATCACTGGTAATCGTCGAGTCGCCCGCGAAGGCCAAGACGATCGAGAAATATCTTGGCAAGGGCTTTGAGGTGCTGGCATCGGTAGGGCACATCATGGACCTGCCCAAGAACGACATTGGCGTAGAGCTGGAGAATCGGACATTTGAGCCGACGCTGATCGTGTCTCCAGGCAAAGAAAAGGTCGTTGCCCAGTTGAAGCGGGCAGCCGCCGGCGCAGACGAAATCTATCTGGCGCCTGACCCCGACCGCGAGGGCGAAGCGATTGCGTATCACCTGGCGCTTCAGTTGGGAACCTCGGCCAAGGAGCGGAAGAAGATTCACCGCGTGACCTTCAACGAGATTACAAAAAAGGCGGTGCAGGAGGCGTTCAAGCACGCACGCGATGTGGACCAGAATCTGGTGGATGCGCAGCAGACGCGGCGCGTGCTGGATCGGCTGGTGGGTTACCAGATTTCTCCGCTGCTGTGGGATAAGGTGCGGCGAGGACTTTCGGCCGGCCGCGTGCAGACGGTGGCGGTGCGGCTGATCGTGGAGCGGGAGCGGGAGATTGGCGCGTTTGGTCCGGTGGAGTACTGGACGCTCGACGCGCTGCTGCACCCGGAGAAGCAGGCGGACAAAAGCTTCAAGGCGCGCTTCGTGGGTATCGATGGAGAGCCGGCGCGTGTTGCGAACGGCCAGGACAAGGACGGAAAAGATCAGTTCATAGCGAACGCGTTGCCGGACGAGAAGTCGATGCAAGAGGCGGTGGCGGCGCTGGATCACGCACAGTGGTCGCTGGTCTCCGTTCAGTCCAGAGAGCAGCAGAGAAGGCCGCTGGCTCCTTTCATCACCAGCCAGTTGCAGCGGGATGCAGCCAGCAAGCTGGGGTTTAACGTGCGGCGCACCATGGGCGTGGCGCAGCGGCTCTATGAAGGCGTGGATGTGGGCGCGGAAGGTACTGTCGGCTTGATCACCTATATGCGTACCGATTCGCCGCGCATTGCGCCGGAGGCGATTGAGGGAGCGCGCGAGTGGATCGGCAGGCATTTGGGCGCGAAGTATTTGCCCGCGACTCCGAATGAGTACAAGGGCAAGAAGGCGGCGCAGGATGCGCACGAGGCGATCCGTCCGACGGATGCTTCGCGGACGCCGGATTCGATTGCGCGCTATTTGACGGAAGAACAGCTCAAGCTCTATCGGCTCATCTGGCAGCGGTTTGTGGCGTCGCAGATGATGCCGGCGACCTTCGATGTGACCACGGCGAAGATTGCGGCGGTTTCAGCGAAGAACGGGAAGACTTATGACTTCCGCGTTAGTGGATCGGTGGTGCGCTTTGATGGATTCCTGAAGGTTTACGAGGTTGTGGAAGAGAAGAAGGACGACGACGATGAGAGCTCGAACAAGCTGCCCAACCTGGACCAGGTGAAGAAGCTTGAGCTCGAAAAGCTTGACCCTGAGCAGCACTTTACGCAGCCGCCGCCACGCTACAACGAGGCTTCGCTTGTGAAGGTACTTGAGGAGCGGGGAATTGGGCGGCCATCGACCTACGCGTCGATCATCAACACGATTCAAGATCGCGAATACGTGTCCAAGATCAGCGGGCGGTTCTATCCCACTGAGATCGGCATGGTGGTCTGCGATCTGCTGGTGGAGAGCTTTCCGTACATCTTCGATATTGCGTACACGGCGCGCCTGGAAGAGGAGTTGGACGACATCGAAGAGGGCAAGGAGAAGTGGACCGACCTGATGAAGGGGTTCTACGGCTACTTTGCGGATGAGCTCAAGGATGCCGGCAAGACCATGCGCGACATCAAGCGGATGGAAACGGTAACGGACGAAAAGTGCGACTTGTGTGGGTCGCCGCTGCTGTTGAAGTGGGGCAAATTCGGCAGCTTCTATGCTTGTTCGGCCTACAACAAGAAGGACCCGGCGAGCTGCACGTTTACCAAGGAAAACATGGCGGGCAAGCCGGACCTGAATACGCCCGAGGCACAGGAGGCCGGCGAGCAGGAGGAGTACTGCGAGAACTGCGGGAAGGTGATGGTGCTGCGGCGCGGGCCATTCGGCATGTTCATGTCGTGTCCCGACTACAACGCGGACCCGCCCTGCAAGACCTTCCGCAAGCTGAGCCAGAAGCAGCAGCAGAAGCAGGCCACGCCCAAGCCGACGGGCGAAGATTGCCCGCTGTGCGGCAAGCCGCTGGTGCTGCGGCAGGGGGCGTACGGTGAGTTTGTGTCGTGCTCCGGGTATCCGAAGTGCAAGTATGTGAAGCAGAACATCATTGAAGGGTTGAAGTGCCCCAAGTGCGGCGTGGGCGACCTGGCCGAGCGCAA
>Ga0224559_1001071_pt1 | contig 15651 bp, 16 predicted proteins | sample 714S33034metaG_FD_180676 | JGI IMG/M metagenome (GOLD analysis project Ga0224559, IMG submission 180676) | Peat soil microbial communities from Stordalen Mire, Sweden - 717 S3 30-34 | ecosystem: Environmental > Terrestrial > Soil > Wetlands > Peat | place: Sweden: Norrbotten County, Stordalen... | reverse complement strand
TTTATTACAAAAAAAACCACAAAAACCTGTCTGAAAATAAAAAAAATCAGGGTTTCTACAAAGCCAAAAAAATATAATTTATAGATTATTATAAGATGGATAGATTAAAAAAACCGGCTTTTGGAATGATGAACATGACAAAAATTTGTAGACCTACTATAACTAGGAGAGTGGTTAATATGAAAAAATATTCATTTTTACCTATTTCTTTATTTTTGGCATTGTAAATTCGGGATTGATCAGAATATCCTCTGCTTAACATACTTAAATATACAATCTCCCCCCGTTCATATGACCTTAAAAACATCATAGCAATAGTATAAGCTACTTGTCTAAGTCTCCACATATAAGCAGTTTTTTTATTGAAAATATCAAAATTTCGGGTTACCTGAGCATTTCTTATCCTTTGAAGTTCATCAAAGAACAAGAAAAGAAATCTGATAAAAAGACTGAATATCATTGAAAAATCACGTGGCAAACCCAATTTCCTAAAGGATTCTGCTACTTCTTGCATGGGACTTAAAGAGGATAAAAGTACTATACAAGTTAATGTTACAACAAGTCTTGAAATAAGGAGTATTCCAAATATAAGTCCTTGTGAAGTGATATTTATCCCTAAAGGTAGAGAGTAGATAATTGTACCTGCATGTACAAATGGTTGTAATAGAGCAATTGATCCTCCAAATGGAATTATTATTAGTATTTTGATAAATGAAATTTTAAGAGATAGATGTGATAAAAGGATCATTAATATTAGATATACTTCAATTAAAGCTAGAATGAGTATATTTGTAGTGTAAACTGCATAAATTATAATAGATATTAAAACAATTAATTTAACCCTACCATCTAATGAATGGAGAATACTCTCCTTCATGGTTTCTCTTTCAAGTCTATACAGCTGTCCTTCGGCACTCAATAGTATTTACCTCGATGTTGCGTTAAGTATTAAATGAAAACTATAATTTTCTAGTTCTCTGTATTGCCTCTTCTTTTCAATATTTCAGTTAAAATATATACTAATCCTAACGCTATTATTATACCAATGACCAAAGCTGCTATTCCAGCTAATGGTCCATTGCCTAAAAATGGTACTTTATAATTTTCAAATGGTGCGTGCCAGTATCCAGGGTTTTGTATTGCATTGGGGTTTAGGTGTTCTGCAGTTGCTTGAAGTCCGTCTGGATTTGTAGAACTTATAAATGGTGATAAAACACCTAATATTATAGCTACAATAATTCCACCAATTAATAGATTTCTATTTTTACTTTTCATTTAGATGGAACCTCCATATTATCCGATTCAAGATCGTCTGTCTGTGCTCTTTTAAGTTTATTCCAACCCAGTAAATCGGGTCTTACTTTTTCGAGTGATGAGATAACAATTACTGTAACGATGGCTTCAATTATGCCTATCACTGCATAGTAACTACCCATCCATAGAAGACCTAATCTAATTGGGAAAAAATTTGCCAATCCAATTTCTAATGCTGCAAGAATGGCAGATAAAAATATTGCGAGCCATGAAGCTACTCCAATAGACCACCATTTACTTAAAATTCCAGAACCTGTTAATATCCCATCTGATCCCATATAAGGTTTATAAAGTGCTTTCCAAGTGAAATAACCAACAAAACCGCCACATATCCCCATATTGATCAGATTTGCACCCATTGATGTTATTCCACCGTCACCAAAGACTAATCCTTCCACTAATAATACCAAAGCAAGTATCATAATTGCTGCCCAGGGGCTCATAAATATTATAGCTACCATAGCAGCACCAACTATATGGCCACTAGATCCAAATGGAATGGGGATGTTAATTGTCATAATAATTAATATACCTGCTGCTAAAACAGCCATCAAAGGTATATTTTTATCGCTAAGATTTTTCCGACCCCATCTAAAAGCCATAATCAAGAATGTTATTGCTATAACCCAATAAATAAGACATTGCCACAACGGTATAATTCCATCCGGTATATGCATTTAAATCCTCCTTTTATTCCTATTGAGAGATTAAAGCTTATAAATATAACACATAGTAATACTATGCTACGATTATTGGAGAAGAATGTAATACTCCTTTAAATTTGCTTTAACGTCTTAAAATCACATTTATGGTTTTAATTTTTATAATATAAATACTTAAGTTAGTATTACAAATTTCTCCTTTTATTACTTAAAATTATTACATTTCTTATTGTAATGGATATTCTGATGTATTTATCGTATTTTTATTGAATTGTAATATGTAGGATTAAGAATAAAAATTTAATATAGGGGGTATCTGATACATTTGAGCGAAATGAAATAAGATACCCCATATAAACTTGATTTACTGTAGGGATCCGCAATTTATAAACGGATCCCTACTTCTACGTAGGAAAAATATGGGCTGATTTTTTCAAATTAATAATTTTATTACGTTTATACTAGTATTTGTATTACTAAATCTAAATTTGTTCATATAAATAAAGTTGTTATTTTGATATATAATACTTTCTATTTCTTTTGTAATAATACTTTTAGGCTCAAATTAGGCTTATCAGTAATAACTAAGGGTAAAGGCTAAGTTTATAAAAAAAAATTTGTTAATAACATAATAAAAATTGTAACAACTATTAAAGATTTAATTTTAGGATTATGGTTATAAACTAAATAAGAAGCTTGTTAGTTCGTAGATTAAACTTATTTAACTCAAGATACAATCATAATCTATGGATAACTCTGATAGAAATAAAATTTTAGCTGTGCTGTTTGTAGGTGTATTCATGGGTGCCCTCGATATTGGTATTGTGGGACCTGCACTTCCAGCTATAAAAATGGCATTTGGAATCAATGAAAGGTTAGTATCGTGGATCTTTACCATTTATATCTTATTTTTCATGATAGGTACTCCATTAATGGCTAAATTATCAGATAAGTACGGGAGGAAGGCTCTTTATATTTTAGATGTTCTACTTTTTGCAATAGGATCAGCCATAACAGTGAGTTCGACTTCATTTGATACTTTGTTAATTGGTCGAGCAATCCAAGGTTTTGGTGCTGGTGGTATTTTCCCTGTGGCCAGTGCGTTCATTGGAGACACATTCCCACCTGAGAAAAGAGGTGGAGCATTGGGATTAATAGGGTCAGTTTGGGGATTTTCGGGTCTTTTAGGGCCAATTCTTGGAGGTTTACTCCTAAGTTATGGTTGGCAGTGGTTGTTTATCATAAACATACCTATTGCAGCTATTGTCATTGCGTTGGGATTTAAAATTTTACCTCAAAGTAAAAAAGAGAATACTACAAGATTTGACTGGTATGGGACAGCTGTTCTGGCATTGCTGGTAAGTTCACTTGCATATGGAGTTAATCAGATTAATACAACTAACTTCTTAGGCAGTTTAACATCTGTGTATACATGGCCATTCCTTGTAGCTGCTGTTTTACTTTTACCAGTTCTAGTGAGAATCGAAAGAAGGGCTGAAGATCCTGTTATAGAGGTTAATTTACTTAAAAGTCGTGAAGTTAAGATAGCATCCAGTATTTCTATTGGAACAGGTCTAAATCAAACAGCCATAGTATTTTTACCGGCATTTGCCGTTACTATTCTTGCTCTTACAACATCCCAGGCCAGTTTAATGGTCATACCCCTGGTAATAACCCTTGGAGTAAGTGCTCCATTAATTGGCAGGTTGCTGGATAAATTTGGTTCGAAGAGAATAATTTTCTTTGGAACGTTAATACTGGTTCTTGGTCTTTTCATGTTAAGTGCCCTTGGAAAATCGTTTTATCTATTTATTATATCTGGTATGGTTATCGGATTAGGTTTAAGCAGCGTTTTAGGATCTCCTCTTAGATATATTATGTTATCTGAAAGTCCGGCAAATAAAAGAGCAGCAGGACAGGCTTTAATAAATATCAATTCAAGTGTTGGACAGTTAGTTGGTGGAGCACTTATAGGGGCAGTTATAGCATCACAAGGAGGAACAGCACTTGGATATCAATCAGCTTACTTCTTAATTGGGTGTGTTGCAATTGTAATGGCATTATTAGCGCTTGGACTTAAAAAACAAAAAGAACAACTTGCAACCATGAAAAGTAATAACGTATAATAGTTGGTATAGTAATTAAAAAAAAAGGAAGTGTAAAAACTAATTAATATTAACTGTAAAACTTTCTTTTTTCTCTAATTTGGGTACTTCCACAGTTAAAAGTCCATTTTCGAATCTAGCATCAGCTTCTTCGGCAATGACTTTTTTAGGGAATCTGACTGATCTTTTTATTAATGTAGGGCGTCTGTTATAACCCATAGCATCTTCTGAGTGTTCGTCTTCAAACTCAGCCTTTACCCTTAGATTAGTTTCTGTGACTTTGATCTCAATATTTTCCTTTTTCACTCCAGCAAGATCGATACGGATAATTACTGTTTCATCTGTCTCGATTATATCTTTACCTGGAAGAAATGTGTAGTCAACTATTGTTTTTTCTATGTCATTTTTGATGCTTTCAATGGTACATGCAGTATCCTCTAGCATCTTATCTATAAATGATTTACTATCCATTCTTTTTTTCATATTTTTAGCCTCATCTTTGAGTCGAGATTATATTTACCTTTGGTAACTATAAAGCTTTCGTTTTAAACAATGACATGTAATGATATTATATCTTAAAATTTATGTTTAAAGGATAAGCCCCAATCTAAATTTAAAAAACCATTAATTAAATTTAATAGGTGTATGGATAAATATTACAAGTAAATATGGAGGGAAAAACATGCCTGTAGTAACAATAGATGGGCCTAAAATGAGTAAAGAACAAAAATCGAAACTTGTGGCAACTTATGCAGAATCGGCAAGTGAGATAATGGGACTTCCAGTAGATGCTATGGTCATAATTATTAGGGAAGTTGAAGGAGAAAATGTTGGAGTAGGCAACAAACTCCTTTGTGACAGATAAAACAATCACATATGAATATATTTTTTTTTATGAAAAAAATTATTGTCTTTAATTTTTTATTAAATAAAATCCTATTAAATAATTGTGATTTGGTATAAACAGAACTTTTTTATAATATGATATAAACATTAATTTGGATAACACATGAAAGCAATAAAAAAATTAGATACTAAAAGTCCATCACAGTACAAAATATTTTCATCCAATAATAAATTAGATGTTGTAAAGGGACAGGTTAAAGTAAAAATTCTTGATTCATTATGTATGAACAATATGAGTTTTAATGAAATTGTTGAATTAACTGGAAAGGCCAAACCAACAGTTTCCCAGCATCTTAGAGAACTTGTTGACGAAGGACTAATTAAATCCACTAAGGATCCAAATGATGCTAGAAGAAAAATATTTTGTATAAACGCAGAGTTTTTAGGGGATTTATCCCGGGATAAGGAATCTAAATTTGATATAGATAAATACTTCTCAAAACTTCCACAGCTTAAAGATCCATTCGAATTTTATAGACTAATTTTACGTTCTCTTAGGGCTGAATTTTGGAATGAAGGAATTAATATCGATCCTATACTCCACAACGCCGGGAAAAGAGTTGGCGACGTATTTTATGAAGAGCTAAAAAGTAACGATCTTGACACTCTCCTCGAAAACATTTCAAAGTTTTGGGAAAATAAACAGTTGGGACAGATAGAAGTAACAAAACATGACCCATTAACAATTTGTGTATATGATTGTTTTGAATGTAAAGATTTACCAGAAATAGGCAAACCTGCATGTTCTTTTGATTCAGGAGTTTTAGATTCAATTTTTTCTAGATATTTTAATCGACATATAACTACCACAGAAACAGAATGCTATGCAATGGGAAATGAATGTTGTACATTTGTAATTGATTAGGGAATAGTAATTTATATACACTGCTAAAATATTTTTTTTGATCATAGTTCTAAGGGCATCTTCAACCAATAAAATCAAATTTTATAAACCAGATACATTTTATAACAAACATCTGTACTAGATAATAGATTAATTTCTTTAATGGAATTTAGGTGAAAACCATGAAAAATCCAGAAGGAAGTGTTTCTAAAAATAGATACAACCATTTAAAAGACGAAAAAAGTCCTTATTTAATACAACATGCGACTAATCCTGTAGATTGGTACCCTTGGGGTGAAGAAGCATTTAAAAAAGCTGAACAAGAAGATAAACCTATTTTTTTATCTATTGGATATTCAACATGTCATTGGTGCCATGTCATGGCCCATGAATCATTTGAAAATCCAGAAATTGCTACTCTTTTAAACCATGTATTTGTTCCAATTAAAGTTGATCGGGAGGAACGACCTGATATTGATGGTATTTATATGACTGCATGTCAGATAATGACTGGAACAGGTGGTTGGCCATTAACTATTATAATGACCCCAGATAAAAAACCATTTTTTGCTGGAACCTATTTTCCAAGTGAAAGTGGATTCGGTGTAATTGGTTTGAAGGATCTGATATTGAATGTTCAAGATATTTGGAAAGATAACAGGTCTGAGGCACTGAACTCTGGTGAACAGATAGTCAATGCACTTCAAAATGTTTCAAATACAGAGAAAGGAGAATATCTTGGAGAAAAAATACTAGATATTACTTATGATGAACTTTCAAAGGTATTTGATGATGAAAATGGCGGCTTTGGAGATTTCCAGAAATTCCCAACCCCCCATAATTTAATGTTCCTTTTAAGGTATTGGAAACGTACATCAAATAAACATGCATTATATATGGTCACCAAAACCCTTGATTCAATGGCAATGGGCGGTATATATGATCATATCGGGTTTGGCTTCCACCGCTACTCTGTAGATAAGGACTGGCTCGTACCGCACTTTGAAAAGATGCTTTATGACCAGGCATTAATTGCAATAGTTTACACTGAGGCGTATCAAGCAACCGTAAATAAGTATTATAAAAAAATCGCAGAAGAAATATTAGAATATGTTCTTAAAGATATGAGTTCGCCAGAAGGTGCCTTCTATTCGGCCGAAGATGCAGACAGTGAAGGGGTTGAAGGTAAATTCTATGTATGGACAGCTAAAGAAATAAATGAAGTTCTTGATCACGACGAAGCAGAATTTATATCGTTTGTTTTTGATATAAAGGATGGTGGAAATTTTAATGATAATTACTCAAAAGAATCCATAAACAACATTCTACATCTGAAACATGACATCACAGAACTTACTGAGATACTAGAACTATCTAAATCTGAAATAGAAGATAAAATCGAAACAATACGTATTAAACTTTATAATGAACGTGAAAAACGTGTACATCCACATAAAGATGATAAGATATTAACTGATTGGAATGGATTGATGATTGCATCATTATCCCTTGCTTCACAGGTATTTAATAATGTTAAGTATTTAGAAGCATCGAAGAATGCCGCAGATTTTATTCTCCAAAACCTTTTAATTGATAATAAGCTGATGCACAGGTACCGTGAATGTGATGCAGGCATATCAGGTAACTTAGACGATTATTCATTTATAATATGGGGTTTACTGGAATTGTACACGGCAAGTTTCGATATTAAATACTTGAATGCTGCAATAAACCTTAATAAAACTTTAATAAGATATTTTTGGGATGATAAAAACAATGGATTTTATTTCACAGCATCAGATTCTGAAAAAATACTTATACGTGAGAAAAAAATTTATGATAGCGCAACACCCTCAGGAAACTCCGTTGAATTATCAAATTTGATACATATATCAAGGTTAACAGAAGATCCAGAGCTTGAGAAAATGGCCGTTAAGATGGAAACTTCCTTTTCAGAGGATGTTGAAAAATTACCCACAGGCCATACATATTTTATTACAGGTGTGGATTTTGAAGTTGGACCATCCTTTGAAATTGTAATAGTTGGAAAATCTGGAGCAATCGATACCCTAAACATGCTGAACACTCTAAAAAATTATTACATACCCAATAAGGTCATAATATTAAAGGACATTGATAATCCGAGTGATGTGAATAAAATTGCTGAGTCATTTGAATATAAGAAAAGTATTGATGGTATGGCTACAGCATATATCTGTACTGGGGATAGTTGTAAAAAACCCACAACAGATGTTAATGAGATGTTAAAACTATTGGGAGTGAAATTAAATACTAAATGATTTCATTAGATGGATATATTAAATGAAACTGGTGATTTGTGAATGCTGGAATTGAATTAGTGGTAGGATTTATCAATCAGTTTTTAAGGAACTCAATACCACTATCTGTTCCAACAATGACTTCATCAACGATTTGGGAAAATATACCATTTTCAACCACTCCGGGTATTGTATTAAGTTCTATTTCCAGTTTTTTAGGGTTTTTTATGGTAAATTTTACATCATAGATAAAATTTCCATTATCTGTTACAACAGGACCATCCTTCCTTTCAGCCATTCTTAATTGAGGTAATCCTCCCATGTCAACTAAGTGTTTCTTTACTGTTCGGGTTGCATGAGGAATCACTTCAACTGGTACTGGAAAACTTCCTAGTTCGGATACTATTTTACTTCCATCCACAATTACAACAAATCGTTTTGCTGATTCATCAACTATTTTCTCCAGTGTGTGTGCTGCTCCCCCACCCTTTATTAAATTCAATTTGGGATCAACCTCATCTGCACCATCTACTGCAATGTCCACATCGTGTTCTTCAAGGGTTGTTATTTGTATACCCGAATCTCTTCCAAGAAAAAATGATTGGTAAGATGTTGGAACACCTAGTATTGTTATATCTTCATTTTTAATCCTTTTACCCAGTTTTTCAATGAAATAATGTGTTGTTGATCCGGTTCCAAGTCCTACTACATCTCCATCATTAACAAGTTTAGCTGCTTCGTATCCAACTCTTTTTTTTAGTTCCATAAAAATTCCCCATTAAACTTGTTTTATAATCAATATTTTAAAAGCACCATGTTAAGATCGTGTCCTTTAGGACATTTTTCTCTGGGTTTTCCCATGTTTCTAATGATTTTACACTTGTCTTCCATGTAGAGACCCTCTGGAAAACACATATCCCTAAGTGAACATTTTTCATCACATTCTGGAGGGTTGAAAACTATTTTTGAGCCTTCAAATGATGTTTTAGCATCGATCAATCCCCGTATATATGCTTTTTCAACTTCTACTACCTTTACCTTACCTCCTTCATGGATAAGGCAGGGTTGTTCCCCGCTTTTAACATTCTTAATAATGTACATTCTCCCTACTTCAAGGGTATCTATACAGGTATTTTTAAATCTGCAGGATTCACATTCTGATGAAGCCCCGTAATGCATAAATTTCAGTCCTTTATTTGCCAGGCTCTTACCTATAAGCGTTATCATTATTATCACCTTATAAATGGGTTTTCATCCAAATTTTAAATTTGTTAATTTAATTGATAATTATTGAAATTAATATTAAATTTAATAAAATATTTCATTAAGATTTTGTATATCGTTCAGATTATATAAATAGATATAAATTATGAATTATTATTAAAAAAATAGTAGAATGAATTGGACATATTATGATTCATATCCATTTTAAAATTCTTAAAAAAAATAAGAAATTTTTATTTTAATTATATTACACCTGTATTGAAGGCTAAATTTTCTGCAGCTTCTTCAGTAAGTCCCCTATCACTTAATATGGTATATCTTTCACTACGAATTGTATGGGCCATTTTAAGAGCTTCTATCACATATTCAGGATTTATACCCATTTCTTTAGCGGTTGTTGGTGCTTTTATAATTTTAAGTGTATCCCTTATGAACTTCCAGTCACCCCCATGTAAATACATCATCATTATGGTACCTACACCACACTGTTCACCATGTAATGCTGGTTTAGGTGCTATAATATCGAGTGCATGACTGAATTTGTGTTCTGATCCACTTGCTGGTCTGCTTGTACCTGCTATACTAATGGCCATACCACTACTTATCAATGCTTTTACTACCAACCCTGCACTTTCGGTTAAACCTTCTTTAATTGCATCTGCAGATTTAAGGGTCATTTTTGCAGTCATCATAGATAAAGCTGCAGCAGAATCACTGTAATCTTCATTTAAAAGTCTATGGGCAAGTTTCCAATCTAATATGGCTGTATAGTTAGACACTATGTCACCACATCCTGCAGCGAGTAGTCTAAAAGGTGCTGAGCTTATGATCTTGGTATCGGCAATAACTCCTATCGGTGGTTCAGCTTTTAAAGAAACACTACCGCCTTCATTCTTTATGCTGGCCCTTGGTGATGCTATTCCATCATGAGATGCTGCTGTTGGTACGCTTATGAAGTTAACACCAGATCGGGTGGATGCAAGTTTAGCCACATCAATAACTTTACCTCCCCCAACACCCAAAACAATGGAACAGTTCCGTATCAATTCCTGAACCTCTTCAACCGAATCCCCCGAAGCATGTTTAATGGTAATATCTTGAACCTTAAATCCTTCATCCAATAAACTATCAATAGCTGCTTCACCAGCTATTTTACGCGTATTAGGTCCTGTTACTACCAAAACTTTACCTTCAAGTCTCAAATTCTTGCATATATTACCAGTTTCATTAATTACTCCAGCTCCTGTGTGAATCTCCCTGGGTAGTTGAATCTTTCTCACATCCATGTTATCGATAACTCCATTCAAGTATCAAAATTTGTAATGTAGGATCATGTAATAATTTTATTATTAGATGATCATAAACTAGATCATTTTCCTATTGTCTACATTTCTACGATGTTATGTAGTGTAATGTTAAATAATGTAAATGATAAGTATTCATGTAGATATTTAATTTATTAATATTAAAATCCTTTTAAATATTTTGCATGAAATTTACTTAAAAAATAGATTGTGAAGGATATAGATTAAAAGTTAAAAACTTCAAAGTATTAATTAAATAATGGTGTAGTAAAATTATATTTTCGTTTAGTTATAGTCTGGAATTTATAAAATAGTTCAATTAATACTCTTGAATAATTTAATGTATTTAGATGTTAATCTGATTATAATAATATTTTATAATATTGAAAAAGTCACATTTACTTAAAATAACGGGTGAATAAATGTCAGAATTCAGCGAATGGTTCCATAATATCCTTGAAGAAGCAGAAATAATTGATACAAGATATCCAATAAAGGGAATGCATGTATGGCTTCCCCAAGGTTTCAAAATAAGAAAACACACCCTCAACATATTGAAAGCAATATTAGACCAAGATCATGAAGAGGTACAATTTCCACTTTTAATACCTGAAAACGAACTTGCTAAGGAAGCAATACATGTTAAGGGATTTGAAGAAGAAGTTTACTGGGTAACACACGGCGGACTAACAGAACTTAATGAAAAACTTGCATTAAGACCTACAAGCGAAACCGCCATGTATCCAATGTTTTCATTGTGGGTTAGAAATCACAGCGACCTTCCAATGAAATATTATCAAGTGGTCAATACATTTAGATATGAAACTAAACATACAAGACCATTAATAAGAGTTAGAGAAATAACAACATTTAAAGAAGCACATACAGTCCATGCAACAGCTGAAGAAGCAGAAAAACAGGTTGAAGACGCAGTCAAGATCTATAAAAAATTCTTTGACATGTTAGGAATACCTTATTCAGTTAGTAAACGTCCTGAGTGGGACAAGTTTCCAGGTGCACTCTACACCGTTGCATTTGACACAATTATGCCAGATGGTAAAACACTACAGATTGGTACGGTGCATAATCTTGGACAAACCTTCGCCAAGACATTTGACATAACATACGAAACAGCTACAGGTGAGCATGAATATGTTTATCAAACTTGTTATGGTCTTTCTGATAGGGTAATTGCTTCTGTAATTGGTATTCATGGTGATAAATCGGGTCTCTGTATGCCGCCGGATATTGCACCTTATCAAGTTGTAATAGTTCCTATAATCTTTAAAAAAGGTGGAGAAGAGGTACTGGAATTTTGTAGGGATCTTGAACAGAAATTAAAAAGTGAATCTAATTTAAGGGTTTACTTTGATGATAGAGATATAAGAGCGGGTAAAAAATATTATGAATGGGAAATGAGAGGAGTTCCTTTAAGAATTGAGATAGGCCCAAGGGATATTCAAAATAAAAAATTAGTAACATATAGAAGGGATACTCAAGAAAAGGAAATAATTGACTATAATCCACTTGCAATATCTGAAACAACCTTCGAAACCCTTGGAGAAATAAGTCTTAACATGAAAGACAAAGCATGGGAAACATTCGAAAAAAGTATTAGAAGTGTAGATTCAATTGAAGAAGCAGCAAATGAAATGGATAAGGCAAGTGGAATAATAACTTTCGACTGGTGCGGTGATGAGAACTGTGGAAAGGATATTGAAGAAAAGGTTAAAGTTGCTATTTTAGGAGTTCAAGAACCTGATAACGAAAACTCAACTTGTATCAACTGTGATAAACCTTCAAAATACAAGACACTAATAGCTAAAACCTACTAGGAGGTATTATATGAGTATTAGACTGGTATTTTTAATATTTGTAATTGTAATCTTTGCAGCGGGAACAGGTTTCTTAAGTTACTCCCAGTCAACTGGAATATCATTAACACAAGCATATACCGATGGAAATGTGCTTATAACACAAGTGACTCCAGCAGGTAGTATACCTCATCATGTCAATATTACGAATAGTGGAAATGAACCAATCGACGTTCAAATTGGGGATGAACTCGTATCAAACAGCTCCCAAAACCTTGTAATTGCACAGAATATTACAATCAATAAAAATTCCTCTGCTATTGTATCTGCTTACTGTATTCAACCATCACAAAGAGCTGTTCCCGGAGTAAAGTTAACTGTCAATGGAACATCATCAAATGCAGTTATACAAGTAATTGAAGGTTCTAACATGAATGATATTAACAACGCAACCGACACACAGGTGCAGATATTCATACTCACCACCGGAGCTAACTTCTATATATACAGTGGTGAACCTGTTGCAGAAGTTACAAATCAAAGCATAACCTATACAAAGTACAGGAAAATAGTATCAACAGCATCATCTGCCTTAGCATCGAGGTTTAATGTTACTGTAGATAATATCGGTAATATTAACCAAAATCAAACTACAAACTCATCAGATTCTGTAAATGGGTTTTTAAACTGGGTTAATACAAATACGGGAATATAAGTAATATTTGTTAAAATATATCTTCAATTAATTAAAGGTTGAAACATGAAGAAAACAATTGCAATCATACCAGTGTCCAGATTTACACATGCAAAAACCAGGCTTTCACCTACTTTAACACCATTAGAAAGGGAAAATCTATTAAAATCTATGTTAAAGGATGTTATTGGTGTTTTAAAACAAAAAGTTAGCGAAGTTGTAGTAATCAGTTCTGATGAAGATGTCCTCAGATATGTTGATGATATGGGTGTGGTTTCATTAAAAGAAGAAGGTAAAACAGATCTTAACGGTGCTTTAATACAGGCCATCAAATGGTGCTCTAAACTGTCTGAACAGGTACTAATAGTACCTTCAGATGTTCCTCTAATGAAAGTTGAACACGTTGACAAAATAATTAAAATGGGTGAAATAGCTGATCTTGTAATAGCACCAGCAAAAGGGGGGGGTACTAACGCTCTTTTGTGTCCAGTAAAAGATATGGAAATGAAATTTGGTGAATGCAGTTTCTTTGAACATTTAAGAGTCGCGTGTTCGCATAATTGGCAGTATGCAGTTTTTGACTCATTTTATATGTCATTAGATGTTAACACTGCAGAAGATTTGGGCGAAATAATGCTCCATGGATTAGATACAGAAACTAGAAGTTTTTTAAAATCCACTGGACTCGAAGTCTCTTCTAATCACGGCAAAGAGCGGCTACGTATCAAAAGGGGCATACTATAATGGTGGCAATGACCATCGGAGGCTACGATCCTTCGGGTGGTGCAGGGATTTTAAATGATATTAAAACCTTCCATGCTTTAGGAGTATATGGTACTGCAGTTATAACTGTACTGACTGCCCAGAATTCTAAGAAGGTCGAGGATATTGAACCTGTTTCAACAGATTTTATTCAAAAACAGATAGAAACAGTTCTGGAGGATATTCCTATCAGATTTGCTAAAACGGGAATGTTATACTCATCTGAAAATGTTAAGGTTGTATCGGAGAAGATTGTTGAACATGAACTTAATCTAGTGGTTGATCCAGTTATGGTGGCTGGATGTGGTTCACTTCTGTCAGTTGAAGGTTACACGAAATCTGTTAAAAAATATCTGCTACCTAATGCTTTGATTGCAACACCCAATATTAACGAAGCTGAACAGCTTTCTGGTATTAAAATAAATAATATTGACGATGCAGTGGATGCAGCAATTGAAATTGGAAAAATTTGTGATGTTATTGTTACAGGCGGACATTTAAACGGTGCAAACGTGTTGTTCAATGGTACAATAAAAATTATTAATGGTGAACTTATTGAGAGTGTAAATACCCATGGAACAGGTTGTTCCTACTCAGCGGCGATAACAGCCGAACTCTCAAAGGGTATTGATCTATTACAATCTGTTAAAATAGCAGGGAAATTTGTTAAAGAAAGTGTTAATAATGGGGAATGGGGCACACTAAATCAGTTCCATAACTTCATATCCCAATGATAAGGATTATAATTGTATAAACGATCATTTATTAACTAAAGTCAGGGTGGTAAAGTGGTTTCTAACGAAGAGATTAAACAAATGCTTGAAGCAAAGAGAAGGGGGATTAAGATCGAAGATGATCAGAATAAATCAGAACATTATAATCTCTGCCCCCAATGTAAAACTAAAAATCCAAGAAAAGCTATCTTCTGTGTAAACTGTGGAAATAAGCTGGATAAAAATTTAACTATTAAATGTCCCTCATGTGGTTCTGAAAACACTAAGAATGCTAAGTTCTGTATTGGATGTGGAAAAAAACTGGATCAAACCCAAGAAACTGAACCTTTAAAGGTCAAACCCAAACTCCAACCAATCGAGAATAAAGGAAATGATGTTAATTTTTCAGAACCAAAAAAGGAATCAGAACCCCTTAACAAAACCCCAGAAACCCAAGAAGATCCAATACCAAAAGCCCCTATATCATCAAATGTTCCTGAACATGATCCAATACCAAAAAATGATTCAAAAAAAGTCTGCCCAGCATGTAATGGTAAAAATCTTATAACTGCCAAGTTCTGTGTAGTCTGCGGTAAAAACTTTGATAAAGAAGACACATCATCGAATCTTCCCAACGAAACAGAAGAAAAGACAAAAACACGAGCCATTACACCCGAAATTAAAGTTCCTAAAGGCATATTGAATACTAATAAAAAATATGAAACTAAAAGAAAATCAAATAAAGAAAGTGGATTAATATCCAGTGAAGCACCTGAAACCGGAACCACCTATAACGATCCTGTTGAGAAAATAAAAAAAAGCAAAGAACTACTGGATATGGGTGCTATAACTTCTGAAGAATTTGAACATATAAAAAAGAAGTATTTAGAACAGATATAAAACGAAAAATATTTTATAAAATGGATTATAAACTGTATACCTCTTCAGATTTAAGTACAGTTACTCCACCCTTTTCCAATGCATTTATACCCGCATCAATATCTTCTGTACGTATCACAACAATTGCATT
>Ga0224559_1001070_pt1 | contig 15654 bp, 13 predicted proteins | sample 714S33034metaG_FD_180676 | JGI IMG/M metagenome (GOLD analysis project Ga0224559, IMG submission 180676) | Peat soil microbial communities from Stordalen Mire, Sweden - 717 S3 30-34 | ecosystem: Environmental > Terrestrial > Soil > Wetlands > Peat | place: Sweden: Norrbotten County, Stordalen... | reverse complement strand
CCCACCTTGCGGGCGTAGCGGATGGCCTCGACAAAGTGCGGCGAAATGGTCGGCTCGCCGCCCGAGAACTGCACGCTCATCTGCCGCTTGGGCTTGACCGTGATGGCGTTGTCGAGCAGGGTCTTGATCTCTTCCCAAGTAAGCTCATGCACGAAGCCCACCTGGTTGGCGTCTGTGAAGCAGGGGTCGCACATCATGTTGCAGCGGTTGGTCAGGTCGATGGTCAGCACGCCGCCGCGGCCATGGGTCAAGGTCGAACTGCCATGGCAGCGCATCTTTTCGTCGTTGTGCGAACGCATATCGCGGCCGGGAAAGTTCTCCTGGATGTGCCTGGTGAAGGCCGGGTCGATCGACATGATGTCTTCAAAGTGGCCGTGCTTGGGGCAGTCCTTCACCATCCAGATCTGGCCGTCGCGCTCGATGATCTGGGCCTTGACCTCGCCCACCTTTTCGTTGAGCAGCACTTCATAGGGCAGCTTGCCGTCCAGAATCTGCTTGCGAATCTCGGGCACGCACTTGGGACAGAGCGAGTCGGTAGTCCGCGGCCAGCCCAGCGGCGGCTTCTCCTTTTCGTAGCTCTTCAGCAGCGGCTTGTCGCTCCATTTGGGCGTAAAGGACGGGTTTGGGCTGATGCGATTCAATCGATCAAAAACAACCCACGCTCCCTTGGCTGCATAGACGACTGCTTTTTCGGCGTACTTGATGGCTTTCGACATGAGTATTACTGTCTCCTCAATAAATTCGTCAAATTCGTCGCCGGCGGCTGATCACTCCCCGCGGCGAAGACCTGCCGCCGGGGCTCCTAGCACTTTTTTGCCTGGCCCGGCCCCTGGAGCCTGCAAAAATCGCAGCGCACGGGGCATGAAAATCCACTTCCAGGGTAACCGCTGCTCCCCGTCAACCCAACCCTGGAGCAGCGAACGGCGGAAAATTCCGTTGAATGGCGGTCAGGGCGGGCTAAACGGCGGGGCGATCGAAGGGCAAGGGAAGGGGACCGGCGCTCAAACGCAGGGAGCGTGACGCATCCCATTGGGTTTCAGTATTTTGGACGGCGTCCCCGGGGCTACAGCACTTTCACTTCTATTCTTTACAGAAACCTCACACTCAAGTGGCTGTTTTGAAAGGGCACGGCTTTAGCCGTGCCGCAAGACGCAAGCGATAAAGGGGAGGCTTTAGCCACGGGGGAACGTAAATTATAGAAAATACATTCTCTTAGTGGCTAAAGCCACGGCCTTTCAAAACATGCCCAAATCGACTTGTGCAGAGGCTCTCTAAAACGTCCCGGCGGTTCCCGACTTGCCCTCGTGATTGATAATCCACTGAACCAGGATCACGCGGACATGAAGGTGGCTGGCTAGGTCGGGCCAGAACTCGGAGACAAAGTTGCCGATGGGCGCAAGGCCCATGCCGATTCCGTAGCGCTCGGCGCTGGCCGGCAGATTGGTCTGCTGACCTGGCACGTAAAAGTTGCCGAGCTCATCTTCAATGCCGAAGCCCACCACGTTGGCGTAGTTGACCATTCCCTGGCCATTGTCGCCTTGGGTCCAGAGCACCTGCAGGATGGCGTGACCCACACGGTGGGGAATCGAGGCGTGAGGCAAGCGATGGTAACGCGGGTCCTGGTGAGCGATGGAGGGAATCAGAAAGACGCCGAAGAATTCGCCGGTGATGTCCAGCGAATAACTGACGCCCACGTTGCGGCCAAAGCCGGGCATTCCGGGGCCGTAGGGGGAGTGCGCGTCCCAGCCCACCGCGACGGCCGAGCTGGCCAGAATGGTGAGGCCGTTGAAGGGATCTACCACATTGCGTGCCGCCAGCCAGGCCTTCTCTCTGGGCGTCAGCCGCTTGCCCTTCGGCCCGTTGATGAAGCGGGCGTACCAGTTGACGGCCGGCTGAGGCGGGCAGGCCGCTGGCTGCGAACTGGCAGCGGGCGGACCAGACGTTTGTGCGCCAACCGCTTGAGGAGCATTCACTTGTGAGCCAGATTGAGCGTTGGCTTCCGACAGCGTTCCATTGGCTGCCGCAGGCTGACCGTTCGCGCCCATTGGCGCATTCCTGGCGTTGGCGGTCGACCCGGCGGTTGCCGCCGCAGCGCCGGCGTAGCGCCCAGCCGGGCAAGGCTGGGCTGCTGGCGTAGCCATGCCAACGGGAGGCTGTGGCCGGAGCGCGTCCGGCAATGACGGTTCGGGCCTGGGGCTCGCTGTCTCCCCCCACGCCGGAATAGCCATGCAAAGCCAGGCCGTTCCCAGCAGCGCCAGGGCGGTACGGCTCTTCAGGCGCGTCCGGCAAATCTGCCATCGGCCGGCGGCGCATTCACTTCTGACGTCTTTCTTCAAGCAATTTTCCAAATGAATGCCCTCGCCGGCCGGAGAGTTACGGCACAGGTCTTCCAGCCGGACCGGCCTGCTACTTTTCGTCTACCCGCAGCAAGGCGCCTCAGGGGAACCGCCATTCTACTGCATTACTTGGAGTTGTTGCAGATTTTCTGTGAATCTTCGCAGGGAATTCGGCAAACAGGCCGGCGGCTCTGCCTTTAGCAATGCACTCCCCCGTTCATCCGCCGGGAACCCGCTCCTTGTGTTGACCATTGCGGTACCTTTGAGCTTTCAGCGATTGACGTGCCACTTTACCCATCGCAGACTGAGAAAGAGCTTGCTGGTCAAGGTTTTAGAGCGTTCCCCCGTTAACGTGGAGTTCCGAGTACCAGCGCGAGGTAACCGCCATGAGCACGAATCCCCCTCCCCCCGCCCCTCCCGGTTCTGGCTCTGGCAGCGTCGGCCGCCGCCTTGAAGAGGCCGTCGAGTTGATCGAGATGGAGCTGCGCCACGCCATCGCCTATGTAAATGACGCCGTAGTCCCCCAGGTGCGTAGTGAGTCGATCTCAGCTATGCGTATTATGTCGGACAAATTGCGCGCCCTGGCCGACCGCTTGGACCAGAACCAGGGGCCGCGCCCTTGACGACCGCTTTCCAGATGACCAAGTCCTCCATGACCGGAACCCACGCAAACTCGGAGGCACAACGCCCGTCCGGCTGGCTTCGGTTGGCTTCCGCGCGCGTGGCTCTGCCGCTACTGCTGGCTGCGTTGCTGCTGACTTTATCCGGCTGCGGGCACCGGAACGCCCAGGCCTCGCTGCCCGCGCCCGAAGCCGCTCCACCCGCTTATTCCGCCGCGCCCGAGGCCACGCCGCCGGCGCGCATCCCCATCACCCCGGCGCCGCCGGGCGGAGTCAGCGCCGAAGACCTAGACTTCGTGAGCACTCACCGGCCCATCCTGACCGAGGAGGGCCTGGCCACCTGGTACACCGCGCCCTACCGGGGCCGCAAGGCCGCCAACGGCCAGGTCTTCAGCGACAGCGCCCTGACCGCCGCGCACCGCACCCTGCCGATGGGCTCGCTGATCGTTGTCACCAATCTCGATACCGGCCAGTCCAGCGCCATGTGCGTCACCGATCGCGGCCCGTTTGTGGATGGCCGTCTGATCGATCTGACCATCGCCTCGGCCCAGGCCACCGGCGTCTACCGGCACGGTTCGGCCCGCGTCCGGATCGACGTTTACCGCACCCCCAAGCCGATCCGCACCGGCGGCCGCTGGTGCGTGCAGATCGGCGCCTTCACCAGCCAGCGCAGCGCCCTCAAGCTCAAGGAACAGTTGCTGCGCCGCTACCCGGACGCCAACGTGATCGAGTTCCCCGGCGAAGACAGCTATTGGGTTCGCATCCGTCCCCCGGGCGACAACCGCGAACAGGCCGAGGCCATCGTCCGCCACCTGCGCCCCGCCGAGGGCGAAGCCTTCCTCACCCGGTTGGATTAGCTCTCTGACCGCTTGATGCTGCCCCCATGTGGGTGCTCCATCTAGATGTCGTACCGATGTGGGTGCCCCATCCTTGCGGCGTACTTGTTCTTGCCGCAAGGGTGGGAAGGCTCAAATTTACGTGGTCACAGCGCTAGGAAACCTCTGAACAAGTCGTTGTTTTGAAAGGGCATGGCTTTAGCCGTGCCATAAAGGCCGCAAAATCAATGGGCTTTAGCCCCTGGGGGATGGATTTTCCAAGAAAGCGGAAGCTAATCAGAGGTTCCCTAGGGGCGGCGAAGGGGGTCCGGTCAAAGAAATAAATCTGTCGCCCCATATACATTATTTTGTATAACGCGGGGTGAGCAAAAGCGCCATAAAGCGTTTCGACAGTGTATGGGACGCCATTGAAAAGACTCCGGCGCAGGCCGAGAACCTGACCCTTCGGGACAATTAGGTTCTCGGCTTCCAAATTTGACCCCTTGGAATCGAAATCTTCGGAATCCAGAGAATTTTCTCGCGCTGTAGCCGCCGCAATCCCTGCTTGCGCTACCATAAAGGCAAGACCGAGGCCGAATATGTTTGTTGTCGTCTGGCAGTTTGAAATTGCCGAGGAGAAGGTTCCCGCTTTTGAAGCCGCCTACGCGCCCGATGGCGCCTGGGCGCAGCTTTTCGGCGCCTCGCCTGAGTACCGGGGCACGGAGCTGCTGCGCGACGCCTATATCCCCGGCGGTTACCTCACCATCGACCGCTGGGCCAGTGAAGAGGCCTTCCGCGCCTTCCGCAAAGACCACGACCAGGAGTACGAAACCCTGGACCGCATCTGCGATTCGCTCACCAGCCGCGAAACCCGCATCGGCGCCTACACCGTCTGAACGGCCTCCGCGCAGCCCCCGAGCAGGCCCCAACTCAGGCCGGGGAACCAGCCTGAATTGGGCTCCAGCAGCGTAAAATCAGCGTGCGCGCCGCAAAAGAAGCCGAGGGTCTACACGCAGTACACTCGCTTTCTCCATCTCTTCGCCATTTTTCTCTATCAATGTCTGTCCAGCCCTGCTACAATCCCATCGAAATCCAATCCATGCCGCCGCGCTGTTTCCTCGCGAAAAAATCCGGGAGCCGCGTCAGGTGAGCACTATTTTCAGGAGCCCTCCCCATGGCAATCGCCGATGAACGCGCCAAAGCCGTAGAACTGGCCCTTGCGCAGATTGAAAAACAGTTTGGCAAAGGGTCGATCGTCCGGCTCGGCTCCAAAGAGGCGCTGGTGCCCATTGCCGTGATCTCGACCGGCTCGATCAGCTTTGACGCTGCCTTGGGCGTGGGTGGCATACCGCGCGGCCGCGTCACGGAAATCTACGGCCCCGAGTCCTCGGGCAAGACGACCATCACTTTGCAGATTATTGCCGAAGCGCAGAAGCTCGGCGGCCTGGCGGCCTTTGTCGACGTCGAGCATGCTCTGGACCCCAGCTACGCCAAGAAGCTGGGCGTGGACATCGATAACCTGCTGGTCTCGCAGCCCGACTCGGGCGAGCAGGCGCTGGAAATTACCGAAACCCTGGTCAGGAGTGGCGCCATCGACGTGCTGGTGGTCGACTCCGTTGCGGCCTTGGTGCCCAAGGCCGAACTGGATGGCGAGATGGGCGACTCCCACATGGGCCTGCAGGCCCGCCTCATGTCGCAGGCGCTGCGCAAACTGACCGGCACGGTCTCGAAATCCCGCACGGCTTTGATTTTTATTAACCAGATCCGCGAAAAGATCGGCGTCATGTTCGGCAACCCCGAAACCACCACTGGCGGCCGCGCTCTGAAGTTTTATTCCTCGGTGCGCGTCGACATTCGCCGCATCGCCGCCATCAAGGACGGCGACGCTGTCGTAGGCAACCGCACCAAGGTCAAGATCGTCAAGAACAAGGTGGCCGCGCCCTTCCGCGAGGCCGAGTTCGACATCATCTACGGTGAGGGCATCAGCAAGGAAGGCGACGTGCTGGACCAGGCCGTGGCCAACAATATCGTCGAGAAATCCGGCGCCTGGTACAGCTACGCCGGCGAGCGCATCGGCCAGGGACGCGAGAATACCCGTACCTTCCTCAAGGAGAACAAGGATATCTTCGCCAAGCTGGACGCCGAGCTGCGCCAGAGGCTGGGCATCAGCGCCGCCAAGGCCGAAGTCCCCGAAGTCCCCGCCACCGGCCCCGCCGAGGCCAAGGAAGCCGTCCGCGCGCGCAAGGGCTGATTTTGCCGGTTCGCCGGTCTTCCAGGTCTGAAATCCAGACTTGGGAGACCCGGCAGTACAGAAGGCTGTGCATCGTGAATCGACCACGTGCATAAGGAGGGAAAGGTCGCATTGTGGATCGGCTGATCGAGGGGCACAAACGGTTTTTGGACGAGGTTTTTCCCGGCCGGCGGGCTCACTATCACCTTTTATCTGAGATGCAGGCGCCGGAATGCCTGTTCATCACTTGTTCGGATTCGCGCGTGGTGCCGGACCTGATTCTGGGCACCGAACCCGGCGATCTGTTCATTACCCGCAATGCCGGCAATGTGGTGCCGCTCTCGGGCGACGGCTTGGACGGAGTGACGGGCACGATCGAGTACGCGGTGGAGGTGCTGGGGGTCAAGCACGCCATCCTCTGCGGCCACTCCGACTGCGGCGCGCTGAAGGCGGATTTGGAGCACACCAGCCTGGAACGGCTGCCCAGGGCGCGGCGCTGGCTGAGCCACGTGGAGGAGGCCTACAACTATCGCCAGCCGCTCAATCCGGCCGACGGAGGCAGCGCCGAACTGGCCTCGCTGATTCGCGGCAACGTGGTGGCGCAGATGAAAAATCTGTATGCCCAGCCATCGGTGGAACAGGCCGTGGCGCAGGGCCGGCTGACGGTGCATGGCTGGTACTACGACATTCTGACCGGCCGCATCGAGCGGTATGACGAGCAGTCAGAGCGTTTTGTAGCGCTGCTCGGCTGAGCGATTTATCGTGCCGCGTGGCGGGTCTTCCAGTCGGGTGTCCCGTTCTGACCAGTAGAAAATGCGTGTGCCCCAAGTCCCGCTTTTGGGACCTGGGATCGGGAAGGCCTTCACTTTTCCCCAGTCTTCTTACTCCTTCAATCTGGACCGCTGGGCCTTGATGAATGGAGCCAGCACGTCGCGCCAGCGGGCGAGTTTTTCTTCCCGCGTGAGGCGCGCGCAGGCGGGGCTGGTGGAGTCGAGCACGCGGTGAGGGATGGGCGGGAGGCAGGCGAGCAGAGGCGCGACCTTGCCGCGAAAGAGCTTTTCGGCCGGCTGGCCGTTGAAGCAGATCAGTTCAATTTGCCGGTGATGGGCGAGAAATGTGCGGAAATCATTCGGCTCGATGGTGTGGAGCTGGATATTCGCGTCGCTGCTGCCGGGGCGCTCGGCCGCATGGCACACATCCCACAGGGCAATGCCGCTGCTTTGAAGCCGCCGCAGCCGGTCTTCATAAGCCAGAGCGGGCAAGGCCCCGATGAGCTCTCCCATGATCCACCAGAAGCTGTTGCGGGCGTGGGCGTAGTATTCGCCCTGCTCCAGCGACTTCATGCTGGGCAGCGTGCCCAGAATCAGCACGCGGGCGTCAGGGGACGCAACCGCATCGAAGCCGGTGGATTTCATCGGGGGAGCTCCTAGCCTCTCGCTCCCAGCATTTTACTGTTTCGATCATGCGGCACCGGGCTATTCCACCCTAGCCGCAAAAGTTGCAAGAAGCAGGTTCCCTTCGCTCTGGAATCGCGCCCGAAAAGTGGCGCATTTCTGGTTGCAAGCAAGAAAGAGCCCGGATTTGGCGTCCGGGCTCTTCCTCTTTTTCTGTTTTGCGACAGCAGCGGTTTACTGAGCGCTGCCCGGACCGCGTCCACCACCAGCGGGACGGCGGCGACGGCGGCGGCGATTGTTGTCGGTGGGTTTCGGTCTGCCCGCACCCGCGCCCGTTGCGGCAACTGGCTGGCCGACTGGAACCGGAACGCCCTCGGCGCGGTTGAAGTTCGGCTCGCTCTCCTCGTCGAACTCCTCGCCCTCGCCTTCGCCCTCTTCATCCTCGAAGTCGTCTCCGCCTTCGATCAGAATCGTGCTCTGGTTGGACTTCGGCTGGCGCTCGTCGAACTCGTTACCCTGCTGAGGCGCGGCGGCGGGAGACTCGGAGGCGGAAATCTCCACGTCCTCGCCCTCGACCGAAGCTGCCGCGGGAGCCAGCTTGGCCTTCTGCTCCTTGATGAGCGCCTTGCGGCTGAGCTTGATGCGATTGCCCTCGATGGCCAGAACCTTGACCATCACCTGATCGCCCTCGCGCAGCTCGTCCTTCACGTCCTTGACGCGATGCTCGGCGATCTCGGAGATGTGCAGCAGGCCGTCGGTGCCGGGGAAGAGCTCGACAAAAGCGCCGAACTCGGCCAGCCGGACGACCTTGCCCAGGTAAACCTTGCCAATCTCCGGGACGGCGGTGATGTTGCCGATCAATTCGAGCGCCTTCTTCAGGCCCTCGGCGTCGCAGGAGGCGACGTTGACGCGGCCCGTGTCGTCCACGTCGATCTTGGCGCCGGTTTGCTCGATGATGCTGCGAATGGTCGCGCCGCCCTTGCCGATCAGGTCGCGGATCTTGTCGGTGGGGATCATCACGGTCTCAATGCGGGGCGCGTAGGCCGAGCGCTCCTTGCTGGGTCCGTCCAGCACGGCGTCCATCTTGTCCAGAAGGAAGAGCCGTCCCTGGCGCGCCTGCTCCATGGCTTTTTCGAGAATCTCGCGGGTCAGGCCGCCGATCTTGATGTCCATCTGCAGCGCGGTGATGCCCTTGCGGGTGCCGGCTACCTTGAAGTCCATGTCGCCATAGTGGTCTTCAGCGCCGGCGATGTCGGTGAGGATGGCGTAGTCGTCGCCCTCCTTGACCAAGCCCATGGCCACGCCCGCCACGGCACCCTTGAGAGCGATGCCGGCGTCAAACAGCGCCAGGCTGGAGCCGCAAACCGTGGCCATCGACGAAGAGCCGTTGGACTCGAGAATATCCGAGACGATGCGGATGGTGTAGGGCGACTCTTCGGCGCTGGGAAGAACCGCGTCGATGGCGCGGCGAGCCAACGCTCCGTGGCCGATTTCACGCCGTCCCGTGCCGCCCATGCGGCCCGTCTCGCCCACGCAGAAGGGCGGGAAGTTGTAGTGGAGCATGAAGGTGTTCTTCTGTTCGCCCTCGTAAGTCTCCAGCCGCTGGCCTTCGTCGGCGGTTCCCAAGGTGACCGTAACCAGGGCCTGGGTCTCGCCGCGGGTAAACAGCGCCGAACCGTGAGTGCGGGGCAAAACGCTGTTTTCAATGGTGATTTGGCGGATCTCGTCGAAGGCGCGGCGATCGGGCCGGATGCGCTCCTTGGTGACCTGCTCGCGGAAGACGCGCTCGCGCAGCTTTTCGTAGTAGGTCGCCAGCTTCTTCTTGGCGTTCGGATCGTCAGCAGGCAGTTCGGCGGCCAACTCGTCCTTGATCGCCTTGACCAGGAGCTGGCTTTCCAGCTTGTCGTGGGTTTTGGTGTCCAGCGCGTCCTTGAGCCGGTCGCCAACCTTAGTCTTTAACTCGGCATAGTAGGCCTCGTCGAAGACCGGCGCGGTGAAGGTCCGCTTGGGCTTGCCTGCCAGGACAACCAGTTCGTCAATGGCGGCGACGATCTTCTTGATCTCCACGTGAGCGAACTCGATGGCCGCCAGAATGACCTCTTCGGTCTCTTCCTTGGCACCCGACTCGATCATCACGATGCCGTCCTTGTGGCCGACGACCATGATGTTGACGGTGGTGGCGGCGCGCTCTGAATAGGTGGGGTTGATGACGAACTCGCCATCAACGCGGCCCACGCGCACTGCGCCCACCGTGGCGCTGAAGGGAATGTCAGAGAGAGCCAGGGCGGCGGCAGCTGCGTTGATGGCCATCACGTCGGGGTCGTTCTCCTTGTCGGCGGAGAAGACCAGCGCAATCACCTGCGTCTCGTTGCGGAAGCCGTCAGGGAAGAGCGGGCGGATGGGGCGGTCGATCTGGCGGCAGGTCAGCACTTCTTTTTCGCTGGGCCGGCCTTCGCGCTTGATGAAGCCGCCGGGAATGCGTCCGCCGGCGTAGGTGTACTCGCGGTAATCGACGGTGAGAGGGAAAAAGTCGATGCCCTCTCTGGCGTCGGGAGAGGCTACGGCAGTGGCCAGAACCACGGTTTCGCCCGTGGTGACCAGTGCGGCGCCAGAGGCTTGCTTGGCCATGCGGCCGGTCTCAAAAACCAGGCGCTTGCCACCAGCAAGCTCGACGGCTATTTCGTGTTTAGACATAAAACTCCTCTTTTCATTGTTTTCGCTTGGGAAACTTGTAGAAGGAAGGCGCCGGAGGGCAATGTAAGGCCGGCGAAGGCCGCGGCCATGGGCAGAGCGCGCGCCAAAGAGTGGCTCGAAGTGTAAAAGGCGTGCGCGTGGAAGGCGTGCGCGTGAAATCTGCGCGGGGGAGCGAATTCTCCCGGCCTGCCAGTCTGCCGGCCTGCACGTTGCCGCGGGAGGAGCGCATTCAGCTCACAGCTCCGCGCCGTCACTGGCTGCGGGTCGAGTTCGCCAGCGACACCACGGCCCCAAATTCTGGGTAGAACGGGGGCCGTGACCAACGTCCGGTCTGAGCGCTTCCGGGGCAATGTTGGAATCAAGGTTGGCTTTCTGGATTTGCTTTCCGATTACTTGCGGATACCGAGCTTGCCGATTACTTCGCGGTAGCGATCCGTATCGTGAGTCTTCAGGTAGTCCAGAAGGCGGCGGCGCTTGCTGACCAGTTGCAACAGTCCACGCCGGGAAGCGTGATCTTTCTTATGCGTCTTGAAGTGCTCGGTCAGTTCAGCGATACGCGCACTCAGAATTGCGATCTGGACCTCCGGCGAGCCGGTGTCCGTATCGTGGGTGCGGAAGCTTTCAATCAGGGTTGTTTTCTTAGCAGTCGCCAGCACGGCGTAAGTTACTCCTCTTGCGTTCTCAGTCCACTCTCAAGTGTCTTAAGTGAGATTACCATGAATGCGCGCCCCGGCGCCATTCCTCCGCCCAACCGGGTCCAGCCTGGAAGCAGCCCGGAAGCCCATTTCGGCCAGACGCGCCCCAAATCCGGTCAGCGCGCGCCAAAACGGAAGAGCCGGTTGTCGAATTGCAAGCCGCTGAGAGCGAGTAGCGGGAAGCTGTCTTTACGGCTCCTCCTCCCGCCAGTAATTCGCCCGCGCCACAATCCGCGCGCCGTAGTTCTGCGCGGTGCGGACGTGAATGCTGTGCAGGCCAGGCCTCGGGTCGGTGGGGCTGAAGGTGATCAGGTAGCGGTTGCGGGCGTGCTGGGCCGATTCGACCACCCGCTGCTCGAAGCTCTTGTCGCCGGTGAAGGGGTGGTACTCGCCGCCGCTCATGCGGGCAATCTCTTTGGAGATGTTCTTCTTGAAGGCCGGCAGGATCATCGCCAGGGTGGAAAAGAGGTTCATCGTCCGGTCGTCGCCATTGTTCTTGATGTCGTGCGCCAGCTCGGCCCGCGCAGGCGAAAACGAGACGCTCAGCACCAGCACGTCGGACTGGCCGATCTTGCGGATCAGCTGGGCTGGCTTGGTGTGCTTGCTGCCGTGGTCGCGCTCTTCGGAGACCAGCAGCAGCACGCGGCGGTACTCCTTGGGCTGGGATTCGAGCAGATCGACGGCGTAGCTGACCGAGTCGAGAATGGCCGCGCCGCCTTCGCCCGGGTGCAGGTGCTTCAGAGCCTGGTTGACCTCGTCGCTGGAGTGGGTGAAGTCGCAGATCAGGCGGGGTTTCGAGTCGAAGCCGACCAGCGCGGCCTGGCCTTTGCCGTCGGAGAGAAACAGGTCGAGCAGCGGGCCCAGCTTGGCCAGCTTGCCGAATTCGAGCACGCTGGCGCCGCCCTCTTCGACGGCGACCACCAGCGCGACGGGGGCCGTATCCATCTCCTCCTGCACGCGAATCCGCTGCGGCACGCCGTTGTCTTCGAGGACAAAATCGGAGGGTTTGAGGCCGTAGATCACGCCCCCGCCCGGCTTTTCGACCAGCGTGGGCACCAGCACCTCGTTGGCCGTCACGCGCAGGGTGGGCGCGTCAGGATTGGCATGGGCGCTGGGCATGGGTAGCGGAGGCTCCGCCGGCGGCATCTGCTGCTGCGCATGGACGGCCGCGACAGCCAACGTCACGGCCGTCAGCAGAGAGCAAAGCGGGCGGAATAAGCCGAATTTCATGCGAAAACTCCAAAGCAGGGAAGAGGGAGTAGGGAACAGGGAATAGCGGAGATAGGCTTCCTGAACGCGCCATCTGCTCTGATTACATTTTCTCCGGCCATATCTTCCCGGGCTGTGACTTTTTATTGATCCGGCCACAACGGAATGTGGCGCCGGTTCCCACCCTAGCCGCAAAGACAAAACACGGCGAGGGTGCGGCACCCATTTGTTTGGTTCGTTCAGGGGAGGATCAATCGCCCAATCCCCCTGCCGGATTATTTCTGGGCCGGCTTATTCGCGGACGGAGTCTGGGGCTTGGTGATCGCCTCGATTTCCTTGCTCATCTCTTCGATCAAAGGCCGGCTGCGCTCCTGTATCCGCTGCATCACCGTGGGCGTGAACTCCTTCATGATGACCGGCTGCATCGCCAGCAGGTGCTGACCGGCCGGCGAAGTGTAAAAGCCGATCATGTCATCGACGTCCGAGCTGGACAAATGCTTCTGGTAGAGAGCGCCCATGTCTGCGATCATCTCGCTGGAGGGAAAGAGGTTCAGCACCCGCTCCATGTATTTGCTCGTAACCTTGGCGATCGCTTGCTGCTGCTCCTCGGTCAGGTGCTGCCGACCTGGATGGTCCTTCTGCGTCTGCTTGGCCTGCGCGGCGATCTGCTGCTCGATCAGCGCGGGCATCATCTTGCTCACCGAGGCCAACTGCTCGCGAATATGAAGGACTTCAAAGAGCTTGGCCAACTGCTCCTGGGTGGGCTGTTGATCGGCCGGGATGGCGGCCACGGGCGCGGCTGTTGGCGCGAAGGCAGGCGCGGGTGCAGGTGCGGCAGCAGCCGGTTCGGCCGGAGCCTGCGCAAAGCCGGTTGAAGCCAGCAATAATCCCATTCCAAGGGCGGCGGCAAATTTACACGAATTGTTCATATTCTCCCCGGTCATTCGGTCAGAGCGCGCCGCAGGAGGGCGGTGCGACGTGAATAGATTCCGATCCAGCCCGATGGAGCCGAATTCGAGCCACAGCAAGGCTGATTCCGGACAGATCGGAGCAGACTTCAGCCGGCTTCAGAGCCGATGTACCAGGTCCTGACCCCTGATCCCTGAACCCTAACCACTGATCCCTGGCCCCCAACTTCACACCTGCTTGTGCACTTCGCGGTCCAGGCGGGCAATCCAGGCCAGGTAGCTCAAAAGCTCCCAGCGGGAGACCCAGACGAAGCCCATAACCTCTTGAGCCGTCAGCGTTTCGGCTGGTTTGCCGCTATAGGTCTCGACCCGCCAGCGCAGGTACGGGCTGCGCCACGGGGCGAGCCGGTGGCCGCGCGTGGCCTCCCAGAGAAAACGAAACGGAGCGAGCAGGGCGAGTCTCATCGCATTGAGTATAGATGGCCAGCGATCAATCCGTCTTATTCTTGCAAGCGGGACTATCCTTCCGCTCTTGCAAGGCGAATCAGGAATGAGAGCCCCGCTCGCCGGCATTCGCCTCCCGCCTCGTTTACCCTAGTTCTCAGGGAGTGCAAGACTTACACCATGGCTCATCCGCAGATCAAATTCGGCACCGACGGCTGGCGTGCGGTCATCGCCGACGACTTCACCTTCGCCAATGTGCGCATTGCCGCCGAGGCCATCGCCGCTTATGTGCACGCCAAGGAAGACCCCGCCAAAGGCATTTCGATCGGCTACGACACTCGCTTCGGTTCCAAGGCCTTTGCGCGCATCTGCGCCGAAGTGGTGGCCTCGACCGGCATTCCGGTCGAGCTGGCCAACGCGATCACCCCCACCCCGGCTCTGAGCTACGCCGTCCACCGGCGCGGCCGGGCCGGCGGCATCATGATCACAAGCTCGCACAATCCGGCGCAGTGGAATGGCGTCAAGTACAAGGGCTGGTACGGCGGTTCTGGTAAGCCTTCGATGATCGCCGAAATCGAGTCGCGCCTCGGCCAGCCGGTCCCGCGGACCGCGCAGCCTGCTCCTATCGAGGAAGTTGATTTCCTGCCCCCGTATCTTCAGGCCATCGAGAGCTTCACCAGCCTGGACGCGCTCAAAAAATCTGGCATGAAGTTCGCCCTCGACTCGATGTACGGCGCGGGCGGAACGATTATCTCCGAAATCTTCACCCGCCTGGGTGTGGCGCACGTGCAGATTCGCGGTAACGTCGATCCGCTCTTTCCCGGCATTAACCCCGAGCCCATCGAGCCGCACATTCGCGCCCTGGGCGAGGCGGTGGTCGCCAACGGCTGCCAGGCTGGCCTGTGCACCGACGGCGACGCGGACCGCATCGGCGCGACGGATGAGTTTGGGAACTTCGTCGATCCGCACAAAATCTTCTGTATTCTGTTGAGCTGGGCCTTGAAGTACCACAACGACTGGCCCGGTGCCGTCACCCGCGCCTTCAACACCACCAAAATGCTGGACCGCATCTGCCAGAAGCATGGTCGCGAACTGATCGAGCACGGCATCGGCTTCAAGTACATCTGCGACCTGATGCTGGAGCGGGAGATTCTGATGGGCGGCGAGGAGTCGGGCGGCATCGGCTGGCAGCGCCACCTGCCGGAGCGCGACGGCCTGCTGAACTCGCTGCTTTTGGCCAACGTAATGGCCGAAGAAGGCAAGACGCTGGGCCAACTGGTCGCCGGCCTGCAAGAAGAGTACGGCGAACACCAATACGGCCGCATTGACCTGCACATTTCCGACGACGTGAAGAACAGCGCCATCGCCCGTGCCCGCGCTCTGAAGCCTGGCGACCCGGTCTTCGCCGGAATGCCGATCTACTGCCAGGAGACGCTGGACGGCGTCAAATTCTACCTCGACAACTCTGAGGCCACCAGCCGACCGAAGGCCGCCGAGACCTGGCTGCTGCTGCGCGCCTCGGGCACTGAGCCCCTGCTGCGGATTTATACCGAATCCTGCTCGAAGGAATCGGTAGCCCGGCTGCTCGAGTCGGCGCGGAAGTTTGCGCTGGGCGGGTGAGGGCTGAACTTTCGGCTCACGGCTCTCGCAAAAGGTAGCGCTGCACAAGTTAAGTTTTGAAAGGGCACGGCTTTAGCTGTGCCGAATGAAAAAGCAATAGAGTTGTGGCTTTAGCCACTGAGGGAACGTAAATGGTTGAAAATACATCCCTCAGGGGCTAAAGCCGTGCCCTTTCAAAACAGCACAACAAGACCTTGTGCAGGACGCTCTAAAAGAATAAATACTTCCGCCAGCGGTCATCGCCGCGGCCCAGCATACGCATAATCTGACGGCTGGTGTGCAGCGAGAAGGGGCGGGGCTCGCGCAGGAGAATCATGTCGTCGATTTCGCTCAGCAGGCGGTTGCCCTTGCGGCGGTTGCAGGCGTGGCAGCAGGCCACCAGGTTCTCCCAGGTCGAACTGCCGCCACGGGAGCGGGGAATCACGTGGTCCAGCGTCAGATCGCCGGGGGCCAGCACCTCGCCGCAGTACTGGCAGGTGTTGCGGTCGCGCAGCAGGATGTTCTTGCGCGAGAGGGCGCGCGTCTGGTAGGGGATGCGGCGGTACTCCAGAAGCCGGATCACCGAGGGCATGGCGACTCGGCTGCGCTGCGCGTGGAGAATCAGCCCGTGCTCCTCCTCGGTGCGCGCCACGCCCTTGAGCACCAGCACCAGGGCGCGCCGGGCGCCGCAGATGTTGATCGGCTCATAG
>Ga0224559_1001069_pt1 | contig 15655 bp, 19 predicted proteins | sample 714S33034metaG_FD_180676 | JGI IMG/M metagenome (GOLD analysis project Ga0224559, IMG submission 180676) | Peat soil microbial communities from Stordalen Mire, Sweden - 717 S3 30-34 | ecosystem: Environmental > Terrestrial > Soil > Wetlands > Peat | place: Sweden: Norrbotten County, Stordalen... | reverse complement strand
CGTGGTCGTGGTCGGGGTCGCGGTCGGGGTCGTGGTCGTAAATAATTAAACAAAAATCTTACAACACAATGAGCACAAAATACGAGCGTTGCCCGAAATCAGTATCCGAACTCGCAACCTTCATCCTTAAACAGTACGAGTCATACCTTCCGGTTGTGAATGCCGGGGTTACCGTTGACTTCGTGTTCGCAATCGCCGAAACAAACGAGAAAACCGGGGAGCCTAAGGGTCCGTCGATGAAGAAGAACGGCCATCAGATCTTGGGAAAGTGCAGGGCCACCAGTCTGAAGGACCGGTCTTTGGGACACTCTGACGCTGAAATCACCATCGACAAGTTCTGGTGGGAGACGGCCACCGAGGATGAGCAGGCGGCGCTGTTGGATCACGAACTCCACCACATCCAGGTCATTATCGACAAACGGGGCCTAAAGCGTGACGATCTGGGCCGTCCGGTGGTGAAGATGCGATACCACGATGTTGAATGCGGGTTCTTCAAACTCATCGCCCAACGCCACGGCATCCACAGCCAGGAGCGGAAACAGGCCGCGCAGATCATGTGCGAGGCCGGGCAGTATTTCTGGCCAGCCCTGTCGAAGTTGGTCGAGGCTGATCCCAAACTGGTCACCCAATGAGCCACGAATTCCATAGTCCATCGCAAGATGATCTTGCGGCCATTGCCAGATCCCGTGGCGCGTTGATGGAGCTTCACCAGAAGACCCAGCGCGAGGCCGCGATGAAGCGGAGTGGTTTAAAGGCCACCGACAAATTGTGCGGAATCTGCGGCCAGAAGATTCGCATCAAAACCAAAAACACGGTTCAGTTCTGCGGAGTCTGCCAGGGTCGTCTGGACTCCGGTGAGACAGCACTGGTCACGCTCGATTTGAGGTGGATGTTCGTGAGTCCGGACAAATTGTTGGAATCCTCATTGGTCGCCGGAAGATCGGTAAAGGTTTCCGACGGGTCCGAAGACCAGACGGTCACGGCGTCTATGATTGAGGGATTGAAGGGCAAGGTGATCGGGATCATGCCCCAGACCATGGACAAGCTGCAATCAAAGCAGGCGTCGAATGACGCCTATAAGAACTGACATGCCTCGCAAACCCGGAGACTTCCTGACGCGGCTCAACGCTGTGCCCCCGTGCATTGTGCGCTTGCACGCCATCGACTCGTCATCGGGCCGTCCACGGCTGTTGACCAACGGAGAATTAGCGCGCAAGAGTGGACTGTCCCAGCGAACGGTATTGAGGTTGTCCCATCGGGATTCGTGGAGTGGTTTGGACCCCGAGGTGATCGACATGTTCATGACTGGCTGTGATGCCAGCATGTTCGACCTAAAGTGGTACGACGATTTCATCAACAAGTACGCCGACACGTGCCCGCCGTTCTCACATGTGACCGACAGCAGGATGCGGAAGACACTATTTCGCGTGATGAAGTGGGGGAATCCGTGAACGCGCTAATTGGAACAGGATTCTGGGCCAAAGACCCTGAGGATTTCCGAGTCAAGAAACAGTTTCGCGATGAAATCTGGTTGCCCAATCTGCACGGTCGGGACACGTGTGCTGTGGACAATAATGAGTCCGGATTTGCGCTTGATGAAAGTGCCTCAAACAGGGTTATTAAAGTGCGTGGAAATCTGGGTCACGTTGGAAGCCACCTGGGTCAGTACCGGCCGCATCTGCTGGGGTACTCCATGAGTTGGATAATCCCGGCCATGATCGCGTACAGTGAGCACCGGGACTTTATCTACCTTGAGCAGGACGCGTTAGCATTCGGCGACTGGGAGCGAGTCATGTACGATGACTGTGACAAAAAACAACTCGCAATGGCTTTCGGAGAGGGATCGCGTTGGGCGTGTTGCGAGCAGAGTTTGTTTTTAATCAAGTGGGACTTTATCACGGAGGCTATCTGGTCGTACATATCAATTCCGGAGGGGGATGGACTCGTCCTGCCCGAATCGAAGTTCGAGATCATGGAGCATAAAAACATGAGGGTTGGCCGATTCTCGCTTCAGGGTGGGCGCGAGCGTCCGCTGCCGATGGAGTCGAAGACATTCTACGGCCAGAAGTTTTCTGCGGAAGAATTGGATCAATTGAGAATTTTTGAACTAATAAAATGACTGGTCTAAAACTGAACCTAGGAGCCGGTGGAAACATTCTTGAAGGCTTCGAGAACCACGACAGCGAGGTGGATATTTGCAAACCCCTTCCGTGGCCTGATGAAAGCGTGTGCTTTATTCTGGCAGAACATGTCGCAGAGCATATTTCCTGTTCGGATTGCATGAGATTTTTGGAGGAATGTCGCCGCATTCTTAAGCCAGGCGGAACACTTCGACTTTGTGTCCCCGTCGTTGGAGTCCACCTGAAGCGTGAACACGCCAAGGATTTGATCTTAGGCCATGGACACCTGCAAGCCCTCGACAGGAACATTGTCATTACCCTGCTGTGGGTGGCTGGTTTTGAGTTGGACAAGATCCATATCACAAACCGAAAGGACATAGATGGACATTATCGCGTGATCGGCAAGGAGCTTGACGACATGGAAACTCTGCGCATCGAGGCCACGAAATGAAGGCTCTGGAATTTACACTCACCGTATCGCGCTGCATGGGTTGTTTGAAATGCCCTCAAGATAGGCTTGCAGCCGCCTACAACGACGCCGTGACCGTGATGAACATGTCGTCCTTTATGGTCATCCTGGGAAAGCTGCCATTGGACTGCACGGTGGACTTTTCCGGATTCTCCGAGCCGATGCTGCACCCACTCGCCGTCGAGATGATGCGGCGGGCCAGCGACACCGGGCGCAATGTCCGATTGTTCACCACGCTATCAGGGTTTTCAAAACTCGATGTCGAGCCGTGTACGCGGGCGGTATTCAGCCAGGTCCGGCTGCACGCTCCGGACGCCAAGGAGTTCCGAATGAACGCCAGCCTATGGATTGAGCGGTTTAAATTCTTCTGCGACACCGGACACGATTTCTCAGTCATGGCGATGAGTGACTCCGTGGATAGGTCCATTGTGGATAACGTGGCCAAGTCGGGCCGTGTGATCGAGTATCCGACAATGTTGAGCCGGGCATCCAGTCTGTGGCAGGTTCAAAGTACTTTCCAGAACGTTGGGTGCTCTATGAACCGGTGGCACCAGAACGTCGTGCTTCCAAACGGGGATGTGGTGGGATGTTGCATGTCGTACAACCTTCAACCACTGCTCGGCAACCTGCTCACCCAGACCTACGACGAAATTTACGCCGCCGCCGAGCAATGGAAAAAATCACTCCACACAAATGATGGATGCTCCGTCTGTGAATGGAGGTCGGTGCAATGATCTCCGCCATCTGCATAGCTTCCGGTCGCCTGTGCCAGCTTCAGGAAAGCATTTCAAGCTTTCTGAAACAGGACTACGCCGACCGGGAATTGATAATCGTAAACACTCTCCAGAGGCAAACCCTTGTTCTGGACGCCGCCAACATCCGCATCTTGAACGTAAAACAGACCCCCTGTATGCCGATGCAGGCAAAGAACTGGGCGGTCGGTGAGGTTCGCGGCGACGTGGTAATAGCTTGGGATGAGTCCTCAGTGTACCTGCCTGGCTTCCTCACCCAAGTCGTTGGCGCCATGGAGGGCCGTGAATGGTGCTGGCTCAACACCGAGTTCTGTCTTGATGCCCACGGGGTCATCCGCAAAATCCAAGGCACTGAATTCTCGTTCGCCTTCCGCAAGTCGGCATTCTCCAAATGCGGCCCCTACCGGCCTGGCATCAACGGCGCATCTGATCGGAATCTGATCGGAGTCATCACCCGTGAGTGTCCCGGCCAGAACACTGTCAACAACGCGGCGGATGTGAACCTCATCAAATTGGGCACCATGGAAGAGCGCGAGCGCATCGGTGCGGACATCCGGTGCGGCCAGATCAGGTTGCAGCCGAATTGGGCGCGGGATTACGAATCTATAGCCCTGACCGCAAAGACCGGAAAACGGGAAAAGCGTCTGTGCGTGGTTGAGTTGGGACGTTACGGCGACATCATCAACATCCTGCCAGCGTTGCAACGCATCCACGAACTCTACGACACCCCGCACCTGATGGTATCACATGAATTCGCGGATCTGATTGAGGGGGTATCCTATGTAAAGCCCTACGTTACCACGCTCAAGAATGAGAAGCTTGGGGCCGCTTTATCTGCGGCAAAGCAGGACTTCCAGTACGTGCTCTGCGCTGGGGTGTGGGGTGAAAATTACCAACAGCGCAAGACAACCAAGTCCTATAACGAGGAGAGCTATGCAAACCTTGGAATGTTGGATGTTTTCAGATCTCCAAACCGTCCACTATTCGATCAGCGCAACGCCGACCGGGAACGCGAATTGGTGGCGGGAATCCGTGGCTACGACAGTCGGCCAATGATTTTGGTCAATGTCACCAAGGCGGTGTCGTCCCCGTGCGCCCACTGCGCTGAAATTCTGGCCGACGTGGAGAAAGTCTGGGGCCAGGATTACCACGTCGTTGATCTGGCCCAATACCGGGCGCACCGTCTTTTTGACTTCCTAGGTGTCTTCGAGGCCTCCGCCTGCCTAATCAGCATCGACACCGCGTGGCTGCATTTGGCAACGGCAACCGCAATTCCAGTGGTGGCGATAGTAAACCCCAAGGGGGATGGATGGGCGGCCACCCAGGTTCGTTGTGGAAACGCCGTCATCACGATCCCCTACAATAAGGTTCATGAGAACAGCAGGCAGGCGATCCACGAGGGCATCGCCGCAGCCCTGGAGCGAAAGCCGGTCGATGTCGTGGACAATGTGTCGATTCCAAGGAGGGTTGCGGGTCGTGTGTTTCACGTCGTTGACCGATTTGAAGCCGATGAGGCCACCGAAAAGAGGTGCTCCGGGGCTTATTCAAGTTGGGATGATCTGTACCAAAACGGAAGCCTGCTGCCGATCCACATGTGGCCGGAACACTTCGACAGGAACGCAACCGAAATAGGAGATCCCCGGATGCTCCCTTATCTGAAAGATTTGCTGCTCCGATTTATCGACAATTCGGAGCCGGGAGACATCTGCCTGTGGACAAATTGTGACACAATAATTCACCCGCTGACCGTTGAATGGTGTCGGATTCAGTGCTCGGTTTACGGTCCCTGCTCCTTCTTCCGTTCCGACTTCCACAACCCACCATCGTTGGAACTGAGTCCCGAGGACTACGGCAAGCGGTCAACGGTGAAGCACATCGGACGAGACGCATTTGCGTTCCCGCGCGAGTGGCTGGTTGCGCGCTGGGACGAAATCCCCGACTGGATTCTGGCCGCCGCAAACTGGGATCTCGCCATGGCCGCCATGGTGCGTCTGCACTACGGAATCCATACAACCGCCGGTAACCTTGGCCAGCAGATGTTCCCGGCGGAACCCATGCTCGGCTATGTGGGGCATAAATCCCACTCGTCGGCTTGGAACCAGGAGCAGTTCCGGGCGAGTCCATCGAATCTGCACAACGGAAAGCTGTTCAAAGAGTGGGCTTCCAAGCACGCCCCGCAGTTGAAGTTCACACCGGAAGGGAATCTTGCGCTATGAAGCTCCATGCCTTCATTCTCGCGCTCGACGCCATGCCCTACATTCGGCATCAGGTGGAGACGTTTCGCACCCTGACCTGCGACTGGCATCTGCACATCATCGAAGGAGTCGCCGACAACGTGTTGGATACCTCGTGGTGCTCGAAGATCACACCCCGGCTGTCCCGCGATGGAACGACCGAATTTCTGCACACCCTCCGCAGTGATCCGCGTATCAGCATCTACCATCGCACCCTATGGCCGGGCAAGGTGTCCATGTGCAATACCGCCCTGGCCACCATCAAGGACGAGTGTTGTCTGTTGCAGGCTGACGCGGACGAGTTCCACACCCCGCAACAACTGGAGACAATCTCACATTTATTCGACGGAAACACCTTCGATTCAGCCCGCTTCTACTGCCGGTACTTTCTAGGTCCGGACATTATTGCCACCGGAGAAAACTGCTGGAGCAACCAGCAGGGCGAGTGGTTAAGGTGTTGGCGGTTTCACCCCGGCCAGTATTTTGAAAAGCATGAGCCACCCGTACTGCGCGGAGGTCAGCGCAACTGCATACCGCGCACCATCACCCGGGCTTACGGATTGGTCTTTGACCACTTCGCTTACGCCACCCGGGCTCAGTGCATGTTTAAGGCCCGCTACTATGGCTACACCAACCTGGTTGAACAGTGGGAGAGATTGCAAGCGAACACCGAATGGCCGATAAAGCGGCTCGCGGATTGGCTTCCGTTCGTCGGTGAAGGGGTTGGAGCGGACATTCTAAAATAATATGGTGGTTTCATTTAATCCTCAAGGTCGCCTCGGGAACCAGATGTTTTCGTTGGCCTTTTCGTACCTGCTCGCCGAACATCTGGGCGTCAGGCTTGTCGCCATGCCGCTGCCCGAGTTTCCGAACACTTACAAGGCTATCCGTGCCACCGAATCACGTCCAAGCATTAACACCATCGAGGAATCGGTGACCGACACCACCGAATCCTTCGACGAGATTGTGGACCGGTGTCGGGGTAATCTGGTTTTGACGCAAGGCTGGTTCGAGCGGGCGGAGTGGTACGTTCCACACCGCCAGAAACTCCGCGACTTCTTTGGGGTCCAACCCGAGACTGGAAGTGACATCGTGTTTCAGTTTAGAGGTGGAGACTTTAAGCACCGAAAATGCGAGATGGAGTTGTTGTACTACGTAAATGCCTGGGAGTTGTTGTGCAGGCCAACGAATGCCCGAGTCTGTTGTGATGAATCGGGGTACGAAACCTTGAAATCTTTCTGCCGTGTTACCGGAATTCCACAACCAACCTCAAACGATCCAGAATCCGACTTCAAGACCATGCTTAACGCGAAGGAATTGGTTGTCTCCCGATCAACCTTCGCCTGGTGGGCGGCATTCCTGTCTGGAGCCAACGTCATCCAGCCAAAATACGACGAGGAGTGGGTGTGTAGGAACCATGTCGTTCCAGAATGGATACAGATGTGAACGCGACACCTGAAAATACCGCCGTAGTAACTATCTCATGCTACGATCAGGCGCCGGACACCGTGGGACTTATGCTTGAATCGGCCAAGCGTCTTGGGATTCGAGTGACTGTGTTTTCCGACAAGCCAAAATCGGACTGGATGCGCCTTAAGGTGACGTATTTATTGAAGTGCATCCGGATACTTCCTCCTGAGATCGAGCATGTCCTATACGTGGACTCGCGTGACGTTTTATTTGTTCGTCCGATGGATGCGATTTGTGATGTGTTCAACGCAATCGGATGGCCCATGCTCATGTCGGCTGAAAACAAGTGCTGGCCGCACCGTGATCCGGCTTGGTCACTGAGATTTCCGTATTGTCCGCGTGGCTTCAACTACCATGGCGCCGGGGTGTTCATGGGGGAACGCGATGCCGTTGAATCCTCCCTAATGGCTCTGCATGAGGTGTCACGCCGGGTTCGATCCGACAAGGTTCCTAGCTCGGCACCATTCTTATTCCGAGACGACCAACATTTGTGGCAGGCGGCAAGTCTGGAGGGTAATGTTGATGTCCGACTCGATTCAAAACAGGAGTTGTTTTGCTCATTCCACATGAATGAGTGGGGAGATTATTGTTGGGGAAAATCAACCCCACATTACCCCGTGGTTACATCGTGGGGGCCTATTCCATCCATCGTTCATTTCGCCAGCGTAAAGTCGGCATCCATCCACATGTTTTACAACCTGCTCGTTCAGGATAAATTGAAGGATTTGAAATAATGGACGCCATCCTTTTCATCCACCACAAGCCATTGAACGAACCGGTGACAAAAAAACACCTGATCCTATTCAAGGCTTTCAACCGCGATTCCGAGGTGGTCCCGCTGGCGTTCGAGTCCGGCAGGGAAACCGTGGAATGGCGGCAGCGCAACACCGACCTGTTGATGTACGAGTGGTTCGAGCGTTCGGACAGCCACCATGAGCGCGTGTTTGTGGTGGAGTGGGACACCTTCCCCACCTGTTCCCTGCGTGAGTTCTTTGGATGCTCATACGACAAGTCTGTCGTTGGCGCAACCATCGTTCGTCCGTGGTCAAACGAGGTGATGATGTTGGACAAAGGTGGATTCTCCCAGCGCCAGCGAGACTGGCACTGGTTTGTCCACAACGAATCGGCGGAACTCCACCCGTTCCTGCGCGGCATCGTGCCGGCCTCGGTGGTGATGTTCTCGCATGACGCCCTGTTCAACATGGTGCAACTGTTCAAAACCGTGCCCGCGTTCAAGAATCTCCAGAACGAGTGCAGGATGGGAACTCTGGCCGCGATGGCTGGCTACGAGCCCGTCGAGATCAGGCCGGATTGCGCGCGCTGGATTAACTGTGCGGACGTGGAGATCGACCAGGGCCCGGGAATCTACCATAGGGTGCGCGCTTAAAGCTCCAGCGTAATCAACCCACCACTCTCGTCCTCCGGCTTATGACGAATCGAACGAACCATCATCTGCAATTCATCCCAGCAGACGCGCACCAACGGGTACGTGGCGGCATCGAATGGATGTTTGAAAATGGAGTGGGTTGAAATTGTACCATCAGTGCGCCCGCGTCGTATGCACTGGCACATTTCAATCAGCTTGGGGCATTTTGATCCGGAGATAATCAGTCTGTTCTCCGATAGCAGGCGCCGCCAGAGACGGATGCGCAACGCCACACTTCCGCGGCCTTTCTCCACCCCGATCAACTGGATGCGACCGTCGGACTCCGCGAACATCTCGTCGGCCACCGTGCGCTGGGCGATGGATTCCTTGAAGTTCAAAGCCGAGGCGTCGGCGTAATGCCACCAGGTGATTGGCCTCTGGAGTTCCTGTTCCCAATAGTCCATTTTTTCGAGCATCAACTTGGTAAACTCGGCGGGTGATATGTCCTCCCCGATGAACGCCAACTCGTCGAGGTACTGGAACAAACTGATGGTCCTCTCCTTCTGTTCCTTCTTCTGGTCCTCGTAAAACTGGCTAAAAATCACACGCTCGATGATGTACGATACCGGGTTCACCCCGCCGGCATCGTGGCCGGTAATCAATTCGGCGCAGTTCTCGGTGGGCAGCAGGATCATGTTCTCTCCGGCCTGCTTTGGGCCGCCGCTGACGTGGATCGCCGGCTTGAACAGGTCGGCGAACAAACTGTCCCTGATGGCCCGCTTCCACATGCCGCGCACGTAGCGGTCATACAAGTCCGGGTCCGTCGCGTAGGCGCCCTTCACGGCGTCCTTCTGGGCCTCGGACAGGTACGGGTTGTCCTCCATTGTCCACTCGGTGCAATGCAGGCATTCCTGGATGGCTTTGCGCTCAGGGTCAGGGTTGGAGGAGAGCCGCAACTCGTAGAAATACTCGAACAGGAAGTGGTCCTGGCCTTCGTCCGGGGGATTGGCGTCCAACAGCATCAAAAAGTCGTCCTCGGTGTAGCCGACTCCGCGCAATGCCAAAAACAAGGTCAGGAACGTCTTTGCCTGTTTGAACTCACCGGCCTCCGACCAGTAGATGCCCGTGTAGTAGCGCGATTTGTAGTAATCCTCCACCTTGCGCTCGTCGTCCAGGGAGTCCAACTCGATCTTGGAGACGCCGCCGTGCATGTTGGTTACCGCCGCCACCATCTTTTTCGACACCGACGGGCGCGGCTGACCCTTGGGCGCCCATTCCATGTGAACATCCGGATTTGAAGGGCTGATCCCATCGGCCTCCATCCAGAGCGGCAGCATTTTCTCCGTCAACTCGTTCCAGACGCCGGATGTCGCCCCGACGGCCTGCGTCTTCGTGAGGATCAGAAATCGGGCATTTTTAGTTCTCCAAAGGTGGTCACAGATCGCCGCCAAGGCCCCAAAGGTTTTTCCGCTGATCCTGGTTCCAAATATCCCAATCAGCTTTTTGTGCCCAGTCTTCCACCGGCACATTTTCAGCAAATCCCTTTGTTTTGGTGCTAAATCCTTCCACGGCGGTAGTCGTTTGGGGGGTTCCAGTGTTGAATTTTCTGCCATATTGCTGTTGCAATCATAGTCCGACGGTGGCAATAATCAATTGAAACACGCCAAAAGTGGCACAACAGGCACACAACAGACAAATTCTATGAGCCAGATCACAATCAACGTCCCCGACGAACTTCAGGACCAAATCGACGACTGGACCAACGGTCAGGACTACGAGATCACGGTAACCCAGACCGGCCCGAACATGTTCGACCTGAAATCCATCGACGGCAGCGGCGAGAGCGACGAGGACACCGACGAAAGCGACGAGATGAAGCCCGGCTCGATGAACGACAACACCGGCACCACCATCCCATCCACCAACCCGGCGGTGGTCGGGCTCATCATGGCGAAAAACAAGGGCTCCGCCGGAAAATGATCTCCCGAGCGGTCATCGAGAAGTACGGACTCGACAGCCAGAGCCTCAAGAAATACTTCACCGCGAAGGTGCCTGAGCCGAATGTGGCCCGTCTCAAGCAACTCATCGCCGACCGCATCCGTGATGGAAGGGAGCGCGCGCTATCCGAATATCGGCTGTGGGCCGCCGTCGATCAGGCCTACGACGCGCCTCTGTACCAGACCACCCCGACGCTGCTTCGCAACATCATGGATTCCTGCGACAGCGAGAAGTCCGTTCTTGAATCACTCCGCGGCTGGGGATTGTCTGAGGACAAATTGTTGTCCAAAACTGACTTGGGCGATGGAAAAACAGGTTGGGACTTCAATGTCCCATTATTTTACAACGTGCTGGTGCCACTGGTGAAGTCTTACGTCACGATCCGACTGTCCAAAATCTTCAATGACAGAAACCTGACACCGTTGTTCGAGTTTCCGCCCCGAGAATTCACCGCCGCCAACCGTCTGTTGTGCTCAATACTTACGCAAGTTGTTGAGAGTGTTAGCATTAACTTCGGATACTCGGACACATTGCGAAACTTCATCTTCAACGCCTTGATGTACTCAGTTTCCATCAAGTTTCCGACGGAGCCCTGGTACAAGGAGAAGCGGCTGGATGACGATGACCAGGTTGTGATCGAGCGCGAGGGGGTCCGCTATGTCATCCCCCACATCACCAGGACGTACTGGGACATGACGTACCCGCTGGACACCCTGAACACCGGGTTGGGTTGCGAGTACGCAGGCTACTGGACCATCCTGAAGTGGGGTGAGGTGGCTCTGGATGCCAATCTCTGGAACAAGAACAGTGTCCCGCATGGAACGAATTGGCTCGACCCCAACGCTCTGTGGTATAACTACTTCAAGGAGGTGTATCCCTGCACATTGGAATTTCCACGACCGGAGGCGCGTCGGAAGACCGACCGGGAAAACATGGCGTTCCGGTACACCCGAACCGATTATGACTGCGCGTTCTTCCTTACCTACCACTTCCAGAAAGTGGTCCCCAAAGAATGGTCATTGGGTGATTATCCCCATCCAGTTTGGATGCGATTTACCATCGGAGGTGACGATACGGTCATGCACGCCGAGGTTTATCCATACCACCCACTCGACTACATCGGGTACGACTCTGACGCCAACCGGGGGCGCAACAGCAGTCTAGCCTTGGAGGTGATACCGTTTCAGGACATCACCGGAAACGTATTGACCCAGTTCTTGCAGACGATCAAGCGCAACTTACAGAACATCACGTTTTACGACACGGATTTGGTGGACCCAGAGCAGATCAAGGGCATCAACAAGAAGAAAAACGCGCAGTACGGGGGCCTTAATTTCCTGGGGTATTCCGGCATCAAGGTTGAGCGTCAGGAAAAGTCGGCAAACGACATGTTCAAGCAGATCAACTTCCAGTACGCCGACCCAATGACCAGCTTGCAGGGGCTCAACACCGTCGTCTCCATGCTTGAACGGGTGTTGGCGATGTCGGCCCAGGAGATCGGGGCCGCGGCATCACACCAGCAGAGCAAGAAAGAGGTGGAAATAACGTCGGCATCCACATCGAACCGGCTGGCCTACACGGCTAGCTTCGTTGACATCGGGGTGGAGGCATGGAAGCGGCACGTTGCCGAGGCCATCATCACCAACATGAGTGGAAAGGAGGTTCTGGCCACCATCCCCACGGACATCCCGAACCTGGAGGAGAACCTGAAGGCAATCGGGTTCGAGTTCGTGGAGGCTCCCCAGATCGGGCATCCTTCAGCCGTGGTCAAGGGCAGCATCGACCATCTGCATCTGGTGCAGTTTGTCGCTCGGCGCTCGGATTCCGTGCGTGAGAACGACAGCGCGGTGGCGCAGTTGATGTTACAGACCATCCAGTCCATCGCCAACAACCAGCTTTTCGTCAACCTCATCGACCCAACCTCGCTGCTTGAACTCATCGAGTACGCCGCGAAGTTGGGAGGGGCCGATGACGATTTTAAGGTGCGACTCAACCAGCAAGGTGCCATGGCCAACCAGTTGAAGCAAAACGAGGCTGAAATCGTCAAGCAGTGCATGGCGGCCGTCGAGCAGGAGGTCGTGGCTCCGGTGGCGCAGAAAATCTCCCAACTCCAGCAGCAGGACGCCCAGAACGCGCAACAGATGGCGCAGGCGATTTCCCAGTTGCAGCAGCGGCTCGCCCAGATCCAGCAGATGATCGGGATTTCCCCGCAGTTGACCCCGCCGACCGGCCAAGGTCAGGTTCAACAGGCACCCCAGAATGTGCCCACCGCTCCCATGGCCGCCCCAACGGCTTCAGCACCCGCTCAGCAGGCCCCAGCGGAACCGGCCCAGCAGGCTGGTCCGGAAGCCCAAACGACGACCCCGAACATGCTGGTCCCCGCGAACCCGAAACATGTCGCAATAGCCAGGGAGTTCCTGAAGGCTGCGAGGGGGAACAAAAAGAAGGCCCGCAACGCCGCCGCCCGGGCGGGGTACCGGTTCTGATTTATGCCTTCCGATTGTCCACAAGCCGCCGCCGTACTTGAGAAGTGTTTACACGACTTGGGCGAGCACTTCGAGTTGGTCCAAATACTGTGCAGCCGAACCGAGGAAGGGTGGACGCAGCGGTGCTTCTGGGGGTCTGGAAACTTCTACGCCAGACTGGGGATGGCGCATGAGTTCATCACCGAGGATGCCGCGCAGGAGTCGGCGAAACAGATTGCGGATAAACTCAACCCGCTGGAGGAATAATTATGGATGTGTTTGACCACATACAGCCGGACCCGAGCGATAAGCCGGTTTTCCTGATGTGTCGCCCGGTTTTCCTCTCAACTAAGATTCCCAACAATACTTTCATGGAGGGAAAAAATCATGAAGAGGCTGACGTTCCAAGGGCTTTGAATCAAATGGACCGGGTGAGTCACGTCTTTGAATCTCTTGGAGTTGAAATTCTTGAGATACCACCACAGAAGGGAGCCCAAGATCAGGTTTACACGGCCAACATAGGAATGTGCATTGGGAACACATTTGTGTTGGCTAATTACAAAGCTCCAGGACGCGCAATTGAAGTTGAACCCGCTCGCAAATACCTAACCTCGTTGGGTTACAACTGCATTCAGCCTCCTTTTTTCTTCGAGGGTGAGGCCGACTGTAAGAAGTGGAAGGACGGAATCTATTTCGGCGGATACGGCCTGTTCTCCACAAACGAAGCTTTCGACTGGATCGAAAAACAATGCGGAGTTCGCATACTGCGCGTCAAGGAAATGGAAGAAGCGCAATTCCACATCGATTGCAGCTTGATGGTTGTGGATGAAGAAAATTTCATCGTATCCCGCAAGGGAATCAGCAAGGAATCCCTGGCCCTATTGAAGAAGTGCGGCAATGTTGTTTTGGCACCTGACGGAATCGAGACGACTGGTATTACCAACGGAGTAAAGATCGAAAACAAGCGTATCTATTGCAGTGGCGCTTTTAATCCTGAACAGCCTGATTATCGTAAGGCAATGGAATGGTTGTTGGAAGCAATGGACAAACTGAACTATACCGTCATCTTCCTTGATGTTGATTCACTTAATCCGTCGGGAGCCGATTTGTCCTGCACGGTGTGCAACATGGAAAACTATCCACCCAAGTCGTTGGCTCCAACTGGACAATCCGTTTCCGTGCAACAACCGAATCAAAATTTGCCTCCCTCTTAAGGAATGTTCAACGATCAAAACACAAACACGCTGGCCTTGAGCGCGAGGTTGGAGGACAGGTACCCAAATGTCTATGACACCCTGGTGTCGGCCTGCGGATCAAACTCTGTGAGCACATTCGCTTTGATGGCGTCTGAAAATATCTGGTGTCGTGACTGGATGCCGATTCAGGTGGGTGATTTATTCATTAAATTTCGCTACGGGTACGGTGTTGACAATCCTCGATTCAAGAGTCTGGCAACCAGCAAACGCGATTGGGGCTGGCTTCATCCTTTGACTAATTCCACATTGCGTCTGGATGGTGGAAACGTGGTTCGGAACGGAGACAAAATTGTGATGACGGACATCATCTACCGTCACAATTCCGACGTTCCAAAGACAAGATTGATTTCCCAATTGGAGGAATTACTTCAGGGCGAGATAACGATCATACCAGCCGAACCCGGGGACGACATCGGGCACGCGGACGGAATCTGCCATTTTACTCCGTATGGTCGTTTGCTGGTTGCCAACCACTATGGCCGTGGCAAGCGCGAAACAGCGTACGCGAATCGGCTTTCAAAGAGCCTGAAAAACTTCGCTACGGTTCAATTCCCACACGCCTATCATAGGTGCCCTGTCATTACCCACGGCGAGTTCAGGAAACAATTCCCGCACGCCGACACGTTTAATCCCGGATTCGGGTACTACATCAATTTCCTGACGGTGCAACAATTATTGTTCATTCCCATTTTTGGAATTGAAGAGGACGCGGATGCCGTTCTTACGGCTAAGGAATGCTTCCCGGATTACAAAGTCTTCGCCATCAATTGCGACCGTCTTTCGATGGAGGGAGGATTGATAAACTGTGTCACGATGAACTATGAATTTTAGCGAGGATCAGATCCAATACATCGTCGGAGCCCACTGGTCCAAACGTCCGGCCGTGTCCATTGCGGCATCGGTGAGGGCCAGGTGGAACAACAAGATGACCACCGAGGATGTCAAGGAGTGCATCGACCGATGGAGCCTGAAGCACGGTGGGAAGCCCGTGTGCAGAAAAAACTGGCCATGCGGATAACGAAAGATCCAATCGAGCCCGCGTTGGCCAAGGAACTTGTAAAATGGGTGTCCCATCCGCTGTCGGACACCTTTATTGAACTCGTGAAGTCGGATGCTTTCGAGTGCGAGTGCCGGGCGGCCACCCATCTGGCGGCTGGAACCGAGGCGGGTAACCGTGAGGCGGCGGCGGATATTGAGGAATCGCGCAAGCTGCGTTATGTTGTGGCCACGTTGAAAAAGTACCAATCCGAAAAACAGTTTAAGCGGGCGAGCGCGACACCCGATTGATTTATGACCAAAGAAACAGCACAATTGATGACCCCCGTCGATCCAAAGACCGGGGACGTACCAGCCGAAACACCAGGGCATGTCGTGCCCGGGAAAGACCTTCGCCGCCGGCTTGGATTGGCTTCGTCGGAGGAGAAGCCTGCCGATAAGCCCGCCGAGAAACCGAATGATACTCCAAATCCGGTTGAAAAGCCCGAGGTGAAGAAGGTGCCCGTAAAGGCCCACAAGCGCACCATCG